>ODAK010000285.1_pt1 | contig 57676 bp, 53 predicted proteins | sample 1539591 | NCBI WGS metagenome assembly ODAK01 (sample SAMEA3539303, study PRJEB22396) | soil metagenome | biome: tundra; feature: field; material: soil | place: USA | collected 2010-05 | depth 0.15 m | reverse complement strand
CGATCCGCGAGCCGCCTCGCGCTCCTGGCACTTCGACGTGCTGCTGGACGGGAAGTCGATCGGGCGCCACGACTTCACCGTCGAGGACAGCACTAACAGTATTGACGTGATCGGGCACGCCCGTTTCGATGTGCGCTTTGCCGGGTTCGTTGTGTACCAATATGAACATTGGGATCATGAGGGTTGGAGCGATGGTTGCCTGAGCCGAATCGATGCACGTACCAATGACGCGGGACGGACGTCCCGCGTACAGGGAGAGCTGAGCGGAGCAACATTTGCGCTTCGCAGTGATGGGGCAAGCAGCGCTTTACCTCGTTGCGTCCATGCTTACGCCTACTGGAACCTGCAGCTGCTGCGCCAGGAACATCTGCTCAATCCACAGACCGGGACCTTTGATCCCGTGCATCTCGAAGAGCTTGGTGCCGAAGCAGTGCGGTTGTCCGGTCGCGCAGAGCGCGGCATGCACTACGCACTCGAAAGACCCTCCTTCCGGATCGAACTGTGGTATTCCCCGACCGGAGACTGGCTCGCACTTCAGACCCGCACGCGACAAGGACGACTGATGCGCTATGAAAAACTCTCGTAGATCGCCGCCGACACGATTCCTCGCCGGTACACGCATGGATGGCATGCGCGAGTCTGCCGCCCCGATCAGACCATTATCGGTGGTTTCTGATTCCGGAAAGCAGCCAGTGGCAACCGTCAGGAGTGGGTCGACATGACACATTCGTGGTCACCCTCTAAACCAGCATTGTTAAATCGCTGGATCGAGATTTGCCGACCGGTAGGTATGCCTTCAATCAGGTGAATTTCACGCTTGGACGCCCCCTCAAACAGCAGGAGTTCAAGATGTTGGCACGAACCGTTGAATCCGGCCGCCGCGACCTCTGGAACAAAGGCAAGCTGGTCGGGCAAAAGTCACCCCTCAGACTCAAGGAAATTTGGGCGATACGGACTCGCCTCGAACTGGCCGATCGGAAGCGCGAGCCGGCGTTGTTCAATCTGGCGATCGACAGCAAGCTGCGCAGCTGCGATCTCGTGCAGCTACGCGTCCGCGATGTCTCTTACGGCTCTTCCAGATTCACATACAGAATACGTCGCACCTCCTCGATGGTCGACGGCGTGCCCTGGGTCGAGTGTCCCGACGGCACCACGAGTTCAGACTCCACCGGCTCGATGTGCGCGCTCTTGTACTCCACCACTCCGTCGTTACCTTGCTCCGGCAGGCCATTGCCCTTCACGGCAATGATGGAATTGACGTGGACGTCGGGTGCGATGGGCAACGCGGCCAGTGTCTTTAGGAATGGATTGCTGGCCTTCATGTTGTCGACGCTGGTCGGCAGCTGGGTGAAGAGCGGGTCCTTGCCCTGCATCGTCATGAGATCGCTGCCCATATGCACGAGATTTCCCGGCAGACTGACGAGCCGGCGACCAAGGTTCCCCAGCCAGTTGTTGGCGAGGAAACTGCCCCGATGCGGTGTCGCGATGAAGATTACGCGCTTGACGAAGGGCACGGCCTTTACGAATAACGCCCGGCGCAATAGATCGCGCGTATCGGGAGGTAAGTTCGCTTGATCGAACGGCACCTTGTTGATGTTGTTCCAGAACTTGTCGCCGCTGTCGACCACGAGCATTTTGGTCAACAGGCCGCCTTGGCTGTGACCGATCACCACCATCTCGCGCAGCGCTTCATCGTTGCCTTCTGGATCAATGTCCTTGATCACCGCCGTGAGCGCTTCGCGCAGCCGCATCGCCGAATAGGGAATCGGGTTGCCGGTGTTGTACATGAAGAACCAGCACTGATATTTGCGCGCGAGTCCGGGGTCGCCCATGATTTCATTCAACATCTGTGCCCAGCGCGCGGGACTCGAGGCGGTGCCATGCACGAACACGATGGGAATACGTCCATGAACGTAGGGGCGCAGCATGAACAGTCCGTTGCCCTCCTGGCCATTGGCGCCCTTCGTCTCGAAAGCGGCGGCCGCGTCGCCGCGGCGGAAGCCCGCAAACTCAAAATCCCAGAGAGGCGAACCTTCGAGCCCATAGGCGAGGGCTGCGGAGTAATCGGTTTCGAGCGGTACGTCGTGACCATCAATTTCAATAGCGGGATCGGCCAGCGCGTCGTGCACTTCGATCTTGGCTCGCAAAGGACCCCCCGCCATGCCTTGCCGCGGATCATCGAAGCGCAGAATCAGTGTGACGGGTACTTTCCCCCTCGAAGGAAGCCATCGATCCACCCGATCGTCGCCCGTGGGAGAGGCCTTCGCGACCAGCGGCGCACCGATGCCCCGTTGTCGGTAGCGGTTGCGCAACCCGCGTACCTTAAGATCGGCGAGCGAAACAAAATCCGTCAGCTGACTTTTACCGTATTGGAAGCCCACCGCATCGCGCGATAGCTCCAGGGTGCCGAACGGCAATTCAACCGAGCGAGCGGATAGATCGATCACTTCTGCCTCGCCCTCCCCTTGGGTCAACCCTTTCGTGAGGGCCGAGTCATAGATGCCGAGCGCGAGCGCAACCCGGGGATCGTAGCGGCCCGGACGTCTTGCAGGATCTTTGGGGAACAGGAACGCCCAGGCATAAGCGGCTGCGGCAAGATGGTAGTTGCGATTTCCGCTTTGGCCCGCGTAGATGAAGGAGAGCTCGGCTAGCGCCACCAGGCGAGCCGATTCGTCCGATTGTCCAAGCCCGGCGTGCAAGACGGAGAGCACGCCCTCGGGATTCTCCTTGGCGCGCTTGACGAGATCCAGACGGGAAAGAAACTGCATCGATACCGGGCTCGGCCTGCCGTTGGTGAGAGCGCTTTGGGTGCGCGCGCGGGTAGCCTCTTCCGGAGTGACCTTGGTGACGCCGACGGGCGCCGCACAGCCGGCGGCAGCAAGCACAAGCAGCAGGATCAGGCCACGCATTGTTCTTGTCATTCTAGGATGATGAGCCTTGCGTACCGCGACTTCAAACCGGGCGGCGCACCGTATGAAAATCATCGCGAGTCATCGGTCAGGCAACGCCTTATCACAGGAAGGCGGTTTCGCGCGGACCCGCGAGAAGTGAATACAGCTCGCACGTGCTTGATGGAATGACTTGACGAAAGGGAGCATGAAGTACGCTAAGCCCTAGGCAACCTGAGCGGACGAAGCCCTCCCTTCTCGCCAGATACTCGACAGGCTCAAGGAGCTGGAGCTGGACCACAACACGATCGTGAGTACTCCACCGATAACGGCGCGGAAGTGTTCGCCTAGTCCGATGGCGGCACGACGCCGTCCCGCGGGGAGAAGAACGAGAACTGGGAGGGCCGCTTCGCGTCCCCTGCGTCATCGCTGGCCCGGCGCAATCAAGCCGAGCACGGTCAACAACAACAATTTTTTGCCCACATGGACATGCTGCCCGCGATCATAGCTGCCGTGGACGTGCTAGCCAGATGTAAAGGATTGAGTTGCTCAAGGGCATGCGGGTTGACGATGTCGTCGGTGTCGGAGTGGAGTCTCGTCGAGTTCTGTACGAGATGTCCGGAAATGCACGTAAGGCGCAAATCTAACGTGATAGGTTTAGAGCTTGCGTTTTGCCACATATCGCAGAGTGAAGGCGATTTCCGAACATGGTCCTCTTTTTGAGTATATAGAAGTCAAAGATCGGTTTCGGTCCATAGGTGGCGCCATTGTCGGGGACCTGCCCTTTCATAGTTCACCCCGGTTTTTGGGGCTATTACACACCATCGACTGGCCTCCCCAAGTTCGCGGTAGCGCGGCAAGAACTTCTGTTCCAAAACGTAATTCGATTTTTGCAGTGACAAAACTAATGATGCGAAGTAACGACGCGGGGTGCTCCATGACGAAACGGCACGGTCTGAGATTGATTGCGGCGGAGGTTTTCGGCGCGGTACTGATGCTTGTGGGACCTGCACATGCCGAATTAAGCCCAGAGGATTTGGCGAAGATTGCGCAAAATCCTGTGGGAAATTTGATTAGTGTGCCGATCCAGGAGAACCTGTTCCTGAATACCGGACCGCTGCAAAGCAACTATAACGTGGTCAATATTCAGCCGGTGATCCCCTTTTCAGTGAACGACGATTGGAACATCATCACGCGCACCATTTTGCCTATCGTCTCGCTGCCGGCGTTTGCGCCCGGTCAGAGCCGCACCAACGGCATCGGCGACACGCAGGAATCGGTATTTCTGTCGCCTGCGAAGCCGGGTTCCTGGATCTGGGGTGTGGGTGCCATCGCCCAGCTGCCGACGCACAGTAATGATTTGCTCGGCAACAATAACGCGGGATTGGGGCCTACTTTTGTGGTTTTACACATGGATAAGAGCACTCCCTGGGTGTATGGGGCGCTCGTCAACAATATCTGGTCGATGGGCAGCAGCGGCAATCCCTTCAGCAATTCACCGAAATACAATAACGGGCTGCTGCAGCCGTTCCTCAATTTCAACTTCGAGAGCGGTACGTATCTGACGACCGCGCCCATCATCACCGTCAATTGGGAGGCGAAGGGTTCGCAGCAATGGAGCGTGCCCATGGGCGGGGGTGTGGGTAAAATCTTCAAGTTCGGCAAGCTGCCGGTCAACACCCAAATAGGCGGGTACTACTTTGTGGTTCGGCCCGATTACGCACCGAATTGGCAGATCCGAGCGCAGGTGCAGTTCATGTTTCCCAAGTAGCCGCTCTAAGCTGAGTTGCCCCGTGGGGATTAATTGTGAAACAAGCTAACAAATGGAAGTACACCGGCATGATTACTGGAACAAAGACGTTTAGCGGCATTTTGGTATTGGCGTTGTTCTCAACCATGACATTCCTGCCAGCGCACGCGCAAACCGCGACTAAAATATCCGCACAGGAGGCTCACGATATTGCCGTCGATGCCTACGTCTACTTCTATCCGCTGGTGACCATGGACGTGACCCGCAAACAGCTCACGAATGTGGCACCGGCCCCGGGAGTCTTCGGCGGCCCGATGAACATGTTTATCAACATCCAGGCATTCCCACCAGCAGATTTCAGAGGCGTAGTGCGCCCGAACTTCGACACGCTGTATTCCAATCTATATTTGGATCTGACAAAGGAGCCTGTGATCGTCTCGGCCCCCGATACGAACGGTCGCTATTATCTTTTGCCGATGATGGATATGTGGTCCGATGTGTTTGCGTCCCCCGGTTCGCGCACCACCGGAACGCAGGCCGGCAATTTCCTTATTACACCTCCGGACTGGAACGGAACCGTTCCGGCAGGCCTCACGCGAATCGAAGCACCCACGCCCTATGCATGGATCATCGGGCGAACCAAGACGGACGGTCCGGCGGACTACGCAGCCGTGCACAAGATTCAGGCGGGTTACAAGGTCACGCCTCTCTCGCTGTGGGGTAAGGCCGCGGTACCCGTGGTTGCAAAAATCGACCCGAACGTGGACATGAAGACCCCGCCTAAGACCCAGGTCGATGCCATGCCGGCCGTCAAATACTTCAGTTACGCGGTCGATCTTTTCAAGTTGCACCCTCCTCACATTACCGATCAGCCCATCATCGCCAGGATGAATCGGATTGGCATCGAGCGGGGCAAGAGCCTCGACTTTGATAAGCTCGATCCCGCCGTGCAGAAGGCGCTTGCGAGCGCACCCGCGGATGCCCAGCAGCTCATGATGTGGAAATTGCCCACTATCGGCCGAGTCGCCGACGGGTGGTCAATGAACACCGACACGATGGGTGTTTATGGCAACTACTACCTGAAGCGCGCCATCGTTGCGCAGATCGGCCTCGGCGCCAACCTTCCCGAGGACGCGATCTATCCGCTGAATATCGGTGATGATACCGGCAAGCCGCTGGACGGAGCGAATGGATACACGATGCACTTTGCCAAGGAAGCCATTCCGCCGGTGAATGCCTTCTGGTCGATTACACTATACGACGCCGAGGGCTTCCAAGTGGCGAACGCACTGAACCGGTTCACGATCAGCAGTTGGATGCCGCTGAAATACAATGCGGACGGGTCACTCGACGTGTATTTCCAGAATGCGAGTCCCGGCAAGGACAAGGAAGCCAACTGGCTACCGGCGCCGAAGGGGGTGTTCAACCTGACCATGCGCCTTTATTCGCCACAGTCGGTCGTGACGGAAGGCAAGTGGAACCCGCCGGTGGTAAAGAAAGTGCAGTAGAATCGCTCCCAAAAGCGGTCGGTCACCGACGCCAGCCTGGGGGTCGATCACGGTCAGTCAGGTGGACACTTTCCGGCCCGGTGATTCGTCCGGGGAGTGGGGTTTCGCCGGCTCCACGCACACCCGAATCGGGATGATGTTAGCAATGGGAGCACGAGATGCCATCCCTAGCCCTACTTGGGCAGACTATCGGACCTAATGCCAGTGTACTTGGCTCGCCACTCGCGAGAACTCATATCGGACCAGCTCCGAAAAGCGCGCGCGAACACGCTCACGTCGGAATAGTGTAACGCCGCCGCAATTTCCGACACGGGTAGGTGCGTTTCGCGCAGCAAGCGGTACGCCAGATCTCTACGCACCCCACTCACAAGACCGCGCACGGTTACGTGCTCGTTGTCTAGGCGCCGCCGCAAAGTACGCTCTTGCATATCGAACAGACGCGCAAGGTTCGTCGCGGAGGCAGAGCCCGTAAGCATCATCGCGAAGAGCGCCTTGCGCACTTGCACGATAAATGGCATCACCTGGTGCTGTCTGGACTCGATAGCTTTGGTGATGGCAGCGAATGATGCTGGGTCGGCGCCGTCGATGGCGTGATCGAGCCATCGAGATTCGAACAAAATGCACGAGATCGGAGAGTCAAATTCTATAGGCGCGTGAAAAAAGTTCCGGAATGCTGCGATCTCGGTGGGCCGAGTATGTGACAACTGGATCGACACCGGTTTCCACCCAGCTCCGCAAAGGCCGCGCAGCAGAAGAAACTGCATTGCGATGGCACCGTCGAGGATCTGCGCGGCTGCCGCCGTTTTGCCCTCGAACAGCGAATAACCGAGCGCAGTCTTTGCACTGCCACGATCCAGCGTAATCGAGATCGCTCCGCGGTCGTGGAGTTCGAGGTGCAGAGCCGCCAGGCGCAATGCGTCGCGAAGTGAAGGGGAGTGGCGCATCAGTTCGCCCAGGACCCCAAGCGAACCGATGTTGAACTGCTGGCCAAGTAGTAGCCCGAAATGTGGACACCGGGTGAGCGTCACGCAGGTTTCTAGCAGTTTTCCAAGCGCATCAAAGGACACGCGATTTTCCGCATCTTCGAACATTTCAATGTCAATTCCGACCTGCGCCAGCACTGTCCGAGGATCGAGGCCATGCTCTTGCAGGAGGAAAGGGATCGCGAGGAGGGGCCCGACGCGGACATCTCCATATGTGCCGCACGGAGGAGCGTAGGTTGGGCGACTCGCGGTGCTTCGGGTCTTTGCGCTCAATTGGTCCCCAACTGTGCAAGTGTAAACGCTGGATCGCCGGCGGTGGCAGGAGCCCTCATCGCGGAATAGCGACGCGCTCCATACCAAATTGACGTGAACCGATCAATTAGGACGATCGCCGTCATCTAATCGGGGAGATTGTCCGGAATTGCACGTAAAACACAAGACCCGATCATCTATTGTAGCCAATGAGGGGGTTACCGGGATCCGTGAGGTACTGGGGGCCCAGATGAAGTTCACCGCTAATTATTTGCGCACCTACGATCAACCGGCCCGAGTGCCATGCTGGCGGACGAGCACCGGGTCTTATTGAGGGTTGTCATGGAAATTCGACTCAAACTCCGTGGACAAGCATTGCGGCTGTCTCTTCTCTCTGTGTTGATGGTCATGGGCGCCGCCAGTGCTCAAACTACGGCACCCGCAAAGCAGAACGCCTCGCAATCGAAGCCTGCTCCAGCCACCCCGCGCGTACCGGAGCTGGAGCCCAAGGCGATTGAACTGTTGAAGGCCTCGAGCGCGCGTTTGGCGGCGGCGCATACCCTGTCCTTCACCGCGGTGGAGACCTATGAAAGTCAGAGCCGCCAAGGCCATCCTCTCGTCTTTGCCAACCGCTCGGAAATTACGGTACAGCGCCCAGATAAGCTGCGGGTGATTACGCTGGGCGATGGCCCGGCCTCCGAATTCTACTACGACGGTAAGACGATGTCGGCTTTCGCGCCGGTTGAGAACTTGATCGCTGTTGCGGACGCGCCACCCACGCTCGATGCAGCGCTAGAGGCGGCCTATCACTTGTCCGGGACGTATTTTCCTTTCACCGACTTGATCGTGACCGACCCTTACCAGGATATGGCTCCCGAGCTGAAGCTCGCCTATTACGTCGGTCAGTCTCATATTGTTGGCGAGACAACAACGGATATCGTCGCATACGTTGAAGGCGGGGTGTTCATCGAAGTCTGGCTCGGTGCTGAAGACAAATTGCCACGGGTGATTCACGCGGTTTATCTCAATGATCCGGCGCAGCTGCGCCACAATTTATTGCTTTCCCACTGGCAGATAGATCCCGCCGTCCCCGCAGATGCCTTTTCGCCCTCCAAGAGCAGCGCGAGCGCGACACGCATTCCATTTGCTCATCCGCTTCAGCCTGCCGGGGCCGCTACGCCCCCGAAGCAGAAACCCACTCAACCGCAATGATGCGAAGGCGGTAGAAATGATGAAGAAAATTCTTGTTAGCCTGTCAGCTCTCACGGCCATATTGCTCCCATGCAAAGCGACATTTGCCTATGGGCACGCGAACTCATATGGCGGGAGTACCTCCCATAGTGAGGGCTCAACCTCGCACTCGAACCCCGCTGGGGGAAGCACCTCGGCGAGTGCCGGGCAAGGCGCGAGCCACTCAAACGCGTATGGAGGCAGCACTTCGGCGAACGGCGAGGGAAGCGCGAGCCACTCCAACACCTATGGTGGAAGCACCTCGGCGAGCGCCGGGCAAGGCGCGAGCCACTCCAACGAGTATGGTGGCAGCACCTCGACGAATGGCGAGGGAAGCGCGAGCCACACCAACACCTATGGCGGCAGCACCTCCGGGACTTACGGCGAAGGCGCGACCCACACCAACACTTACGGCGGAACTACCTCGGGCGCCTACGGACAGGGCGCGTACCACACCAGCACATCCGGTACGACCGCGTACGCTTCGGCCTATCATCCGCCCGCACCCTATTATCCGCCCGCGGCCACCTATGCATACCATCCCCCGACCACGGTCGCGGTTTACGGATCCAGTTGCTACAACTGCAGCAGCGGGTCGAGCGCAGCGGGTGCCGCTGCCGCAGGTCTCGTCGTAGGGGCAGCGGTCGGCGCCAGCGTGGCTTCGGCGAACACCGCGGCGGCCACATCGAACGCCTACAACGCTGGCGTGGCCGCGGGCGCCGGAGCAGCCGTCCCGATGGGTGCTATTGTTGGAGTCCCTCCCGCCGGATCCATTCAGACGGTCGTTCAAGGCCAGACCTATTATCTGAACGGCAATACCTGGTTCCAGGCTGCCTACGGGGCGAATGGAATCTATTACCGCGTGGTGCCCACTCCTTAAATCAACGAGCCATCGCCTGCGTCGGCGCCGCTTTCACGTGTAACAGGCACGAGAAAACAGAGCTGAATTTCATGAATGGGAGTCCACTTTGAACCAAGAACAGATCGTTGCCCGTCCCGCGAATCGAACTGGCGCATGGTCGATGATGTTTGCTGTAGTTACGCTCGCCGGTAATTTCCCTTTGTTTGCACAGGATAGCGCGGTTCAGGAAAAGCTTGCCGCGGTCAAGCAGGCGATGGCGGCGAATGCGCAAAAGCTCCATCAGTATCAATGGATCGAAACGACGCAAGTCACCTTAAAGGGCGAGCAGAAGCCTGCTACGCAAAACAGTTGTCAGTATGGACCGGACGGCAAGGTTCAGAAGACGCCGATGGGGCCTCCGCCTGCGCAGCCGAGCGGTGGGCCATTGATGAAAAAAATGATCGAGAAGAAACAGGCAGAGATGAAGGAGTACATGGGAGATGTAAAAGGCGTCCTGGCGCTGTATCTGCCGCCTGATCCACTGAAAATGGAACAGGCCAAACAGGCGGGGAATCTCTCCCTGAATCCGGTACCTGGTGCCGTGAATTTGATTTTCAAAAATTATGTCCAGCCTGGCGATCAGATGACGCTCAGCTTCGACACCACCGCAAAGAAGGTCGCGTCCGTGAGCGTCAATACCTTTATGGCTGATACGCAAGACGCGGTGACGCTGCAGGTTCAGATGGCCGGCCTGCCGGATGGCACCAACTACGCACAGCAGACAATTCTCAATGCAACCGCCAAGCAACTCGTCGTCACCACGACCAATGCCAATTACCAGAAGCTTGGCGGCTATTAGGGCGCTCGACAGGCGGTCACGGAATTCAAGAAACGTGCAACGGCAGTACCGGTGCTTGCTGAGCCGCCGCCGTCGAATTCACGGTCGAAGCAGCCATGAGCAACAGCAAACGAAGAGAGCAGCGGGCTGTCAAGGAAGACTGATTTGCGGATTGGCCGGTTGTGTAATCGTTGCTGCCGGCCTCTTAAGCGGCTGTGCCAAGGATGATAGGGATCAGATCGTCCGCGATGCGTATATCTACGGCTATCCGCTGGTCACGATGGACATGACACGCCGTCAGGAAACCAATGTGAGCGTGCCCGATGATGCTCACGCATCTGTGGGGCAGATCATCAAACTGCGATCCTATCCCGCGGTGGACAACCATGGCGCCGCCGCTCCCAATGCGGACACGCTGTACACGATGGTGTGGCTGGATGTGTCTGCCGAGCCGTGGATCTTCAGCATGCCGGACATGGGGAACCGCTACTACATCATGCCAATGTTGAGCGGGTACAACGAAGTGTTCTACGTCGCCGGCCCTCGCACCACGGGCTACAAGGCTCAGAGATATGCCGTCACGGGTCCCGGTTGGTCGGGCACGCTGCCCGCGGGTGTAACGCAGGTCAAGTCGCCCACGGCCTTGGTGTGGATCCTGGGGCGCGTTTACTGCACCGGCACGCCGGAGGACTATCAAGCGGTGCACGACTTGCAAGATCGCTTTACGATGGTGCCGCTCAGTTCCTACGGCAAACCCTACACGCCGCCGCCCGGCATCGTGGATGAAAAATTCGATATGAAGACGGCGGTGCGCAAGCAGGTCGATGCGATGCTCACGGAAGAATTCTTGAGTTATTTCGCGCGGCTCCTGAAGACCAATCCGCCGAAGCCGCAAGATGCGGACATCGTTGCGCGCATGGCCAAGATCGGCATCGTGCCCGGGCAGGATCTCGACCGCAGCAAACTGCCGGCACTCGGCGATAAATTAAATCCCAAGCTGGCGCTCCTCGAGCTGCTGGAAGCCATGAAGGCCAAGAAGGCCGTGAACGGTTGGTTGTACTGGACCGACGATGCCGGCACCTACGGAACCGACTATACGCAACGTGCGCTGGTCACGCTCATCGGTCCAGGCCTGAATTTTCCGCAAGACGCGGTGTATCCATTCTCCGAAAAAGATGAACACGGCGACAAATACGACGGCGCGGCGCATCGCTACGTCATCCACTTCGCGAAGGGCCAGATGCCGCCGGTCCAGGGTTTCTGGTCGCTGACGATGTATGACCCGCAGTTCTTTTTCGTGTCGAACCCGATCAATCGTTACAACGTAAGCCAGCGCAATACGTTTGTCGCGAACCCGGACGGTTCGGTGGATCTTTATCTTCAGACCGAATCGCCCGGCCCCGACAAGGAAGCCAACTGGCTGCCGGCTCCGAAGGGGAAATTCGTCCCGATGTTGCGCTTGTATTGGCCAACGGTAGCACCGCCATCGATTCTCGACGGTACCTGGAAGCCGCCCGCAATAACCATCGCGCCCTAGTCGGAAAAAGGCGCGCATGGTCGAATCAAACAATCATCCGCGATCGACATTGATACAAGTGAGGCAAGCAATGAAAACTCAATTCGCCCCGAACCCATTCGTCGGGTGTCTAATCGCGCTGGCCATGGTGACGGGTTGTGCCTCGACCAAGGACACCGAACGCCAGGAACTGGTGACCGGAAGCATCCCGCGGCCCGCTCAAATCTGGGTCTACGACTTCGCCGCCACCCCGGCCGACGTTTCTCCCCAGTCGGCCCTCGCCAGCGATGCTGCGGCCAACGCCGCGCCGCAAACCGCTGAGCAGATTGCCGAGGGTCGCAAGTTGGGATCCGAGATAGCGGCGGAGCTTGTGCAGGAGATTCACGCCATGGGCATGCCCGCCGCAATTGCTTCGACGGCAACCAGGCCCCAACTCAACGATCTTGTTATCGAGGGCTCGCTCCTCTCCGTCCAGCAGGGCAGCGCCAAGGAGCGGGTCAGCATCGGATTTACCGCCGGGGAATCCGAGTTGAAAGCGGCGGTGGAAGGCTTCCAGATGACGGCCAATGGACTGCGCAAGCTCGGATCCGGCGATCTGGATGCTACGGGCAGTAAGACCCCGGGATCGGCGGTAGGGCTGGCCTCCTTGATCGCAACCCACAACCCGGCGGGATTCATCGTCAGCACCGGAATGAAGGTGTACGGGGAGAAAAGCGGCAGCAGCACTGTTGAAGGCAGGGCTAAGCAGATCGCCAAGGGTATCGCCGATGCGCTCAAGAAGCGATTCCAGGAACAGGGATGGATAAGCTGAATCACCGCACTCGGCACAGATTGCTGAGGGCCTGCGCGCGCAGTCGCTGCGCAATGGGGCGAATCAGGCGGCGAAGATCGCTGATACCTGAGAGGTGTCACGAGCTGCAGCGTCGCTGTTGTGATTCACCATGACTTTGGTCCCAATAGGCGCCATAACCAGCGTGATCCTATTCGGCTCCGCGATGCTCGCGATGGCGGCTTCGCGCTTTCTGCCGGTTCACCACCTAAGCGCCGAATCAAAGAGCGCAGTCTCCGCATCGATGGCCGTTGTGGGCACCCTGTCGGCGCTGGTGCTGGGTCTTTTCCTATCAACCGGTAACACGTCCTTTCAGGAAAAAAATCAAAAAGTCACGCAAACCTCCACCGATATCATAAGTCTGGACCGTCTGCTTCGACGCTACGGTTCCGAGGCGCAGGCCATTCGCGCGGCTTTGCGCCGCTACGCTGCAGCAGAGCTGGAGGATCTCTTTCCGGAGCACTCCGGCCAACCTGATTTCGCGAATAACGCGACGATGTCTGAGTTGGAAGAGCTGCAGGACAAGATCATCGCACTGACGCCTACGAACGACACCCGGCGCTGGTTGCAGGCGCAGGCCCTGCAGCTTACAGGCACGCTGATGACAACGCGCTGGCAGCTGGTGCAGGAGAATGCCAGCGAGGTCCCCCGGCAGATAACGGAGCTGATCATGTTCTGGTTCGTAATCATATTCGCCGGCTTTGGCCTATTTGCGCCTCGCAATTTCATGGCAATCACCGCAATTCTTCTCTGTTCGGTGGGGATCGGCAGTGCGGTCCGGATGGCAACGGAGCTGCAAACGCCCTTTCAAGGACTGATTCGCATCCCCAGCGCCTCTCTAGTACACGCCGTGGAAGTCATTGGCCGTAGCCAACCGTAAGCAAATGAAATGCATCTCGCAGAAACAATTCGGCGCAAAGCCGGCTCTCATCTCGACAACTCAATTTTTCTAACCTAAGGACGGAACTATGGCAACCAATAAGAAGACCGTGTGGGCGATCGGTATTGTCGCTGTCCTCGTCGTCGCCGCCATCGTTGTCTATCCGAAGCTGGTGGCCGAAGCGCCGAAGGATGACGCCCAGCTCTCGGAAATCAAGTTCGAGGGCCTCATGGGCAGCCGCTACACCGAAATTCTGCTGGTGTTCGGCAATGCCGTGACACACAAGTTCGTTGCTGGCGTCTACAACACCTTGGGCTTGAACGGCGCCAACCCCGCTGGTGGCGGCGACAGCTCCCCGGCGGTCATCCTGGACAAGATCGACATGACGAAGGTCAAGGAAGATAACGGGGCTCTGAGCACCGTGAAGAACGGAGCGCGCCTCTGGACGGTTGACCATGTTGGCGTGAGGGTCGGCAAGGAGCGCGAGTTCCAGGACCTCAAGGCACGTTGGGTCATGTGGTTCCCCATCCCCGACGCGCTCCGCGAAGGCAAGGACCTCTCCTACGCGGTCATGCACGCCCATCGTGACACGAGTATGAGCATAGATAAGGGATCGCGTGCCTACATCCTGGATGATCCCGAAGGCAACTCGTGGGTCATGAAATCGGCCAGCCTGATCAAGGACCCCAATCAGAAGTTCGAAGATCTGAAGGATCTCGGTTCACGTTTGAAGCTGCCCCCGGGCTGGAAGTTCCGTTCCCCCATTCTTGAACAGGATCTGGTCTTTATGACCGACAACGGCAAAACCATGATCACCCAGGATGAACTCGGCAACACCTACGATCGGACCGGCGGCCCCTACAGCAACTACAAGCCGTAGCGTTCCTGGAAACCACACGCATGCTACATAGCCGACAACACCAAGCCGTCATACTGAGGAGTCCGACATGAGCAAACGAATCTTTCTGTTCACCGCCGCCGGAGCATTGATTGCCGCAGGCGTCGCCTATGCGCAGTTTCCGATCATGGACAAGGTCGCCGACAAGGTGATCCAGAAATACCAGACCTCGACCTGCGAGCAGTTGTGGCAGGAAAAGGCGCAAGGTCAGGGTCAACCCAAATCGGCGGAGGAGCAGCGCGCCATCGGAATCTTGCGCAGCGATCCACAAATGCAGGCCGCGTTCTTCAGCAAGATCTCCACACCGGTCGTCACCAAGATGTTCCAGTGCGGAATGATCCCGTGATGTGATCGACGCCTTGAGGCCAAAGCCAACTGGTAACTGGCCCTGAGGCGAGGAGAACCGTGAACGGCATAATTCCTATAGTGTTCATTGTAGATGACGACCGAGCGGTTCGCACGGCTCTCTCACGCTTGTTGACCGCGGCGGGCTATCAGGCGCGCTCGTTCGAATCGGCGGAGCGGTTCATCGAAGAGCAGGACACCGAGGCGCCTGGATGCTTGCTGCTCGATGTGTGTCTGCCCGGCCTGAGTGGGCTCGAGCTACAACGCGCGCTTGCAGGTTCGTCGCGTGCGCGCCCAATCGTCTTTATGACGGGAACCGGAGATATCCAAGCCGGCGTGCAGGCCATGAAAGCAGGAGCGATCGATTTCCTAACGAAACCGGTCGATGAAAAGCGACTCATCGCAGCGGTCGAGCAGGCGTTTCGATGCGACGCAGAGCAGCGTCAGGAACGTGCCATTCGCAGCATGATCCAACAGCGCCTTGAAACACTTACGCCGCGCGAGCGGCAGGTTATGATGTACGTCGTTCTTGGCCAAATTAACAGGCAGATCGCTGCGGAGATCGGCACTGGCGAAAAGACGGTGAAGGTGCACCGTGGGCGCATGATGTCCAAGATGGGTGCGGGCTCCGTTGCGGAGCTGGTGCAACTTGCTGCACGCATCGGAGTGGCCATCGAACCCAATCTGAGTGTCGACGGACCTGCCATGAATTGGAAGCGGGGCTTAAACTCCGCGTGATCTCAATCGACGGCTCAGGTATTGCTCAGAGAGCGATCGTTATCATTCCCAACCATTGAGCGCCGAGCGCTGACACACTTTCGGTACCCGAAAGCGGCCGGTCGCATCCGGCATCTCGGGGTCGAACCCGCACCTAGGGCGAGAGCTGCGCGGCATCGCGGTGGGAATGAACGTCAGCTGGGATTTTTCTAGGACGCGCGGGATAGGACGATAAGCCACCGCTGCTGAACTATCGGACTCAAATCGAGCCAGCGGAATTTACGGTTGGCTGGTATGCATCGATGGTGGGGGAGCGAGAGGAAACATTGCAGTGACGCCCGCGTTTGTGTGGGGGTCAAGCGGCGCATTCTCAGACAGAGCCTTTGCTAGCTAGCTCGTCGTCGTTCACCGCAGCATTATCGCGCAAAGCCGGTGGCGCATCGCTCCTGGCTACGGTTGCCACGTCTATCTTTATCTTCCCGTGACACTGCACTTACGCAGCACTTACAGTCGACTGGCTGCCAACGGTGGTATTGCTGAAACCCTGGAAATTATGGTGCCGCAAAGAGGATTCGAACCCCTGACCCACGCATTACGAATGCGTTGCTCTACCAACTGAGCTATTGCGGCATGCAAGCCAAAAGGGCCGGCATTCTAACCCGTGTGGCTATCCGACGAAAGGCTGCCGACCCGCTTGGTGACATCGCGCAACGTCCTCGGCAGAGCGAATATGACGTGTTCTTCTCGCCCCTTGAGCTCCTCGACCACCTCGCCGCCCCATTGGCGCAGCTGGTCGACCACCCCCTTGACCAAGATCTCGGGAGCCGAGGCGCCGGCCGTCACCCCGACGGTCTTTACCCCGTCGAACCATTCGCGATGCAATTGCTCCGGCCCATCGACCAGATACCCCGGAATGCCGGCTTTGTCCGCCATCTCCCGCAAGCGATTCGAATTCGAACTCGACTGTGACCCGACCACCACCAACCGGTCGCAACGCCCGATCAGATCCTTGACCGCGTCCTGACGATTCTGGGTGGCATAGCAGATATCCTCCTTCACCGGCGCCTTGAGCAGCGGGAACCGGCTGCGCAGCGCCGCGACGATCGATGCGGTGTCGTCCACCGACAGGGTCGTTTGCGTCACGAACGCCAAGTGCCCGGCATCGCGCACATTGGCGTTCGCCACGTCCTCGGGCGTCTCGACCAGGTAAATGCTGCCGCCGAACGAGGCGTCGAACTGACCGATGGTGCCTTCGACTTCCGGATGCCCGGCGTGGCCGATCAAAAACACCTCGCGCGCCTCGCGGGCAAATCGTGTGACCTCCATGTGCACCTTGGTCACCAGGGGGCAGGTCGCATCGAACACCTTCAGGGCGCGCTGCGCGGCTTGCATCTGAATTGCTCGCGAAACCCCGTGCGCGCTGAATATCACCGTGGCCCCGTCGGGCACTTCGCGCAGCTCCTCGACGAACACCGCGCCGATGGTGCGCAGCCGGTCCACCACGTACTTGTTGTGCACCACTTCATGGCGCACGTAGATTGGCGCGCCGAATAGATCGATGGCGCGCTCCACGATGTCGATGGCGCGATCGACGCCGGCGCAAAATCCACGTGGATTGGCTAACAAGATGTGCATCGGTGCTAAGCCTTCGTCTTACTGCGTTTGGATTCGAGCAACGCGTCTAATAATAGGCACGCCGCGCCGACGGTGATCGCCGAATCCGCCACGTTGAATGCGGGGAAATAGGCGCGATCCCAGTGAAAATGGATGAAATCGACCACGGCTCCCAGCCGGATGCGGTCGATCACGTTGCCGACGGCGCCGCCGAGCACCAGCGCGAGTCCCCCTGCGAGCAGGCCGTGGCCCTTGCGGGGCAAGAGGCACAACCAGACCGTGATCGCGATGCTCACGCTGACGGCAAGTCCGATGAACAGCCAGCGCTGCCATCCCGAGGCCGTGGCGAGAAAGCTGAAGGCCGCACCGACATTGTGCATGCGAGTGATGTCCAGAATCGGCAATACGCTGATGAACTCGAATTCGCCGAAATGCGCCGAAATGTAGCTCTTGGTGAGCTGATCCGCGATGACGATGACAGCGGACAGCAGCAGCCAGCGGGCGCCGCGGCCGCGTTTGTCGCTCTCTGTCATGCGAATCTGCGCTCCTCACCGGGCCCCTCAATATTGACGATACAGCGCGCGCAAAGTTCCGGATGGCGCGGGTCGGTGCCGACGTCGCTGCGCAGATGCCAGCAGCGCACGCATTTCGGCTGCGCGGTCGGTTTGACCTCGATCCACACGCCCTCGGCCTGAGTTTGCACCGCATCGGCGGCCGGCGCATCCGTTTCGATCACACGTGCTTGGCTGGTGATCAGCAGGAATCGCAGTTCGTCGTGCAATGCCGCATAGCGCTGCGCCTGTCCTGACGGCGCGAAAATCGCCACCTCGGCCTCGAGCGGTGCGCCGATCGCGCCGGCCGAGCGCAATCGCTCGAGTTCTCGGGCCACATCCGCCTTCAATGTGATGAGTGCCGGCCAATCGATGTCGGCGCTGCGCTCCGCCCCGGCCGGAAACCGGTGCCAATCGTTCAAAAACACCGATTCGTTACGGGCGCCGGGCAGGAAACTCCAGACCTCCTCGGCCGTGAAACTCAAAATCGGCGCAAGCCAGCGCACCATGGCTTCGGCCACGTGATACATCGCGGTTTGTGCGGAGCGCCGCGGCACACTTTCGGCACCGGTGGTGTACAGACGGTCCTTGATGATGTCGAGATAGAAGCCGCCGAGTTCGACCACGCAAAAATTGTGCACCTTCTGGTAGATGTCGTGGAACTCGTAATTTCGAAACGCCGTCACCACGTCGTTTTGCAGCGCGAACGACTTGCTGATCGCCCATTGATCGATCGCCACCAGGGAATGCCAGGAAACCGCGTGCGTCTCGGGATCGAAACCGTGCAGGTTCCCCAGCAGGAATCGCAGCGTGTTGCGCATGCGCCGGTACGAGTCCGCCATGCGCTTCAAAATCTCATCCGACACGCTGATCTCGTTGGCATAGTCGGTGGCCGCGATCCACAGGCGCAGCACATCGGCGCCCAAGGTACTCGTCAATTTCTGCGGCACCAGAATGTTGCCGAGGGACTTGGACATCTTGCGGCCCTTCTCGTCCACCGTGAACCCGTGCGTGAGCACCGCTCGATAAGGCGCACGGCCGTGCATCGCCACCGAGGTCAAGAGCGAGCTTTGGAACCAGCCGCGGTGCTGATCAGATCCTTCCAGATACAGGTCGGCCGGTGCCGCGATCTCGGGGCGCAATTGCCCGACACAATGATGCGCCACCCCGGAATCGAACCACACATCCATGACATCGCTCGACTTGTCGTATTGCGCGGCATCCACGCCCAACAGGCTCTGCGCATCGAGATCGAACCAGGCGTCGATCCCGTCGCGCTCGACCCGCTTGGCCACTTCCTCGATCAACTCGGCCGTTCTTGGATGCAGCTCGCCGGAAACCTTGTCCACGAACAACGGGATCGGCACGCCCCAGGTGCGCTGGCGCGACACGCACCAGTCCGGGCGGCCCGCGATCATGCTGCTGATGCGCTGCTCGCCCCAGGCGGGCATCCAGTCGACGTGTGAAATCGCCTCGAGCGCGCCCTTGCGCAAACCCGCCTGATCCATGCTGATGAACCACTGCGGCGTGGCGCGAAATATCACCGGGGTCTTGTGGCGCCAGCAATGCGGATAGGAATGATGATACGGTTCGCCCTTCAGAAGCCGCCCGCGCTCCCCCAATACCTCGATCACATGCGCATTCGCATCGAACACCTGTTCGCCGGCGAACAGCGGAGTCCCGGGGAGAAAGCAACCGTCGGGGCCCACCGGATTGTCGACCTCCAAGTTGTAGCGGCGGCCCACCACATAGTCATCGAGCCCATGCCCCGGCGCGGTGTGCACGGCGCCGGTACCGGCATCGAGCGTGACGTGATCGGCCAGGATCACCGGCACCTCGCGATCGTAAATCGGGTGCTTCAGGCGCAGATACTCGAGAGCCGCGCCCTTGATCTCGGCGAGTACGGTCCAATCGGCGATGCCGAGCGTGTGCATGATGGATTTGACGAGTTCATTGGCCACCAGCAGCCGTTCGCGGGCGTGCTCCAATTCGAATTCCACCAGCGCGTAGTCGAATTGCGGATGCACCGCGACCGCACGGTTCGCCGGCAGCGTCCAGGGGGTCGTGGTCCAGATGGCGACCGAGGTCGGGACATCCACCAACAGATCGCTTTGGTCGGTGAGCGCATCGGCGAAGCGCAGCGCCAGATCGGCGCGGTCGATCACCTCGAAGCGCACGTAGACGCTCGGGGAGGTCTTGTCCTCATACTCGACCTCCGCCTCGGCGAGCGCCGAGCGGCAATTCAAACACCAATGCACCGGCTTGTAGCCTTTGTACAGGTGCCCGTTCTCGATGATGACGGCGAAGGCGCGCAGCTGTTCGGCCTCGTAGTGCGGCATCATGGTCAGGTAAGGATGATCCCAGTCGCCGAGGACCCCCAGCCGCTTGAAATCGGCGCGCTGCGCATCGACTTGCTTGTAGGCATACTCGCGGCAGGCGGCGCGAAACGCCTTCGGCTGGATCTTCTGCCCCACCCGGCCGTGGGTCTTCTCCACCTGCATCTCGATGGGGAGTCCGTGGCAATCCCAGCCGGGCACGTAGGGCGCATCGTAGCCATCGAGCGTGCGCGACTTGACGATGATGTCCTTGAGAACCTTGTTGACCGCATGCCCCAAGTGGATCGCGCCGTTCGCGTACGGCGGCCCGTCGGTCAATATGAACGGCGGCCGGCCTTTGGAGGCGGCGCGAATCTTCTCGTAGACGCCGATCTCGTCCCAATGCGCGAGCGTCTTCGGCTCGCGGTTCGCCAAGTCCGCCTTCATGGGAAAACCGGTGTTCGGCAAATTGATCGTGTTTTTGTAATCAGCCACTATCCACCTTCGACAACAGCTCGCGCGCCACTTCGGCGTCGATCTTCATTTGCTCGACCATCGAATCCAAGGAATCGAATTTGACCTCATCGCGCAACTTGGCGACGAACTCAACCTCGATCAGCCGTCCATACAGGTCGCCGGAAAAATCGAACAAATGCACCTCGAGCAGCGGCTCGACGCCGTTTACCGTCGGCCGGGTGCCAAGACTGGCGACGCCGCCGAGCGGCTCGGGCTCGACGCCGTGCACGCGCACCGCCAGCACTCCCCACATCGGCGACTTGCGGCGCATGAGCCGCAAATTCGCGGTGGGGAACCCCAAGGTTCGCCCCAGCCGCTTGCCCTGGGCGACACGGCCGGTCATTCGATAGCGGCGCCCCAGAAGGCGCGCCGCGCCGAAGTAATCCGCGCGCTCCAAACGTTCGCGCACCGCGGTGCTGCTCACCCGAACGCCTTCGATCTCGAACGGCGGGATCTGTTCGACGCCGAAGCCTCTGACCCGCCCCGCCGCGCGCAGAGTCTCGATCGTACCGCCGGCATTGCTGCCGTAGCGAAAGTCATCCCCCACCACCACATGCCGGGCGCCCAAGCCGCCGACGATAAGCTCATCGACGAAGGCTTCCGGGGTCATCGCACGCATGTGCACATCGAATCGCAGGGTCACCAGGCGGTCGACCCCGAGCCTCGCCAGGACATTGAATTTCTCGCGCCATCGGGTAAGCCGCGGCGGCGCGGACTCAGGATCGATGAATTCCTTGGAACTCGGCTCGAACACCAGCACCGTCGTCGGTGCGTTCAACTCAAGTGCGCGGCGCTTCAGCGCACCGATTATTTGCTGGTGCCCCAGGTGCACGCCGTCGTAATTGCCCACGGTCAGTACGCAGCCGCGGGCAGCTTTCGATATATTTTGCAGACCTCGCACTAGTTGCATGGCGAAAGTTGGTAATTATACGCAACTGGCCGGCGCCGGCTGGCGCATTGACAAGCGCGCACCCAATCCCCAAACTATGCGGCTCTTTTTAGGAGTCCTCGCTTGGCGAATACGAAATCTGCTGAAAAAGCTGCCCGACAGTCGACCGCGCATCGCGCCCGCAACGATGCCCTGACTTCGCACCTGCGCAGCGCCATCCGCAAGGCCACCTTGGCGCTCAAAGCGGGCAAGCAGGACGCCGCCGCCGCCGCGCTCGACGCCGCGACGCCGATCATCGACAGCATGGTCAACAAGGGCATCATTCATCGCAACAAGGCCGCGCGGCACAAGAGCCGCCTGACCAAACAGGTGCGAGCGCTCGCGAAGTAATTCATGCGCTGCCCGCGCCGGCGCCTTCCGAGGCGCGCCGCGGATGCTCTTCCAGGTAGCGCATCACCGCTTGCTTGAGTTCACGGGTGCCGGCGCCGGTGGCGCCGGAAATCATGAATACCGGCCCTTTCCAGCGCAGGCGCCGCGCGATGTCCTTGGTTCGCCGCTCGGCTTCCTTCGGTTCCAACAGATCGATTTTGTTGATGAGCAGCCAGCGCTCCTTGGCTGCGAGATCCGCGGCGAATTTCTTCAATTCCGCGACAATGGTGCGCGCGTCCTTCACCGGGTCGGCTTGCGGATCCGGCGGAGCGATATCGATCAAATGCAGCAGCACCCGGGTGCGCTGCAAATGCTTCAGGAACCTTATACCGAGGCCTGCGCCCTCGGCGGCGCCCTCGATCAGACCGGGAATATCGGCCATGACGAAGCTGCGGCCGGGACCTGCGGTCACGACGCCGAGATTCGGATGCAGGGTCGTGAACGGATAGTCGGCCACTTTGGGCCGCGCGGCCGATACCGCGCGGATCAAGGTGGACTTGCCGGCATTCGGTAGACCGAGCAGCCCCACGTCCGCGATCAATTTCAATTCGAGCGCAAGTTCGCGCTTCTCCCCGGGTAACCCGAGACCGGCCTTGCGGGGGGTGCGGTTGGTGCTCGATTTGAAGCGGGTGTTGCCCCAACCGCCCTTGCCGCCCTTGGCCACCAGCAAAATCTGGCCTTCCACGGTCAAATCGCCCAATTGTTCACCGGTTTCCCGATCCGAAACCACCGTGCCGACGGGCACCGGGACATGGACATCATCGCCGCCGTGCCCGGTGCAATCGTTGCCGCTGCCGCCCTCCCCGTTCTGCCCCTTATAGGTGCGCGAGATTCGAAAATCGGCGAGCGTGTTCATGCCCTCGACCGCCTTCAGGTACACGCTGCCGCCGAGCCCCCCGTCGCCCCCGTCCGGCCCGCCGAAGGGCACGAACTTTTCGCGCCGGAAGCTCACACAGCCGCGGCCGCCGTTACCCCCCTGCACTTTGAGCTTGGCTTCGTCGATGAATTTCATTGGAGGCGAGACCCGTAAATTAAAAAGGGGGCCAGGTGTTGCCCTGCCCCCCATTTCTTAAGCGACGGCGAGCGCGAGCGCCCGCGGCTTGTCTATTTGGAAATTACGTTGACGTAGGTGTGCTGCTTCGCGCCCTTGACGCGAAACTCAACCACCCCGTGGGCGGTTGCGAACAAGGTGTGGTCGGTCCCTATGCCGACGTTGGCGCCCGGGCGATATACGGTCCCGCGCTGACGGATCAGGATATTGCCCGCGAGCACATCTTCACCGCCGAACTTCTTGACGCCCAAGCGCTTCGAGTGCGAATCACGGCCGTTGCGTGTGCTGCCGCCCGCTTTTTTGTGTGCCATTTCAGTATCTCCTGCGTGCTTTAAGCAACGATCTGCGTGATCTTCACATCGGTATACGGTTGCCGATGCGTCTTCTCGCGCTTGTAGTGCTTGCGCCGACGAAATTTGACGATGCGAACCTTGTCGCCCTTGCCGTGGCTCTCGACGGTCGCCATCACCTTCGCCGTGCCCACATAGGGCGCGCCGATCGTCACGGACGAGCCGGCGCCCACCAGCAGCACCTGATTGAATTCGACACTGGCGCCTTGGTCTGCGTCGAGCTTCTCGATACGCACCACGGCACCTTCTTGAACGCGGTACTGTTTACCGCCCGTGGCAATCACGGCATACATGCTTGACAACTCCAGCTAGGCAAGCCCTTAAGGGCCCGCAAAAGAGCCGCGAATTGTACGGCGCCGGGGTAAAGAGGTCAAACCGGCCTCCTAGGCCGAATTCAGGCTCGCCATCGCGGGCCCGGCGCCGCCCCAGCCAGCGCATTCTTAGGTACCATGGTCTATTCGGCTGGGCGCTTCATGACACTAGAACAGATTCGCGAGTTGGTAACCGCTGATTTCGAGGCCGTCGACCGGGTCGTCAAACGCCGTTTGCACAGCCAGGTGACCCTGGTCGACCAAGTGGCCACCTACATCATTCACGCAGGCGGCAAGCGATTGCGCCCCCTTTTGGTGCTGCTGGCGGCACGCGCCTGCGGCCACCGGGGCGAACAACACATCGAAGCCGCCGCCATCGTCGAGTTCATTCACACCGCGACGCTCCTGCACGACGACGTGGTGGACGGCTCCTCGCTGCGCCGGGGCCGCGACACGGCCAACGAAGTGTTCGGCAATGCCACCAGCGTTCTGGTCGGCGATTTTCTGTACTCGCGCGCCTTTCAGATGATGGTAACCATCGACCGCATGCCCGTCATGCAAATCATGGCCGATGCGACCAACGCCATCGCCGAGGGCGAAGTGTTGCAGCTCATGAATGCGCACGACCCGAATACCAGCGAGGAACGCTACATCGACGTGATTCGCCGCAAGACCGCCCGGCTGTTTCAAGCGGGAGCCCAGATCGGTGCGGTGCTCAGCGATGCCCCTCCCTCCCTCGAAGACTCCCTCGCCCGTTACGGCAAACACATCGGGACCGCATTTCAGCTGGTCGACGATGCGCTCGACTATCAGGCCGACGAAGCCAGCCTAGGCAAACATTTGGGCGACGACCTGGCGGAGGGCAAACCGACTCTGCCGCTGATCTACGCAATGCAGCACGGTAACGACGATCAACGCAGAATGATCCGGCACGCCATCGAAGAGGGCGGCCTGGGCAATCTCGAGGAAATCACCCGCGCCGTTGCAAGCCTGGGAGGGCTTGCGTACACTGCGCGCCTCGCTCAAAGCGAGGTAGATCAGGCGCTTGCTGCGCTGGCCCCCCTTCCCGAAAGCGTTTTCAAAGAGGGTTTGAGCGAATTGGCCAAATTCGCCGTGGCGCGCAGGCACTGATTTCCGCGATCGATTCGGGGTGTAGCTCAGCCTGGTAGAGCACTACGTTCGGGACGTAGGAGTCGCAGGTTCAAATCCTGTCACCCCGACCATTAAAATCAAATAGTTAGATCGAATCTAGCGCACCCAACAGCCTCTCTGTAAATTCCTGGGGACACACTGGGGACACAAAATATTTCTTACTTGAGGGATAGATAGGTGGTTGTAGCGTAACCGAACGGCCGCGGGACTCAACGATTTGCGAATTCATGACCTACGGCGCACGGTCGGTTATTGGCTCGTCCGGGACGGCGCCTCGCTTCACTTGGTCGGCTCGGTGCTCAATCACAAGGACCAGAAGACCACGGCCGGCTACGCGTATTTTCAGACCAAAGAGCGGCACATTGCGCTCGATAGGCACGGCAGGAATGTCGTCGACTTCGCATCTCGCTTGCCAACGGCCTCCGCAGACGCCGGCGACAGGTTATCCGAACCTTCGGCCACTCCTCCGCCCAGCCGCGGGCCCCTTCACACCTTTACGCGAGAAGCGCTCTACAAGCTCGTATGGTCGGAGTCCACTCGAACTCTATCAAAACCGCTCGGCATATCGGATGTCGGTCTTGCCAAGGCGTGTCGGCGCGCGAATATTCCAACTCCCGATCGAGGGTACTGGGCGCGAGTGGCCGCCGAGCAAGGGTGTGAAAAGTCACCCTTACCGCCAGTAGTGTCCGCAGGCGCTAATGTCATTAAATTCCGTGGGCGGCAACCACCTTGACCAGCCGCTCCCCGAGCGAGCGCAGTCCCATCAGGCGATTTTGAGGCACTTGAATGTCACCTGCTTGACGGCATCCAGAACAATTGAAAACACCATCGCTCCGCTAAGTACCACTGCAACCGTCAAAGCGCTGAGTGGTGCCATGAGGGTACCGCTGACTGCCAGGGCACCCGCGATGCCAAGATCCAATAAGGATGACACCACGAGCCAACGCCCTGGGCGGGAATGCCACATGTGCCGGCGCTCGCGGACTACATAGATCGTCGCTTGACCGGCGAAGACGAGCGTGATGAACGCAAGGGTTCGCAGTTCTGCGATCTCAAAACCTAGAATGTATTTTCCGGTTGCGATCACGCCAACGGCAAATGTTAATCCGCACAATCCAAGGATCGCCGCGGCCGCAGTGATGGGGCGAACGCGCCAACTGTCGGGTGTCGGCGACGGCGTTGCCCGGTCCGTGGTCAGTGACATCGTGAGGAAGTCCCCCGTGATCAGCAGCAGCGCCATCAGCATGGGCGTCAATATCGAGTGACCTGTCATAACCAGACCGGCCCCCAAAAACAGCACGAGCTCAAACTTCTTCACGAGCGCATTGAGCGTGTAACTAAGGATGCGCTGAAAGGCACATCGGCCTTCCTTGATCGCGGTCACAATGCCCTCCAGCCCGGGTTCCGTCAGCACCATGCTCGCCGCCGATTTGGCGACGTCGGTTGCCGTCGAGACGGCAATGCCCATCTGCGCCTGGCGCAACGCAGGTGCGTCGTTGGCGCCATCGCCGCACATGCCAACGATGTGCCCGTTGCGCTGCAACGCCTTTACCAACCGGAATTTGTCCTCGGGAAAAACGCCCGCATAAACGGCAAAGTCTTCAGGTCTGACGCGATCGGGGATGGCACCGGGCGGACAGAGCGGCCCCTCGAGCCCGATGGCCGCGGCGACGGTTGCCGCCGTGGGCGCGGCATCGCCCGTGACCATTACGGTGTGTACGCCCATCGAGAGCAGGTCGGCGAGCAGCGCCTTCGAATCCGGCCGCGGCGGATCGCTGAGGGCGATCAGTCCCATGAGCGCAACGCGCCCGGGCGGACCCCCGGCGACCGCCAGCACCCGGTAACCTTGCCCCATCAATTTGTCCAATTCCGCTGTAGGCCCTGCTTCAAATGGCGCGATCGCGGCGATCGCCGCGGGCGCCCCCTTCACAATGCGCTGCTCATCGCCTCGCTCATCGGCAATCAGCGCCTCCGAGGTCTTGGTTGCGGGATCGAACGGCGTGAACCGCAATACTTTGCATTGGAGAATTGCGGATCCCTTGGCAAGTGCCGCTGCGCGGATGGCGCTGTCCAGCGGGTCTTGCCCGGTATCGGAGCTGGCGAGAGCCGCCCAGGCGAGGACATCATCTTCCCGAAGATTGTCCGTCATTGGTTTTACCGTCGTGACCAGAAGCTCGTTGCGCGTGAGGGTTCCGGTCTTGTCCGCACATAGGACATCGACGGTGGCCGCTTCGTGGATCGCCGTGAGCCGAGTCAGCAACACTCCCTTTTTTGTAAGCGCCTGAGCGCTCAACGCCGCAGCGAGCGTGAAGGTCGCCGGCAGCGCAACCGGAACCGAAGCGAGCAGCGCCGTCAATACGAGAGGAATCATGTGATTGACGGGCATTGCAATGGAGTGTGCATAGGTAACCAGCAGCACCACGACGGCGCCGTTGAATACCGCGAGATTGCGGACGACGCCGAGAACGGCTTTTTGCTCGCCGCTTTCTGCGTGAGCAATACGAACCAGCTCGGCGGTCTTCCCAAAGTACGTGCGTTGACCGGTCGCGGTAATCTCCGCGGTGGCCGCCCCGCGACGCACGAGCGCACTGGCATACGCCATCTTTCCGGCGCCGATCTCGAGCGCGACCGATTCGCCCGTGAGCATTGACTGGTCAAGAAGCACCGAGCCGTCGAGGACGCGCGCATCCGCCGGAACAACGCCGCCGAGAGCGAGCCGAACGATGTCACCGGGAACAAGGCCGGCAGCCGGTATTTGAACCCACTTTCCGTCGCGCTTGACGAAGGCATTCAACGCGAGCTTCGACTTGAGCGCAGCTAATGCCTCGCCGGCGCGTCCTTCCTGGATGACTCCAAGGGCAACGTTTAATATCAGCAACACACCAATGATAAGTGGCTCGACACGCTCGCCGATGGCCAACTGCAGAACAATGGCGGCCTCGAGCATCCAAGGCACCGGCTCCCAGAAGCGGCGTGCAATTCTTGCAACGGGAGAGACATGCGGTTCGACGACTGCATTAGGCCCGATCTGCGCCAATCGCGTTGCCGCCTGCTCCGATGAAAGGCCCTGTACCGGCGACATCGTCATGACATCCCATTTCCTTAGTCGAAGACCGCGCTGCTGATATTTGACCGTGACGCGCACCATTCTAGGGACAAATGCATCGAACATATAGCGCTCCGCTCAAGCGCTTCGCGCACCCTTTTTCCCGTACCGGCTTTTGAGATTCACCACTTTATTCAGGGACCTGCATTCGGAGATCTAATTTTTGCGTACTAAGTACTATTCCCTATTTATCTATATATTTTCATTCTTGCGCAATCACGCAAGTTTCAGTATCGTCCACGCCTGATAACCACCGGACGCTGTCTATGGCATTTCGAGTTCCGTACCTCTGGGGAGTCCCTAACACCGCGCGTCCTGGACGGGATGTTTTTGTCGCACTAGCGATCAAGGGAGTTTTATTGCTAGCGATCTACCTGCTATTTTTCGGCCCTGCGCATCGACCGCCGTCCGACTCCACAGCCACTACCACGGTTCTCCTCGGAACGAACGCGTCAAAGGATGCTCCATGATTTCGCCTCATCTGATCGACCTGTCGCGGCTGCAGTTTGCCGTAACGGCGATGTATCACTTTTTGTTCGTCCCCCTGACTCTGGGCCTCTCCGTCCTGCTGGCGATCATGGAGAGCGTCTACGTGATGACGGGACGCCCCATCTGGCGCGAAATGACGCGCTTTTGGGGCATTCTCTTCGGCATCAATTTCGCGATGGGCGTCGCCACCGGCATCACGATGGAGTTTCAATTCGGCACCAACTGGGCCTATTACTCGCATTACGTCGGGGATATCTTCGGCGTGCCGCTCGCGATCGAAGGCTTGATGGCCTTCTTCCTCGAGGGCACCTTCATCGGCTTGTTCTTCTTCGGCTGGGATCGCTTGAGCCGCCTGCAGCATCTCGTCGTCACTTGGTTGGTGGCGATCGGCAGCAATTTATCAGCCTTGTGGATACTGATTGCGAACGCGTGGATGCAGTACCCGACCGGCGCCCACTTCAATTCCAGCACCATGCGCATGGAGCTCGACTCGATCCGGGAGGTCATTTTCAATCCCGTGGCGCAATCGAAATTCCTCCACACCGTGAGCGCAGGCTATGTGACCGGCGCGGTCTTTGTGCTGGCGATCAGCGCCTGGTATCTGCTCAAAGGCCGGCACGTGGAATTCGCCAAGCGATCGGCCACCGTGGCGATCAGTTTCGGACTTGCGGCGGCCTTGTCGGTGGTCGTGCTTGGGGATGAGAGCGGATACACCTTGACCGAGCATCAGAAAATGAAGATCGCGGTTATCGAAGGCTTGTGGCATACCGAGCCGGCGCCTGAACCATTCACGCTGTTTGGGCTGCCCGATACTGAAGCTCATGAGACCCACGATGCAGTCAAAATTCCTTGGGTCCTCGGATTGATCGCCACTCGGTCGTTGAACACGGAGATTCCCGGGATCGACGAACTCGTCGACCGCACGAAGGAGCGGATCGTCAACGGCATACCCGCCTTCACGGCGATGCGCGCGCTGCGCCGGGACCCCAACGATGCCGATGCCCGTCAGACCTTGAAAGACCATGTGGAGGATCTCGGATACGCGCTGCTGCTGCGCAAGTATGTCGAGGACCCTGCCGCGGCGAGTGCGGCGCAAATCAACCAGGCGGCCTGGGATACGGTGCCGTCCGTGGGACCCATATTCTGGTCGTTTCGGCTGATGGTGGGCCTGGGATTGTTCTTCATCGCATTCTTCGCCGTCGGATTCTATCTGGCGGCCAGACGCCGCATTGGGCAGAGCCGCGGGTTTCTCAGACTGGCCTTCTGGATACTGCCGCTGCCGTGGGTTGCCGCCGAGGTGGGTTGGTTCATCGCCGAGCACGGGCGCCAGCCCTGGGCAATCGAGGGCGTTTTGCCGACATTTCTCGCGGTCTCGCCGATACCTGCCTCGAGCGTCGCACTCAGCCTCGCGGGCTTCGTCATCTTCTATACCGTTCTTGCGGTGATCGACGTCTTCCTGCTCAAGAAATACGTCAATTTAGGACCCGGTGCCGCGCCGCCGAACCGCGATGCGGAAGCTGACTCCGGGCCACTCCCTGTTGGAATACGACGTTAGGAGCGGTGATGTTCGACTTCGAAACATTGAAGGTCATCTGGTGGCTGCTGCTCGGCGTGCTGTTGATCGGTTTTGCGATCATGGATGGGTTCGACCTGGGCGTCGGGATGCTGCTCCCCTTTATTGCGCGCGGCGACACCGAACGGCGCGTCGTGATCAATACCGTGGGACCCGTGTGGGAGGGCAATCAGGTCTGGCTCATTCTGGGCGGGGGAGCGATTTTCGCCGCCTGGCCGGCGCTTTACGCAGCGAGCTTCTCGGGCTTTTATCTGGCCATGATGCTCGTGCTCGCCGCGCTGATCCTGCGTCCGGTGGGATTCAAGTTCCGCAGCAAAATGCCCGGCGCGCGCTGGCGCGCGAATTGGGATTGGGCCCTGTTTGCCGGCGGCGCCGTGCCGGCACTCGTGTTCGGCGTCGCAATGGGAAACCTCCTTGAAGGTGTCCCATTCAGTTTTGACGCCGACCTTCGCGCCACCTATGCGTTTGGGCTGTTCGATCTCTTGAATCCCTTTGCGCTGCTATGCGGATTCGTCTGCATAGCGATGTTGCTGACGCACGGCGCGGTATACCTTGCCGTCAAGACCGACGGCGAAGTGGCGCAGCGCGCGCGCACCATTTCACGCTTCGCGGCACTTGCGTGGATGCTGCTGTTCGCCCTCGCCGGCCTATGGCTCTGGATGAGTCACTTCGGGTTCGCCATTACCGGCGGCGCAATGCCGGGAGGCCAACCTGACCCGCTCGCAAAAACCGCTGTGCCGCTCGCCGGCGCGTGGCTCGCCAACTATGGGCGGTGGCCGGTGACGATGCTGATTCCGGCGGTCGGCCTTGCGGCGCCTTTGGCGGTTGCTGCGCTTGCCGGAACCCGTCTGCGGCTCCTGGTGTTCGTCGTGAGCGCCCTTGGCATCGCCGGCGTCATAGGCACCATGGGCGTGAGTTTGTTTCCGTTTTTGCTCCCCTCCTCCTCGCATCCCGGCAGCAGCCTGACTGTATGGGATGCCTCGAGCAGCCACCTGACGCTCAGCATCATGCTGATCGCGGTGATCATCTTTTTGCCGATCGTGCTTGCCTACACCGGCTGGGTATACCGCGTCATGCGCGGGCCCGTGACCAGCGCGTACATTGAATCCCATCGTGACACGAGCTATTGAGGGAACGCCATGTGGTATTTCAGCTGGTTGTTAGGTCTTGGACTTGCCTGCGCATTTGCGATTCTGAACGCCATGTGGTTTGAATTGGACGCGGACCGGTATGCAGGTGACCGGCCGGCCGATACGACAAATATCTCCTGAATTTTTACCGGCAGCATGCAGTTACCGACCCATGATGCATCTCAATTATCTTGACGAATCTGCGGAGCGCGCGGCCGGATTTCTGAAAACCGTTGCGCACCCCGGGCGTCTGCGTATCGTTTGCGCGCTGATGGACGGCGAACTTTCAGCCAGTCAATTGGCGCGGCACGCGCGCTTGGCGGCCCCTGCGCTGTCCCAACACGCCGCCATTCTCCATGCGGAAGGATTGATCGGGCGGCGACGCGAGGGGCGCTCGGTACTGTACCGGCTGCGCGCTCCCGAAGTGAAATCGCTCGCAAAGCTGCTATATCGACTGTTCTGTAAACCGCCCTCGGCACCGGTGCGCCGTGGCGGCAGGAAAAAAGGAGCACGCCCATGACAAAGCATGTAACGCCGATCGAGACCCTGGATCCCGCCGAAGTCGCGCGCTTACTGCATGCGGGCAAGCTGCTGCTGATAGACGTTCGGGAGCCCGCAGAGTACGCGGCGGAGCGGATCTCCGGAGCGCTTCTCTATCCGCTCTCGACATTCGATGCCTCGACACTGCCGGACGATGGTCCGCGCCGGATCGTGTTTCACTGTGGAAGCGGCAAGCGCTCGCTCGCTGCGGCGGAGCGGCGTCTCGCAGCCGGCCAGGCGCATGCTGCACACATGGGCGGCGGCATCGCAGCCTGGAAAACCGAAGGCCTGCCGGTGATTGCGCTCGGTTCGGCAAGCTGATCTGGCCGTAAACAACCATTCAAGAGAGCAAAGGTATACTCATGAAGGCCTACCCACACACCTACAGTGTCAACGCGCAGGGTTCGGCGATTGGCGCGGTTCCGGTCGTATCGCAGGGATTACCGGCTATTGAGACGGCACCGCCGCCAGAATTCGATGGACCCGGAGGCGTTTGGTCACCCGAGACCTTGTTGGTGGCCGCCATCGCCAATTGCTTCATCCTGACATTTCGCGGCGTATCTCGCGCAGTTCACTTCACTTGGGAAAAGCTCGAGGCCCAAGTCGATGGCACGCTGGAACGTGTTTCTGGCAGCACTCAATTCACTCGGTACACTACTCGAGCGACCCTCACCGTAAAAGCAGGCACCGATCATGCCAAGGCGCGGGAGCTTCTGGAGCGGGCCGAAAAGATCTGCCTGGTTGCGAATTCGCTGCGCGGGGAGCGGATACTCGAGGTTCAGTTGCTCAAGGCGTCAGAAGCGGCACCATCACATCCATGATTGGACAAATCGGTAATTTGGCGGGTTATGCGCTGATGGGTCTAGGCGTCGGGATCGTCCTCGCCCGACTGATCGCCCAGCTGAGCGCGCGGCGCCGAATTCCTGAACTGCTGAAATCCGGTGCACAAATCGTCGATGTCAGATCACCCGGCGAGTTCGCCACGGGTCACGCCTCGGGGAGCCGAAACGTTCCCCTCGCCGATCTTGAGCGGGAAGCGAAAAATCTGGACCCAAACCGGTGGATCATTGTCTGCTGCGCGTCCGGCACGCGCAGCGGCATGGCTCGCCGGTGGCTAATCCGCCATGGGTTCTCACAAGTGTTGAATGGTGGCTCCTGGCGCAACCTGCCGTGACGGAAGCCCTCGCACACATTCCGCCGACTCGATTTGCATAGCTCGTTCCTGATAGCCAACCTTGGAGTTGCCGCCGGCGGATTGGCCTTGGTGGGCTATCTCGCGTCGAGCGCCCAGTGACTGGAGGCGAAAGAACTTAGTAATCGGTTCGCTCTAATTGGCAGCGTAATGCTGACGGAGCATCCCCTGTCATTGTTGAGACGAGCAGCGCAGCACATTCAGGCGGCTTCGAATACGATTGCCTGCATGTGCAAGGGACGCTCGCCAAGTCTCAGCTCACGGATGAACGCCTCAGTCAGTGCCTCAATGAGCCGCTCGGGGTCCATGCCAGCGCGAGTGCGGATTTGCTCGATCAGCGGCGTGCCATAAATTAGTCCGCGCGCAAATAGCGCAGGGTCCGCCACTTGCTTTTCTAGCCGCACGACAGTCGCCTCAATATCGGTAAACCCTGCATCGATCAGCGACGCCTTGATTGCATCGATGTTGTGGTAGCCGAAGGGAACTTGGAAAAATTGCGGCGGATCATCGGGATAAAACCGAGCCGCCGTCTCGTACGCCAAGCGACCGAAGGCGTTGTGGGCATGCGAGTCCCACACGTTGAATACGTAGCGGCCGTTTGGCGCCAATACGCGATGGACCTCGCGGTGGGAACGGGGTTTGTCCGGGAAAAACATCACTCCGTATTGACACACGACCGCATTGAAGACGCCCTCTGAAAAAGGCAGTTCAGTGGCATCGGCAGCCATAAACGTGACCTGCTCCCCGGGCCTGAACTTCGTCCCCGCGATGTCGAGGATTGCCCCGTTTAGATCAGTTGCTATCAGCCGTGAACCCGTCCGCAGCAGGTCTCGCAGTTGCCGCGTGACGATGCCGGTGCCCGCCGCGGTCTCGAGCACCCGTACTGGGGACGAAGCGGCGACCCGGCGCGCGATGTCGGTAGCATAATCGGCAAAGATCACAGGGCCGAGAGCCCGTTCGTAGTAATCTGGAATCGCGCCTGTGAAGCGCGCCGCCGTTGCGTCGTGCATAGAACCTCGAGTACTGTGCGCCTTATCCAAAGCGGCGGGTGCGTACTACCGTGCCGCCGCTTCACCCCAAGGACGATAGGGTTCCGGATGTTCGTGTGTTACCGGCATTTCGACAAGTGCAGTTCTGCCAGCGTCGGTGTCCCCTCGATCTAATGCGCCGCGCACGGGCACCTACTTTCTGTGGCGCCGTAACGCAGGCAACTACCCCCACTACCGCGAAGCGCATCCTCAACTGGCCGCCGGTCCAGCGGCGCCAAACGCGCGCTGAATGAGCCAATTGGCAATCCCGCCGCCCACCACGAGATAACCGAACAGGATGGTACCCAGGATGAGCGCATCTCGCCCTGCGAGTCGAAGCTTAGCTATCGTCGTGTCGAGACCGAGTGCGGCCATCGCCGCCGCGAGCAGAACGATATCGAGGGTACGAAGTGCCGCGAGGGTGCCTGCCGACAATCCCAAGTAAGGATGGACGATGGCAATGACGATGAATGCGATTGCGAACCCCGGCAGACGCGGTGCCCAGGTCGTCTTGGCGAGCGGTGTTTCGCGCGGTGCAAACCGCCCGAGCACGATCAGAAACGGTGCGAGCATCATGACCCGGATCATTTTAACGATCACGGCATTCTCCGCGGTGGCGCCGCCAATGGTTTTGCCGCTAGCGACCACTTGGGCCACCTCGTGCACCGTGGAACCGACGTAGATGCCGAAGGGTGCTCGCGCGATCCCGAGGACGCCGAACAGCAGCGGATAGACGAGCATGGCGAGGCTGCCGAACAATACGACTTGGCCTACCGCGGCGGAGGTCTTGTGCGGCGCCGCGCCGAGCACGGATTCGGTTGCGACAACCGCAGCCGCACCGCAAATGCCGCTGCCCGCTGAAGCCAGCAGAACCGTGTCCCGATCCATCTTGAGCCAGCGAAATCCCACCCACCAGCCCACGAAAATCGTGGAAGTGACTACAAATAGATCGGCGGCGATCGCAGCGGGACCCACCTCAAGGATCTGCTGCAGGCTCAAATTGAGGCCGTAGAGCGCGACGCCAATCCGCAGTAGCGACTTTTGCGCGAATTGAATCCCCGATTGTGCCGCCGGATTTGCGAGCGCGCGGTGGGCGATATTCCCAAGCAAGGCCCCGACAACAATAGCAATCGTCAGCGCGCTTAAGCCCAGCGCCGCCAGAGCCGGTACGCGTGCCAGCAGAAAGGCAAGTGCACTGATGACAACGACGATCGATATGCCCGGCCACAACCGGCGAGCAGCGTCCTTCAACTCTGCGCACTTCTTGGTCGAACGGCGTTAACCGCCCCGACCGCAGCCGATGCCCGCGTCAGTCCGTGCCCACCAGACCGCCTCACATGCGCTTGGGGACCGTAGGAGACGTGTTGAGACCCAGTACCCGGTAGAGCGGGCAGAAACTAAATGCGGCCGTCAACAGCAGCACGACGCCCGCCAGCCCCAACCAGCGCAGCGGACCCTCTAGTAGGAAAAACGCACTCACCAGGGCAAGTCCCAGCACGACTCGAACTACACGATCTATCGATCCGACATTGGTATTCATGACATGATCTCCATTAGTTGTCTCCACCATCCGCCACGGCCTATCCGCGGCAAAAAACCATTCGCAGCATCTTTTCTCAGTTTTTCTTCGGCGCCCTGTCCTTCGCCTTCTTGGCGTCTTTCTTCGAGGTCGCGGGCGCGCAGAACGCCGTATACAGAACCTCCATGATCTTAAGGGCGGGTCCTTTGGCGAGCGCGTAGTAGATCGTCTGCGATTGGCGAGTAGTTGTTACCAAGCCTGCATCACGCAGCACTGCCAAATGTTGGGAAAGGGCCGACTGACTCAACGGCACACGCTCATTGATCTCTCCGACCGACAGGGATCCCTCGAGCAGGCAACACAGCATCAGGAGACGTTGGTCGTTCGCGAGCGCCTTTAGGAAGGCAGCCGCTTCGGTCGCGTGCTCCTGGATCGCCGCCATCGCCGGCGGAAGCCGGTCCTTTCCTTCACGACTTGCCACCTCTGTTGCCATGTTCGACCTCCGATTACCTGAATGAACACGCTTATTAATCCGTGATTGCTAATTTAGCACATCGTGATATACTATGCCAGCGAAATCGCTAAACCGCTCCCATTCAGTTCGAGGGAATATTTATGAGCATTGATCGCTGGGTCATGAGATTTGCAGGCACGGTCGTGCTGGTGAGTCTGCTTCTGGCTCATTTTGTGAGCCTCAATTGGCTGTGGCTTACGGCATTTGTCGGTGCCAACCTGCTGCAATCCTCCTTCACAGGCTTTTGTCCGCTTGCGATCGTATTAAAGCGCCTAGGCGTGCGGCCTGGCCACGCCTTCACCTAAAAGCGGAGCGCCACCCATGCGGCCATCCCGATCGGCACGTTTGTTGATCGCCCTGCCCGGACTTCTTCTCATCGTCGCGGGGTGCGGTAGCAAAACGACTCCGCCCGCGGGTCCGACGGCCCCGCCGCTCGCGAGCATCGTGATTCAGCCGGTGCATACGCCGCTCGAACGCCCAGTCGACGGTACCGTTGAAGCAGTTAATCAGGCGACCGTCGCGGCTCAGACGAGTGGCCGCGTTGCGGAGATTCTGTACGACGTCAACGATGTCGTTCCCGCAGGTGCCGTGATCATAAGGCTCAAAGGAACTGAACAACGCGCGGGACTTCAAAGTGCGGCAGCGGCGCTCACCGAAGCGAGGGCACGCAATACCGAGGCCGCGACCAGCTACCAGCGGATATCCGATCTATTCCAACGCCGCGTCGTCTCGAAGGCTCAATTCGACCAGGCGACCGCCAACCGGGATGCCGCGGCCGCGCGCTTGGCCGCCGCAGAGGCTGGGCTCACCACGGCACGGGAAGGCGTCGGCTATACCGAGATTCGCGCCCCCTATGGCGGTGTCGTCACGAAACGGCTGGTCGAGGTGGGCGAGACGGTGGCGCCCGGGACACCCTTGATGACGGGCCTCAGCTTGCGCGACTTGCGCGTCGAGACGACCATTCCACAAAGCATCGTCATGCAGGTGCGCAAGCTCAAGCAAGCAGCGGTCTACGCAGGTGATCAGCGCATCGCCGCCACCAAAATTACGATATTTCCTGAGGTCGCAACGCCATCGAGCACTTTTCGTGCGCGCCTAGACCTGCCCCCGGGGGCCCTCGATCTCGCGCCCGGCATGTACGTCAAGGTCGGTCTCGTCATCGGCGAGGAGGACCGGATACTGGTGCCGGTATCAGCCGTGACCGAACGCAGCGAGGTGACGGGGGTTTACGTGATTGATGGTCATGGTCAGGTATCGCTTCGCTACGTGCGTCCCGGCCACCGATTTGGTGACCAACTTGAGGTTCTATCGGGCCTCGTCGCCGGCGAACGCATCGCGCTCGATCCGATCGGCGCAAGCGCGCGCGTCGCACCGACGGCATCCCGACAATGACAGAGCCCCTCGGCTTGAGCGGCCGAATAGCTCGGTACTTTCTCGAGAACCAGCTCACGCCGCTGCTGGCATTGACGGCGCTCTTGATGGGAGTGTTCGCGGTCCTCGTGACTCCGCGCGAGGAAGAGCCGCAAATCGACGTCACGTTCGCGAACATCATGATTCCCTTTCCCGGCGCGAGTTCCGAGCAAGTCGAGAACTTGGTGGCGACTCCGATGGAGAAGGTGCTGGGCGAGATATCGGGGGTCAAACACATCTATTCGGTATCGCGACCGGGTCTCGCGGTCCTGACCGTTCAATATGAAGTGGGCATTCATCGCAATGATGCCATCGTACGGCTCTACAACGCCGTCTATTCCAATCAGGACTGGCGACCGGCCGGGGTCGGCATATTGCAGCCGCTGATCAAGCCGAAAGGCATCGACGACGTCCCTATCGTCACGCTCACCTTGTGGAGCCGGAATCAGGCGCTCGGCGGCCATGAACTCGGGCAAGTGGCTCGCGCCATCGAGAGTGAAATCAAGCGGGTTCCCGGCACGCGTAACGTTTATTCGGTGGGCGACAGCGAACCGATGATACGAGTCGAACTTGATCCGGCGCGCCTCACAGCCGCCGGGCTCACGACGGCCGACCTGGCTGCGGCGCTTGAGGCCGCGAACCTCGTGCGTCAGGCCGATGTCGTTGTGAGCGGCAACCGAGTATCCCCCGTACAGGCCGGCCAATTCCTCGCCAGCCGTGACGATGTCGGCGGTCTCATCGTGTCCGCACACGACGGCAAACCGATCTATCTCGACGATGTAGCCACGGTCACCGATGCACCACGGACTCCATCCCAGTATGCCTGGTTCGGCACGGGCCCCGCCGATGCGAAGCGGGGCATCGAGCCGGTCAGTCAGGCCCCCGCCGTCACGCTCGCGATATCGAAGAAGCCCGGCACCAATGCGATCGACGTCGCGACGGCCGTCATCAGCCGCGTCGAACAATTAAAGGGCGTCACGATACCGGCCGGCGTCGAAGTCACGGTCACCCGCAACTACGGTGTCACCGCGAATGACAAAGCGACCAAGCTCATCGAAAAGCTCCTGTTCGCCACCGCCTCCGTCGTTCTGCTGGTCTTACTGGCCGTTGGAAAACGCGAAGCCGTCGTTGTGGGCACGGCGGTGATCGTGACCCTCGCCGCGACTTTGTTCGCTTCCTGGGCCTGGGGATTTACCATCAATCGGGTCTCTCTGTTCGCGCTGATCTTTGCGATCGGCATCCTGGTCGACGACGCAATTGTCATCGTGGAGAACGTCCACCGCCATCTCGCCATCGACAAGGGATCGATCACGGACGTCATTCCGATCGCCGTCGACGAGGTCGGAGGGCCGACGATTCTGGCGACTTTCACGGTCATCGCGGCGCTGCTGCCCATGGCCTTCGTGTCGGGCCTCATGGGCCCTTACATGGGCCCGATTCCTATCAACGCCAGCATGGGCATGTTGATCTCGCTCGCAATCGCGCTGATTTTCACCCCATGGATGTGCCGCAAGCTGTTTGCAAGCGAGAGGCACGACGGGAATGCCGGGGCACACGCGGAAGGCAAATTGCACCGATTCTTCGTGAAGCTGATGACGCCGTTTTTGACCGGCGATCGCGCGCGCAAGCTCAGGCACCGGCTCTATCTCGGCACCGCGGGGGCGATAGCGGTCGCGGTGCTGCTCGCGGTCGTGCAGTTGGTCGTATTGAAGATGCTGCCCTTCGACAACAAGTCGGAGTTTCAGGTCGTCGTCAACATGCCGGAAGGCACGCCGGTCGAGGGAACCGCCCGCGCGCTCGCGGGCCTTGCAAACATCGTCCGCACGGTCCCCGAGGTCACCAATTACCAAGCTTATGCCGGGACCGCCGCCCCCATCAATTTCAATGGCCTGGTCCGCCAGTACTATCTGCGCGGCGACAGCAACCAGGGCGATCTACAGGTCAATCTCGTCGACAAGCACGATCGCAGCCGCAAGAGCCACGACATCGCGCGCGCGATTCGCCCCGCACTCGCCGCCGAAGGCAAGCGGCTGGGTGCCGCCTCCGTACAAGTCGTCGAAGTGCCGCCGGGACCGCCCGTGCAAGCCCCGTTGGTCGCCGAGATCTATGGACCGGTTTATGCCGCGCAGGAAAAGGTCGGTCATGCGCTGCGAGCCATGTTCGATGCGACTCCGGACATCGTCGATACCGACGATACGCTGTCCGCACCCACCACCCGGTATGTCGTTGCGCTCGACCGAGCGAAAGCCGCGCTAATCGGGGTCTCGCAGGCCGATGCGATGGAAGCGCTCGCTACCGCACTCGCTGGTCAGAATGCCACGTTCATCCACTCGGGCCGCGAGCGCGATCCGATCGCGGTACGGCTCGAGTTGGGGTCCGCCGACAAGCAAGGCTTGCAGCAGGCGCTTGCCCTCCCGGTGCGCTCTACGACCGGATCGCTCGTGCCGCTTTCCGAAGTGACCACGGTCTTTAAAATGCCGTGGGACGCAACGATCTACCACAAGGATCTCTTGCCCGTGGTGTTCGTCACCGGCGACATGGCCGGCCGGCTCGATAGTCCGCTGTACGGCATGTTCAGCCTGGTCTCGCAAATCAACAAGGCGCCCCCCGCCGGGCAGCCGCTGACGCAGCGCTTCATCAGTCCGCCCGATCGACCGAGCGACTTCGCCGTGAAATGGGACGGCGAATGGACGATTACGTACGAAACTTTCCGCGACATGGGCCTCGCCTATGCGGTGGGTTTGGTGTTCATTTATCTCTTGGTCGTGGCGCAGTTCCGCTCCTATGCCGTGCCGCTGATCATCATGGCGCCGATCCCGCTCACGATCATCGGCGTCATGCCCGGACACGCCTTGCTAGGCGCCAATTTCACCGCCACCTCAATGATCGGCATGATCGCACTCGCCGGCATCATTGTGCGCAATTCCATTCTTCTGGTCGACTTCATCAACCAGGAGATCGCGGCCGGCCAGCCGCTTGCGGAGGCGGTGATTCGCGCGGCGAGCATCAGGGCACGCCCGATCGTGTTGACGGGACTCGCCGCGATGATCGGCGCGTTTTTCATACTCGATGATCCCATTTTCAACGGTCTCGCCATCTCGCTGATCTTCGGCATCTTGGTGTCGACCGCGCTCACGCTGCTGCTGATTCCACTGCTCTACTTTGGCTATATCAGGCGCTCCCGGGAGAGTGCCGCTCATTAACGGGGGATTTTATGGCACACGTCATCGTCATTGGCGCCGGCTTGGGCGGCATTCCGGCCGCATTCGATTTGCGCAAGCATCTGGCAAAAACCCATCGCGTGACCTTGATCGGCGCGCGTCCACATTTCGAGTTCACGCCCTCGAACCCCTGGATCGCGGTCGGCTGGCGCACGGCCAAGGAGACTCAGGTGCCGATGCAGGGGCCACTCGATAACAAGGGGATCGATTGGTTGGTCAATACCGTCACCCAGATCGACGCAGAGCAGTCCAAGCTCACGCTCGATGACGGCAAGGAGCTGAGTTATGACTACCTGGTCATCGCCACCGGTCCGCGTCTCGCGTTCGAGGAGGTGCCGGGCTTAGGTCCCGACGGATTTACGCAGTCGGTATGCAGCCAGGATCATTCGATGCACGCCTGGACGCGCTATCAGGAATTCCTGAAGAACCCCGGTCCGATCGTCGTCGGGGCCGCGCCCGGCGCCAGTTGCTTCGGGCCCGCCTACGAAACCGCAATGATCCTTGACGCGGATCTACGCAAGAGAAAGATCCGCGACCGCGTCCCGATGACTTACGTAACGAGCGAACCCTATATCGGCCACATGGGTTTAGGAGGCGTCGGAGACAGCAAGGGACTGATGGAGTCCGAGCTTCGCGAGCGGCATATCAAATGGATTACCAACGCCAAGATGACCTCGGTGACAGCGAATGAAATGACGGTTCAGGAGCTTGACGAGAACGGTGCGCTCAAGAAAGAGCACAAGCTGCCCTTTGCCTATAGCGCCGTGATCCCCGCGTTCAAGGGAGTGGATGCGGTCGCGGCGGTGCCGGGTCTATGTAATCCGCGCGGCTTCGTACTGATCGACAAGCACCAACGCAACCCCAAATACAAGAATATCTACTCAGTCGGCGTGTGCGTCGCGATTCCGCCGGTCGAGGTCACCCCCGTGCCGACCGGCGCCCCCAAAACGGGATACATGATCGAATCGATGGTGTCGGCGACGGCCGCCAATATTGTCGCCGAGATTGCCGGTAACCCGGCTGACGCCGAAGCGACCTGGAATGCAGTGTGCCTCGCAGACTTTGGCGACACGGGCGCCGCCTTCGTCGCGCTGCCACAGATTCCGCCGCGCAACGTCACCTGGTCCAAGAAGGGCAAATGGGTGCATCTGGCGAAAATAGCCTTCGAAAAATACTTCATGCGCAAGGTGCGCACCGGTTCGCTGACCCCGGTCTACGAAACCTACGTGCTCAAGGCGATTGGGATCGTATCGCTGAAAAAACGTGCGTCATGAGGGGTGGAACCGGATGAACTGTCGCCAGTCACAATCTAGGAGCCGCGCGCCGAGGGCAGCCAGTGTGCTGATCTGCGCGTTACTCGGTATCCCGTGGGCAGCCCAGGCCGAGTCGCTGAGCGATGCGTGGGCGATGGCGTTGCAGTCCGACGGCACGCTTGCGGCGGCTCGTAGCGACCGGCAGGCGGCAGAGGCGGATCAATCCGCGGCGCAGCGCCAACGCTGGCCCGCGCTCGACCTCAACGGTACGTACACGCAATTTGACCGTGCTCCCAATCTCGATATCGCGACGCCGGCAGGCCAGCTGCAGGCGCCCATTTGGCGCCACGACGGGTATGCCATGGCGGGCGCCGATATGTCGGTGCCCATTTGGACCTCGGGCAAGATCAGTGGATCGATCGGCGCCGCCGCAGCCGGTGCGCGCGGAGCGAACGCGGTCGAAGTGCGCAGCACGGCGGACCTCAAGCTCGCCGTCGCCGAATCCTATGTAGCGGTATTCCGTGCCCGTCGAGCACTGAAGGTCGCCGAGTCCAACGTCACCAGTCTTCAGGCCCACGCAGACGATGTGCAGGTGATGTATGACAAGCAGGCGGTCGCCCAATCGGACATGCTCGCCGCCCAGGTCGCGCTCGCGAACGCGACCCAGCAGCGGCTCCGGGCGGCGAACGCATTGCGCCTGGCGACGGCCGCCTACAACCGTTGGGTGGGTCAGCCGCTCGACCGTACTCCCGACCTCGACGAACCATCGGCGACTCCGTTCACAGAAGCCTCGGAACCGCTCGATCAGCTCACCGCGCAGGCGATCGAACGTCGGCCCGAACTCGCGGCGGTCAGCGCACAACAGGAAGGGCTCGAGCAGGCGGCACGGTCCGAGCGCGCTCAAGGACAACCCCAGGTGTTCCTGCATGCGGGCTACAACCATGTTGACAATCTAATTCTCGATCGCGAGAACTTCGCCACGATCGGCATCGGCTTTCAGTGGCGGCTGTTTGATAGCGGGCAACTTCAGGCCCGTACCAGCGCACTACGCAGCCGCGCCCATGCGGCGGAGCAGCGACTCGCCGACCTGCGGTCACAGGTAAGACTTGATGTTGAGGCGGCTTACTACAATCGAGAAGACGCCGCTGCCCGTATCCATGCCGCCTCGACGGCAGTGGCGCAGGCGGAGGAGAACGTGCGAATAGCCAAGGAGTTATACGCCAGCGGCCTCGGAACCAACAATCAAGTGTTGGATGCAGAGACCCTAAGGATCGTCGCCATCAGCAATCGCGACGACGCAAGCTTCGATGCGCTCATCGCGCAGTACCGTCTGCAACGCGCGATCGGCGCACTGTAGCGCGGCGATTCCTTCTGGTGCGACAATCGCTGTTTGGACAATCGCGTGAACCCCATCCTTGAATCGATCATCACATGCCCGTCTTGTGGCACGGCCCGAGCCGAAATCATGCCAACGGACGCATGCCAGTACTACTACGAATGCACGAACTGTAAGACCTTGCTCCGACCCAAGACAGGCGATTGCTGCGTCTTTTGCTCATTTGGCACGGTACCGTGCCCGCCGATTCAACTCGCACGCCCTTGTAGTTGCCGATAATTGTCGACCATCCGGCGGCAGATGGAGTCAGCGCCTACTCCGTCCGATCCATCGATTCACGCGCCGCTTATAGTCTCGGTAAGCATCTCCAAACTTGGCTTCGAGGGCCAATTCCTCAGGTGCAATCTGAACGATGACCAAAATCCGTTGAAATAAGACGATCGTCACCAATGGAGCTAGAGAACCCAGAATGGCACCCCATCCGATGAGGGCGATGAGTAACCCGCAATACATCGGATTTCTCGACCAACGGTAAAGACCGCTGGTGACGAGGTGCATCGAATCCGTGATCCGCATTGGATTGACGGTCGTCCTTGCACTGAAAAATATCGTAGCGGAATAGCCATCAATGGCAAACCCGATCATGACGAGAATCCAGCCCAGCCGGCTCCAGGGCGCCTCGATCACCCGCGCGATGGGAAACACCCGATCAACCCACCACATCAGCGTCGCCGTTGCAATTGCATACAACGGCGGCGGAATTCGGGTTTTCAATAGCTCCAAAGGCACTCTATGGGCATCCTGCTGGCGAAGGCGCGAATCAAGCGATCAATGGTTCCAACATTCGGTGTCATGGCAAGTCCCTTCTGTTGAGGCATCTAGCGTAATACTTGACTCGCCGATTGTCCGTAACTTTGGTTATATAGCATCATGAAGACGCTTCTAGTCGTTGCGTATCCACGCCAATCCTCTTTGACCTTTGCGGTCGCAAAGGCCTTTGCCGACCAGATTCGCAAGGGTGGCCACAGCATCGAGTGGGCGGATCTCGCACGCGAACGTTTTGATCCAGTACTGATGACGCCTGACGAACCGGACTAGAATTACCCGAACAAGATCTATTCCGCACTGGATCGCGCGGAAATGCAGAGGCTAGCGTGCAACGAGTGGAATGACGGTTGGCCTTACGGTGGCAAATCCTATCCTCATCATCGCGTTTGGATGATCGGGGTTGCGGGTGTTGGTGCCGAGAGCTACGCCAAGCGCCACTACGATGCCGCCATGCGGACCCAGCTCGAGGTTGGGATGCTCGAGTTCTGCGGGATCGAGGAGCGTCGCTTCGAACTGCTTTATAGCGCTACCGACGGTGAACCGCATCCGTCCGCTGCGCGCGCGCACATGCGGTCGGCGCATGATCCCCTTAGGGTTGCGTGCTGGTGAGGGTGCGTCTGAACGCCGCGATGATTGCCGGCTGAGGTCGCCGAATGTCGGGAACCGACTGATAATTCTCCCACCCGCCCCCAAGACTCTTGTACAGCTGTACGAACTGCTCTCCTTCGGCCACTTGCGCCTCTGCATATTGCTCCTGCAGATCGTAGAATTGCCGCTCAGCGTCGATGACGTTGAGAAAATCCGTGAGCCCGCGATCATATCGCTCGGTCGCTAGCTCAACGGCACGTTGGCCCGCGAGCATCGCGGTGCTCAATTGTTCGATGCGCGCCTGTTGTGCCTGATAGGCGTCAAGAGACGTATCGACTTGCTGCACGGCGTTCAATATCGTCTTGCGGTAACCGCTGCGGCCGGCATGGCGGGAATCAAATCAGGCTTCGAGAGCTCTTGAGTCATATTCTCGGGATATTCGCCGACCAGCACCGCAAGTGTGTACTCGGCCGCATTGACTTGCGCCTCCACCGGTGCAATCTGTGCTTCGAGCGTCGCAAGTTCGCGAGTCGCAAGGGCGACATCGAGTTCGTTCGTGATCCCTCGCTGGTAACGTATACTGACGAGCCGCAATGATTCGCGCAGAACGTCGCTCGCCTTGCGCAATATGCCGGCGCGTACCTGAAATCCGCGCAAATCGACATAAGCGCGCACCACGTCGGCGACGACGGCCGTAAGAACATCGAAGCGCGCGGCGCGTGCCGCCTGCGTTTCGGCGCGCGCCGCCTCGTATTCCCGACGAAATTTGCCAAATAGATCGAGCTCCCAGACCGCATCAAAACCTACAAGCGTGTTGATGTGCTGCAGACCATTCGTGTTATCCGCCGACGACTGAGAAGCTGCAAGGGCGCCTATTTCCTTTGTTTGGCACGCTGTACGCACACCCGCACCGCATCGGCAATCTGGATGCCACCGCCCCGCGCGGCCGCCGAGAGCTTGTGGGTACCGGCGCTCAAGTTGACCCTCACCGCGCCGGTAAACAGCATCGCGCTCTCCACGGCGCCAATGGAACCATAAAGTCTACAACTCGTCATTAGAGCGCCGCGAATCTTATCTTCAGTGAAGGATCACCGAATCAGTGTGACTTTCGCCTGCTACAGATGTCGAGTTTTGAAACATGCCGATCCCTGCCGCGCCATCGAGATTGAGAATTTGCTCGAGAATGTCCGGAATCTCAAATATGGCGCGGTTTTGGATACGAGCGATGCTCGTGCGAAATTCATCGAGACGACCGATGATCTCGGCGACACCGTCGCGAATCGACCGGAATGAATCGAGCACGATGCCGGCGTTATGGTCCTTGACCCATTCGGTGTTGTAGCGCTCCTGCGGCATAGTCCAAGCGTTGCGGACCACGACCACCGGCAAGCTTTGCTGGATGGCCTCGCTGATGCTGCCGGGACCGGGTTTGCCTATGAAAAAATCGCTAAGTTGCATGTAATAACAAATATCGGCCGTGAAACCGATAACCAGCCGCGGCGCGGCGGTGGACATCGCCGCCAAGCGCTCGGCCAATGCGCCATTGTGGCCACAAATGAGGATCAGTTGGACGTCGTCGAGCCGCCTTGCAATACCACGCATTACACTTGATCCGTGGCCACCGAACATGACGAGTCCCGTCGGCCGGTGGCAGTCAAGCCCCAGCTTTTGGATTTCTGTGCGTCGATCGAGGGACGATTGGCGGTAGAACTCAGGTCGTAAGATCATGCCGGAGGTGGCATGAATCTGGCCTTCGTTGTAACCCGTCGCACGCGCCTGGGCGACCGCTTTGGGAGTTCCGCAGACCAGGTGTTGGGCCTGCGGCGCTTCGAACCAAAAATGGGGCGGAAAATCTGCGAAATCCGTAAGGATAGTCACATACGGGATGCCTGGCCGCGCCTGACTAAGCGCGTCATACATCGGGCGATTGAAATTCGGGATTAGAGAGACGACCATATCCGGCTTGGTTTGCCGCCAGTAACGCCGCAACCGACGGGTCAGCGATTTGTGCCCCAAGCCGATGAGCGCCTGCAAGAGCCCCAATTCCTGCGCAAGACCGACACTCCAGCCGCGCGCCAGACGCGAATTGTAAATGTCCTCCGGATTCACCCCCGTGGCCTTGCGAAAAACATCCTGGGGGTCAAGGACGTTCATGAGATTGACGAGCCTCACCTGCCACAGGCGACACTGCTCGCCAATCACCGATTCAAGGGCGAGCGCCGCAGAGCGATGGCCGCCGCCGGCGTTGAAATAAACTAAGTCGATCGTTTTCACATCTAGCGGGGATCTTGATCACGAGATGTGACCGCAGTGTGAATTTGATGCTGCCGTCGCATCGTCGCCGCCGACATCAGGGACCAAACCTGTAATTGCAGAGACTTACGTCACTAATCACGAAATATTATTAGATTCGTCACAAGCCTGTCATGCGTTCGCGTAAATGTGGCCCGCGTCATCACGACACGGAAAATATTGCGATGCGCGTACGCACCGTTTTCATTTCGGACATCCATCTGGGCTTCAAGGGCTGCAGTGCCGAGCTTCTGCTCGAGTTCCTGCATCAGTTGGAGACGGACCGCCTGTTCCTGATCGGCGACATCATTGACGTGTGGAGCATGCATAAAACCATGTTCTGGCCACAGTCGCACAATAACGTGCTGCGCACGCTATTGGGAAAAGCCAAGCGCGGCACCCAGATCATCTATGTGCCGGGCAACCATGACGAGGTTTTCAGAGAATACTCTGGTGCGGTTCTCGGCAATCTGGAGATCCACAACGAATACATCCATACGACGCTCACTGGTCAGCGCATGCTGGTTATGCACGGCGACGAATTCGACAGCGTGGTCAAATGCAGCCCTTGGCTCGCAAAATTCGGCAGCCACGTATACGACGTCCTATTGGCTTGTAATCCGTACATCAACTGGATTCTGAAACGGTTCAATAGGCCCTATTGGTCGTTATCCGCCTATCTGAAGAACAAAGCCAAAACCGCTGTGCAGTACATCGGAAGCTTCGAGGACTGCGTGACCCAAGAAGCCCGCAGGCGCGGCGTGGATGCGGTCGTATGCGGTCACATTCATCATGCCGAAATGCGCCTACTTAACGGCATCCTCTACTGCAATGATGGTGATTGGGTCGAAAGCTGCACAGCACTCGTTGAAGATGCGAATGGCCGCCTGAGACTGATCAATTGGGGACAGCTGCGCAACAATGTGCAAAGTGCAATGGCACTCGTCACAGCCGGATCCATTCAGTCTGAACTGATCGACATGGAGGTTCCGCGCGAGACGTCGGTGGAGGAATGAATCGCCCGATCGGCGTGTGCGGAATCAAATCACACCGGGTGGCAGGCGCAACAGGGGTTCGCCCATTTTGACGTTCCGCCCGAAGATTATCGATTCGCAGAGCGAGAATCCCGATGGTGCGAACAGGATGATCGTCGAGCCGTGCTCAAACCAACCCATCTCCTGACCTTTTGCGAGTGTCGTATCGCAGTCGACACGATTTGCGCCGCGATAGTTCAAATGCAACAAGATGTTGGCGAAATGGAGCCTGATGCTCGCAACCAGAATCGCCGCCACAGGCACCAAGGTGATCACGGCACCCGACTCACTCAGTTCGCAGGGAATGATCGCGCGCTCGTTCTTGCAAAAAAGATGTGTAATGCGCTGCAACGCGATCGGGTTCACGTTCCATGTGTCCCCTGAGATGTAAATCAATCGGCGTACCTTGCACGCATAGGGCGCATGAAATCGATGATACATCGACGCGGTCAACCGCAGGGTAACGAACAGGCCATCGCGATAACGATCTACCAGATCCTGGTCGTGAAGCAGGTCAATCAGTGGGTACCAGGCGCCCTTGGCTTGCAGCGCCTGCGCATCACGGACGCTCCCACAGGCACCTATGATTGCGTCGCAGGGGCTTGTGATGACGCCGGGATCGGCGGCAATGGGGCGCGCACCGGATTTAAGTTCTCGCGTAAAGCAATCATGCATGCTGATGAAATCAGTTCGTTTTGCCTCGCTCAAATCCAAATTCGAAAACAACCGCCAAATCGCAATACTCGGCTCGCGCACCCATGGGGCTTCGATCTTGCTGAACCATCCGACGAACAAGGTGATCCAGCGGCGCGGAATTCGGTTGGTCAGCAGAAAATTCAAGTTCTCGTGTCTAGCGATCGCCTGAACGGCCGTGCGTAGTGTCATCGTACTGTCACCCCACTACCATAATTTGCGCGCGGTGAGACAACGTGAACCCTGATGCCGGACTGATAGTTCTGATCGCGCTCGAGGCCGCTGCGGCAGTTGCGGCGATGTTCGCGCTGCCTATGGCCTTCCGGAGACTGGAACTTTCCGCGGCCAAGCACCGCTCGCTTGCGGGACATGCCCGTTGGGCAAGTCGTTTCGCCGCATGGGTGCCGTTCTACGAGTACGACGAGGCAACGTTTTTCGCTGCAGACTTCCCCGCCGATGAGACCGTGCAGCGACGTCGGCGCAGCTTTGCCGCCTTGTCCGAGCGCTTCACCGCACTGTTTCCCAAATCCCAGGCATTCACGCAGCAGGTCGAGAGCGCCATCCCCGACGTACAGTTCACGTCTCGATATCGCGTACCACCGCCATTTAGCGGCCACGTGCGACGCCACCTGCAAGCGGGTGCCTTCGTCGATTGCTCCGAGGGAGTCGAACTTCGCGACCTCGACGGCAACCGGCTCATCGACCTGACCGGATCCTACGGCGTCAATACGTTTGGCTATGCTTTCTACAAGCAGTGCATCGAACGCGGCAGCGCGATGGTGGGCGCATTGGGACCCGTGCTCGGCACCTACCATCCGGTCGTCGCCGACAACGTTCGGCGTTTGAAAGCAATTTCCGGCCTCGACGCAATCTCGTTCCACATGTCCGGAACGGAAGCGGTCATGCAGGCCGTGCGGCTCGCCCGCTACCACACCCGGCGCCGATTCATCGTGCGTTTCTGCGGCGCCTATCACGGCTGGTGGGGCGATGTGCAGCCGGGCGTCGGCAATCCTGTCACGGTCAAAGACACTTTCACGCTCGCCGAGCTGAACCAAGCGACGCTGCGCGTCCTTCGGCATCGCAACGACATCGCCTGTGTTCTGGTCAATCCACTGCAGGCCCTGCATCCAAATCGCGGCGCACCCGGAGATTCGACCCTGATCGGCATTCGAGTCAGTGAGCCCGTCGATCGTGAGGCCTATAGCGCTTGGCTGAGGCAGCTGCGCGAAGTCTGCACCCACAAAGGTATCGCGTTGATCTTCGATGAAGTGTTCGTTGGATTTCGCCTGGCGAGCGGCGGCGCGCAGCAATATTTTGGCATCCAGGCGGATCTCGTGACCTACGGAAAAACGCTCGGCGGCGGCTTGCCGGTGGGCGTACTGTGTGGACAGAAACGTTGGATGCGCCGATTTAAGCACAATCGCCCCGCGGATATCTGTTTTGCCCGCGGCACTTTCAATGCACATCCTTACGTCATGGGCGCCATGCACGAGTTTTTGCAAGGCCTTGAAAGACCGGAGATCAAAGCACTGTATCTGGGCCTGGATGATACTTGGAATACGCGAGCGAACGGCCTGAATAAGCGATTCGCAGCCGCCGGTCTGCCGATACGCGTTGCCAATCTCTCGAGTATTTGGACGGTCAATTACCTGATCCCGTCGCGCTACCACTGGATGCTGCAATTCTATTTGCGCGCGCACGGGATTGCCTTAAGTTGGGTAGGTACAGGGCGAATGATCTTCAGTCTCAATTTTACTCAAGATGAGTTCGATGCGGTCGCCGAGAGAATCCTCGCAGCCACGCATGCGATGCGCAGCGATGGCTGGTGGGTGACAGATCCCGCGCTGACCGATCGCTCGATTCGGCGCCGGCTGCTGCGTGAGATGATTCACGCCAAGTTGTTCCGCCCAGCCGGTTCAATCAATTCCCCACGCAGCACGTAGAACGGCGCTTTGTAGTACAACATGACGTCGTGGAACGGATCGGTAATGATCTTGGTCAGCCAAACGAGGCCAGTTTGCACGTCTTTGATGAGGAACAATTGGACTGTGCGAAATAGCAGACCGCCCAAACCGACGGCCAACCAGATCTGACCGACGTGCTGCACAATCGCCCCGGTACTCGTCGCAGATGCTGACCAGCCGAACGGGCTCGGTTTGATCAACAACAGCGCTGGTGAAACGATCCAGATCACCAGCAACACAGCCTTGCGACGCAGGTTGTAACCCACTTTGATCGCTTCCTTATACGCGTGTGTGGCCTGGTTGACCTCGTCGTATCCTTTCGGCTCGAAAAAGAAATGCCCGGCCTGACGACTCACCATGGCGACGAGCCAACCGATGAGCGCGGCAAGCGCCGGATTTTTGAACACCACGCAATACGCCGTGAGAAAGCTCAATGCGCTAATCATGTGCAGCGTTTGGTTGATGCGGCTGTGATGATAATAACGGTGATCGTCCCAGCGCTGCGTGCGGAGTGCTTGCTTAAAGGTTTGCATATTGGCTCCATTCTCGTTACGTGTACAAGAGTCATCGGTATGAAATATCGCAATGTTATTGCGTGAAGATGACACCAACTATGAAATGATTTCGTCGCCGATCATTCACGCCAATGTCACGCGCGCGGCCCACACTGGGCGCATGCGAATCCTTATCGTCAGCGACGCCGGTGCTCCTCAGATCAACGGCGTTGTCAGCACCCTGACGCAGACGGCCTCATGGTTGAACCGCTTTGGTCACGATGTGGAACAAGTGACACCCGCTCAATTTCGCAGCCTGCCCTGTCCCACGTATCCGGAGATACGGGTCGCATTACGCGGCTACCGCGGTATCACAAAGCGAATTGAGGCATTCGAACCGCAATTCATTCATATCGCCACAGAAGGCCCGCTTGGACTCGCCGCGCGACGCTACTGTCGGGAACACGGGCTGCGATTTACTACCTCCTACCATACGCAATTTCCGCAATATATTCGCTCCCGTGTTCCGATCCCCCTAGCGCTCACTTTTTTTGCCTTGCGCTGGTTTCACAGCGCCGCCGAGCGCTGCCTCGTCAGTACCCAGGCCATTCAGAACGATCTGAAGTCGCGCGGCTTCATAAGGCTCGCGCGCTGGGGACGCGGAGTCGATACCGAGCGGTTTCGGCCGCGGGACAAGGCCTTTCTGAATCTGCCTCGTCCGATTGCTGCCTACGTCGGGCGGGTCGCGGTGGAAAAAAACATCAGCGCATTCATGCGCATGCGCTGGATGGGAAGCAAGCTCGTGATCGGCGATGGACCGGAGTGTGCAAAACTCAAGGCGGCCTTCCCGGAAGTGCAGTTTGTGGGATTTTTGTTCGACGATGCACTGGCACAATCACTCGCGGCAGCCGATGTTTTAGTATTCCCCAGCCGCAGCGATACATTTGGACTGGTCATGCTCGAGGCCATGGCTTGCGGCGTGCCCATCGCCGCATATCCCGTTACCGGCCCGATCGATGTCGTCGATGACGGCATCACCGGGGCGCTCGATGAGGATCTACGCAGTGCTGCTATCCGTGCGCTGTCGATCGATCCTCGTGCGTGTCGCGCGCGCGCATTGCGATCGGGGTGGGACTTGTGCACGCGGGAGTTTGAGCGCAACCTTGTGCCCTGCGCTGCGGCCGGCACCAGGCCGATGCACACACATTTGCGATCAGGCAACGCGCCCAACGATATTCTATTCCGGCGCGCACCTCCGGCATAAGCGACGGGCAGCGGCAGGTACTTGCGCGCGCTGCGTGGCAGTACCGGAATCCCAGGCTTCAGGAGCAACTCATTAGCACCGCGATCCGCGCCCGTACGGGATTCTCGTCTGCAATCCGCTGATTCAGCTTGTGAATATTCTTGGGAATCTGCGGCCGGTTCTGGTGCATCTAGGGATTTTGGGCATGTCAAGACTCGCTCGTGGATAGAAGGTCCACAGGCCGAAAATCCCAAATGCCTTGTTTCAAGCCGTTTCCTCTCGCTGACGAGAGTGACCCGAGGCGCTTCAGTGACCGAGTTGGGACTGTCATCCGCAGATGCACCAGAACCCGCAGTAGTATCTCTCGGCCAACGCAAATAAATGTTGCCAGCCTGGGTCAAGGCGGCGCTGTCCGCTAATGATCGCTTAAAGGTCTAATTGACCGTGTTGCAGGCAGCCGCAGCCACGAGGGACGGCAATCGCCTGTGAACAAGTGCCGAACATTGACCATCTTTGTGAGGCGTCGCGCGCAAATAATCAACAGCTTGCGACGCCGACAGGCGTCCAAACCAAACGCCTGTTCACACACATGAGCAACGTGAAAAAATTACCGGTCGGTGCACGGTCTTGCCGTCGCCGATAAGCATCGGCTTCGTTAAGGTCCGTTGGAACTAGCGCGGCCATTTCACGGCCCCTCTTGCCGGAGGAATCGTTTGGCCACATTGAGCTCGCGCAGCATCGAGCGCTTCTTAGTCACGTGCGTCTCCATGCGCTGCAGAATGTCATCGAGCACAGCGACCGCCTCACGGATGTGAGGCCCCTTGTTGAGCATGACGCATTCGGCGCGCTCGCTCATCGCGGCATCGGTAATTTCCGCGCGCGACGGGAAGCCCTCCTTCGCAAGACTCTCGAGTACTTGCGTGGCCCAGATTACGGGCACGTGCGCTGCTTCGCACATCCAGAGAATCTCCTCCTGCACTTCCGCCAGCCGTTCGAAACCGCATTCGACCGCAAGATCACCGCGCGCAATCATGACACCGCAGTTCGCCGAGCGCAGCGCCGCGAAGAGCATTTCCGGCAAATTTTCAAATCCGCGACGCGTTTCGATCTTGAGAATCACGCCTAGTTTCTCGCCCCCGAGCCGCTTGAGGTGTTGCTGCAAGAGCTCGACGTCCGCGGCGCTGTTCGCGAAGGAAAGCGAGACCATGTCGGCGTGGCGCACGACGAACTCGAGATTCTCGATATCGCTCGCAGTGAGCGAGGACAGGCGTAAGACGCTATCAGGCAGGTTGACTCCCTTGTCGGCTCGCAACTTCTCACCGCCGGCACGCGCGCGGGTGATTTTCACCGTGGCGCGCTCGGGCTCGATGCTTTGGATCACACCGCCGATCTTTCCGTCGTCGAAACAGATGGCGTCGCCGCTTCGCACGTCCTCGAACACCTCAGGCAACGTGCAACCGATGACGGCCGGCGTCAAAATCCGCCCGCGAACGTCGCGGATCGCGTTGCGCCCCGGCTCGAGACTGCGATTGACCAGAAGCGTGTCCCCCATGTGCAGCACGATGGGCTCTTCGCACGAAGTGAACTCACCGAGGACCGCTGATGCCGCTTTGCCCCTTGCGCCGACTCGGCGCATTTTGGTACCCGGAATCAGGTAGCTCGTCTTGTAGAGTTCCGTCCACACTCCCTCGGCATCGACGTGCACCACCTTCAAGATGCGGTGCGCACCGCGTGCGTCTGAGAATTCCAGGGTGCTCCCGATTTGAAGCTGCTTCAACCACGCGGTTGGCAGCGACAGAGCGGCATCTGCCGGCGACGGCGCGGAATGGCCGCCCGGCGCCGCTAGCCATACGCGCGCGGGTGCGGTGACTCGCCCGTACGCATCGCGCTCGGGACGAATCTTCAGAACGGCCGGTCCTGGCTCCAAGGGGCCCGTGCGCAGCTTCGGGCCGCCGAGGTCCATCGCAATGCCGCATGGCCGGCCAAGTGCGCGGCTCGCTCGTCGCACGTGTTCGATCATCCGAGTCCACACCCCCGCATCGTCATGTGCGCAGTTGATGCGCATGCAGTCCATTCCGTTGCGTACGAGTTCGTGCACAAGGGAGTAGTCGCGAGCCGCCTCGGTCGGCATGGTGACCATGATGCGCACTCGCCGATTAGCCGGCGTCGGACCCAGCAGGGCTCGAGTGTGCGCGGTAAGAATTTCCTTCTTGCTGGAGGTGTCGGCGTCCGCCGAGGTTCGCCTATCCTTGTGGTCGGCTAGTGCTTGCAGTGCGGCGCGAACCGCTTCGACGGACGCCATCACGTGCGCTTCGGATCGCCCCAACGATGACAGGCCGAGCGCCGAGAGCCTAGGCTGCAGCGCTCTGAGATCGTGGCAGCGCAGGGCCAGATAGTGAATCAGATTGCTCGCGCTGTCCCGATGGTTTGGCGGAACGCCATTTATGAACTCGCGGCCTTCGGCGGCGACACTTTGAATGTCCGCATACAGAGAGTCCAACTCCGTGCGCAACGCGGCGATCTCCCGCATGCGCGCATGAGAGTCGGAATCGACGCGTAGCGGCAGTGCGGGCATGGTTGATGGATCTAATTGATGGTTGCCCGGGCGCTGCGTGCACGCAGAATCGAGCGCGTCCTATTCAACGCCAACACGATCAAAAACTCGGTGACGCGCGCCCCGGCCGCCAAGCGATCGAATTGCGTTTTGTATACGTCCACAATGTCCTTCATGGAAACGCCCAATTTGCCGGACAGTGCCGCGATTGCCTGAGCGTCTGAGCGCTCCATTGGCAATTCGGTCTTGGCCCACTCGATCGGACCTGCGGCGCCGATTGAGGGCTGAGTCCTTTGATTATTCAACGCGTGCAATTGGTTCACCTCGATACATGATTGCCGGCGCAATCTAGCAGGCGCGCGCAGTATGAGGAATACGAAGAATCCGCGACCAACTCTTGCTGGTCATCGTGAATCTTCCAGGGTTTGTAACGTATCTGTAACATCGCTCTGCGTTGCACCTTGCGAATGGCAGCACGCCAGTCTAAACGCGACCGCAAGGCCCCCAAAAGGCGTTGAGTGCACGAAAATGCGGGTACGTAAAAGCCCTCATGGTGTCCGCGAATAGGGTCGACTCGTTGATTGCCCGAACGATGCCGTGGGCGTAGATGGTGCCGGGGACCACATCACGCGGTGCCATCCAGCAGGTGAATCCCGTCGCCTCTAGTGCCGAACACAACAACGATTACATACCTGCCGTTGGACCTGCCGGCTTACCTCAAGTTAGAGCCGCTTTTTCCTTGACCGCTTCGGTTTTGTCGCTTTCTTCTTCGCCTTGCGGCGCATGCTGATGAGTTCGTCGATCAGGTCATCGACCGGTTTACGCTTCTTGGCCTTGCGCCGCATCCATACGAGCGAATCGAGAAGGTTGTCGAGTGCTTGTCCCTTTATTTTTTTCTTTTGGGTAATTTTTTGGTCATCCTTGTAAGTAGCCGCGAGAACCTAGGCGCGTTTGGTATCAGGTGGATTGCTTTGCTTTGACAAATTTGTCACACCCGACGCCGACGCTCCATCCAGGCTAGTGCGCAAGTTCCGCTCCGATCGTCGAGGGCTCATTGTAGATTAGTAGCGGCCGGGGCTTAGCCCTCCTTGGTTGCAGTTTGCACCGACTGCTGTGGCTGGTCAAAATTTAAACAATCGAGTAAGCGGCTGAATCGCGCGGACGTTTTGGTTACAAACCGGTATTGTGCACAGGGTTATCCACCGGGATTGGGGGTAAGATTGCGACTTCCAAATCGACGGGACCAAATTAGCGCAGGGGAATGCGAGGAAGGCCTCAGAATGCGGCGACGCCGCATTAAATGTGTGCCGATTCATGCCTGTAGTACGATTGCAATGCAATAAAATCGACGCGAACGCTGTTTGGAAGCGGATCGTCATTGAGTCGACTGTCCAATCACAAGGCCTTCTAAATATGAATGCTGGTGACCGTGGCGGCCCCGCATCCGGGCAGGATACGTCCATCGTAGAAGCTCTCGCGCGGGAAACTGGCCGCGAAGCTGTGCACGTCAAAGAATTGTATGAGCGTGAATTTGCCAAGCTGGAGGCAACCGCGAAAGTGCGCGGCTTTCTATCCATATTCGCGTACCGAAACGTCCGGGCCGCATTGAGCAACACACGCACTGACACGAACTGACGCTTGGGCGCCGCCAACTTAGTCACTGCGTACGAATCTTTATGGCTGATGTGACGGCCGCTCACGAGGACGGCGGACTCAGACATTCACATCATGATTGACCGGAGTAGACCGCCTGCCGTCCGATGCGGCCTATGCCCGCTATCGAGTGCTTCACGCGGAGGTCCCGTTGCCTTTCGGCAGCTCGGGGTGCCTATGAGGACCAGGGCAGCAACACAATCTTGCCGCCAAGTCCGCCGCTATCGATGCGTGCGTGGACCTCGCTCGCAGCCGCGAGCGGCAATCGGTCGATCACGATCGGATGAATGGCGCCTTCGCGTAGCAGTTTGAACAGCGCGGCCATGTCGGCCTTGAACTCCTCCGGGTGAGTCGATCGGCGGGCCGTTATGCTGTAGAAGACGGCGCGACGGCCGCCGAGAAAGAAGCTGAATGCGCTCCACAGCTTGAGCCGGGCCAAGCCGAGGCCTGCGGCAACCAGGCTTTCGCGACCGACTGCCATAGTTTGTGAGCCATAGCCAACGAGTAGGCCGCCGGGCGCGAGACACGCGAACGAGCGGCCGAAATGCGCGCCGCCGATCGCATCGAGGGCGATATCAACACCAGGGCCACCCGGTCGGCCTGCGGTCAGTCCACGCACCGAAGCAACGAAGTCACCTGCGTGATAGTCGATGGCCGCTGCGCCGAAGCGCTCGACTACAGGCAGGTTCGCGGCTGAACAGGTGCCGATCGCCTTTAAGCCGAGATGGCGCGCCAGATCGAGCAGCGCCGTGCCGACCGTGCCGGAGGCGCCTATGACGAGAATCGTGGCGCCCAACGGCAGGTTGCGGCAGCGGGTCAGCATCTGAAAGGCCGTGAGATACGCAAGAGGGATGCACACCGCTTCGGCAGGATCGATACCCTCAGAGACTGGCACGAGGAAGCGCGCTGGGCGAATTGCATACTGGGCATAGCCGCCGACGACACACAGATCAGCGACCATCTCACCCTCCGTCGGTGCGGTCACGCCGGGACCCATCTTCTCGACGACACCAACAATCTCGTAGCCAGGAGTGAACGGGAGAGGTCCCTTGAAGTCCGGATAACGGCCGCGCCGAATCATGGTATCGGTGAAGCCGGTGCCGGCGGCGAGTACCTTGATGCGAACCTCCCCAGGGCCGGGATCGGGGATAGTCGCCTCCTCCGTCATTTGCAGGACTTCGGGACCGCCAAACCGCGAGATGCGCAGGTGTTGCCAAGGCATTACGCCAGCATAAGCGCATGCTCGGTGTGCGTCGAGCGGCATGCCCGCACTGCACCACCCTCTACAGTGTGGGCGAACCGCTCCGGTGTTTGTGCGCTGCCGAACAAGAATGAGTTGACTTGCATAAGCGCGGCACCGCACCGACCA
>ODAK010000284.1_pt1 | contig 57826 bp, 52 predicted proteins | sample 1539591 | NCBI WGS metagenome assembly ODAK01 (sample SAMEA3539303, study PRJEB22396) | soil metagenome | biome: tundra; feature: field; material: soil | place: USA | collected 2010-05 | depth 0.15 m | reverse complement strand
AGGGGGGGATTCGAACCCCCGATGGACGGAACGCCCATACCGGTTTTCGAGACCGGCGCATTCAACCGCTCTGCCACCTCTCCGGTCAGAGGGCCCACAAGTTAGAGCACCGCGGCTTGGCCCGGGGATGCCACGCCCAGGGCATCTGCGTCGTTAAGGCCCGTCTACAGGGCGTCGCTTTGTCATTGATCGGGCCGCGAATTGGTCTGCGCATCCCCGATTTGCGTTGTCCGTATCAGGCGGAGCGGCGCGCTCGCCCCCCGGCCGCGGCGAGGGTCAGCTCCGGGACGCGGCGACGGTCAGCGCCGGGACGCGAAGAAGGACCGCAGCAGGTCCGCGCACTCACCCGCCAGCAGCCCTGACTGGACCTGCGGCCGGTGGTTTAGGCGTGGCTGGGCCAGCACGTCGAGCACGCTTCCGGCGGCGCCCGCCTTGGGGTCGCTGGTGCCGAAGACCACGCGGGGGATCCGGGCCAGCACGATCGCCCCGGCGCACATCGCGCACGGCTCCAGGGTCACGTAGAGCACCGATTCCAGCACGCGCCAGCTTCCGAGTGTGCGGGCCGCGTCGCGCAGGGCGATCACCTCGGCGTGGGCGGTCGGGTCCGTGCGCACCTCGCGCTCGTTGTGACCCGAGCCGATCACCTCTCCGTCCTGCACGACGACGGCGCCGACCGGGATGTCGTCGTGTTCGAGGGCTCGGGCCGCTTCGCGCAGCGCGAGGCGCATGAAGTACTCGTCGCGCGGGAAGAAGTGGGAATTCATCGTCGAAGGTCGGAAGCGATGGCGGTACCGTTGCAGCAGGAAACTGTTGGCCCCTCGATGATGTCTTAATCCTGTGCCCGGGTTCTTCGAGCCGCAGCCGCACACCTACCGCCTTGCTCTGCCTACCGCCATTCCGCCGACTGACCGCCGCTGCACTGTTGGCCGCGGCGTTGGTCGGCCTGGCGATTCTGTCCATGACCGGGGTCGCCAGAGCCGCCGCTTATGTCCCCGGTGAGGTGATCGTCGGTTACGACCGTGCGCCCCAGGCGTCGGTGACCACCAATCTGCAACGGCGCCAGCGCAGGCGTGCCACCGTCTCCGCGGCGACGTCTGAGATTCGTGTCGTGCATCTGCGCCGGGGTGAGAGCGTCCCGGCGGCGATTGCGTTGCTGCGCCGCCGCCCCGGGGTCTCCTTCGCCGAGCCAGACTTCATCGCCCACGCGGCCGGCGGGTGGTATCCGGACGATCGCGGCCTGGCGCACCATGCCGGCGGCTGGGAGGCGATGCAATGGAACTTCCTGCCGGCCGCCGGTGTCAACGCCCCGACGGCCTGGGAGAACCTGCTGGCCGACCATCGTCCCGGCGGACGCGGCGTGACCGTGGCGATTCTCGACACCGGCGTGGCGTATCGCAACTGGCGCCAGTTCCGCAAGTCGCCTGATTTCGCCCACACGCGCTTTGTCGCCCCCTATGACGTCGTCGACAACAGCCGCTATCCGGTCGACCGCAACGGCCACGGCACGTTCGTGGCCGGCCTGGTGGCCGAGGCGACGAACAACGGGATCGGGCTTACCGGGCTCGCCTACGGCGCCTCGATAATGCCGATCCGGGTGCTAGACGCCAGTGGCGAGGGCAGCGAGACGACGATCGCCCACGGCATCCGCTACGCGGCCATGCACGGCGCTCAGGTGATCAACCTGAGCCTGGAGTTCTCGCCCGGCCAGGTCACCTCGGCGGCCGAGATCCCTGACATCGTCAAGGCGATCGACTTCGCCCACGACCGCGGCGTGGTGATCGTGGCCGCGGCCGGCAACGATGAGACGAATCAGCTCGCCTATCCGGCCCGGGCCCCGTCTGTGATCTCGGTCGGCGCCACCACGCGCGACCGCTGTCTGGCCAATTACTCAAACGGCGGGGTCGGCCTCGATCTGGTCGCTCCCGGCGGCGGTGAGGATGCCCTGCGGCCCGGCGACCCCAACTGTCATCCCGACCGCAACCTGCCCTCGATCCGTCAGCTCACGCTCTTGGATCCGCCGCGGTGGGGTCGGTTCGGCTATCCGGGCGACGAGATCGGCACCTCGATGTCCTCGCCTGAGGTGGCCGCAACCGCCGCGCTGGTGATCGCCAGCGGGGTCATCGGCCGCCATCCCACGCCCGATCAGATCCTGGCCAGGTTGGAGCAGACCGCGGCGGCGTTGGGCGGTGGTCTGCCCAACGAGAACTATGGCTACGGCCTACTCGACGCTGCCGCGGCGACCGCCCCGGCCGCATCGAGCTCCTAGCGCCGCTGGCGCTCACGCCTCAGGCCGTCGGATCAGGCCAGCCTGGTGATCGCGATCACCATTCCGGCGAGTACGAAGACGACGATCGCCACCTGGGTCCAGACGAGCAGCTTTGGCATCCCGACCAAAGCTATCGTCTCGGCGATGCCGGAGCGGGTGACCCCTGCACCAAACGGTCAGCGATGCCGGCGATGAGCTGCTGAGTCGCTCCGATGCCGCCGCGCTGCAGCGCGGCTACCTGTGGCACGAGTTCGGCAACAGCCATCTGATCCTGGCCTGAGTGCGCCGGCGTCGAGCCCGTCGAGCAGCCCGACCGAGCGCGGCGGCGCTCCCGGCTCCAGGATCACCGCTCCGCCCGGCCAGTAGGGGTGTGAAGTCCGGGCGCGATGCACGAGCAGCGGCTCATAGACCCATGAGCCGGTGTTGACCATCTGCGGGCGCCCGCCGGGACCCTGCCATTGCACCAGACGCTCACCGTCCAAGGGCCCGCGCCGGTGTACGTGCCCGAACACAACGAACTCGGCGCCGACCCCCAGGCGATGGATCACGCGGGCCATCGCCGGGATGCTCGCGTGGCGCATCTGCAGTCCCAGCAGCATCGACGTCAGCGGTGCCAGCCGGGGATGCAGGAGCAGCCACGGGCCGCGGGGCATCGACGCGGCGCGCAGCAGCTCGGCGGCATTCTCGGCCAGCGCGGCCAGTGGACGCGGCAGCCGCTGGGCCAGCAGCGACTCCAGCCTGGTCACCGATGGGCCGCCCGCCAGCTCGTATTCGATCGGCAGCGCGCCGTCACGCGGCAGGCGACCCAGCAGCCCGCGGGCGATCCCCACCGTCGACTCCGGCAGCAGGTGGCGGTCGAGGTAGTGGCCGTGGGTGGCCCAGATGCCCTCCGACAGCCAGACGCCGGGATAGTGCACGCGTACGCGCGCGGGCGAGAGCCACTCGCCCAGCCGCGCCAGCATCGGCGTGGCGGTGAGCGGCACGGCGCTGTCGGGCCTCAGCTGGGGGCCCTGGGCGAGGACCCACGGGCGCACCAACACGGCATCGTGGTTGCCGGGGACGATGATCGCCTCGCGCTCGGGGCCCAGGCGTTCGCCCAGTGCCCGCAGCACCGGCTCGGCGGTCGACATCGCCCGCTGTGGTCGCCGCTGCAGCAACTCGACGATGTCGCCGAGCAGTACGAGCCGCTGCACGCCGTCGAGTGCCGCCAACAACCGCGCGAGCGGCTCCGGGCGGCTGAGCACGTCGCGTCGCAGTCGGGCGCCGAGATGGAGATCTGATACGACCAGCGTGCGCACGCGGCCGTCACCTTACCCAGCCCGAGTCACCGCTCCGCCCTCGGGGCGAGCACCGGCCGGCGCCCGAGCTCCCGGGCCGGACATCGGTGCGCGCGTGCGCCGGACCCCGTTCGTGTGCCCGGCGCCGGAGCTGTGAGCTACGCGGTGACGAGCGTCTGGAAGCGGATCGGCACGCCGCGGGCAACCACGAGCACTGGGCAGGTCGCCTGCTCGACCGCGTTCTGCGCCTGGGCCGTGATCATCACCCGGCCCTCATGCGCCTCCTGACGCGAGCCGACGACCAGCAGGTCGATGCCGCGATGGGCGTCGGTGAGCTCGGCGTCGAGGTGATCGGCGAGACTGCGGGCGGTTTCCAGCGCCGCGTCGTCGGCCGAGCCGGGGAGCACGCCGATCCAATCGATGTGTGTGACGTTGTCGGTGCGGTAGCCGGCGGGAGCGATCGCCACCGCGGCGGGCCCGCCGTCCAGCAGCGCCTGCGCCGAGCGGCCCGGGGCCACGTGGCCTGCGGCGGTGCGGTAATCGGATCCGAACACGACGACGTCGGCGTCCTCCTGCTCGGCGAGCGCCGTCAATCCGGCGGCGGTAGAGGCGTTGACCACCACGCGTCGCTGCACGTCGTCGTCGCCCAGCCACACAGCGCCGCGATCGAGCAGTGCCTTCGCCGCCTGTTGATCGAGCTCCTCGCGCGACCGCTGCGGCTGGGTGATGTGACGAACGTAGGCGAGCGTGAGCCGCGACCCGGCCTGGCCGAGGAGCCGCGCGAGCATCAGCGCGTCCTGGTCGTTCTGGGTGTCGTCATAGGAAATGATCGTGTGTGGTGCCATGCGCAGCGTCCTGTCTGGTGATGGTGAATCCGGTATCGACTCTGATTTCAGCGTGAGCATCGCAGCCTCCTGCTATCAGCGCTAATGAAGTTGATCATCCTTAGAATAAGCTTTACTAATGCTGAACTTGGGTCGCCTGAAGGTGCTGTGCGAGGTCGTCGGCCGCGGATCGTTCTCGGCGGCGGCCGAGGCGCTGTCCTATACCCAATCGGCGATCTCGCAGGCGATCGCCCGCCTGGAGGCCGAGACCGGCACCCCGCTCGTCGTCCGCGACCGCCGCGGCGTCCGTCCAACCGCCGCCGGCGCCACCCTGGTGGAGCACGCCGAAGCGATCTTCGCCCAGGTCGAGGCCGCCGAGGCGGATCTGGCGGCGGTCCTGGGCGTTCGCGCCGGCCGGCTGCGGGTCGCCTCGTTCCCCTCGGCCGGCGCGACGCTGATGCCACTGGCGGTGGCAACGTTTCGCGAGCGTCATCCGGATGTGGCGCTGACGCTGGCCGAAGGCGAGCCGGAGGAGATCGCGCCGCGGTTGCGGGCCGGCGAGTTCGACCTGGCGCTGCTGTTCGAGTTCCCGGGCGCGCGCGAGCGACCCGGGGTGGGACTGCGCTCGACGACGCTGCTGGAGGACGCGATGCACGTTGCGATGCCGGCCGATCATCCGCTGGCCGCCAAGCAATCGCTGACGCTCGCCGATCTGCGCGATCAGCAATGGGTCCAGACCTCGGCCTCGAGTCCCTGCGCGCGGCACGTGGTCCGCTCGTGTCTGGCGGCGGGCTTTGAGCCCCACGTGACGTTCGAGAGCGACGACTACGAGACGATCCAGGGGCTGGTGGCGGCCGGCGTCGGCGTGGCGCTGATCCCGCGGCTGGCCCTGACCCGGGTTCATCCGGAGATCGTCGTGCGCGAGCTCGCTCCGCGCAGCCCGGCGCGGAAGGTCACCGCGGCGACGGTATCCGGATCGGGGGTCGCGCCCGCCGCCAAGACGATGGTCAGGGTGCTCAGCGAGGTGGCCCGCCGCTACGCCGACGACGCGATCCCGCAGGGGGCCTAGCGGACCCGGAAACTCGCGCTAGCAGGCGAGCTCCACGCCGGAGCTCAGCTGATCGCCGCCAGCGCCCGGGCGAGCTCCTCGGCTCGGCCGCCGACGACCAGCGGCCGGATCAGGCGCTCCAGCGGGCGTCGGGCAAATCTCCCGATCGGGCCGGGGTCGACCTCGAGTGCGTAGGTCGCCCGCGTCCGACCCGCGCCGAGGTCCAAGAGCTCCCAGGAACCCCGCATCCAATCCAGGTCATCTGACTCGAGCTGGCTCCAGGTCACGCGGTGCGGCGGCGCATATTCGAATTGCACACGCACCCTGACCTTGGTGATCTTGGCGTCGCTGACGGTGTCGCAGACCCAGGGGCGGCCGTGCTCGTCGGACGTGACCACCTCGACGAGCTCGAGCCCCCGTTGCCAGCTTGCCGCGTTGGCGACATCGGCGACCAGCGCCCAGCAGCGCTCGATCGACGCGTCGAGATCCTTCGAGGAGGCTCCGCCTATCACTGCCATCTGATCACCACGCTAGCGCTCGCGCCTCGGCGCGATGGACAGCAGGCTGGTGGCGTCACCGGTGTCGAACAGGCTGACGGTCAGCTGCGGCGCGGCGCCGGCCTGTGGGCGTCTGGCGCTGGGGAGCAGGCCCGAACCGCCTCGCAGCGCGGGATAGGCCACCGTCACCCGGAACCTTGACGTGGGCACTCGGAGCCGGATCGTCAGGCTGCCGCGCACCAGTCGGTCGCTGAACCGGGTCCGCCTGACCCCGGGCGCCGAGACGCTCACACGGCGCGTGGAGGCAAAGCGCAGGCCGTGCCGTACGCGCAGCGAGACTGCTTGGATCGCTGGAGCGCCGCGGCCTGCGGTCACGGTCAGCGTGAGCATGGGCCGGCCGCGGCCGAGGCCGGCGATCACGGCGCCGGAGACTCTGGGCGGACCGCCGACCGTCCAGCGGAACACGGTCCTGGTGGTGGCCCCGGCCGCGTCGTGCGCGATCACCGTGACCGAATAGGCGCCACGGCGTCGTGGCCGGCCGGAGATCCGGCCGCTGGCGGCGTTGATCGACAGTCCGGGTGGCAGCCCGGCGGCGCGGTAGGCGATCTTCGTCCCGCGGGCATCGCTGGATGTGAGACGCAGACTGAGCGCGGCGTGCAGGGCGGAGCGCTGGGCGGAGGGGGTCTCGATCCGCAGCGTGTCGGCACACAGGCCGGCGGTCAGCGACGCGGCGTTGGGGGTGCCGAGTCCGGTGGCCAGGTCATATCCGGCCCCGGCGGGGTAGTCGCCGGCGTTGGTGGCGGTGAAGTCGTTGTCGCCGGAGATGATGTCGTTGAAGCCCGCGGCGTACGCGCCGCCCGCGGCCCGGTAGAGGGCCGGATTGGCGAAGCCGATCGGAGTCCCGGCGCAGGCTCGTGAGGCATCGCTCAGCGCGATCAGCGCGGCCCATACCGGTGCGGCGGCGCTGGTACCGCCGATCCCCTGCCAGCCGAGCGGCTGTGCGGCCACCGTGCCGCCACCGTTCCAGTAGATCAGGTAGCCGGTGGCCGGGTCCGCGTCGGCCGACACGTCAGGGACTTCCCGGCAGTATCCGCCGGCGTTGGCGCACGGCGCTCCCGATGAGCCGGTGCCGATCACGTGCAGCGAGGGCGCTGCGGTGAGCTGGCTGGCCGGCATCGCCCAGAAGCTCGAGTTGCCGCCGCCGCCGGCGCCGGGCGATAGCGCCGCGCCGAGCGGACCTCCGCCGCTGTTCCAGACCGTCTCGACTGGTCGCGGTCCGATCGCGTTCAGGGTGGTGCCGCCCACGCCGGTGACGTAGGGCTGCCCGGCTGGATCGTCGACCGCCAGCTGCGTGTCGCCGACCGTGCCCGAGCCGTGGCAGTCCTCCGACCCGTTGTCGCCTGACGCCGCGACGATCGTCTGGCCCTGCACGGCGGCCTGCTGGAACAGCGTGTTCTCGGCGTTCAGGGCACCGGCGCCCTGGGCCGCTTCGCATTGGCCCCAGGACACCGAGATCACCTGCGCGCGGTCCTGATTGATGATCTCTGAATAGATGTCGTACGGGCCTGCCCCGGGAGACCCGGAGTTGGAATTGGGCCCTTGGTAGACCAGCAGCTTCGCCTCGGGGGCCAGCCCGATCAGGTTCTCGATGTCGAGCGCCGCCTCACCCGAGCCGGGACCGCTGCCGGCGCCGTTATCGACCGGCACGTAGGAGACCGACGTGTGGGTTTCGTAGCAGGCCTGGTATGCGGCGATGTCGTTGGGGTCGTCAGGCTCGAGCTCGTAGACGGCGACGGTCACCCCGGCGCCGCCGTCGCCGGCCTGGTACAGCCCGGGGAACCCGTACGCCGATGCGACCTGATCCGCGGTGTACGCGCTCTCGCTGGGCGCCGAGCCCTGCGCCTCAGCGCACGGCTGGGGACCTCCGGTGATCACGTGCGCCCGCGCGAGCGCCGGCGATGCGGCCGTGTGCGCAGACCTGAGCAGCAGTGGGCTGGGCGCAGCCGCCGTGTCGAGTCCGATCACCGCCTGGACCGAGCCCGCTGCCCACGCGTCGAACGAAGGTGCGGCCGTGGTCGCGATCGCCGTCGTGTGCCCGGGCAGCACTAGGTGCCGAAAGGAGAGCGAGAACGCTCGTTGCAGCTGCCCGGCGGTTGCGTCGATCGGGATCGATAGCGAGTTCGTGCTGGCGGCACCGGGGTTCAGGCCGTGCGCGCGCAGCGACCGACGCACGGTGGCCAGCTTCGCTGCCCCCGCGCCGAAGCGCTGAGCGAACTGCCTGGGGGTCAGGTACGCCCCGTAGTGGCCTGACCCCGGCGTCGAGACGGCCCGAGCGTAGGCGGCGAGCGCCGCCGGGTCACGCGGCTTCAGGGTGACCGTCACGTGCAGGCGCGTGCGGGCCGGTAGATCGCCGCCGAACGTGGCGCCGGCCGGAAGGGCGGGCAGGCGCCCGACGTGCATCAGCCCGGCGGTTGATGCGCTGGCCTGCGCGGGCGCCAGCGGCGATCCCGCCGAGACGGCGAGCGCGGTCGCGAATGCGAGCCAGAACGCCCGGCCTGAAGCTGCTTGCGCCATCCGGAGCCGCAGGCTACGCCAGCCGGTCAGCGCGCGCGTCAGCTCCCGGGACGGGGAGCGCTGACCGCCACGAACCACAGGCTCTCGTGGATCACCGTGGCGCCGCCGAGCTCGGCGGCGAAGCTGTCGGCGCCGAACGGGAGCGCCAGCGCGTCGCCACAGACGAAGTCACCTCGGTCGGGCGGCGCAGCGTGTTGGTCGGGATGCAGGCCCAGTTGGATCACTCGCCGCCGATCAGGTCGCCGATGGGTTTCGCAGGTCGGCGAGACGTTGTTGGAGATGGGTCTTCAGCGCGGGCCACTCGTCGTCGATCACCGAGTAGTAGGCCGAGTCCCTGGGCTCCCCGCCCCGGACGACCATGTGCTTGCGCAGGATCCCCTCGAACTTGGCCCCGAGCGCCTGCAGCGCTCCGCGCGAGCGCTCGTTGCGGGCGTCGGTCTTGAACTCCACCCGCCGCAGACCGGCGTGCTCGAACGCGTGTGTGAGCAGCAACAGCTTGGTTTCGACGTTCGCGCCTGAGCCCCACGCGTCGCGGGCCAGCCAGGTCCAGCCGATCTCGGATCGGAGATGCTCGAATCTCAGCTCCAAGAAGCGGGTGGAACCCAGCGGCTCGCCGCTGCGAGCGTCGACGATCGCGAACGGGACCTCGCGGCCCTGCGCCGCGGCCTCCAGCGCCCGGCACAGCCAGCGGTGCAGGTGCTCGCGGGAGGCCGCCATGTTCTCCGGCAGCCAGGCGAACACCTCCTGCTCACGGGCGGCGCGGGCCAGGCCGCGTTCGTGCGCGAGCGACAGCGGCTCCACGAGGACCAGGTCCCCGGTGAAGGCCGCGACCAGGTCGGTGACCGTCGGCGCGGCTCGCTCGCCGCTTGCAGCTGGATCCATAACGACTTAACCATATGGCTATGCCGCCACGCCGTAGGGGCGGTCGGGGTGCGCAGCAGGCCGCCGTGGACATGCTCGACGAGCTCGCCCGGGTCGAGGCGGCACTGCGCCCGCTGCGCTCCGTCGCGGCGCAGATCTGAAGCTCTAAGCGGTCTGGCTTGGCTTGCCGCCGAGGAACGAGTCGATGAACTCGGGACTCGAGGCCAGCTCGGAGGGGCTACCTTGCATCCGCAGCTGGCCCCCGCCGAGGACGTAGGTGCGATCTGAGATCTCGAGCACCGCCTTAGCTCGTTGCTCGACGATCAACACCGACGCCCCCGTACCGGCCAGCTGTCGCACGTGATCCTGCAGGACCGAGGTGGCGAGCATCGGCGCCAGGTTCGCCGTCGGCTCGTCAAGCACCACGAGCGCCGGTTCGAGCATCAGCGCCCGGCCCATCGCCAGCATCTTGCGCTCACCGCCGCTCAGCTTGCTGGCACGCCTTCCAAGCATCTTTTGCAGCTGAGGGAATACGTCCAGAACGTGCTCGACGCGCCTGGCCACCTCCCGGGATTTGAGCAGGTAGCCACCCATATCGAGGTTCTCGCGCACGGTCAGCGGGCCGAACACGTCATCGACCTGAGGCACGTAGCCGACGCCGATCCTGGCGACGTTCTCAGACGGCCAGCCGGTGACATCGCGATCATCGACGAAGACCTGGCCCGAGAGGATCTCGACCAGGCCGACAACGCTCTTGAGCAGCGTGCTCTTGCCCGATCCGTTGGGACCGACGATCGAGACCACCTCACCCGGATTCACTGAGATCGAAACCCCGTGCACGACCGGGCTGCCCTGATAGCCCGAGGTGAGATCCTCGGTCCGCAGCGACACGCCCTGGACCTTTCGCTCCGCGAGCTTGGCGCCGCCGCTCTTAACCGACAAGGTATGCCTCCACAACCTCTTCCTTGGCGCGCAGCGACGCCATCGTGCCCTCCGCGAGCACGCGGCCTTCCGCCAGCACCATCACCGGATCGCAGAACTCGTCCATGATCGAGAGCTCGTGCTCGACCATGATCACGGTCATTCCGCTCTCGCACAGCGCTACGAGCTGCATGCCGATCTGATGCGCCAGGCGGGGGTGCACACCGGCCATTGGCTCGTCGAGCAGCAACACCTCGGGCTCTGCCATCAGCGCGCGCATGATCTCCACCAGCCTGCGCTGGCCGCCGCTGAGCTCGCCGGCGTACCTGTCGGCCAGCGACAGCAGGCCGAAGCGCTCGAGGGTCGCCTGGGCCCGCTCGATCGCCTCGCGCTCCTGGGATCCCCAGTAGCGCTTGCCGAGGACCGCACCGCGGAAGGTCTCGCCGCGCTGATCCTGGATCGCCATCAGCAGGTTCTCGATCACGGTCAACCGCTTGAACTCGCTCGCGAGCTGGAATGTCCTCACCAGGCCGCGCCGCGCTCGACGGTAGGCGGGCAGCGCGGTGATGTCCTCGCCGCGGAAGTAGATCTTCCCCTCGGTCGGCGCCAGCGTCCCGGCGAGCATCGCCAGGGCGGTCGACTTCCCGGCTCCGTTGGGCCCGATGATCCCGGTCAGCCGGGCGCGCTGGAAGGACATCGAGATGCCGTCCACGGCGCGGACGCCTTCGAAGCTACGCGCGAGCCCCTCGCACCTGAGCATGATTTGCTCGCCGGCAGGCGCGTCTGAGCTCGGATCCCCGTTGGTCTGCTCAACGCGTACCGAACCGGACGGCGTGGCGGATCCTCCGTGGAGCACGGCGGCGTGGATGGCGGGAGCGTCTGACGCCCCGGCGGCCGGCGCGTGGTCGGCTCGGTCGCCGAGGATCTTGCGCCGGCGCTCGGGCAGGATGCCCTGCGGCCTGAACCACAGGAACAGCAGGATCAGCGAGCCGATCACCACCCACTGCAGGGCGGGGATCAGGTTGGGGTTGTTGGGTACCGGCGGGATGTAGCGGGTCGCCTCCTCGAACGCCACCGGAACCAGGATCGCTCCCAGCACCGCGCCGCGGTGGTTGCCCAGGCCGCCGATGATCACGGCGGCGAACAGGACGACGGTCTCGGCGTAGCCCCACGCCTGCGGGTCCCACAGGTTGATGAAGCCGACCAACAACCCGCCGGACAGACCGGCGATCGCGCCGCCGACCACCAGCGACGAGGTCCGCAGCGAGCGCAGGTTCTTGCCCAGAGAGTCCGCGACGATGTCGTTGTCGCGCATCGCCCGCAGGGTCCGCCCGTAGGGCGAGTTGGTGAGTCGGGTGACGAAGACGTAAGTCAGGAAGGCGAGTAGCAGCGCGACGATTCCGTAGCCCCACTGGTATCCCGAGGATTGTGGATTGGCCACACTCTGCAGTGGGGAGGGAACCAGCGACAGTCCGGCGGCGCCGTCGAGCAGCGGCGTGTAGTTGGTCACCAGCAGGTTGAACATCACCGCCGTGACCAGCAGCCCGACGGCGGCGAAGTCGCCGCGCAGCCGCCGCCCCACGATCGCGGCGAACGGCACTGCGAGCAGTCCGCCGATGATCGCGGCGCCGATCCACGGGAACGGGAACGGGAGATTGAGACCGCCGATGTAGGACTGAAAGCCGCCGTTGGCGCTCGAGGAGGGCAGCGATAGGACCGCTGCCGCGTAGGCCCCGGCCGCCTGGAAGATGATGAAGCCGAAGTTGGTCACGCCGCCGACGCCGAACTGCTGGCTGAGGCCCAGGCAGGCGATCGCATCGACGCCCGCATAGACCAGCAGCGTGGTTATGTAGTAGACCAAGGCGTCCTCACCCCACCGGTCAGGCCCGCGCGCCCAGCAGGCCCTCGGGACGCACGGTGAGCATCGCCAGCAGGATCACGAACGCGATCACGTCCTTGTAGTCCGAGACGATGAATGAGGCGCTGACCTCGGTCGCCAGGCCGATCACCAGCGCCCCCAGCATCGCCCCGTAGGGTTGGCCCGGACCGCCGAGGAACACCGCGGCCAGGATCAGCACCAGGAACACGTCGGTGCTGGTGGCCCCGAAGGTGCCCGAGTTGATCGCGAACGTAGCCCCGGCGAGACCGCACAGGGCACCGGTGATCACCCAGGTGACTGTGACCACCCGATCGGTGCGGATGCCGCAGTTGCGCGCCAGGTTGCGGTTGGCGGCGGTCGCCCGCATCGCCTTGCCCAGACGCGTGTAGCGAATCAGCGCGTGCACGCCGAGCATCACGACGATGCTGAGCGCGATGATCACCAGCTGCACGACCGTCAGCTCGATCGATCCGAGCTTGATCAGCGCGCCCTGGCTCATTGAGTAGGAGACGTTCGTCGGCCCGGCGAGCGCCTGCGTGCCGAACACCAGGATCAGCGTCATCCCGAGCGACACGATCACCATCGCGATCGGCGAGGTGCCCTTGCGCTGAAATGGGGTGTAGACGACGTTGTTGAGGAACAGCGACAGCACCGCGCCGGTGACGATCGCGGCGATCGTCGCGATCCAGACGTTGACGCCGGAATTGTTGAGCGCGTAGGCGGCATACGCGCTCACAATCATCACCCCGCCATAGGCGAGATTCAGGACGTTCGTAACCGCGAACTGCAATGTGAACCCGACTGCCGCCAGGGCGAGCACCGCCGCCGAGACGAGGCCGAATCCAATTGAGGTTACGAAGATGCTCGATGTGGCCAACACGCTCAGGTCATCCAGACGTCATAGGCCCAGCGCCCGCAGCTCGCTGGTTGCGAGATTACCGACGACATTGACCGTCCCGTTCGACCCGTAGTTGTCCACCTGGAAGATCCCGGTGGAGTCGTGATACGCGTCGAAGCTCGTCGGGCCTCCTGGCCCCTCGTAGCGGATCTGCTTGCCCGCCTTGAGCGCCGCGGCACCCTGGGCAAACGAGTTGACGACGGTCGCGCCCGGCACCCCATCGCCGATCTTCTTGATGTAGGGGCCGAACACGGCGGCCGAGGTGCTGTGCGACGCGATCATCGCCAGCGCCGCCAGGTTGATCCCGTCGTACAGGTGCACGGCTCCCGGGGCAGTCAGGTACGTGGAGAAGTCCCCGGTGCTCCCGACCTTGCCCTTCTCCGCGAAGATTGCCTTGGAGAAGACCCGGAACGACGGTCCCGCGGTCTCGACCACGAGGTTGTCGGCCAGGAAACTCGACGCCAGCGTGCTACCGCCGATCGCCGCCGAGACCGACTTGAACCAGTCCGGGGAAATCGTCGCCGAAGTTCCGATCACCGGGATCACCTTGCCGCCGTTGAGCTGCTTCACCTCAGACAGGAAGGCGGCCTCGGTCGGGCCGAGCGCTTCGGTCAGGATCACGTCGGGCTTGGCGTTGACGATCTGCGCAGCCTCGGTGCGGAACGTGTTCGCGCTCAGGTCCAGCGTTTCGTTGGCGACCAGCGACATGCCGGCGGTCTTGATCGCCGCGATCGCCGGTTTGATGAACGTCTGCGAACCGATGTCGTTCCCGAACGCCATAGCGATCCGCTTGTAGCCGTGCTGCTTGGCGATCGCGACCATCGCGTAGGACTCCGACAGGTCCGGCGGAACCAGGCGGTAGAAGTACGGGAATTTGACGTGGTCGAACTCAGACTGGCCGGTCATGCAGAACGAGATCGTCTTGTTGGAGGCGAAGATCGGCACCACCGACGCGGCTTCATCCGACGTGCAGCCGATCACCAGGGCGAGATTCGAGGTGGAGGCGTACATCTGACGCACCGCGGGAACGGCGTCTGCCGGGTCACCCCTGGTGTCGACCGACTTGCAGGCCAGCTTGTGTCCGAGCACTCCTCCGGCGAGGTTGATCGCGTTCGTGGCCGCGTCGCAGGAAACCAGATATGTGGGGCCGAGCGCCGCATCGGTGCCGGTGAACGGCGCCACGTCGGCGACCGTCAGGGTCGCGCCCTTGGAGGCCGAACCGCCGCCGGCCCCACCACCGCTGGAGCTTCCTCCGCAGCCTGCGGCCACGAGGGCCACTGCCGTCGCGCCTGCGGCGAGTATCCGAGCTCGGCGCCAGGGCGCCGATCGTAGTCCAAGCATTATCTCCCTCTCCTCTTTGGTTCTGCTGGGCTAAAAGCCAGGCTTCTGAGCGGGCGGTGGCACCCACGGCCAGCCGTTCACGCTCGTCTCCTCCGCGACCACCCGGTTGGCGATCCTCCCTACACCCTCGATCTCGATCTCGAGCAGATCCCCCGGCTGCAGCCATACCGGGGGCTGCCGCGCGAAGCCGACTCCGCCGGGCGTCCCGGTCGCGATCACATCGCCAGGCTTCAGCGTCGTGAAGGACGACAGGTACTCGATCGTCGCCGGAATGTCGAAGATCATCTGCGAGGTCCGCGCCGACTGCATGACCTGTCCGTTCAGAGTTGTCGTCAACTGCACGTCGGACACGTCGACTTCGTCCGCGGTGACGATCTCGGGGCCGATCGGCATCGTTGCGTCGAAGTTCTTCCCGGGCGTCCATTGACTGGCTGCGCGTTGCCACTCGCGCGCCGATCCGTCCATCAGCACCGTGTAGCCGGCAATCGCCGCGAGGGCATCCTGCGCCCGGATGTAGCGACCACCCTGGCCGATCACCAGCGCGAGCTCGCCTTCATAGTCAAAGCGCTCGCTCAGGGCCGGCTTGACCAGGTCTCCGTAGGGTGGCGCGACCGACTCGGCGCCGCGAACGAACACCTCGGGCCAGGTCGTCGGCGGCCTGCCTCCTTCGAGCGCGTGCTCAAGGTAGTTGACACCAAAGCAGAGCACGCGCGACGGCGCCGGCATCGCAGGCCCGTATTCGGCTTCTGAGAGCTCGCGGCCGTGCTGCTCGGAAGCGCGCCTGACGAGCCGGAGCGCATCCGTGCCGCCGCGCAGGACGGCGTTTACGTCAGATAGTCGCTCGTCCCCGGTTGCCGTCCCGACGTCGACGTAACCGCTCACCCCACGGACGTGAAGTCGCGCCCCTTCGGGTGTTATGACGGTGGCGAGTCTCACAGGGTCACCTCTCCTCTCTCCGGCACGTCTCCAACTTTGGTCCGATTAGTTGGATTGGTCGCAACGTACATCCAAACCGCCGGCGAGTCAAATTAAGGTGTCAAGCGGCCGCTGTGGGAAGCAGATAGGTACCATTGGTTGAAAAGGTCGGCTCTTAATGTGAAGCCGGTCGACGCTAGGCTGCAAGGTCGAGACACACTTATGGCGCTTTCCTCCTCGCCGGTCAAACCTCCGGCATACAGCCACGAGCTGGCCGAACTGATTCTGTCCACCTGCGAACGACCTGGGTCGGGCGCCGGGGGTCGGTTACCGACCGAGCGCCAGCTCGCGTCAGACCTCGGCGTGACCAGGACGATGGTCCGCCACGCGCTGGCCATCCTCGAGGCCGAGGGCCGCATCTCTCGCGAGGTCGGCCGCGGCACATTCCTGCGCGCGGCCGGCTCTCACCACGCTCCATCGCGTGCCGACCGGGCTGGGGCAGGCGCGGACGAGGTCGGGCCGGCGGACGTGATGGCCGCGCGCCGGCTGATCGAGCCGCAAGTACTGCCGCTCGTGGTGGCCTGGGCGACGCAGCGGGACTTCGATGAGATGCGGCGCTGCATCGAAGGCGGAGCGGTGGCTGAGGACGCTGCGGAGTTCGAGGTTTGGGACTTTGCGCTGCACCACGCGATCGTGGGCGCGAGTCGCAACCAGCTTCTGCTCAGCATGTATGCCGTGGTTGAGCGGGCGCGAGAAGGCGAGATCTGGGGATCCCTGAAACGGCGCAATGACTCACTCGAACGTCGGGCCGCTTATCAAGCCGAGCACGTGGAGCTCGTCGACGCGCTCAGCAAGCGGGAGCTCGCCCGGGCGGTGTCGGTGATGGAGGCGCATCTGGCGCGCGTGGAGGCGAACCTGCTCGGCGCCGGGCCACAACGGCCGGATGGCTGAGCGGCTCGCCTGAGCCGGCGGCCCGATGAGCCTCTTTCACGTCGTCGCGATCTTCGCTGCCGGTGTCGTGGCGGGGACGATCAACACGGTGGTCGGCAGCGGGACGCTGTTCACGTTTCCGGTGCTGCTGGCCTTCGGCTACGCGCCGGTGGTCGCCAACGTGTCCAACACGGTCGGGCTGGTTCCGGGCTCGGCCTCAGGTGCGGTGGGCTACCGGCGCGAGCTGGACGGCCAGCGCGCCAGGATCGTGCCGCTCGCCCTAGCCTCGGTGCTGGGCGGGATCACCGGGGCGGTGCTGCTGCTCAGCCTTCCCGCCTCGGCGTTCAAGGCGATCGTGCCCGTGTTCATCGCGCTGGCCCTGGTGCTGATCGTGATCCAGCCCCGCCTCTCTCGCCTGCTGGACACGCACCGGCCACGGGCCCGCGAGCGGGCCGGTCCGCTGGCCACCGCGGCCGTGTTCGCCAGCGGCGTCTACGGGGGCTACTTCGGCGCGGCCCAGGGGATCCTGCTGCTGGCGATCCTCAGCCTGGCGATAGACGAGGAGCTGCAGCGGATCAACGCGGTGAAGGTCGTACTGGCTGGTCTGGTCAACCTGGTCGCGGGGATCGTGTTCGTGTGCGTCGCGCACATCGCCTGGCTGCCAACCGTGCTGATCGCTGCCGGATCGATCCTCGGCGGGGTGCTCGGTGCGCGTGGCGGACGGCGCCTGCCGCCCCAGGCATTGCGTGCGCTGATCGTGGTCGTCGGGATCGTCGCGATCGTTCGCCTGCTGGCCTGAGCGCTTAGTCTTGCAATCGGCCGGCGGTCACTGAGCCGGGCTGTGGCGGCCCGGCGCCCGCCCGGGCGGCTGGGTCGGCGGCTGGCGAATCGGCGCAGCGGGAATCGCCAGCACGACCGGCTGGCCGGTGTCGACCGTGACCGGCTGGCCGTGATGGCTGATCTCGATCGGGTCGCCCTCCAGGAGGGTGTAGCTCGCCTGCTCGCGTCGTACCTCCACGCGGAGCGTCCGGCCGCGCGGGCTGAGGCGGAAGCGAAGGCGGGTCAGCTCGGCCGGCAGGCGGGGCGCGAAGCTCACCGATCCGCTGTAGTCGCGCATGCCGCCGAAGCCCGCCACGGCGGCGATCCACACGCCGGCCACCGATGCGATGTGGATCCCATCGCGCGTGTTGTGCTCCAGATCCTCCAGGTCCATCAGCGCGGCTTCGGCGAAGTAGTCGTAGGCCAGCTCCAGGTGGCCGACCTCGGCCGCCATCACCGCCTGGGTGCAGGCCGACAGCGACGAGTCGCGAACGGTCAGGCGCTCGTAGTACTCAAAGTCGCGCGCCTTCTCCTCGTCGCTGAAGCAGTCGCCGCACAGATGCAGCGCCAGCACCAGGTCGGCCTGCTTGACGACCTGCTTGCGGTACAGGTCGAAATAGGGAAAGTGCCGCAGCAGCGGATACATCTCAGGCGAGGTCGCGTCGAAGTCCCAGGGCTGATGGTCGGTGAACGACTCCGCCTGGGGATGGACGCCGAGCGCCTCGTCGTAGGGGATTAGGACCGCCTGCGCGGCGTCACGCCAGCTCGCCGCCTCCTCGTCATTCACGCCCAGGGCGGCCGCGTGACGGGGATGGCGCTCGGCGGCGTCCGCGGCCGTGCGCAGGTTGCGCTGGGCCATCAGGTTGGTGTAGACGTTGTTGTCGGCGATCGCGCTGTACTCGTCGGGTCCGGTTACGCCGTCGATCCGAAAGCGCCCGGCCGCGTCGTGGTGTCCGAGCGATCGCCACAGCCTGGCCGTCTCCACCAGCAGCTCCAGCCCAACCTCGCGCTCGAACTCCTGATCGTCGGTGGCGAGCTGATATCTCCGGACGGCGTCGGCGATCGCGGCGTTGACGTGAAACGCCGCTGTCCCCGCCGGCCAGTAGCTGGAACACTCCTCTCCGTGGATCGTGCGCCACGGGAACGCGGCTCCCGAGAGGCCCAGCGTGCGGGCCCGCTCGCGTGCCAGATCGAGCGTCTGATGGCGCCAGCGCAGCGCGTCGCCGGCCGCCGTGGGAACCGTGTAGGTGAGCACCGGGAGGACGAAAGTCTCGGTGTCCCAGAACGTGTGGCCGTCATAGCCGGGCCCGGTCAGCCCCTTGGCCGCGATCGCCCGCTGCTCGCCCCGCGCGCCGGCCTGCAAGGTGTGGAACAGGCTGAAGCGAACCGCCTGCTGGAGCTCGGCGTCGCCTTCCAACTCGACATCGGCGCCGTCCCAGAACCCGTCGAGATACTCCCGCTGCTGGGACACCAGACCGTCCCAGCCGGTGTGCCGGGCCCCGGCCAGGGCCGCCACGACCTGATCGTGGACGGCGGGCAGCGAGCGGTCGGCCGACCATCCGTAGGCCAGGAACTTGACCACGCGCAGCGGCTTGCCGGGGGCGACGTCGGCGGTGATCATCAGGCTGGTGAGGTCCTCAGAACTCTGACACGTGGTCTCGGTCCCCGGCGGCCCGTCCAGGACGTGGTCCATCGCGGCCGCCATCCGCAGGCCGCTCTGCTTGGTCGAGTGCACCAGCAACGCGGTCAGGCCGTCGGCTTGGAAGCGCTCGGATCGCAGCGGCGCAGGGAGGTCGGCGGCGGCGCGAGGATCGCCGTTCGGCGCCGCGATCACAGCCTCGTTGGCGACCAGTTGTGACTGCACGACGACGGTCAGCGGCTCATCCAGCGGCTCCACCTCGTAGAGGATCGCCGCCACCGCGCGGTGGGTGAAGGAGACGATCCGGGTGGAGGTGATCCTGACCCCGCGGCCGGTCGGCGACACCCACTCGGCGCAACGCCGCAGCGATCCCGCGCGCAGGTCGAGCACGCGCTCGTGGCTGAGCAGCTGGCCGTAGCGCACGTCGAGCGGCTCGTCGTCAACGAGCACGCGGATGATCTTGCCGTTGGTCACGTTGACTACGGTCTGGCCGTCCTCCGGGTAACCGAAGCCGGCCTCCGCGTAGGGGAGTGCTCGGGTCTCGTAGAAGCCACCGAGATAGGTGCCCGGCACGCCGAACGGCTCGCCCTCGTCGAGGTTGGCGCGCAGACCGATGTGGCCGTTCGACAGCGCGAACAGGGACTCCGTGTGCGCCAGTGCATCCAGCTGCAGCTCGGTCTCACGGACCGCCCATGGCTCCACGGGGAAGGCGGGGTGGCGGATCACCGGGCCTCCAGCAGCTCGTCGAGATCGCGCACCACGACGTCGGCGCCGTGATCGTGCAGAGCCTGCGCCTGATCGACGCGGTCGACGCCGACGACGAAAGCGAAGTGGCCCGCCTTTCCGGCCTGGACCCCGGCGAGCGCGTCCTCGAACACCGCCGCCTGGCTGGGCGCCAGACCGAGGGCCTTGGCACCGGCCAGGAACGTGTCCGGCGCAGGCTTGCCCTCCAGACCGTCCCGGGTGGCGACGTGACCGTCAATCACCGTCTCGAACAGGTCGGCGATGCCGGCCGCAGCCAGCACGTCGTGGCAATTGGTGCTGGAGGAGACGACGGCGCGCCGCAGCCCGGCCGCGGTGGCCGCTTTCACATACCGGACCGAGCCCCCATAGGGTTCCACGCCGTCGTCGTGGATCAGCTTCAGCAGGATCTCGTTCTTGGCGTTGCCCACCCCGTGCACTGTGCGCGCACCGGCCCCGTCGTCGGCCTGTCCTTCTGGCAGGTCGATCCCCCGTGAGCCCAGGAACGAGCGCACACCCGCGTCTCTGGGCTTGCCGTCGACGTACTCGTCGTAATCGCGCAGCTGATCGAACTCCACGAACCGTTGGTGATGCTCGTCTGACCACCGGCGCAGGAAGTCGTCGAACGCCTGCTTCCAGGCGGCCGCGTGGACTTTGGCGGTCTGGGTCAGCACGCCGTCGAGGTCGAACAGGCACCCTTGGATGTCATCGGGTAGGCCGAGCACCAATGAGACCGTACTGCGGCTCCGCGGCGATCGCGTCATCGGCGCCGGACGGCGCCCCCCGGTAAAACTGTCTGCGATGACCGATGCCGAGCTGCTGCTGCGCCGCGCCAAGCGCCCGCTGGTCCTGGGGATGGGCGGGGGAGGCGACGTCGTCGGGGCGCTGGCGACCGCCGAATCGATGCGCCTGTACGACGGCGCCGACCCGATCGTGGGCGGTCTGACCTGGGAGCGACGCCCGATCGATCCGGTTCCCGGGCCCCGTGGCGCCGGCGAGATCGAGGCCGCCGAGGTGCTGGCGGCGGGCGTCATGCTCGCGGGACCGCAGACGCGGGTGCGCGGGCGCGATGTGCTGTTCGCCGAGTCACGGATGGCGGCGTTCCTGAAGGCGCCGACGGTGCTGATCGACGCCAACCTGGGCCCGGCGGTGATCGCCGACGGGCTCGCGCAGGTGGTGACGCGTCTGGGATGCGACCTGATCGTATTCGTCGACGTGGGCGGCGACGTGCTTGCCCAAGGCGACGAGCCGGGACTGCGCAGCCCGCTGTGCGACGCGATCATGCTGGCGGCGGCCGATCGACTGCGCCAGGCGCAACACGCCGTCCTGCTGGGGATCTTCGGAATCGGCTGCGACGCCGAACTGACGGCTGAGGAGGTCCTGGCCAGGATCGCCGACGTGGCGGCGGCCGGGGGGTTGTGCGGGGTCCGGGGTCTGACCGAACCGGTCGCCCGACGGCTTGAGTCGGCGATCGATCTGGTCCCCACCGAAGCCAGCGCCCAGGCCGTCCGGGCCTTCCGCGGCGTCGCGGGGACCGTCACCATCCGCGGCGGGGCGCGCACGCTGCAGCTGGGTCCGGCGGCCGCCCAGACGTTCTACCTCGATGTGCAGACCACGATCTCGACCGCCGGCCGGCTGGCCCGCGCGGTCGCCGGTGCCGGCGACCTCCAGGACGCCAATGCCATCCTGCGGCGGTTGGGCGTGGCCACCGAGCTCGACCTGGAGTTCGACGCGGCGGGCGCCCCCGGCGGCGCCTGAGCCGGGCCGTCTGCCCGCGGCGCTTGAGAGCAGGCCCGTACACCGGCGCACTTGGCGCGGCTACCCTAGCTCGCGGCAACCAGCGCCGCGCCCAGCAGACACACGATGTGGAAGCTCTGATCGACGGCGATCGACAGTCCGATCGCTGGCGCGGGAACGTGCTTGATCTGGCGCAGCCAGCTGCGCACGAAGTGACCGTCGTCGACCAGCAGATGGGGGAGTGCGACCAGCGCCGCGACGGCGATTGCGCGGCCGGCCGAGGTGTTGTCGGCGATCCAGATCAGCGCGGGAACGAACACGAGCGTGTAGGTGCTCACATGAGCCGCCAGCGCCCGCCGGCCCTCGGCGTCGCCGAGGCCCCGGGTCTTGGTCAGCGCCTGCCATTCGGTCTGGAGCAGGAAATCTCCGGCCAGATGGGAGACCAGGAACGCGACCAGCACCGAGGCCCAGGTCATCCGGCGGTCACCGGGCACAGCGTGCTCACGCCTTGCGCGAAATCGGCCTCGGCCAAGCAGGGCGTCACAGGCGTGATCTTAACTCCGTCGAAGTTCCAGGACTTCATTCACTCCCAGAAGCGGATGCCGGACACGAACCTGCGCAGCAACGACGCGCAGTGGGACTTCTGGACGCTCTCGCCCGAGTCGGCTCATCAGGTCAGCTTCCTGATGAGCGATCGCGGCACGCCGCGCAGCTGGCGCCACATGAACGGCTACGGCAGCCACACCTTCCTGTGGGAGAACGCGGGCGGCGACAAGTTCTGGGTCAAGTACCACTTCAAGACCGTCCAGGGGATCGAGAGCTTCACCGACGACGAGGCCAAGTCGATGGTCGCCGAGGAGCCGGACTTCCACATTCGCGATCTCCACGACGCGATCGCCGGGGGCGACGCGCCAGAGTGGCGGCTGGAGATGCAGATCATGCCGTTCGCCGACGCGGCCGATTACCGGTTCAACCCGTTCGATCTGACCAAGGTCTGGCCGCATAGCGACTACCCGCCGATCACGGTGGGGCGGATGGTGCTCGACCGCAACCCGGAGAACTACTTCGCCGAGGTGGAGCAGGCGGCGTTCGAGCCCGCCAATCTCGTTCGCGGGATCGGCCCCAGCCCGGACAAGATGCTGCTCGGGCGGCTGTTCAGCTACCCGGACACGCACCGTCACCGGATCGGCACCAACTATCTCCAGCTGCCGATCAACCAACCCAAGGCGGCCGTCAACAGCTACAACAAGGACGGCGCGATGCGCTACCAGCACAGCGGTGATACGCCCGTGTACGCCCCCAACAGCTACGGCGGCCCGCAGGCCGATCGCGCTTTCGCCGAGACGACCTGGGGGGTGGAGGGCGGCGAGATGGTGCGCCACGCCTACAGCAAGCATGGCGAGGACGATGACTTCGGTCAGGCCGGCGCCCTGTACCGCGAGGTTCTGTCCGACACCGACCGCGACCACCTGGTCTCCAACATCGTGGGCCACGCGACCAACGCGGTCACGCCGGACGTCCAGGCGCGGGTCGTCGAATACTGGACCCAGGTCGATTCGGATCTCGGCTCGCGCGTGTCGGAGGGCATCCACGGCGCCGGTGGCAACGGCACCGGCGCGCGCACCGCTCCGCACCGAGACGTGCCGGTCGGCTCGAGCGCCTCGACGGGCCTGTAGAAGAGAACGCGCTCAGCGGGAGCGAGCGCGCCCGGTCGCGCCCCGCCGGCCTGGGCTAAGCGCCCTACGCCGCCTGGAGGTCGGCGGCCGGCGTCAGTTGTCGTCTTTCGTCGATGCCGGCCAGCGCTGCGCTGCGATAGACGGTTCGGTCGCGGCCGTGCTGCTTGGCTTCGTACAGCGCGTGGTCGGCAAGCTGGTAGAGCTGCTCGTGGTCCACCGCATCCGCCAGGACCCCCACGCCGGCGGAGATGGTGAGATGCCCGACATCGCTGAAGGCGTGGCTTGAGATAGCCTCACGCGCGCGGTCAGCGGCGTTCAATGCTCCCTCGGTGTCGGTGCCCGGCAGCAGCCAGGCGAATTCCTCGCCGCCGAGGCGGCCCAGCACCTCGCCCGCCCTCATCGTCTGATCCAGGCGCTGGGCGACCTCCTTGAGCACGGCGTCACCCGCCGGGTGTCCGTACAGGTCGTTGATCTGCTTGAAGTGATCGACATCGAGTAGGACCAAGGCCAGCGGGAGCCCGTTCCGGCGAGCCTTGTCCACCTCTTCCTCCAGCGCCTCCTGCAGCACGTGGCGGTTGGAGAGGCCCGTGAGGCTGTCGGTCGTGGCCAGTCGCTCAAGCTTTCGCTGCTGGCGGCGCTGGACGCTGATGTCGCGCATCGTGTTGACAAAGCCGAGCAGCTTCCCCTCCCGGTCGAGCGCCGGCTGGGCGGTGATCTCGGCCTCAAAGCGCTCGCCGTTCTTGCGCATCAGGGTGACCTCGAACGTAGCGCCGCGCTCCGAGACCACCTGATCGCGCACCTTGGAGATCTCGCCCGTGTGTTCCGGTGGCCAGAACGGGAACGGCGTGCATGAGCCGACGAGCTCATTGCGGGCGAATCCGGTCAGCTTGCACAGCGCATCATTGACGAGCGTGATCTGACCGTCCACCGTGAGGGCGTAGCCTTCGTACATCGCGCTGATGATCGTGGTCGCGCGGTCACGCTGGGTCCGCGCCTCCAGGTCAGTGGCCCGCAGCCGTCGCTCGTCGCGCTTTCTCTGGCTGATGTCCCTGATGTGGCTGATGAAGTGGCGCGGCCTCCCGGTGCTGTCCCTGACCAGCGAGACCGACAGCATGGCCCAGAGCTGTTCTCCGGAGCGCTTGATGTAGCGCTTCTCCATCTCATAACCCGCGATTTTGCCTTCGCGCAGCAGCCGGACCTGCGCCAGATCGGCCTCCAGATCGTCGGGATGGGTGATGTCGTGGAAGGTGAGTTGCAGCAGTTCCTCCTCCGACCACCCGATTGAGTCGCACAGGGCCTGATTGACCTTGATCCAGCGACCGTCAAGTCCCACCAGCGCGATGCCGATCGGCGCTTGGGAGAAGGCTGTCTCGAACAGATCCTGGGCTTCCAGGCGGGCGATCTCAGACGGACGCAGGTCCCGGATGACCGCTAACCACCGGTCTCCGGCGTCGGCGGGGATCCGGGCGACCTTGACCTCGACGGCAACCGTGTGCCCATCCTGGCGCGTGGCGCGCAGCTCGATCGGCGCCCGGTCACCGGAGGATCGGGCCGCCAGCAGCCGGGAGGCGGCGTCGTGATCGTCACGCTCGTCGGCGGCGGGAAACAGCAGCGAGGCCAGGGAGCGACCGGTAGCTTCGCCGGACGTCCATCCGAGCAGCACCGAGGCCTGCAGGTTCCAGCCGCAGACCCGGCCGGCGTCGTCGAACACCACCAGGGCATCCGGAGCATGCTCCAAGATAGCGCCCTCTGATCCGACCTCGACCGAGACGTGCCGCAGCATGACGAGACGTGTATCGGCATCTTCGGGCGACGCTTAATCAGTGATTACTACTGATCTCTACCTAAACTTCGCTTAAGCTGCCTATAGCTGGCGCCGTTTCAGGCCGCCGAAGGTTTGATCGTGCCGGAATTTGGGAGGGCTGCGCGACCGCGGCGCCACGCTCGTTCCGGGACCGCTTTGCGTCCGGCGCGTCCTTCACGATGCACAACCCGTGTCCGCGCCCCGCCCCTCGAAGAATCCCTCCGCGCTGCGAGGCTGGCAACGCGGCGCGCTCTCACAGATGTCCGAGTGGTCTAGCGGGCCGTTTCTGCTGTCGGCCGCGCCGGGGGCGGGCAAGACACGGCCGGCCCTGGAGTTCGCGCGGGAGCAGCTGCGCTCAGATGTCGTGAGCTGCGTCCTGGTGGCGTGTCCGACGGCGCCATTGACGCGACAGTGGGCCCGCGCTGCCGCGGGACTGGGCATCGATCTCGCCCCTGATGTCGAGTCGCCGCGGCCCCCGGGTGGATTCCACGGGGTGTCGGTCACCTACGCCCGGATCGCCAGGGCCCCGGTTCGGTGGGGGCGCGCGCTGCCGCGGCGCACGCTGGTGATCGCCGATGAGGCCCACCACCTCGGCGACGAGCTGAGCTGGGGCGAGGGCTTCGCCACGGCGTTCGGGAGTTCGCCGCGCTGGCTGCTGCTGTCCGGCACGCCGTTTCGCTCCGATGCCACGCCGATCCCCGGTGTGCGTTATGACCGGGCCGGTCTGGCCGAGCCCGATGTCTCCTACAGCTACGCCGAGGCGGTGGCAGATGCCATCTGCCGCCCGGTCTGCTTTGTCGCCTATGACGGCACGCTCTCCTGGCGCAGCGGCGACGACGTGATCGAGTCGAGCTTTGAGACCGTGCTCTCCAGCCGCGAGGCAAGCCGCCGCTACCGGACGGCGATCTCGACCGAGCTGCCTGACGGGCTGATGCGGATCCTGCGTGAGGCGGACGGCAAGCTGCGCGCGCTGCGCCAGGACGGCCATCGTGACGCGGGCGGCCTGGTGATCGCCGCCGACTCCAGCCACGCCCGCCGGATTGCCGCGCTGCTGCGCGAAGTGACCGGACGCTCGCCGCTGGTCGTGCTGCACGCCGAGCCGCGGGCGGCGGCGAAGCTGGTCGCGTTCACGCACTCGACCGATCCCTGGATCGTGGCCGTGAACATGGTCTCGGAAGGAGTCGACATCCCCCGGCTGCGGGTCGGCGTGTACGCCACGGCGGCCAAGACACCGCTGGTGTTTCGCCAGATCGTGGGGCGCTTCGTGCGCACGATCCCCGGGCGCCCGGTGGAGCCCAGCTGGCTCTACATCCCCGCCGACCCGATCCTCGGTGGTCACGCCGCGACGATCGAGCACGAGCTGCGCCAGGCGCTGCGCCGCCCAGACCAGGGCGATTCCGGGCTGGAGTTCGAGCGAGCCGACCGGCGTGAGACAGAGCGCAGCGAGGAGCTGGCGTTTGAGCCGCTGAGCGCCGACGTCGCACCGCAGATGACGCTGTTCGGCTCCCCGCCGCCGGCCTCCTCGCACGCGTTCGCCGCACCGGCGCCCACTCCGCTCGCCCCCGGCTCCGAGTCTCCGGAGCCCGAGCGCGAGCTGCCGGCGTTCGAGCGCCGCGCGATGCTGCGCAGCGAGCGACACCGGCTCGTGTCCGAGGTCAGGCGGCGCGATGGCACCAGCCACCGTGAGATCAACGCCTGGCTCAACCGCAAGCTGGGCATCTCACGCGTGGAGGAGGCGACGCTCACCGACCTGGAGCGCTCGGTCGAGCTGCTGGTCGGGAAGTTGACCCGCAAGCGCTGACCGGCCGCCCGCAGCGGATCGCGCCGGCCGGCCGGCGCGATCATCACTGATCGCCTATTGGATCGGGAGCTCCCGGCCGTGCTCCTGCACCGGGCGCGGTCCAAAGATCCGCCGCTCGGACTCATCGATCGCCACGTCGTTGATGCTGGCCTCCCGGCGCGTCATCAGGCCATGGTCGTCGAACCCCCACAGCTCGTTGCCGTAGCTGCGCCACCACTGACCGTCGCGATCATGGCTCTCGTACTGAAAGCGCACCGCGATCCGATTGCCCGCAAACGCCCACAGGTTCTTGCGCAGTGCGTAGTCGAGCTCGCGCTCCCATTTCCCGGTCAGGAACTCCACGATCGCAGCGCGGCCGGTGACGAATCTGCCGCGGTTGCGCCAGACCGAATCCTCGCTGTAGGCCAGCGACACCCGTTCGGGATCCCGTGAATTCCACGCGTCCTCGGCGGCCTGGACCTTCTGCGCGGCCGTCGCCTCGCTGAACGGGGGCAGTGGCGGACGGTCTGACATCTGCGGTTCCTCCTTCTGCCGGGTTCGAGTTCAGCCGGCTGGACAGAGCTGTCGATCATCCCGGGTCGCGCGCGGACGATCGTCGACACCGGGGGCGGGGAAGTGCTGGCGGAAGGTGAATGCCGCTGGGGACGGACCCAGCCTGCGGAGGACTTCCAAGCGCCGCTCGGCCTGCTCGACGGTCGGAGTCCGGCCTGCCTCGGTCCACCACAGAACCATGTGGGCCTCTCCGAGGCGCTGGAACCATTCGCGCCGCCGGCGCAGGACACCGAGATGGGCGCGGTTTGAGAACACGTATGCGCGCAGCGCCTCCAGCGATTCCCACACCGACATGTTGACGATCAGGGCATCGTCGCCGAATGCCTTGATCGCGGTGGCGTTGCCGTCCTCGGTCTGCAGGCGCCAGACGAACCCGGGCGCGGCGTCAGCGGCGCGATTGACCGGGTCAAGCTGGGTCACGAACTCCAGCAGCAGGGGCGAGTTCAGCGGTTCGCGCGGCAATGCGATGTTGAGCTGTGTGAGATGAAACGCCACTCCGGGCTCAGTCTACGTGCGCGGGCGGGCCGACGGTGCAACCGCAAGGTTGCATAGAGCCTTAGGCACGGATGTCGAGGAGCTGCCGGGCGTCGCGGCTGATTGCATCAAATCTGTGACGGATGCCGGAGTCCTCCGGTCGGCGTGCCACGATGAACCCGTGTCCGCCACCACCACCGCCGAGACCTTCGCCGCGACCGCGCTGGAGCGCCTGCGCACGCTCACCGCCGACGCTGACGCGGACTTCCGACCGGGTCAGCTGGAGGCGATCCGGGACGTGGTCGCCGATCACGCCCGCGTGCTCTGCGTGCAGCGGACCGGCTGGGGGAAGTCGGCCGTCTACTTCGTCGCCACCGCGCTGCTGCGTGAGGCTGGCGCGGGCCCCACGCTGATCGTCAGCCCGCTGCTGGCGCTGATGCGCAACCAGATCGCCGCGGCCGAGCGGCTGGGGCTGCGCGCTCACACCGTCAACAGCACCAACCGTGAGCAGTGGGATGAGGTGCGCGATCGGCTGGCCGCCGACGACATCGACCTGCTGCTGATCAGTCCCGAGCGGCTCAACAACCCGCGTTTTCGTGAGGACATGCTGCCGCTGTTCGCCGCGTCGGTGGGACTGCTGGTGATCGACGAGGCGCATTGCATCTCGGACTGGGGGCACGACTTCCGCCCGGACTACCGGCGGGTCAAGGAGATGCTCGATGCGCTCGGTCCCGAGGTGGCGGTGCTGGGCACCACGGCCACCGCCAACGACCGCGTTGTCGGTGATGTGCTGGAGCAGCTCGCGCCCGCCGGCGGGGAGCCGCTGCGCTCCTACCGCGGTCCGCTGGCCCGGACGAGCCTGCGCCTGGAGGTGCTACAGCTGCCGGCGCCGGCCCAGCGCCTGGCGTGGCTGGTGGAACACCTGGGTGGGTTGAGACCGATTCCCGGCTCGGGGATCGTCTACACCCTGACCAAGCGCGACGCCGAGCAGGTGGCCGCCTTCCTGACCGCCAACGGCATCTCCGCGGTCGCCTACAGCGGTGAGCAGGGATCCGAGGATCGGATCGCAACCGAAGAGCGCCTGCAGCGCAACGAGATCAAGGCCGTGGTCGCCACCAGCGCGTTGGGGATGGGCTACGACAAGGCCGACCTGACCTTCGTCGTGCACTACCAGGCGCCGGGCTCGGTCGTCTCCTACTACCAGCAGGTCGGCCGCGCCGGGCGTGGCGTCGACCACGCCGACGTCGTTCTGCTGCGCGGCGGCGAGGACCGCCGCATCCAGGACTTCTTCATCGAGCAGGCGTTCCCCGAGCGCGAGCGGGTGGCGGCGGTGCTCGACGAGCTCGAGTCCGCCGGCGAGACCGGTCGCACGACGCGTGAGCTGATGGCGGTGGTGAACCTCGGCATGGGCCGGATCGAGGCGATGCTGAAGATCCTCGACGTCGAGGGCGCAGTGGCGCGCGAGGGCCCACGCTGGCGCCTGGTTCCCGGCGCGGACTGGACCTACGACGGCGAGCGCTACGCCCAGGTCACCGCGTTGCGCCGCGCCGAGCAGGCCGCGATGGCCGCGTTCGGAGCCGACGGCCGCTGCCTGATGCGGGTTCTCCAGGAGGAGCTCGACGACCCTGACCCGCAGGATTGCGGTCGCTGCTCGGCCTGCACCGCGCCACGCTTCGCCTCGCCGCCGGATCCGGCGCTGGTCGAGCTGGCCGGGCGTCACCTGCGCTCAAGGCCGCTTGAGCTGGAGGTCAAGAAGATGGCGCCGGACGCCGCCGGCGCAATGCGCAAGATTCCCGAGGACGTCCGCCTCGAGCCCGGCTGGGCGCTGGCGCGCTTCGGCGATGGCGGCTGGTGGCCGGCCGTCGAACGGGGGTTACGTGCCGGGTCCTTCGACGCCGAGGTCGTCGCCGCGCTCGCCGACATCCTGCGCGCGGCGCCCGGGGCGGGCGGGTCCGTTTCCTGGATCACCAGCGTGCCCTCGGCGCGCCTCGGCCACGTGATGGTGGGGCTGGCCGGGCATCTGGCCGCCGAGCTGGGGGTTGCGCACGTGGAGCTGGTCAAGCGCACCGAGGATCGTCCGCCGCAGCGTGAAATGGCCAATGCCGCCCAACAGGCCGCCAACGTCCGCGGCGCCTTTGCGGTGATCGCCCCCCCACCGTCCGGGACCGGCGTCCTGCTCGATGATCGCCGCAGCTCAGGCTGGACGCTGGCGATGGTTGGCGGACAGCTGCGCCGCGCAGGCGCTGAGCGAGTCGTGCCGCTGGCCCTGGGGACGCTGAATTAGGCCGACCGTCGACCGCCGGCTACGGCGTGAGCTCCGTGAGCAGTTGGTCCAGATCAAGCTCGGGTCCGAACTGGCCCACCAGATGGCCCTGCTCGTCACGAGGCCACTGCTCGACGGGCCGGTCCCACATCAGCTCCACGTCGTTGCCGTCCGGGTCGGTGATGTAGATCGCGTCGTGCGTGCCGTGATCGGCGGTCTGGCGGATCGCCCAGCCGGCCTGCTTCAGTCGCCGGTAGGCATCGGCGAGGCCCCGGCGGGTCGGATAGGCCAGCGCGATGTGATGCAGGCCGGCAACGCCGTCGGGCTGCGGCGGACCATCCTTGGACTTCCAGGTGTTGAAGCCGAGATGGTGGTGATAGCCGCCCGCCGACAGGAACAGCACGTCACCGGTGGTGCCCCAGCCGGGGACGTCGCGGGCTTCGGCGACGACGTCGAACCCCAGCACCCCGACATAGAACGCCCGGATCCGGTCGATGTCGGCCGTGCGCAGATGGGCATGACCGATCCGGACGCCGGGATCGATCGGATCGGCCGCGGTCGTCTGCGGCGTGATGTTGCCCTGTGAGCTCAACGCTGGCCACGGTAGCGCGAGCGCTCCGTTCGCGCAGCGCAACCTCACGGCCTGGCGCGCCTGATCCGGTGGGGTGCACCCCACCTACGCGGGCCAGGCGCTGCTGGCCCAGACGCTGCTGAAGGCCATCCGGCTATAGGCGCTGCTGCGCGTCAGGAGCGCGCCTGTGCCTTGGCCCATTCGGCCTTGTGGGCGCGTTTGGCCGCCTGGTAGTCGGCCAGCGCCTGGGGCGAGTCGACATCCCCCAGAGTCGGGTGCCAGGGCACCAGATCCTGGGCGAGGTCAACACCGACGCGCTTGGCCAGCACGGCGCCCAGCGCCTTGATCTTCATCTCCCCAAACCCGGGGAGAGCGGCCAGGTTGGCGCGCAGCTCCTCGGCGTCGGCCGCCTTGGTCCAGACCCGCGCCGCATCGCCGTCGTAGTGATCCCGGATGTGGACGGCCAGATCCTGCACGCGCCGCGCCATCGCGGCGGGGAAGCGGTGGATCGCCGGCCGGGCCCGGAACACCGGCTCCAGATCCGCGGAGGCCAGCGTGGCGGCATCGAATGCGCCGAGGCGTTCGCGCAGCGCCAGTGGTCCGGCGAACGCCTTCTGCACCGTCACCTGCTGGTCGAGCACGAAGCCGACCAGCAGCGCCAGCGGATCACAGGCGATCAGCGCGTTGGCCTCGTCAGAGTTCGTGAAATGGAGGCGATCGGGCAGGGGCCGATGATAACCCGGGCGCGCGCCGGGGAGACGATCGAATGATCCGGTCAGACTACGATCGGAGCCCGTGGCTCAGCGCGACACAGTGGCGGGAGCCGGAGGGCTGCTGGCGAGGGCGCCCTCGGGTGGCCTGGTGGTCGCGGCGATCGCCTCGGTGCAATTCGGCTCGGCGCTGGCGGCGACGCTGTTCGCGCAGGTCGGACCCGGCGGTGCCGTGTGGCTGCGGTTGGTGTCGGCGAGCGTCGTGCTGGTCGCCATTTGGCGACCGCGGTGGCGTGGGCGCACCCGGCGCGAGCTGCTGCTGGCGGCCCTGTTTGGGGTCGTGCTGGCCGGGATGAATTTGAGCTTCTATCACGCGCTTCACCGGATCCCGCTGGGGATCGCGGTGACGATCGAGTTCGTGGGGCCGCTGGCCGTCGCGCTGGGTGGCTCGCGTCGGCGAATCGACTTCGTCTGGGTGGCGCTGGCGGCCGCCGGGATCCTGGCCCTGACTCAAGGCGGGGCGCATCGCCTGGACGGCCTGGGGGTGGCCTTCGCGCTGCTCGCCGGGGCCCTGTGGGGCGCCTACATCTTGCTCAACGCGCGCGTGGGCCGCGCGTTTGAGGGGGGCACCGGACTCGCGCTGTCGATGTGCGTCGCCTCCGTGGCCGGCCTCCCCGCGGGCGTGATCGAGGGCGGGACACACCTCCTGGAGCCGCGATCGCTGGTGCTGGGGGCGGCGGTGGGGATCCTCTCCTCGGCGATCCCTTACTCGTTCGAGCTCGAGGCGCTGCGACGCATCGCCACCTCCGTGTTCGGGGTGCTGATGAGCCTGGAGCCGGCGATGGCCGCGCTCGCCGGCTTCGTTGTCCTGGGCCAGGGGCTCAGCGGCCGCGCGCTGGCGGGGATGGCGCTCGTGGTGGCCGCCTCGATCGGAGCCTCGCGCCAGGCCCGCGCGGCGCCCGTCGCCGTCTAGCGCTGAGAAGCCGACCCAGCCGGTTGCGCCAGCCGTGAGCCGTTCTGAAGTCGCATGAGGTTGCTTTCCGCTTGCCCGACCGGAGCCCGAGCAACGCGTCAGGCTGCGACTCTAGCCAGTGAGTCGATCACCGAGGACGACCGGGACGACCACCGGAACCATCGTTCGCGCTGCCATCACGGTAAGGCGCCTGCGGTTAAGTTCCGGTCGGCTGGCAGGCCGGCCGCCTATCGACGGTGCCGCCGGCGCAGCACGACGATGGCCGAGAGCACGAACGACCCCACCGAGAGCAGGATGATCACCGCCGTGGCCACGGCGCTCAGCACATGACCACCGGCCGTGGCCGCGACCACGAGCCCGATGCCCAGCGGCGGGAGCAGGACGTTTGAGACCCGGGTGCGAGTCCGCTTGCTCATGCCGGCAGCTTGCCATCGAGGGAAATGGCGGCGGGCCGGAGCGACCTACGCGGTCGGCTCGGCCGCATGGCTCGTGAGCGACGGGGCCTCAGGCGTCGACCGCTTGAGCCACAGACTCTGCCGCGGCCGGCTCCGTCTCGCCGGGGGCTGACGGATCGCCCTGGCCGGTCGGCGCCGACGGATCAGTCTCGCTGGTGAAGGTGTCGCCGGGCTCGCCGGTGAAGGTCTCGCTGGCCTCGCCAGGATGCGCCGCCGCGTACTTGCGGGCGTTCTTCCTGGCCTGCTTGTCCAGCCGTCGCTCGCGGAGCCTGCTCTCACGGGTGAGCTTTGCCATCGTGGTTTTCTTCTTGCCGCTTGAGGCCATTCGTGTTCCGTCCCTAGTTGGAGTTTGCCGCGCGGAGATGCGCACGCCGGATGACGAATCCGAAGCCCTTGCCGTCGTTGAACCAGTTCATGGTTCCTGTGGCCATCCTGTTCCCACCGGGTATGTGCGCTGCGAGACGCGGAGGGTGCTGGAGGCAACGACTGCGGAAACGCGGGGCACTGCTTTTGGCCGAACCGAGGTCCGACCCGTGGCACTACTCTAACGGTCCGCGCGCGGGGACCGTCGGCGCGGGCTCAGCTGCCCGGATTCCGTGGTCGGCGTATCGAGCCCGCGGCGCGGCGTTACCGAGCTCGCGGGGACAAGTAGTAACGCCGCGTGCCCGGCGGGTATATCCAGATTGGGTTTGGTCCCTGTCGCGCAACCGTGATCGCCTCCGAGGAGCCCTGATGCTGATCGTCGACCTGTCGGTGCCCATCGCCAACGACGTTCCCGCCGACCCGCCGTTCCAACGCGTCTCGATCGAGTACACCGATCACGACCGGGGCGCCGAGCAGCTGGTCGGCGCGTTCCCGGGACTGGCGCCCGAGCAGCTGCCTGAAGGCAAGGGCTGGGCCGTCGAGCACGTCTCGATCTCCACCCACAACGGCACGCACATGGACGCGCCGTGGCACTACCACCCGACCATGGACGGCGGGCAACGCGCGCTGACCATCGATGAGATCCCGCTGGACTGGTGCATGCGCCCCGGCGTGCGCCTCGATTTCCGTGACCAGCCCGACGGGCATGTCGTCACGCCGGCCGAGATCGACTCCGAGCTGCAGCGCATCGGCCATGTCCTGTCGCCGCTGGAGATCGTCCTGTGCGCCACCCGAGCCGGTGAGCGCTACGGATCAGACGACTACATCCACTCCGGCTGCGGCTTCGGCGCCGAGGCCACCCTGCATCTGACCCGGCAGGGGATCCGGGTGGTGGGCACCGACGCCTGGAGCTGGGACGCGCCGTTCAGCGCCACGCAACGGCGGTTCGCCGCCGAGGGGGATGCGTCGATCATCTGGGAGGGCCACAAGGCCGGGCGAGAGATCGGCTATTGCCAGCTCGAGAAGCTCCACCATCTCGAGCAGCTTCCCGACACAGAGTTCACCGTCGTCTGCTTTCCGGTCAGCGTGGAGCGGGCATCGGCCGGCTGGACGCGAGCGGTGGCGCTGGTCCCTGACGACGCCTGACCAGCGCGTCGAGGTCCTCGATGGTCGCCCGGCGGATGAAGATCGGGGGGTCCACGGTGGCGATCCTCGCGTGCGAGCGCGTTGGCTGTCGCCGCGGGCCGGCAGGCGATCTACCATTGGCGGCGTGACGGTTCGCCGCCTTCGCTGGCTCTCGATCGCTGCGACCCTGGTGCTGCTGGCGGTGGTGATCGTGCTGTCGATCCTCGCCAGGCTCGAGCTGGGGCAGAACAATGCCGCGGCCAAGGTGCCCGCGCCGCTGGCCGTCGGGACCGAGCTCCCGCGGCCGCGGCTCGTGCCGCACTTTGCGCTGATCGATGAGCGCGGGCGGCCGTTCTCGGTGAGCGCGTGGCGGGGGAAATATGTGGTGCTGGCGCCCTCGATGACGCTCTGCCACGAAGTGTGCCCGCTGACCACCGGCGCCCTGACACAGCTGACGACCCAGCTGCGCCGGGCCGGGCTGGCGGATCAGGTGGTCGTCGTGGAGGCGACCGTCGATCCGTGGCGTGACGCGCCGGCGCGTCTGCGCGCCTACCGTCGACTGGCCGGCGTGAACTTTCAGATGCTGACCGGAACCCAGTCACAGATCCGGCGGCTGTGGAAGTTCTTCGGCGTCTACTACCACCGCATCCCGCAGGGCAAGCCGCCGGACGTTGACTGGCTGACCCACAAGCCCGAGACCTTCGACGTCGCCCATACCGACGCGTTGTTCTTCATCGATCCCGCCGGGCAGGAGCGGATCGTCGACGCGGGCATGCCAGACGTGGGCGGTCATCTTTCCAGGGTGCTGCGCAGCCTCCTCAGCAGCCAGGGCCGCCAGAATCTGGCGCATCCTGAGCTGCCCTGGACGGCGAACGACGCGCTCGATGACGTCTACTACCTGATGGGCAAGAACATCCTCGCCAGTGCCACGCCTGAGGTCACGCCACCCACCGGCAGGGCCGCCCAGTCCGCGCTGGCTGGCTCTCCGGCGCCGCTGGCTTTGCTGCATGCCCAGGCCGACCAGCTGCTGGGGTCAGAGAGCGCTCTCGTGGCGCGGCTGAGCACCCTCCATGGCCGGTACCCGGCAGTGCTCAACGCGTGGGCGTCGTGGTGCGGTCCCTGCCGGGCCGAGTTCCCGCTGTTCGCCTCCGCCTCGGCACGCTACGGGCGCCAGGTCGCCTTCCTCGGCGTCGACACCAACGACAGTTCCTCCGACGGGCGGGCCTTCCTCGCCCAGCATCCGGTCAGCTATCCCAGCTACCAGAGCTCTTCGGCCCAGCTCTCATCGCTGGCGGTGATCGAGGGCATGCCGACGACGATCTTCGTCGACCGGGCCGGAAAGGTCGCCCACGTGCACATCGGCCAGTACGGAACACTGGCGGCGCTCCAGAACGACATCGAGCACTATGCCTTCGGAGTCATCGGCTAGCTGGCTTTGGACCTGGCGGCCGTGCGGGACAATGAGCGTGTGCTCGACCGACTCGCGCGAAGGTTGTAGGAGCGCCTCGGGAGGCGCTACAAGCTCGTGTTCCTGATCGCGCCCTGGCCGCCGGGCTCGAGATCGTCGACGCGGTCAATGGGCCCGGCAGTCCGCTCGGCGTATGCGTCGGCATCAACACCGGTCGTCTGACGCGTCGGTCCGCGGAGTGTCGGCTTGATCCAGCGCCTCCCCGAATTGAGGCTAAAGCACCGGCGACTTTTCGCCGAGAACGTTCCCATGGATCTCCACACTGCGCCCCACACCCCTGGCTCATTCCTACACCGTGCCCGGGATGCCTCCCGGCGCCCGCGCCCGGAGTCTGACCGCGTCATGTCCAGCCGCCCAGTTGTGGCTGGACTATCGCACCGCCACCCGGCGATGGCCGGGCTTCGCGTCTCCCCCGTCCACGGCTGGCACTGCAACTGCGGACGGTGCACTGCGCCGACGCGCGCAGCCGCCTGACGCCAGGCTGGCCGGTGGCTAGCCCGCTGCGCCTGGCGCGGCAAGCTTCTGCTCGAGCGCGTCGATCCGCTCCAAGATCGTCTGGATCCCACCGGCGGTGTGCTCATCCAAGCGGTCCATGATGACTTCTGTGTCCATGAACGCCTTCTCGGCCCGGGCGTCAGACGCTGCCGCCTGCACGGTCTGGCCGACCATGATGATGCTCAGCAGGACGAGCTGCAGGAAGGTCTGAGCGATCCACGAGATGATCCCCTCGCCACCGGGCGCCAACGCCGTAGGCAGACCGATCAGTGCCAGCACTGCGAACAGATAGGCGCACGCCATCGTGCCGACGCCGCGCGTGATCAGCAGGGCGAGTTTGGCGTTGAAGCCCTCGACGTCCTTGACGGCGGTCCTGATCTCGCTCAGCTTTGGCGTCACGACGCGCGGGAGATATTCGCGCACCTGGGCTGGCTTGTCGGGCATCTGTGCTCCTCACGAGAGGGTGTCTGGGTTTGCGTTTGGGCCGGTGGATCTGCCGTCACGGACCGACCGGCCGTCCAGGCGAAGGTTCGAGTTAGCCGGCCAGACCCCTACCTGCGACTGAGAGCGTGAAGTCAGGCGTGTGTCCGCTCGGCGGAGCAGAACCTCAGGTTGGTTCTCCGCCCGTCCGCCCGTCCTGGCTGCTCCAGAGCCGTTTGCGAGCGGCCGCACCTACTCGGCGACTCGTCTCGGCGGCTGCCTCGACGCCCATTGACAGCAGTTCTTCCCGCGGATTGCCGTGAAACGGAGCCTCCGGTACTTCGTGACTTCGGTCGGCAACGGAGGGGAGCAAATCGACGAGGAGCGTCGACCACCCGAAGCGTCGGGCGGCCAGTCCTTCCCCGTTGAGTGGGTTGTAGTACTCGCGGAACCCGTGGCGCTCGACGAGGGTCAGGCACGACGCGACGATGCGGTCCGCCTCCGCCGCGTAGCCATGGCGACGAAGTGCCGGAACCAGCAGCCACGCGGTATTCATCCAGGCCGGTCCGCGCCAGCAGCGGAACAGGTGCCACCCGGCTCGAAAGCTGGGCTCCTCCATCGACACCGATGGGATCCCGAACGGCGAGCGGTAGCGGCGCGGGTCGAGCACGTGGTCGACGATCAGGCGGCGGGCGATGGGTTCCGGCAGCGAGGACAGCGCCAGCGGCGCCAGCGATGACCACGTCGACACGCGCAAGGGAGTGTGATCGCGTCCCGCCAGGTCCCAGAACAGGCCACGCTCCTCGTCCCAGCACCGCGCCACGAGCGCTTGTTCGGTGCGCTGCGCGCGCTCGTCGTAGACCCGATTGCCGCTCAGTCTCGCCAGCGCGCGCAGGCCCAGTGCGTAGAAGACGTTGACGAGCACATCCTCGACGTGCTCGTCATAGCGCGCGATGATCGCGCGCGAGTCATAGCGCAGCCGCCGTGAGCGCTCGACCAACCAGAAGTAGCCGGGACGGTAGTGGCTCATCCATCCGAACACCGCGTCGTACTTGGGGGAGTCATCCAGGCCGGATTCGTCGGGGTGGATGATCGAGATCAGGCCGTCGCGGTCAGGATCGCGGTGGCGCTCCAGCCAGTCGTAGTGCAGGCGCAGCGCGTCGAGCGCCTCGACTCCGAAACCCGGCTCATCGGGCGACGCAGCGGCGACGGCCTCCCAGGCGAGCGCGAGTAGTGGGGTCTGGATGTGCGCGGTGGCACGGTCGCCATACAGGGAATGGGTGGCATAGAAGGGCGCGCGTCGCCATCCCGCACCGTCGTGCCAGAAGATCGTGTGGGGGATGAACCCGTCCAGTCGCCCTCCGCGCAGTAGGGTCCGCAGCTCCTCCCGAGCACGGGCCGGCGCAAAGTGGCGCCAGACGATTGCGTGAAAGCAGGAGTCCCAGTACCACTGATGTCGGTAACGCGGGGGCGCCGGACAGGTGAACCCGTAGCGAGTGCCGTCGGCCAGGCGGCCCTCGCGCCAGTTGCCGGCGAGCACGCGGTACGCATCTGCTCTCAGCCTGGCGATGCGCCGATCGCCGATCGCGCTACTCACCGGCGCAGTTGCTTGAGATCTTGAAGCTCGGCCTCGAACACCCGCTCCCAGCTCATTGAGCTGGCCAGCGCTGCGGCCGCGGTCACGTCGACCGGTGCGGCGAGGGCGCGCTGCACCGCTCGTGCGAGGTCGAGCGGCTCCTTGGGCGCGAACCTGTGGACGAGCTGGCCGGCCAGGAGTGCAGCGGGTGTGCACGAGCAAGCGACCACTCTGGCGCCGCTGGCGGCGGCCTCGAGCACGGCGAGTCCGAAGGTCTCGTGCGGTCCCGGCGCGATCACGCAGGCGGCCTCCCGATACAGCCGGGCCAGGGCACGGCGGTCGGCGACAAAAGGCCGGAACTCGATCAGCTTGGCGATTCCCAGTCGCCGAGCGCGGGCTTCGATGGCGCCGCGGGCCGGCCCGTCGCCGACGAGCACAAGCCGGCGATCCCACCGTGCCACTGCCATCGCGCAGAGCAGGTCGCAAACTCGCTTCTCGAGCGAAAGGCGACCAACGTATAAGAGATGCTCACGGCGCACTGCCGGACCGGGACGGAAGGCAGGATGAAGACCGAAACGAAGCTTGAGCGAGGCAGACCGGCCCGAATCGGGCTCGGGATCAACCGTCGACATGACGGCGTCCACGTGTTCGTACGCATGGTGGTAGATGCGCCGCAGCGGCGGAAGGTAGACGGCGTCGGGGCCGGGGATGCCCGCGGCGTTCAGCGCCGGTGACGCGTGGTGGACAGCCACGACCGCCGCGCCGAGCCTGTGAGCCTCCCGGGTCACGCTGAGCGGACGCCAGAATGGATCGTGCAAGACCACGACGTCTGGCCGGACCCACCTCAGGGTCTCTTTCAGGGTGCCCGCGCCGAGCGGAATGCGATAGCCGTTGGAGGCCGCGGCCTGTAGCGAGCGCAGCTCATGGCGGTTGCCTTCGTGGCGCTCTCGGCTCCCGGGGACGACGAGATGGTGTTCGAACGCACCGGTCGCGGCCGCGAAGCGCGCCTTCTCATCGAGATAGGTGCGAATGCCTCCGCTTCGTTTCGCGTAGAACAAAGCGATGTCACACACGACAAGGGGGTCGCAACCGGTGTCCGGCCCCGCGACGGTCCAACTCACGTGTACACGGTTGCACGTGCCGGCGAAAGCGATGTTAATTGCCCGTGAAGTGCGTCCAGCCTCTCAGCCATGATCGAACTTGACACCGTCGGGCACGGCGAGCCGCTGGTTCTGCTGCACGGCGTTGGCGCCAACCGCGGGATCTGGCGGAATGTCATCGATCAGATCGCGGCCGAGCGCCTTGTCCTCGCTCCGGATCTTCCGGGGTTCGGCGACTCGCCGCCGGTCGGTGCCGGATTTCGCCTGCACGAGATTGCCGGTGCGCTGGCGGACGTGCTCAGCGAACATGTGACCGAGCCCTTCGATCTCGTCGGGAACTCGCTCGGGGGTGCGGTTGCGCTGATCCTCGCGCTTCAGCGCCCCGAGCTGGTTCACCGCCTGGTACTGGTGGCCCCCGCAGGTTTCTCGCCTAGGCCAAGGCTCGTTGCCGACGCCTTGGGGCGGCTCAGCGATCCGATGATCGTCTTCAGACGGCTGCTCGGCAATCCGCTGACCAGCAGCGGCATCGGTCGGCGGCTGTTGCTGTCGGGGACGATCGCTGCTCCGCAGCAGCTATCGGCGCAAGACGCGCGCCGGATGCTCCAAGCCTCGCGCGGAGCCTCTCGCGTGGGCGCGGCGGTGGCTGCAGTTCTCGCAGCCGACCTGCGAAGCGAGCTGGCCCGGCTCGATCTCCCGCTCGGGCTGATCTGGGGCGAGCGTGACCGAATCGTCCCGATCGCGACGCTACAGTCGATTCTGGCGGTGCGTCCCGAGGTCGTCGTTGAGACGATTCCCGACGCCGCCCATGTTCCTCAGCTGGAGAGACCCGCTGAGTTCGTCGCGGCTCTGCGTAGCGTGCTCGATCGCCTTTAACCGCCCCCGCTACCCGACCACGCGTAACCGTTTCATCACAACTCCGTCCCCGTTCCCGCTTACGCTCGGTTGCAGGGGAATCGAGACCATGGCCACCGCGAGCTTGGGGACCACTGGCATCGCCCGTCTGCGGGATGGCCGGTGCATCACGTTCGCGGCAGCGGGCCCCCGTGATGGCTTTCCAGTCGTTTACTGCCACGGTGCGATCGGCTCTCCCCGCTGGTGGACGCCGGAGCTCGACGCACTGACGCAGCGGCTCGGGGTTCGTTATCTGATGGTCAATCGTCCCGGCTATGGCGGCTCTGACCCGTGCCCCGGTCGCACCGTTGCCGACTTCGCCCGCGACCTCGGAGAGCTCATGGACCTGCTCGGTCACAGCCGCTTCTCAGTCGTCGGCGTGTCGGCCGGCGCTCCATATGCGATCGCCTGCGCTTGGGCTCTGCCGGACCGCATCGCCGCGCTGGCCGCCGTGAGTCCACTCGGGCCACCGGACGGCGCCGGGTCAAGCGCAAGCCTTCGCTACCGGGTCCCCCTGATTTCGTTCGGCGCGCCTCGCTCGGGCCCGATCCTCGCCGGCCTATGCCTGAGGGCGCTACGGCTTGGCTGCCAGACCGCCCCGGAAGCGATGATCGACGATTACCTGGTCTGTCGAAGGCACTGGGGCTTTGACCCCGCCGAGATACGTATCCCGGTGATCGTCTGGCACGGGCGCGGCGACCGTCTCGTCCCGCTCGCCCATACGCTCAGCCTTGCCGCCGCCATCCCCATGAGCACCGCCCGCGTGGAGCCGGCGGCAGGTCACTTCTTCTACAGCCGCAGGCTCACCGAGATCGTTGAAGCCCTGGTGCCGCAAGCGCGCCCGAGCTTCGCGTGAGATTGCTCGCGGCCATGATCAACTGACGAACAGGAGACTCCAATGCCCCGACCGACGCTTCGGGATCCCGCCCCGTACGGTCCGCGACCAGCTGCAAACGCGCCAGGTCCCGGCGCCCACTGAGGGCACCCAACCGGCCCGAGCGGGTCGGCTTCCCCGGCCACCAGCAGAGCGCGGTTGCCCGTGCTAGCCGGTAAGCGTCAGCATGGCGGCGCTGGCCGCGGGCAGCCTGACGAGATACTCGCCGCCGGCCGGCGTTACCGAGGCGGGCTGCGCGGCGCCCGCCAGCCGGCCGGTGGCGGTCTGCGCGCCGAAGCTCTGGCCTCCCAGCGTCACGCCGGATTTGGCGGTCACCGCCGGTGCCTCAAGGCGCTCCAGCGCGCCGGCGCCAGACGCGGCCGGGACGCGCACCGCCACGAACTGCGCCCGAGCGGTGTCGGTGTTGATCAACACCACGCGGATCTGGCCGTCGGGCGCGAGCGTGGCCCACGTGCGCAGCGTGGCGCCGGCGGTGGCCGAGAGCTGGAGCAGCCGCGAGCCCGTGGGGGCGGCCTGCGCGAACATCAGCAGGCCGTAGTAATCGGGGTGCACGTATCCCTGCCATTCGCCATTGACCTGCTGGAAGTTGAACAGCTCATTGACCGCGCTGGGGAGCGTGTGAATGTTGACGCCGTCGACCCCGACGCGAGCCATCGCGAACAGCGCGTCGAGCGACCACAGGGCCGACGCGAACGTGTCGCTGACGCCGCGCGCTCCCCCGCACGAGATTGAGTTCATCTCGTCGATGCGCAGCGGATGGTGGTGGGCGTGAGCGATCGCCACGTACCGCGCGACGCCGTCGGCGAGCCCGATCGAGGAGCTCGCCGACAGCAGCTCGCCGACTGTCACGTGCGTGGTGGACTCGCAACGCTTGAGCGGATAGCGATGCAGGGTGACCACCCCGACCCGCGGCTCGGCGGCCAGGAACGGACGAAGTTGCGTGATCCAGGTGGAGGAACCGATCGCGGGCCCGGCGAGCGGGATCCGCGGCAGCGACCGGGCGATGCTCGAAAAGTCATGCGTGAAGTCGGAGAAGTCATAGCCCAGGGGGCGCCCGGTGACGGCCCGTCCGGCCGCGGTGTGGTACCAGTTGAAGCTGCCGTACAGCTCAGGTTCGTTGCCGATCTCCAGCGCCGCAATCGATTGCCGGCCGATCCCGCCGATCAGCGCGTTGGCCTCGGCGGCGGCCACTCTCGCACTGTCGGCCTCTAGGTTGATGTCGAAGATGAGGCGGGCGTTGACCGCCTGGCTCAGGGCCCGGGTGACCTGGATCCAGCCGGGGGTCAGGGTGTATCTGACCCAGGGCGGGCGCTGCATGTGCGCCACCGGGTACCACGTCCAGTCAGTGCTGTCGCCGCCGATCCGCAGCACCGGGCTCTGACCCGGCGCCAGGTTGCGGATCAACTGCTCGAACACCGGATCGATGGCCTGCGGGTCGTGTCCCGCATATGACTCCACCGACGGGATCTCCATCGACAGCCCGACGAAGCCCGCAGGGACGGCTCGTCCCACCGTGGCGCGCCCCACGTTCACCACAGTGGTGCCGGCGTCAGCCGCGCTCCCGTGAGCCTGAGCCGACGCAATGCCGGTCCCGCCGATGATTGCGCCCAGCGTGGCCAAGACCGCGACCAGCGTTCGAGAACGGGTGGGGAACGACGTGTTCATGCGCGAAGCAATATTAACAAATTCAATTGATTTAGGGCAATCTATCGCCGCGCGACTACCCGCTCCCCCGAGGGCGAGTCACGATCGCGTAGACCGTCGCGTGGTGGGGGCGGCCGCGAGCGCGACGCCCCCACCACCGATCAGTGCGAGAGTGAGGCCAGCGCGGGCACGAACCGTGCCGCGTCAACCGTTCCGACGCCGCTCGCCAGGTCGTATCCGGGACCCGCGTTGTAGCCCGTGACGCCGGCGAACGAGTTGTTGCCGTCGGTCACATCGACGAGGCCGTTCTGGCCTTCATGCATCTGGTACAGGAGCGGGTTCAGCAGCCCGATCCGATGCCCAGCCACCTGGTCGGCCATGGCCACGATCCCCGCGAACTCCGGGCTCGCTTCGCTGGTCCCGCCGACGATGTTCCAGCCGTTGAATCCGGGCTGGTAGCTGTAGTAGATGTCCACCGCGCCGTTGACCGCAGCGCTGAGGGCGATATCCGGGGTGCCGCGGCTGTCGCCGACGACGCTCTGGACGCCGTTCTGGAACGCCGGCCGCGCGAATATGGACGACACGCCGCCGCCGCCGGCCCCAAAGCCGTCGTTCCACACGACATCGGGCCGCAGGCGGTTGCCGGCATCGCTGAGCGACAGCATCGTTCCGCCGACGGATGTGACGAGCGGGTCAGACGACGGCCAGCTGTTGACCCGGAACGGGAACAGCGTCGTGCCGTCAGACTCGGCGTCCGTGGCGCCGTTATCACCCGAGGCGCCCAGCACCGTCACGTGGTGATTGGCCGCGCTCTCGAATGCCGAGCGCAGGTCGAGCAGCGACTGCTTGCTGGGGAACGTCGGCTCGGTGGCGCCGAAGCTCTGCGAGATGACATCTCCGAGGTTGTGATTGATCACGTAGTTCTCGGCCTCGACGATCTGCGGGAAGCCGTGCACTCCCTCGGTCTCTGACACCGGCGTCTCCTCGAGCAGGATCTTGGCGCCGGGTGCGAACACGTGGCTCCACTCGACGTCGAGTGTGGTCTCCACGCCCCAGCTGAGGTCGTCGGGGTTAGTCGTGTCGAACTTCGAAGCACCAGCGTCCTGCCGGATCGTCAGGCTCGGCGGAGCCGGCAGACCGAAGGCCTTATCGAAAACCTCCAGGTCGTGGGCGATCGTCGGGGAGCCGTGCGCATCGACGATCACGATCGTCTCTCCGCTACCTGTGGTGCCGTTCGAGTGCAACGTGTTCAGGCCGTATGCCTGTGCCAGCTGGGCCGGCTGGTAGCAGTTGATGGCGAAGTTCTGCTGGCAGAACGCGGTCGTTGGCGGCGCCTCGAACGTCCGGCCGCCGGCGGGAAGTATGTGCATCGGTTGCGCAACCGTGGTTGCGGCGCCGGCGAGCGATCCCAGGGCGACCGCGCCCATGGTCACGACCAGCCGTGCCAAATGCTTGGTTGACAAGCTTCCTCCTCGTTATGGTCCTCTCCCCGGCCATTCGTCGAATGGGGGCGACTGGTTAGGTCGACAATACGTAGTCATACTTGATCTTTCGCGCGCATGCAAAGGGGAGCCGTCACGGGCGCGACACCCCCGATTACGCCCAGGCCGGCGGCCACGATCTGAGGAGAGCGCGATCGGTGCGACAATGGCGCGATGTCGGCGGTGAATGTCGAACTCGCCCGGCGCGGCTATGAGGCGGTGGCGCGGGGGGACCTCGATGTCATCTCTGACCTGCTCGCTCCGGACGTCAAATGGCATGGCGGCGACGCATCCGCCGGCGGGGCCTGTCAAAACCGCCACCAGGCGCTCAAGTTCATGCGCGTGGCCATCGGCCGCGGCGGCGTAGGTCAGCTGGTCGAGGTCATCGACGCCGGCGACCGAATCGTCGTTGTCCTGCAGCCACCCAGCTCGGGGAGCACGACACCGCCGCTACGCGCCAACCTCACGACTTTCAGAGACGGCAAAGTCGTTGAGATGGTCGCCTACGAGAGTCCCGGGGCGGCCCTCGCCGCGGCCGGCATCGACGGCCACTGAAGGACCGACCGCCACCGATCGCCGGCGCGCTGGCGGTGCTCTGCCAACGCGATGGCGAGGTTTGTCCGAGTCAGGGGACGCTGACCCCTTGGAGCGCCACCGGACCGAGGGTGGGGTCAAGCTCGGTGTCCTGGGATACGCCGGATGGCGGGATCGTGTCGACCACCTACGGGTTAGGCCCGAGTCCGGGCTTCCCTGACGATCCGGACGTTGCTCGTCCGCGCCTCCAGCCGATCCATCGCCGCTTCGACCTCGGTGGACGGCCTCTCGGTCGACCAGAGCTTGCCGAGCTGCTGGACCTCGCCGCGGCGCTCCAAGTCGCGCAGCCGCTCGCGCGTCTTGGCCGCGTTCAATCCGGCGGCCTTGGCGATCCGGCCCGTCGAGTGCGTTCCCGGCGGCATCTCACGCAGCGCACGTATCAGGCGGTCCTGGTTCGGTTCAGTCCGCTTGCCGCCGGCCTGTGGCTCCGGTGTCGAGGGCGCGTCAGGCGTGGCCGCAGCAGAATCCGGCACGGACGCAGGATCGGCCTTGCGTCCGATCGGCGGATCGTCCCCAAACCGGGCTCGGCAGGCGCCGCAGAGCACAACGGGCGCTCGCTCCGCCGGGCGGATGACCTCAAAGCGGCGCCAGCCGCGGCCGGTGTCGCAGACCTCGCAGCGCCGTCCGGCGCGGTCGATCTCGGTTATGTCCTCAGCGTTCATCTTGGTTCCTAGTTCGCGCATTGATCAGGCTTTGACTCTAGCCTCGACATGACGTCGGCGATCAGGACGATAGGCGGAGGTGCTTCACCGGCCGCGGTAGCTCGTTGAACGTCGCGTGCCGTACAACATTTGTACCAGCTGGATAGCAGTGACCGGGCGCCGCCGCCTTTCCAACCCGAAGAACCGCATTGGCAGGCACCTCCCGACGCGCCCGGAGAGATGCGAACGTTCTTAACTCGTGATGAATGGCCCGTCGTTGACCGCCGGTGCGGGTCAGCTCGCGGACGGCGCGTTGAGGATCGCCTTTCCGTCGCGGGTCGCGCTCAGCAGCTCCGACCGGCGCAAACGCATGTGCACCGGTGGAATCAGGGCGATTGCGACCCCAAGCATTGTGCTGGCCAGCGCGGCGAGTGCGACGATCCTGAACGGACCGTTTGGGAGCGGCTGGAACGTGTCGTGTAGCACGTAGCTGAGCACGGCGATCCCGATAGCCAGAATGGCCAGCGGAATCGGTCGTCGATCGCATCGCCACACGAGGACCAGCGCGGCGATAACCGTGAGCAGGTAGACGCCGAGGACGAGATACGCGCCGTACTGGATGATGAACGTCAGCGCACGGATTGCGTTGCGCTCAAAGGAGAACGCCAGCAGCGCGGCGAGGCTGACAGAGCCCGTGACCAGCAGCGCGCCGCGCGGGGTTCCATACCGGGTGCTGGTGCGAACGAGGAGGTTGCTCGCGCGTCGCCCGTCGCCGACCTCTCGTCCAATCGAGAACAGCAGTCGGTTGGCGGCGTTGATGCAGGCGAGCTGGGCGCCGAAGGCGCTGATGACGCCGGCGACGTTGACGAGCTTGCCCATCGCCGATCCGATGTAGTCGGTGGCGAGATGTACGAGCGGGGCCGGGTCTGCGGCCAGCGCGTGGGGTGTCGCGTAGGCATTGTCGACGATCCAGGTGAAGATGATGTAGACGGCGGCTGAAGCGACCAGCGAACCGGCTATCGCGGCGGGGATCGTCCGCTGCGAGCGCGCCGACTCCTCACCGAGCGTCGCGGCGCCTTCGAAGCCTGAGAACCCCCCGAATGCGTTGACGACCCCGAGTCCGAGGACGCCGAAAGCGATGCCGTGGGTGCGGAACGGAGAACTGGAGAAGGCGCGGTGTCGGTAGCCGCCGTGCAGGAGAACGGCAATGCCGACCACCGTGATGAGCGCAATCGCCAGACCTTCGCACGCGAGGATCACCAGCGAGGAAAGTCCAAACGACAGGTAGCCGAACACCATCGTCAACGCCCAGCCCAGCACGGCTAGCCACACCCACCACACGTGGAAGCCGATCGAGGCCAGCAGCGCTCCCGCTATGTCGGCCGTGCTCGCGTATACCCCGGCCGCGAATGACACGTAGACGAGCAGAAGCATCCACACCGACACGAAGCCGTAGGGCGCTCCGAGCGTCGATCCGTTGAACGCGTAGACAGAGCTTGAGCTGTTGGACGATCTGGAGAACAGGATGAACGCGTAGGCCACGAACGACATCGCGACGAGCGCGAGCAGGTAGGAGAGGGCGCCGGCGGCGCCCACGATGCCGGCCAGCACGGCCGGGCCGACGATCACCCCCGCCGTCGGACCCTGGATCCCCACCGACAGGGCCACTGTGCGCAGGAAGTGGACGCTGTCGGGACGCAGCGAGCGCCGCGGGTCGACGCTCGCAACGCTGGCCCCCACCTGTTCCCCCAATGATGCTGGGTCTTCAGCGAGCGAGCCGGCCATCGGCGATCGATTTGCCGTCACCGGGCGACGTGGTTCCCGCGTCTGAAGCTGTCGCCAGCGCCATCGGCAGCAGCGTCAGCAGCTGCCGGTTCTCTTGCTGATCGAGGACAGAATGCTGTACGCAAGCCGGAACGATGCGTCCGTCCTGCGGGTGGGCCATCGCGTACGAGCACGCGCGTAGACGCTCTTCCGCGGCCTGGACGTGGGGGTCGTCAGACCGGGTTCCCTGCTCCATCGCTCGCCACGCCTCCTCGACGACCGCGGCATCCATGAAGGCGTGCACAACGAACGTCATCCCGCGCGGTCGGCCCGACCGTAGCCCCGACGCGCCCAGACGACGACCGAAGCGGGCCGCCCAGCCGGCCGCCGCCGGCAGCACGCGGGGGTGGCGAAGGGCTACGCGCAGGCACCCGGCGAGGACCTGCCCCGCCGGGCGATCGAAGTCCATTGCGCCGAACGCATCCAGGAAGGTGTCACGCGCCGCCAGGTCGCGAGGGTCGCGATCATCGAGCAATGGGATCCAGCGCGCGCCTGCGAGCACTCCGTAGGCCGCGCGGTTGCAGCGTTCGTCGCCCATCTGCAGATGGCGCCACGGGAGGCGCGCGCCGACGCCACGCTCGATCTCGCGCCAGACGTCGTCGATCGTGACCGTCTCATAAGCCTCGCGCCAGCGATTGGGATTGCCGACGCGCGCGGCGGGCTGAAAGGAGAACATGCCGAACCCCATTCCGAGGCAGGCATGGACCACGTCTGCGACCTGGCCGAGGTTGCGCGGCGTGACGGTCATGTTATGGGCGAGGTCGTGGCGCACGCCGTGCTCGGTCTGCAGACGCTCGAATGCCTCGACGAATCCGCGGCGGGCCGGATTGAGCTCGGCCTCGGTGGTCGGGCGGCGGTGCCCGCGTCGTCCGAACATGAGGGAGTCAAAATGGCCGGCGAAGCGGAGCAGTTCGAAGCGCCGGCGCCCGTCAGGACCAATCGCCAGTCGCTCCAGGTAGTCATAGTCGAAGTCGCCGTGGGTCATGCTCATCGGCTTTCGGGCGTGCCGGTGCATCGCCGACAGGGCCGCTGCGTGATCGTCGGCGTCGAGCAGCGTGACCTCACCGCCGATCAGTTGCGCGTGCTGGCCAGGTCCGCGCTCCGAGCGGAGGTGGGCCATCTGGCGTTCCACCTCGGCGACGGTGTGAGCACCGTCGATCGCCACCCGGTTCGCTTCGCGGTTGTGATAGCACGGCGTGCAGGCCAGGTTGCACCGAGGGAATACGCCGTGGGTTCCCTCGCATCCGGCGGTGCGTCGGCCCAACAGCTGGGCGGAGGTCTTGACGTGATCGGGAAGCTCCTGCCAACGTCGGGAGAGGGCTATCGACAATTCTGGATCGACCGGCCGGGTCGCTTCGCTCAGCCACCGCCACCCGCGGGCCAGCGCCCCGCCCATCGCTGCGCCGGCACCCGTGCTCCCGAGCCGGATGACGCCCTGGCGGAGACGTAGGGACCTTGACGTCCCTGACCGCGAGAGCCACATCTTCGCCAAGCATAAGACCCAATCCGCTCTCGCGCGGCAGGCGTACTTACGACGTGGGTGAACCTCCGACGCGACCGGCGCGCGAGGACAGCTCGACGTAGGGTTGAGGACTCGTGGCACGTCGCTCGCGCCCATCCGCCAGGACGACATCGTGACCGACGCGCTCGGCCAGGCCGGCGACGCACCCCCGACGGACGGCGAGCGCTGGACCCGTGTTGAGCTCGCCCGGCTGGGCGACTCAGGCTGGCGCCCCCGGGCAGTCCTGAGCTTCCTGCGGGCCGCGCAGATTCGAGCGAACCTCACCCGCAGCCGGCGTCCGGCGCTTGCGCGCCAGGAAGGCACCTGGATCTTCGTCGGCGCTGCCGGGTGGCTCGTAGCCGCCCGATTGCTCCCCTCGAGCCCGTTCGCTCGTGCTCGAGGCCGCGGTCTGATGTGGTGGGCTGGCTGTGCCGTCATGCTCGACTGGCACCTGGGCATGATCGAGACTCCGGAAGGCCGCGTCGTTGGACTTGGCGCGGCCGACGCGCTCACGTTGACGCGCGCCTGGCTCGTGCCCGCAGTCGCTCACCGGGCCGAACCGATGTTGCTGCTCCTCGGCGTTCTGACCGATATCGCCGATGGCCGGGTCGCGCGGGCGACGCGCTGCACGCGGTTCGGGCGAGACCTCGAGGGACTGGTCGACGCGTGCTTCTCCGAAGCGGCGCTGCGAGGCGCTTTGCGCGCCGGCGGCGTGTCGAGGCTCCCCGCCGCCCTGGAGCGGGCGCGGCTGATCGGCGGGACCGTGTGGGCGTCGACGGTGTACTTCGCCGCGGGCCGCGTACCCGACTCGGCGATGCGTCGCAGCGGCCGGGGGGCGGCTCCTGTCCGCGTGGCAGGCCTGATCGCGGGTGGGCTCGGTCGTCGCGACCTTGCCGACCGCCTGCTTGTCACGGGCACCGCGATCGCCGCTGTCGGGCACCTGCGCGGCCGACACGCGCTGCACGGCCGGCCGTGGGTCGTCGACGAGCGTGTCTGAGCCCATGCTCTCGACGGCAGCATGGGCGTCAAGAAGCGCTGCGCTGCTCTATGACGCACAGCTCGCGTTGGAGCGCTCCGCGCTGAGCGCCGCGATCGAGCTCGTGGCGCCGCACCCCGACGAGCTCGTGCTTGACCTCGCCACCGGCACCGGAGCACTCCTGCGTGCGCTGGCCGAGCGCCCCGCTCGCCCGAACCGGGCGGTTGGAATCGACGCCTCGGCCGCGATGCTGAGACGGGCTCCGGCACTCCCGGTGGGATGGCGCCTGATCCGCGCCGACGCGCGCAGGATTCCGCTCGACGACGCGAGCGTGGACGTGGTCACATGCGCGTACCTGCTGCATCTGCTCGATCAAACGTCGCGCCGGGCGGTCTTGGACGAGATCGCACGTGTCCTGCGTCCCCGCGGACGCGCCGTCCTGGTGACGCTGCTGGAGCCGCGCGGTCTGGTGGGCCGGTCATTGCTCGCGCCGGCGCAGCGCACCCTTTGCCGCGTCCTCGGTCCGGGCTCAGGGTGGTGCGCGCTGGATCCCAGCGACGAACTGACTTGTGCTGGATTGCATCTGCGTCGCCGGCGGATCTGCACGCGCGGCTATGCGTCGCTCTGCCTGCTCGCCGAGTGCGGCTAAGGGTCACCCGTCGACGGCGCACGCAAGGTCCGAGTAGCCTGCGCCACACGCTGCACCGCGGTCATCGCGACGAGGGCGGCGAACGCCCAGGCGATCACCTCACTGGCACCCGGCAGCACGCAAAAGAGGACGTACACCACGATCGTCTCCGTTCCCTCAGCGAGCCCGGTTGTCAACCGCAGCGACCGCTCGTCTCCGAGACCCAGGCCCAGACGCTCGATCATCGACGAGAACGACAGCAGCGCCACGTTGTTGACCAGATAAGCGGCGAGCAGCACCACGCACGCAAGCCGCGCCGCTGGATGGGCGATCGCCACCCCAACCACGAACCCGGAGTACACGACGAAATCGGCCACGAAGTCGAGCAGCCCGCCGAGCTCGGTCGCTCCGCGGCGGCGAGCCAACGCCCCGTCGAGACCGTCGAGCAATCGGTTGAGCAGCCACAGCCCGAGCGCCGCGCCCCACGAGGCGGTCGCGACCGAAACGCATGCTGCGATCCCCGCCAGCAGCCCCGCTCCGGTGAGCGCGCCGGGCGACACGCCCGTGGAGGAGACGCGCCCGGCGACGTGATCAAGGCTCGGGCCGAGCCGAGCCCGGATCGCCTGGTCAAGCATCGATCGCTACGGGTGATCGAAGCGGCCGAGGATCTCCAACGCTCGCCTGGCGAGAAGCTGTGTGCGGGGCGTGGTGAACCGTGCGCGCAGGTGCGCGTCGGCAGCTCGAGCGGGACCCTCGGAGAGCGTCGGGTATGCGTGCACGGTCTGTGAGATCCGGTCGATCTTCGCGCCGCTGGCCGTCCACGCGGCAAGTTCGGCGATCGACTCGGCACCACCCGGCGCAGCGATCGTCGCACCGACGAGCCGTCCCCGCGGGTCGCCGACCAACGTGACGAAGCCATACCGCCGCCCGTCGGCGATCGCTCGATCAAGCCCGGCGTAATCGAAGCACACAACAACTGGGTCGCCCCACCGCGCCCGCGCCTCGGACTCGGTGAGACCGATGCCGGCGACCTCAGGATCGGTGAACGTGACCCGCGGCACCGCCGCATAATCGACGTGGCGTCTCATCCCGAACAGCGCGTTGACCGTCGCCACGCGCCCGTGGTAGGCGGCGACGTGGGTAAAGGCCATCGCCCCCGTGACATCGCCTACGGCGTAGATATGGGACGCGGTCGTGCGCAGACGACGGTCGACGCGCACCGCGCCGCGCGCGTCGGTGAGCACGCCCACGCGGTCGAGCCCAAGGTCCAGGCTCGACGGAACACGCCCTGCGGCCACGAGCAGGCGATCGAACTCGATCCTCTCCCGCCTCTGGTGAGGCTCGAGTCGGAGCTCCCCGCTCTCGTGATCACCGCGGACCGATCCGACGCGCGCCCCACACCACACGCCAATCCCCTCGGATCGCAGCCCTGCGGCGATCAGCTCGCCTGCGCGGGGCTCCTCGCGAGGCAACAGCCGCTCGCCGGACTCGATCAACGTCACCCGAGACCCGAGCCGGGCGAAGCCCTGAGCGAGCTCACAGCCGATCGCGCCGCCGCCGAGCACCGCCAGCGACTCGGGCCGGCGTGCAAGGTCCCACACGCTGTCACTCGTCAAGGGGTCGACTTCGGCGAGCCCCGCGATCGGCGGCAACAGCGGACGTGACCCGGTCGCGATGATCGCCTTGCGATATCGAAGCCGTCGCGCATCCACCACGATGACCCCGGGACGCTCAAACCGAGCGTGACCGGAGACCACCTCGATCCCGTCTCGCTCGAGCCGCGCCGCCGAGTCGTGAGGAGCGATCGCCTGGCGTGCCCGGTCGACGTGCTCCATCACCCTCGCGAAGTCGACGGTCGGCTCAGAGGCCACCAAGCCGACCCGGTCCGCGTGACGGATCCGGTGCGCGAGCTCCGCCGCCGCCAGCAGGCTCTTGCTCGGCACGCAGCCGGTCCACAGGCAGTCCCCGCCCATCCGCGCGCGCTCGACTAGCGCCACCCGCGCACCGATCCCTGCCGCAACCAGCGCCGAAACCAGTCCGCCCGTGCCGCCGCCAACCACCACGAGGTCATAGCGATCGGATCCTGTCTGCGATCGACGCACGCGGGACACGCGCACAAGCTACCCCGTGGTCTGCCAGACTGCCGGCGAGTCTTGACGGCGCCAACCTATTTCGAGCGCTTGCGCCTGGAGGGGACCGTGCTCGCCACGTGCGGTGCTCTGGGGACGATCGTGCTGCTGGCCGCGACCGCTCAGGCCCGGCGCGGGCCGGCGAGTACTGCCGGCCAGTTGATCGTCGTTGCCGCACTGCTCGTCTGGCTGGGGCCGCGCGGCGTCCGACGCGCGATCGCTCACAGCCGCGCCCGCTCCGCGGGTGACATCGGGTCGGGTGAGCCCACGCCGCTATGGCACATCGCCGGCATCGTCGTGGTCCTGACCGTGTTTGCCGGGGAACTCGCCGGCTGGGACGCGGGGATGCGGGTGACCGGAGGCTGTCTGCTCGTCGGCGCTAGCCAGGCGCTGATCCTGGGCCGGCTCGTCAAGCGCAACGAGCGAGCGACGGGGCGGACCTACTACCGACTTGCAGGCTCGAGAATCCTCAGAGGAACACGGCTGGGACACGTCGACCGCGAGCTGATCGACGGAGCGGCCCCTGCGCCCCCGGCCAGTCCGGGCAAGTGATCGCAGGACGACACCGAAAGTCAAACGGATCTCCGCCGCAGCCGGCGGCCCTGACCGTGGCCGTGCGTGAGGCGGCCCGGTTTGACCGTGAATCTGTCTCAGTATGGGCCGGGCTGCTCGCGGCGATCCCGGTGGTGGCGGTGCTTGGTGGAGGTATCGCGGCCGGCGAGCCTGTGGCCGCCGTGACGATGGGGGCCGGGGCGATGTTGGTCGGGACCGCCTGGAGGACGGGTGGCGGACGGCCGCCGCTGGCTCTGATGGCCACGGACGCGGTCTTGATGGCGACATCGACGTTCGTCGGCTGCGTGACCGGATCGGTCTTCTGGCTTCACCTCGGTGTGCTCTGCGTGTGGTCGCTGATGGCGGGACTACTGGTTGGCGTCGGCAATCGCGGTGCGGTGGTGGGAACGCAGGCGATCATCGCCGTGGTGGTGTTCGGGCGCTTCAGCCAACCCCCGCTGGCCGCTTTGGGGCTCGCCGGGTTGATCCTCGCCGGCGGCGGCGCACAGGTCCTGTTCTTGAGCATCGTCCGCTGGCCGTCGCCGTTACGAGCGCAGCGCGCAGCTACGGCCTCCGCCTATCGCGTGCTGTCGGGCCTGGCCGCCGCCTCCGCGGAGGTCTCCACGCTTCCGGCCGCCACCGCGCTCGACGAGGCCGGAGCCACTTTGGCCTCGCCGACGCTGTTCGGCGATCCGGCGCTGATGACGCTGCGCAGCCTGGTCAACGAGGGACATCGAATGCGGGTTCAGCTGAGCGCGATCCATGCACTGCTCCGACAGCAGCAGGACGTCACGGCGCATCCGAGCAGTCCGTCGGGGCAGGCCGCTGATCGAGGGCAGGGCGCTGATCGCGTGCTCGAGCTGACCGCGACCGGACTGGGTCTGGCCGCTGGGGCGATCGAGGGCGACAGGAGTGCTGCCGCTGCGCTGCCGCCGCAAGTGGCTGAGCTCAGTTCGGAGGTGGTGGCGCTAGCTCCGGACTCGCCGACGTCTGGGCTTGAGCCGGCGACCGTCGCCGGCCCGGTGGCGCTGCCCATGGCGCGCCGGCTATCGGCGCTGGCCGGACAGCTGCGCGCGGTCTGCGCACTGGCACCCGCCGCCGGCGAGGGCGGAGGTTTGCGCACACGTCGCCCGCAGCGACGGACGAATCGACCGATTGAGCGGCTGCGGGCGGACCTTGGGCAGATTCGAGCCAACGCCTCACTGGACTCTCCGGCGGGACGCCATGCGCTGCGGCTCGCGGTCGTCGTCCCCGCCGCAGAGCTGATCTCCCGCCAGCTGCCGCTGCAGCGCGGCTACTGGATGGTCGTGGCCGCGGCCACCACGCTGCGCCCTGAGTTCGCGGCGACGTTCACGCGCGGCACCGAGCGGGCACTCGGGACGTGTGTCGGCGTCGCCCTGGCCGGTGCGATCGCGGTCGGATTGCATCCCGCCGGGGGTTTGACCGTGGCCATCGTGGGCGTGTTGGCCTGGGCGGGGTACGCGACCTTCCCGGCCAGCTTCGCCGTCGGCTTTGGCTTCATCACCGCCCTGGTCGTGTTCCTGCTCAACGCGATCAGCCCCGACACCCTGGCCACGGCCAGCGCGCGTCTGCTCGACACGCTGGTTGGCGGGTCAATCGGCCTGCTGGTTTACGCCCTGTGGCCGACGTGGTCAAACGCGTCGGCGCGCCAGTCCTTGGCGGATGTCGTGGACGCGCAGCGCGATTACGTCAGTGGAGTGCTGGCGGCCTTGATCGACGGCCGCCGGGCAGAGGAGCAGCAGATGCGCGCGCTGGCCCGTAGCGCTCGGCTCGCGCGGACCAACGCCGAAGCGGCGGTCGCGCGTTCGCTGTCTGAGCCGGCCACTCGCCGGATCGACGCCGACCAAAGCCAAGGAACCCTGGGTGCGATGCGCCGCCTGATCCAGGCTGCCCATGTACTGAGACTCGATGCTCAAGAGGCCAGCGACCCCGGCTCGCTTCCCACGCTCGCACCGCTGGCCGCCGACATCGACAGCTTCCTGAAGATCGTCGAGACCACGCTGAAGGCCGGCCCGGACGATCGCCGACGTCCCCCGGCGCTGGCGGATCTCCGCGCCAGCTACGCCGCTTTTGAGCGCACCTGCCCGCGTGACCGCGACGGCGCCGCGCTGCTCGCCGAGCTTGACGAGATCGTCGACGCGGCCAACAGCCTGGCGACCCTCGTAGGCCTGGATCCAGTCGACGCCGACCAGCAGGATGAGCCTCAGCTTGGTACCGGCCAGGTGCGCTGAGTTGCGCGGCAGATCCCGATTCGTGCTGGCAAAGGTCCAAGCGTCGCGGCCGGAGACGGACGTGGTCTCCGCGCCGGCTACCAGGTGACACACTTCTGGCGCGGCGTGTCCCAGCCAGCCTGGACGGACGGTTTGACCTAGGCGGCACTGGCGTGGGCGCGTGCTGCTTCGCCGAGCCCCGGAACAGCACCCACAGGAACGGCCGCCCTGAGCAAACAGGACGGCCGCCAAAACCAATGCCCTCGCGATGACTTTTGGCGAGTACGCGCGGGCACCGACCCCAGGAGGGTACTCCATGCCAGCCTGTCAACCCGCACCGTGTCGGCGCTCGCGTTCGACCGTGAGCGCTTCACTCTCAGTGCGGCGCAAAGGCGACAATGGATCGGAAGCCTTCTTCAGCCGTTGACGGTCGGTGTCGGCGTTGCGCGGCCGCGGGCTCGAGCGCCCGCGGCTGCGCACGCTCGACCGGTGCGGATCCAACCTTCGGCTTGCCTCCGGGGAAGGAGAGGCGCAGGACCTTCCTCGCAACCGAGAGGTACTGACGGCCGAGTCGGCCGCTCGAATACGGAAGGCCGTAGCGCTCGCAGACTGCTCGCACTCTGGGGGCGATCTCCGCGTAGCGGTTGCTCGGAAGGTCTGGGAACAGGTGATGCTCAATCTGGAAGGACAGGTTGCCGGTCATGAGGTGAAAGAAGGATCGACCTTCGAGGTTGCACGAACCGAGCAGCTGGCGCACATACCAGCCTCCGCGGCTCTCGTTCTCAAGCTGCTGATCGGTGAAGGTCACGGCCCCGTCGGGGATGTGGCCCATGAACACGATCGTGTGTACCCACACATTCCGCACGATGGTCGCCACGAGGTTGGCGAGCAGCGTTCTCCGCGCAGAGCGCCCGGACAACAGCGGGAAAGCGACATAGTCCTTCGTGAGCTGTCGTGCCGCCTTGCGCGCGAAAGCCATCACCTCGGCCCTGGCGTCGGCCCGGGACTTATCCCCCCGCCGCACGGCATCGAGCTCCATGTCGTAGATCGCAATCCCCCACTCGAACCCCATCGCCAGCAGGATCCCGTAGATTGGCTGGGCCAAATAGACGGGATGCCACGGCTGAGCCGGATCCACGCGCATCGCCGAGTAACCCAGGTCGCGGTCCTTACCGACAACGTTGGTGTACGTGTGGTGCTGGTAGTTGTGGGCGTGCTTCCACGACCTCGCGGTCGACACAGCGTCCCACTCCCAAACCATGGAATTGATCTGGGGATCGCCCATCCAGTCCCACTGTCCATGCATGACGTTGTGGCCGATCTCCATGTTCTCGAGGATCTTGGCGACGGTTAGAAGTACGGTGCCGCCGAGCAGCGCCGGGGAGAACCGGGATAGGAGCAGCAGGCCCCGCCCACCGGCCTCCAGCCCGCGCTGCGCCGCGATCAGGCGCCCGATGTACGCCGCGTCGCGTTCGCCGAGGCCCGCGCGAATCTCCTCGCGGAGGGCGTCGAACTCGGCCGCGATCGATTCGAGATCGTCTGGGGTGAGCTGATGTAAATGGCCGGTCGTGGTCATCGATTTGACTCTCGGGTTCGGCTGGCGAGTCGCCTAGGCGTCTCAATGACGCCAGCCGCAGCGAACGCCGCCGAGGTACCTGTCTGGAGGAGCCAGGCTCCCACACCCTGCCACTGGCACCAGCGTGGAACCTGTCGACCTCTGCGGGTCGCCGTACGACTGTAGGGCATGCTGCTTCATCAACGGACCACCCCCGGCCTTTCCCCGCGGGGGCATCGCAGTCGCTGGCCGCCCGAGTCGGTCCGGTGCGAGAGCACGAGATCGCAACCCTGTGGTTGTCAGCCTTGCGGATTCTTGGGGCTGGCGATCCTGCCGCGGCGTCCGCAGGCGACAATCGGTGCCGCCGCGCGGATCTCGGCGAGCAGGCGAGCGGGCAGCTCCGAACTGCTCCCACCGCTGACCAGTCCAGCGGCCGGCGCGAAGAAGCGGACGCGGATGCGGGGCCGTGCGGGGAAGCGGACGATATCGACGGTGCCTTCGACGGTGCAACAGACGATCTGCGCCTGGGGTACGGCTTCGGCGATCCGTGCGAGCCCGCTACGAGCGCGTAGCTCGCGTCCGCGTGACCGGGTCCCCTCTGGGAAGATGCCGATGCAGGCGCCGCCGTGCAACTCGGTGATCGCCCGCTTCAGCGCACCGACGTCGCCTGTGCCGCGATCGATCGGGATCTGTCCCATCCCGTCGAGCACCTTGCCCAACAAGCGGTTCCTCCACAGCGAGGATTTCGTGAGTGCTTGGATCTGGCGGCGCTGCATGGCTGCCGTCCCAATCGCGATCGGATCCCAGTAGCTGTCGTGATTACCGACGACCAGCACTGGCCCCGAGCTCGGAAGGTGCTCCAGACCCGACACCGTCAACCGCCCCCACCGCTGCACAATCGGTGAGGACATGGCCATCACGGCGCGGTAGGCGAAGGTCACGGACTCACGAGCGACATTTGAAGCGCAATCCTCCCAAGAATCGCTTCCCGGGGGCGTCGCGGCGTTTCTTAGAGGGAGCATGCCGATGGGCGTGACGGCGAGCACTCCGGCTCAAGGTCGCGCTCGCTCGTGCCGATGATTCAAATCTAGCTCTCAGATGATCAGTCACGACCCTACCGAGCTCGTTGCACAGCACCGACTGGTTGCTGCGTTCGATGGTGGGGTCGAGCGCAGATCCCATTCCTACCGAGGCGTCTCGGCGTCGCTCTCTCAATCTACGGTTGCCAGGGCGGGACCGTGACTTCGGCAAGCACCCAAGCACGACCGATGGAGGCCCCTTTGATGGCGAA
>ODAK010000282.1_pt1 | contig 57993 bp, 46 predicted proteins | sample 1539591 | NCBI WGS metagenome assembly ODAK01 (sample SAMEA3539303, study PRJEB22396) | soil metagenome | biome: tundra; feature: field; material: soil | place: USA | collected 2010-05 | depth 0.15 m | reverse complement strand
ACCCGAGTCACCTCATCGTGAGGTGGAACGGGTCGTCCCTACCGGAACCGCCCTCTGCGCCTCTGCGGCCAATCTCTCTCTCTCGAGAGAGTGTCGCGACGCCGTCTAAGGACCGCCGCTAGAAGATGAAGACGCCGCAGGCGATGACGGTCGACCACTGGCCCTTGGCGTGGCCTTCGGCGCTCTGCACGATGTTGCGTGTCTTCAAGATCGTCTTTTCGAGACGGAAGACCTGCTCGCGCTCGTTCCACTGCTTCTCGGGATCGAACTCGATGCCGAGCGTCGTGGCGAGCATCGTGGCGGCGAGGTCTTCGGCGTAGTCGCCGGCCTTCTTCGCGGTCTCGCCGTAGCTGTGGTGCTCGGAGAGGTAGCCGTAGCGCTGCTTGTCAGCGGGCCGCGCGAGGCCGATGGCCGCCGCGATGAGCCGGTTTGGCTCGTTGGTGTCCTGTCGCGCCATCACGCAGTGGACAATTTGCCCCGGCATGATGAGCTTCTCGCCGTCGCGACGGCTCATCTCGATGCAGTGCGCAGGGAAGATCGAGCTCACCGTCACGAGGTTCGCCTTCTCGATCCCGGCGTCGCGCAGCGCGAGTTCGAACGAGGAGAGGCGGTCTTTGTGGACGCCGACGCCATTCGTGAAGAAGATCGCCTTGGGGACGAACATCTCGCTCATGACGGGGAAGCCACTCTCCCCGAGTACGATCTTCGTTCGATCCTTCTTAGCCATCGCCCTGCTGGGCCTCCGGGTCGGCATTCGTTTTTCCGCGCGCACGTTCGCGCGCGCTCAGAGTAGTCGGTTCAGATCGCGCGATGAGTGAAAATACGGAGTAGACGCGGGCGCCTCGCGGAACGGCGAAACGCCCGCGACGTGGCGTCAGCGCTTCTTCGTCGGCTTCTTGGAAGTCTTCTTCGCGGCCGTCTTCTTGGCGGCGACGGCCTTCGCCGGAGCGGCGGCGGCCTTCGGGGGCGCCTTGGTCGCGGGCTTCGCGGGCGCGTGGCGCTTCGACGCCGACTTGTACGTGTCGAAGAGGCGCGGCACGGGCCACTCGAGGAGACGCGCCTTGAAGCCGGCGTCCTTTGTGCGCTTCTCGATTTCGAGGATCGCGTCGATGAGCTTCTCGCGCGTGCCGAACTTCTCCTTCACGGCAGTGAACGTCGCGTGGAGGCGGAGGAGCTTCGCGTTCGAGACATGGGCGAGGCCCTTGTCCTTGTTGGTACGCGCGACCCAGAGGGCGTCTCCGGTGAGCTTCTCGAGCGCCTCGACGAGCTTCGACTTCTCGCCGAACTGTTCTTTGACGATCGAGAGCGGGGTCTTCGTGGCCATGACGCGTGGTCCTTTCGAGGGTGCACGAGATGACTCGTGCGGTAAAAACGGGCGCCGAACCTACCAAGGGGCGCCTCCTCTCGCAAGCCGCGCCTCTTACCCTCGTCTCGAAGGCCTCGAAGGCCTCGAAGGCCTCGAAGGCCTCGAAGGCCTCGAAGGCCTCGAAGGCTTCGAAGGCGGGTGTGACGAGTTCGCGGCGCCGCGCTCTTTACTCGCTGGCGGCCCCGCCGAGGCTTGCCTCGATGACATCGGGCAGGCTCCGGTAGCGCCGGTAGAAGCGCGTGACGTGGACGACGTAGTCGCGCGTCTGCATGAACGGCGGGATGCCGCCGAAGCGAATGACCGCTCCGTCGCCGGCGTTGTACGCCGCGATGGTGAGCTCGAGATCGCCGTTGAACTCGTTCGCGAGGATCCGGAGCAGGCGCACGCCGCCGAAGATGTTCTCGCGCGGGTCTTCGATGTCACGCACCTGCATGAGGGACGCGGTCTCGGGCATCAGCTGCATGAGGCCCCGCGCGCCGGAGACGCTGACGGCGCGCGGGTCGTAGTCGCTCTCGCAGCGAATGATCGCGCGCACGAGCGGATCGGGGATCTGATAGAGCGTCGCCGCCTCGCGGATCCAGTCGCTGTAGCGGGTGTAGCGGGCGACGTCGTGATCGCTCGGCGGCACGGGTACGACGCCCGCGGCCGCGCCCGACCTGCCCTCCCAGCCGTTGCCCTTGATGTACAGGCGATAGCGCTTGTCGCCGCTCGGGCTGCTTGCGAAGTGAATCGTCCCGTCGGGGCCCGTGTACGTGTAGATGTCGGCCCGCGCGATCGTCGGCAGTGCCAGGGCGATGATCACCGCGGCTACGCGAAGGGGGCGAATCGAACCGGGCACCGCAACCTTAATCGTGCCAAGCCCTGCCCTATTCCGCAAGTAAACCGGCCCGGCCTTCACGTAGGAGATTGGGCGCAGAGCGTTCAGAGCGCGTCGCGGACGTTGGCCAGGGCGCGGGCCCGGACGGCGTTCTTGAGGGGGCCCTCGTGGAGGACGCGGAGAGCGTCGAGAACGGCGTGGGTGGCCTCGCGGGAGTCGGCGGTGAAGGCGCCCTGGGCGAGGTGCCTCCAGAGGAGCGATTCGAGGGCCCGCGGGCGATTCGCGAGGCCGGCTACCGCGCGGCCCACGATCACCGCCGACTTCGGGTCGGTTCGCATCGCGCGCTGGTAAAGGCCGCTGGCTCCGGAGGCGCCGGCGACGGCGCTGGCCATGAGGTCGGCTGCGTCGCAAAGGGCGAGGGCTCGCGCCGCGGGGTCGGGCGCCAACTCGACGCGCGCGCGGGCCTCGCGAAGGGCCTCGCGCGAGGCTCGGCGGCGGCCTCCCCACGGCAAGGCCGGGCGCACGCGCCAGAGCATGATGAGGAGAAAGGCGGCGGCGGCCACAACGAGCGGGGTCGACAGGCCTTGCATCCGAGATGCGGGACGTTACCTCATTCGCAGGCCTAGGAGCCGTCGCGCAATAGCGCGACCGCCTCCGTCGTGAGTTCCCAGGACGCGGACGGCTGCGCCGCGGCTAGCCAGGACGCGGACGGCTGCGCCGCGGCTAGCCAGGACGCGGACGGCTGCGCCGCGGCTAGCCAGGACGCGGACGGCTGCGCCGCCGCTGGCCAGGACGCGGACGGCTGCGCCGCCGCTAGGCCAGGACGCGGACGGCTGCGCCGCCGCTAGCCGGGCGGCCAGAAGACCGTCGGCAGCGCATGGCGATGCGAGAGCGCGAGCCAGTCCATGAGGCCGGCGACCGTGATGTGCACGAAGAAGCCCTGGTAGATGCTCTTGGTCTTCATGCTCAGCGAGCCGAGCGCGATGCCGGCCACGATGGCCCCGTTGGCTTCGAGGAACGGCTTGCCGAAATGGATCATGCAGTAGGGGACGGCCATCGCGAAGATGGCGCCCGAGCCGAAGCTCCGGCGGAGCGCGCCGAGCCAGAAGCCGCGAAAGAACATCTCGAGGGCGAAGAACTGCGTGAAGTACATCGCCTCCCACACGAGAAAGTCGAACCAGGAGCGCGAGCTGCCCTTGTAAAACGGGTAGTACGAGCCGAAGTCGGGCTCGCGCGACACGATGAGCATCACCGGGAGGACCACGGCGAGGAAGGCTCCGTAGATCCACGCGTGCTTGAAGAAACCGCGTGCCCGGAGGCCCATGTCGAGGATCGAGTCTTGCCTGAAGAAGAGCTTCCAGAGGGCGAACGGCAGCGTGTAGCCCCCGACGCGGGACGCGACCCACCAGCCGAAGCTGTACAGCTCGTCGTATTTCACCGTCCGGATCGCGCGCGGGTGCGTGAGCTCGAGCCGGACGAGCGTCGGCCGGATGGCGACGTCGAAATACGAGCGGCCGCCGTAGTACTCCTGCAAGGTCAGGATGACGGCGCACATGGCGAGCGCGACGAACGGGCGGAGGTCCGTCTGGCCGGCCTCCGCCGTCTCGATGCGGTACCTCGTGGCGTCGTCGTCGAGCTCTCTCCACGTGCTCCGGAAAAACCACCAGAGCGCCGGCAGAATGACGAGCAGGAGCGGGATCGGGAGGATCGGCTTGATCGCCGCCATGAACGTCTCGAGCGCCCCGGGCTCCGGCGGACTCACCGGCGCCGGGCCAAGGCTCGCGGCGAGCACGTTGCCGGCGGCCGACGCCATGGCGACGACCGGGTGGGGCATCGTCACGCGCTGAAGCTCGCGGCCATTCGCGCGGCAGACTAGGATGGCGCACGCTGGATTGCTACATCGAGTCGCGCGCCAGCCGCATCGCCCGCATCGCCCGCGCCCCCCGCACTGCCCGAGCCATGAGCCAAGAGAAGTCCACACGCGACCCCGTTCGCGATTCCGCAGGCCCACGCACTCCTGCTACGCATGCGCCGGAGCAGGCGCCCGAGACGTCGCCGAACTTCGTTCTCGAGCGCGTGGAGCAAGACGTGGCCGCGGGCAAGAACGGCGGGCGGGTCATGACGCGGTTCCCCCCCGAGCCCAACGGCTACCTGCACCTCGGGCACGCCAAGAGCATCTGCCTCAACTTCGGCATCGGCGACCGCGTGCCCGGCGCCTTGTGCAACCTGCGCTTCGACGACACGAACCCGTCGACCGAAGAAGACGAGTACGTGCGCGCCATTCAGGCCGACGTGCGCTGGCTCGGCTTCGACTGGGGCGACCGGCTCTACTTCGCGTCCGACTACTTCCCCAAGCTCTACGAGCTCGCGTTGAAGCTCATCGACGCGGGCAAGGCGTACGTCGACAGCCAGTCACTCGAGGAGATCCGCGAGGGGCGCGGCAACTTCTACAGGCCGGGACTCGTGAGCCCCTACCGCGATCGGTCGGTCGCCGAGAACCGCGACCTCTTCGAGCGCATGCGCGCGGGCGAGTTCGCCGAGGGGGCGCACGTGCTCCGGGCCAAGATCGACATGGAGTCGCCCAACCAGAACCTCCGCGATCCGGTCATGTACCGCGTGCGACGCGAGCCCCACCACCGCACCGGCACGACGTGGTGCATCTACCCCCTCTACGACTTCGCGCACGGGTACTCCGACGCCATCGAGGGCGTGACCCACTCGGTGTGCACCCTCGAGTTCGAAGACCACCGCCCCCTTTACGACTGGTTCCTCGACCAGGCGACGTTCGATCCGCGGCCGGTGCAGATCGAGTTCGCGAAGCTGAACCCGACGTACACGATCACGTCGAAGCGCAAGTTGAGGCAGCTCGTCGAAGGCGGTCACGTCTCCGGGTGGGACGACCCGCGGATGCCGACGCTCGCCGGGCTGAGGCGCCGGGGTTACACGCCCGAGGCGATCCGGGCGTTCTGCGAGCGCATCGGGGTATCGAAGCGCAACAGCGTGGTCGACGTGGCGCTGCTCGAGCACGCCGTGCGCGAAGACCTCAACGTTCGCAGCCGGCGCGTGATGGGCGTCGTGCGCCCCCTGCGCGTCGTGCTCGAGAATTTCCCCGAAGGCCAGGAAGAGGCGTTCGAAGCGCCCTGGTTCGCCGATGATCCGTCGCGCGGCGGGCGGACGCTACCGTTCGGGCGGGTCGTTCTCATCGACCGAGACGACTTCGCCGAGGTGCCCCCCAAGGGGTGGTTCCGTCTCTCGCCAGGCGCCGAGGTCCGGCTCCGCCACGCCTGCATCATCAAGTGCGAGCGCGTCGTCAAAGACGACAAGGGCGAGCTCGTCGAACTTCGCTGCATGTGGGACCCCGAGTCGCGCGGCGGCAACGCGAAGGACGGCCGCAAGATCAAGGGCACTCTGCACTGGGTATCCGAGCAGCATGCAGTGAACGCCGAGGTGCGCCTCTACGATCGCCTCTTCAACGCCGAGCGGCCGGGCGAGAGCTCCGGCGCGGTTACCGACGGGTCCGGCGAGGGCGCGGGCGACTTCTTGGTCGACCTCAACCCGGGCTCGCTGGTCGTCGAGAGGGGCGCGCGCGTCGAGCCCTCGCTTCGTGACGCTCCGGCGGGCGATCGGGTGCAGTTCGAGCGGGTCGGCTACTTCTGCGTCGACCCCGACTCGAAACCGGGCGCGCCCGTCTTCAACCGCACCATCGGGCTCCGCGACTCGTGGGCCGCGAGCCTCAAGACCGGCGCGGCCCCCGCGAAGGCGCCCGCGCGCCCGTCCCCGACCAAGCCCGTGGCGACATCCACGCCCAAGCCCATGGCGACATCCACGCCCATGCCCACGCCCATTCCCACGTCAGAGCCTGGCGGCGCGCGCGTCCCTGAGACGTGACATCCCTCGTGAGACGGCTACCGTAGTCGCGTGCGCACCCAACCCTACGCGAAGAGCGGAGAGGAAGAGCAGCACGCGGCGCCGAACAAGACGCCCAACAAGACCGACGAGCCGATGGCGACGCCACCCGTGCCCCTCGCTCCCGTCCCGGTGAATACCGCGCCTCGATCGGCGTCCAACAAGGCGCAGGACCGAGCGAAAGAAGCGGAGGAGGACCGTGCGCTCATTGCGCAGGCGCAGGCGGGAGACATGGGTGCGTTTCGACAGCTGGTCGAGCGGCACCAGCGGCGCGCGTTCTCGGTCGCGCTCGCCCTCGTTCGCAACGAAGACGACGCGCGCGAGATCGTTCAAGACGCGTTCTTGCGTGCGTACAAGAGCTTGCCCAACTTTCAGGGGAGCTCGAGCTTCTTCACGTGGCTCTACCGGATCATCACGAACCTCAGCATCGACCTCAAGCGCAAGCCCGGCCGGCAGACGGTCGATCTCGACGAGGGGCGGCTCGCCGCCGAAGACAACGCCGACACCGACTTCCCCACGCTCGGCCAGTCGCACCGGGGCGACCCGGCCGACGTCGTTCGCCGGGGCGAGATCGGAGCTCGCCTCCAGGCCGCGCTCGACGACCTTCCAAGCTACCACCGCGCCGTCATCGTCCTGCGTGAGGTCGAGGGCTTGAGTTACGAAGAAATGGCTCGGGCCATTGGCGTCTCGAAAGGCACGATCATGAGTCGGCTGTTCCACGCACGTCAAAAGCTGCAGCGCGCGCTGGCCGACTGCTATGCGGAGCAGATCGACGGAGACAGCCTCTCGGGCGAAGAGGTCGACAAGCCATGAGCCTGTCGCACGAGACCCTGCTCGAGCTCATGTCGCTCGCCGACGGCGAGCTCGAAGGCCCGGACAAGGAGCGCGTCGAGCGGCTGCTCGAGTCCGACGACGAGGCGCGTCAGGTCGTCGCCAGCCTGCGCGGCGACGAAGTGGGCGCCTGGCTCGCCGAGACGATGGACCGACGCGCGGGCGCCTCGGGGGCCGACGGCGTCGCCGACGCGGTGATGGCGTCCATCGCGGGCCCCGCGGCGGTCGCGGCCGGCGGTCCGAACGGTGCGTCCAGCGCGGCGAACGTCGGATCCGTGGCGCGCGGGGCGAACGCCTGGCCCGCGTTGACCGTGAGCGGCGGCAAGCTCGCGTCGCTCGCGGCGGCTCGCGCTCGAAGGTCGCCGCGCCTTCAGCTGGTGGCGAGCGCCGGAGCGGCCGTTCTGGCGCTCGCGGCGGGCGTGGCCCTCTACGTGCGGGCAGGAACGCGGCACCTCGACGAGCACGCTCCCGTGGCGAGCGTGTTCGCTCCGGCAGTCGACGTCGAAGCCGCATCGGCCGTGGCCCAAAGGGGAGTGCCCGGCGCGGGCGGGGGCGTCGAGGTCAACGAGATCGACGCCCCCTCGCGCGGGGTGTCGGTCTTCGAGATCCCCGTGGCCGCGGCCGCGGCGGTGGCGAAGCCGTCGGGCGCGTCGAGCATCGTCGTGTGGGTCGACGACGACCCGGGGTCCAATTGACGCTGCGCTCTTTCCCGGCGCTCGCGGCGCTGGTCGTCTTCGTGACCTTCGTCGTCTTCGCCGGCGCGGGAGCCGGCCCGGCGTTCGCGGCGGGGCCCCGTGGGCCTGCGATCGAGATCACGGTCATCCACGCGACGCAGCTCGACGGCGGCGGCACGATCGATCCGCTGCTCCGCGATCTGCCGCAGCTGACGCGCGAGCAGCCCTTCGTTCGCTACAACAACTACAAGGTCCTCGCTCGACAAGAGCTCCCGCTCGAGATCGGCAAGGCCGCGGCGAGCGAGCTGCCCAACGGGCGTGCGCTCGCCGTGACCCTCGTCGACGAGCCGAAGGACGCGGGAGGCCCGCGCTACCACGTGCGTGCCGAGATCGGCGAACCGGGCAAGAGGGCGTTCCTCAAGCTCCTCGAAGTGACCGCAAGCAGCAACGAGCCGTTTTTCGTCGGCGGCCAGAGCTACCAGGGCGGCACGCTCTTCCTCGAGCTCGTCGTCCGGCCGTGAGCAGGGTTTTTCGCTTCGCTCCTGCGCCTATGGTAATCGTCCCCTCGATGCCCCTCCGCAAGGCGGACGGTCCGCTGACGGTGCACGTTCCTTCCTCCGGCGCAGATCGACCTTCATGGATGGGGGTTGGTGCGATTGCCGTGGCAGGGTTCGTCATCGGGGTCGCCTGGCCGCGTCTCGCCGGCGTCCGCCTCGGGCCGAGCGTGCCCGAGGGACCCTCCGCGGCCGTGATCGAATCCGCGGCGCCCCCTGCCAGCGCTGTCACGCCGCGCGGCACGGCGCTCCCGGGCGTGCCCGCGGCGACGTCTACGACCACGGTGCCGTCCGCACCGCCCCCGTCGGTTGCGGCGGCTGCCCTGGCGACGGCCGGGCTCCGTGTGACGGTGGCGCACGGATCGATCTTGTCGTGCAAGACAGCCGGCGGCGAAGTCCTCAAGGGAGGTGACTGCGGCGCCCTCCCGGGGCTCGACGCCCTCGTCTTGCCGCGGCTCCGCAAGCTGGCCGATTGCTCCGAAGCGGCGAGCACCGCGGGCAAGCTCCACCTCGTCGTTCGCGCAGACTTCGGGCGCGACGCGCTCACGGTCGATCTCGGTCGAGACCACGGGGTTCCGACGGCCGAGCCACTCCTCGTCTGCGCGAAGAGCGCGCTGGCATCGGCGAGCCTCGAAGGCATTGCCCACGATCACGCGCGCTACAGCGTCGCGTACGGCGTCACGTTCACGGGTGCGTGCTTGGGGTCCCCCGCAGCGGTGGCTGCAGCCCCGGCATCGCCGGTGCCGGCTCAGCCTCCCGCTGCCACGCCGCCGAGCGATGGCACGGCGCAGGTGGAGTGGGACGTCGCCATCGTGCGCGACGCGCCAAAGACCGGCAAGGTGCTCGCGCGGCTCCAGCGAGGCACCGCAGTGCACGTCGGCTCGGCGAAAGACGGCTGGTACCCCGTGAAATACGGCGATGGCTACGCGAACGACGGATGGCTGTACCGCGGCGCCATCGGTCGGTGAGCGGGCGCTTCTTGCTTGTCGGGAATCTACGCTTCGTCGCCGGAGTCCGTCGCGAAGGGGGTCGTTCGCGGGCGGCCTTGCTCGTCGACGGCAAGGAGCTGTTCGACACGTTTTTCGGCCGAGTCGAGCTTCTGTTGCGAGACGCGCGAGAGCTTCACGCCCTCTTCGAAGAGCCGAAGCGACTCTTCGAGCGGGATCTCGCCACGCTCGAGCACCTGGACGATCTCGGTCAGTCGTTTGATTGCCGTCTCGAACGAGGGCGCGTCCCCCGGTGCGGTCGAGCCGGGCTCGGACGGTGCGAGAGGCGCGGGCGATGGTGCGCGCTGGGTCATGGGGGTGAAGGAGAGTACGCGGGCAGGCGCGGCGCAAGGCGCAAGCGCGCCTCGCCGGGCGATACGCCGGGAACCAGGGCATATCCCTCGTCGTCGAAGACGATCGGGACCGCACGGCCATCGCTGGTGGCGAGCAGGCCGGTCACTCCGAGGGGTGCGGGTGAGGTCTCGGCCGGTACGATGTGCAGCCACGCGATCGCGGGGGGCTCGACCTGGTAGACGCGGTCGATGCTGGTGCCCACGCGGGCGTTCGCGGCGATCCATCGAGCGACGGCGTCAGGGTCCAAGCGGTCCGCAAGGTCAAAGACGCGCCGCGCCGCCTCGGCGTCGCGACCCGAGACGTGCGCCGCGAGCGCGGTGAGGATTGCACGGCGCACGCCCGCGTCGCCTTCCCAGGCGTACGCCGCCGCGAGGCGTCCGGTGGCCGATGGCGAGAGGCTTTGCCCGAGACCGCGGGCCGTGTGCGCGCGAAGCAGTGCGTCGGGCGAACGAAGGAGCGCGTCGACCTGCGCCGAAGGTTCGTCTTCCGTTCGGCGTGCGAGCGCGAACGCGGCGAGCGGCGCGTCGGGGCCACCCGCCGTGGTGCGCTCAATCAGGACCGACGTCGTGACGCTGACGTGGCCGACGTTTGCGTCGGTGGTCATCCAGCCGCGCGCGAGCACTTCGCGTGTCGCTTCGTCGGGATCGCTCGCCGCTCGCGCCAGAAGCGTCGCGTCCGTCGGGAAGTCGGGCATCGCGAGTGCGCCCATGGCTCCGGCTCGCCGCACCCGGGGATCGTGGTCCGCGAGCGCTGACGCGAGCGAGCGCTCGCCGAGAGCGACGAGGGCCTGCACGCCCACCGCGCGATCGAGCGCGTCGGAGGACCCGCCGAGAGTAGCGAGCGTGCCGTCGAGACGGGCGCTCCGATCGCCGCGAAGGAAGCGCCGGACGAAGTACGCACGCGCCGCGAGACGGCGCGTGACGGGGGCGTCCACCAGCGTCTCGATCGCGCCGAGCGCGTCGGAGCTCGGCGACCGGGCGAGCGCACAGGCCGCGTCTCCCTGGAGGGCGGGCATGGCCGCGATGCCGTGGGTCTCCGGCACGCGCAGGATCGCGACGAGCGCCTTCACGGCCGAAGGACTGATCTGCCGCCCGAGAGCAGCGACGGCCGCTTCGCGCACCGGCGCCTCGGAGGCGGCGACGGCGCGGGCCGCCGCGGCCTTCACGATCCCTTCGCTCTGCACGCTCTGCGCAATCCGCAGGCCCTCCGTGACCGTCGCGTCGTCCATGACGAGGGCCTCGACGGCGCTCGAGGCGTCCGGGGTGGCGAGGTGCGCGAGGGCGCTGGCGGCAGCGACGCGCACGCGCGGGTCATCGTCATGGGCGGCCGCGCGCGCCACCTCGACGGCGCGGGTGTCGCCCGCCGCCGACAGCGCCAGGAGGGCCGCCGATCGGAGCGCCGGATCGCTCGCCCGCAGGGCGCCCAGGATCGGGTCGAGCACGCGCAGATCGCTGATGCGCGCCGCGAGCCCGAGGATGGGCGGCGTCGTCAACGCGACCCCCCCGAGGGTCGCCGGATCGGAGGGTGGAGCGATCGCGAGCGCGAGCAGCGCCGCGTCCTGCCCCGGGCCGCCCGATCGCGACGCAGTCACCAGACGCTCGAGGGCGAGCGGATTCGCTGACGTGGCGAGCGCGATCGCTGCCTCTTGGCGCGCGAGAGTGACGCGTGCCGCGCCCTGGCTTTCGTCGTCCGCCGGGTCACGGCTCGTCGCTCCGGGCGGGCGCGTGGCGAAGGCCTCCACGGGTGCGCGCACGATCTCGTCGAGCACGGCGCGCGCCCCGTCGTTGTCGGTCCACTGGGCCAGGCCGCGGACGACGGCGAGGAGCGCGCGCGGATCCTTGCGGGCGATGCCTTCGTCGGGGAGGCGCGGATCGAGGGCGCCGGGTCCGCTCGCGCGGCCGGCCCGTTCGAGGAGCGCGAGCGCTCCGCTCGTGTCTGTGTCCGCGGCTCGCTCGATCCCCCGCAACCGCTCGTCGGCGTCGGACGATCGCATGAGCCGCACGGCGGCGTCGGCGCCGAACCGGCCTCGGAGACTTCCGGGCGAGGGCAGGGCGTCGCCCGCCGAGTGCGTCGTCGAGCGCCCGAGGCCGCGCGTCGAAGGGCGCGCTCCCCGCGGCTGCGCGATCGCCGCGCCGGCGAGCCCCAGGCTGATCGCGACCCCGAGCGCGACGAAAGCGGCGGTCACGGCCCTCATGGCGTCTTCTCTCCGGCCTTGTCTTGCGGCACCTCTTCGACCGGGACCGCCGGCGGAGTCACGACGACTTGGCCCGGGCATCCATTCTGCTTCGGGTCGCTCGACGGAACCCCTGGAACGAGCGGACACGCGTCGTCCTTGTCGAGGATCTCGTCGCCGTCCGCGTCGTCTTCGGGGCACCCGTCCGCGTCCTGGATTCCGTCGTGATCTTCTGGCAGATCGGGGCACTCGTCTTTGTCGTCGTCGATGCCGTCACCGTCCTTGTCGTGCGGCCTCGGCGCCCAGAAGAGGGAGAGCACGATTCGAAACGTGGGTACCCCGACCGCCGAATCGAGCCCGAGGTCACCGCCCGCGAGCACGAAGACCTCGCGAGGATGGCCGAGGGCGATGCGGTCGTCGAACGCCAGGAGCGCGGGAGACACCAGCGACGCTCCGCGCGCGCCCAGCCCGAACGGTGCCACCGGTCCGGCGGGCAGCGACCCGTGCGCCGCGATCTCCCAGAGCTGCCGATCGCCGTTGTCGAGAGCCTCGCTGAACACCTTGGGCCGGACCACGAGACCGAAGGCCCACGGGATCGACTCGCCCAATTCAGCGGCGTCGTTGATTCCGACGCGTGCCGCTGCGAAGGGACTCTGAGGCCACCTGGTTCGCGGTCCGTTCGTCGCATAGCCGAGCTCGGCCCGCAAGGCGCCGATCCCGACGGCGTACTCGGCCAGCACCCGGAGCTGCGCTCCGACCCCGTCGCTGGACATGTAGCCATCGTTGACTCGCGGCGAGGCCGAGAGGGTTCCGAGGGCTGCGAGGCCGAAGCCACTATGAACGCCTTGGTGGTCGTTCGAGATCAGCGTGGCCTTCCCGCCGAGCGCGATGTCGCCGAGGGCGGTCCTGGTCACCGGACCGCCGATCCCGGTGGTCCCGTCTTGCCAGAGGGCCAGCGGCACCTCGACGCCCATCGCGAAGCGCGTGCCGAGGCCCAATCCGGCCACGAGGTCGAGACCGATCAGGTGCTGCACCGGCCGGATGGCGGCGCCGGCTGGGTGAAAGACGACCGCGTCTTGCGCGTACTGCGCCCACGCGCCCACGTTCCAGCGCCCCGGGCCCGCGGTCGTCGTGGGCTCGAGCACCATGCTCGCGTCCGCGTCGGCCGACGGTTTCCAGGTGCGCGCGTCGAAGGGGGGGCCCGGCTGCGCGCGCGCCGGCACGCTCGCCAGGACGAGCGCCACGCCGCTCGACCGCAATGCGCCGGCGACGATTCGCCTACGAGCGAGCGCAGGGCTCGTCATCCTGCCTCAAGACATCGTGCGCCGTTCGAGCTAGGCCGCCACTGAGGTCTTTGCGCTCGGCCATACGCGGCAGCCTACCCAAGCTCGTTCGAGGGCGCCCGGTCGGCGCTCAGTTGGGATGGAGCGCGTCGTGGCCGTTCAAGCCGTCGCCGTCGACCGCGGGGGTGTCGACCCCGGGAAGGCTGGGCGACGACGCGTCCTCGGCTCGTTGCCGGCTCTGCTTGTGCTGCCACCGCTTGATCGCGCCGCTCAAGATTTCGCCGATCAGCGTCCGGTATTCGGTCTTCGCGCCGTTCGCGATCAAGCAGAGGTCGCTGTAGTCGGGCGTCAGGCCGGGCAGCGGATTCACCTCGATGACGAAGACCCGCCCCTCGGGAGTCAGCCGGAGATCGATGCGCGCGACGTCGCGACATCCCAGGGTCATGAACGTGGTCCGGCAGGCGCGCTCGATCGCGCGGAGCTCGTCTTTCGAGAGGCGCGCGGGGCACTCGTAGCGCACGTGCTTCGGCCAGTCTTGCTTGCACGCGTAGTCGTAGACGGGGCGATCGTTCTTCGCGAGAAACACCACCTCCATCGGCGGCAAGACGCGAGGTCGCCGCTCGCCGAGGAGCCCGACGGTGAACTCGCGGCCGAAGACGTACTCCTCGACCAGCGCCGGCTGCCCGTACCGATCGATGAGCTCCCGGGCGACCTCGCGCAGGCACGCCTCGTCGTCGCAGACGCTCTTGCCCGTGATGCCCTTGCTCGTCCCCTCCTGGTTGGGTTTGACGATGACGGGGTACCGGAGCGGCCGGAGCTTCTCCCGGCCGGTGATCAGCACCTGGAACGCGGGCGCGTCGATGTCGACGAGGAGCCGCTTGGCGAGCGCCTTGTCGAGGCAGATCGAGAGCGTGGCCGGATCGCTGCCCGTGTACGGGACGCCGAGCAGCTCGCACAGGCTCGGGACCTGGGCCTCGCGGCTCCGCCCGGCCAACCCCTCGGCGATGTTGAAGACCACGTCGACCTTCGACGCCATCAGCGCGCGCGGGAACTCAGGCGTGGCCTCGAGCGGCACGACCACGTGGCCGTGGCTCTCGATCGCGCGGGTGATCGACTGGATCGTCTCCGGTGCGTCGTACTCGGCCTCGCGGTCGTCGCCCGCGTGCGACTCGATCCGCTTCATGTTGAACGCGAGACCCACGCGCAGCCCGGTTCGCCGGCGACCCGACCGCGGGCGGGCCGCGTCGAGCAAGGGCTGCAGACCATGACGGACCGCGGCCGAGCGGAGCACCGCGAGCACCGTCGCCTCGGCGTCGAGGCCGATCGCGCTGGTCGCCGCGAAAAGGCCCCCGTCGCTGGCGAAGCTCGGGATGGCCGTGGCGCTGAGGAACCAGACGTCGCCGCCGGTGCCGACGCGAAAGTCGAGGGCCGCGACGTCGCGCAGCGCGAACGCCGACAGCGTGCGCGCCGCGAGGTCGGTCAGGCGCTCACGCGTCGCCGCCGAGAGGCGAGCGGGCGCCCGCCGCTCCACGCTCGCGGTGTCGATGTGGGCGAGCCGGTAGTCGAGAATGGGGTGCCGCCGCGGGTACGCCGGATCGACGATCGTCTCGACCGCGGGCAGCGCCGCGAGCCCTTCGACGAACACGATGCGGACGTCGGTCCCCGGCACGTATTGCTCGACGACCGCCCCGTCGGGATATTTCGCGAGCAGCGCGTCGAGCACCCGGCCGAGGGCGATGGGGTCGTCGACGACGCTGTCGGGCCCGATGCCCTTGCTCGAGCCTTCGAAGTTGGGCTTCACGATCGCGGGAAAAGGCAGCTCGTCGAAGCCGCCGCTCTTCAGCGTGGCCCGGGTGACGAAGCGACCGCGCGGGCTGGGCACGCCCCAGCCGGCGAGCTGCTTCTTCGTGAGCGCCTTGTCGAGCGTCACGCACAGCGTGTACGCGTCGCTCCCGGTCGACGGGATGCCCAGCTCCTCGAAGAGCGCGGGATAGAAGGCGCGCCGCGTCTTGCCGCGGTGACCCTCGGCCAGATTGAACACGAGGTCGGGGGCGAACGCTTCGAGCCGCGTCACGAGGAGCGACGCGGGGCCCGTGACGTCGAACGGCTCGACGCGGTGACCGGCGCCCGCGAGCGCGCGCTCGATCGTGGCGATCGTTAATGGCGAGTCGAACTCGGCTTCGGCCTCGGACTCGGTGACCCGAAGGTTGTGCGTGAGAGCGATGCGCATCCGACGGGCGTTCTCGAGGATATCGAGCCCATATCCGCTGTCACCGACTATTCGCCGTCCCCGCTGGCCGCGCGGATCGCGACGGGAACGAGGTGCGTCACGTCTGGCGGCAGGTCGTGCTCCATGCGCAGCCGCTTCGCCTCGAGGTAACGAGACGAGTGCTGGTTGGGGGCGACGACGACCGGCACACGACCGGTCACATGCACGCCGAGCTTGCGGAGGGCGCTTACCTTGGCCGGGTTGTTCGTGAGCAAGCGGACCCCCGCGACGCCGAAATGCGCGAGCATGTCGCGAGCGACTTCATAGCTCCGCGCGTCGTCGGGGAGGCCGAGCAGCCGGTTCGCGTCGACCGTGTCGTGGCCGTGCGATTGCAGCGCGTAGGCGCGAATCTTATTGGCGAGGCCGATGCCGCGCCCTTCCTGGCGCAGGTAGAGCACTGCACCCGCCCCGGCGCGCGCGACCGCGGCCATAGAGGCCTCGAGCTGCTCTTTGCAGTCGCATTTGAGGGAGCCGAACACCTCGCTCGTCATGCACTCGGAGTGCACGCGCACGAGGACGTCGTCGCGACCCCTGAGGTCCCCGACGTCGCCGAAGACCAGGGCGACGTGCTCGAGAGACAAGCCTTCTTCGCCTTCTCGGACACGGATGCCCCGAGCGCTGCGAAAAATATGCGTCTCGAAGCTGCCGTGGCGCGTGGGGATCACCGCCTTCGCCACCCACTTTGTATGGTGCGCTGTCTCGTGTGCCGTCTCGTGCGAAGTCTGCTGCGTAGGCTCGTGTCCGCTTTGCGATGCGCTATGTGCGCCTTGAGGCCGGATCACCCTTGAGGGGACGTGCATCTCGTGTTTCCTGCTTCTTCGTGGGCCGTCGGGCCTGACCGGTCTCGGGCCACTCTTGGGACCAAAACGTAGGGACGAGTCGCCGCCCAGTCAAATGGGTCAGGTTCGCGCGGGCGATTCGCTCGATGGTCGGGTCGGTTGTTCCGATGTTCGACCCGGGCCACGGGTCGCGCGCGTCTCGGCCTTGCACAAGCGCGTCAGCATGTCTTCGAGGATGGCGTCGGCGTCGCGGCGGGAGCTCTTCAGCGCCAGGTCCGTTTCGGCGAGAACGAGCAGCCACCGCTCGACCTCGCGCGGCCGCACGGCGCGCGCCTTGGCGCCGAGCTCGCGCGCCCGGTAGGGCTGGAAGACCCCCGCCCGGCGCGCCGCGTCGTCGGCCGAGGCGCCCGATTCGAGGGCGGCCTGATACCGGGCGAGCTGGCGAATGGACCAGGCGAGGGCGCCCAGCAGCGGGAGGCCGCGCTCGCGTGGGTCGTACGCGTCGGCGAGGGTGCGGAGCGCCCGGCCGAGGTCGCGCGCGCCCACGGCGTCGACGAGCGCCCAGGTGTCGGCGGTTCGAACGCGAGCGACGCAAGCGCCGATCGCCGCCTCGTCGATGGGTGCCCCTTCGCCGGCATAGAGAGACACGCGCTCGACCGCGTCGTCGACCGACGACAGATCCGGGCCGGCGAGGGTGGCCAGGAGCTCGGGCACGTCGTGGTCGACGGCGTGGTTTTTCGAGGCGAAGCGGGCGACGATCCACCCGGGGAGGGCGCGGGCGTCGAGCGGATCGCACGCCACGAGAAACCCCCGCTTCTTGGCCGCGGCGGCGAGCTTCCGGCGGCCGTCGACCTTCGACCCCACGACGACGAGGCACGTCGAGTCGATCGGGGCCGCCGCGTACTCGGCCAGCCGGTCGAACGGCGACGTCGCGGTCTCCGCGTCCCATCGCTCGGCGCCCCGGACGAGCACGAAGCGGCGGGCGGCCATTACGGGCACCGTGCGCGACGCCGCGATGATCTTCTCGACGTCGACCTCGCCCGCGGTGAACTTGTCTTCGTTGAAGGCCGCGACACCGCCGGCCAGCGAAGCCGCGCGGAGCTCGCGCACGACCTCGTCGCGGAGCAGCCGCTCTTCGCCGGCGACGAGGTACACCGGCAAGAGGCGCCCTTTCCGGGCCTGGTCGATCGCTTCAGCGGGCGTCATGGCGTCTCGAGGGTCCGGCATCGGCCGGCGCCAATCCCCCCCGGCAGGGTGAGCGGCGGGGCGCCGGCCCTTTCGTCTAGCACGCCGTCAGCGTCGACTGGCGCGCCGGCGACGAGACCTGCGGGTGACCACTGCCAGCCCGAGGAGCGCCGCCGCCCCCGCGCCGAGCGTTCCGCCCGCCCATCCGTCTGCCCCGGCGACGACGCAGCCGCAGCCGCTGGGGTGGTCCTTCACCGACTCCTCTTCCGACGTGGCGTTGAACGCGCCCTTGGGCACCATGTCCGGAGCCGGGCCGGATGCGACGACGTCGGTGGAGGCGGGGCCGGCAGACGAGGGCGTGTCGTTCTGTGCGACCTGCGACCCGCCGTCGATGCCGCTGCTGACCGACTCCATCTTCGGCCCCTTCTTCTTCGCGTCCTTCGGGTCGCCCGCGAAGTCCATCGAGCCGCGGTAGACGGGGGGGTTGTCGCCCTTGAGAACCAGCTTCTGGGCGGCGCCGATGTCTCCGTCGGTGCCTGACAGGACGACCGTGTATTCGCCCGCTTCGAAGTATCCATCTTTGCGCGCGAGGTCGAACTCGAAATAGGTCGACTTGAAGACCTTGCCGCTCGGATCCGCGAAGTCGACGTCGAGCGACACGATCTGCTTGGCCGCCGTCTCGAGCACCACCCGGTGGTGCTGGGGCTCGCCGCCCTTCGTCATGATCGCGCGCTCGTCGACGGCTTCCTTCGAGAAGGTGAAGCGCATCGGCGTGTGCATCATGGCGGGCGCCTTCGACAGATCGATCCGCACCTTGATGTGCCACTCGGCCCTGCTCTCGGTGACCTCTGGCGTCTTGATCGTGTAGCTCGACGCGAACGCGGCCCGCGGAACGAGCAAGACGACCGCGACGGCGACAAGCGCGACGGCGAGCGTGACGAATCGAGCGAGGAGCGATCGCCGGAGGTGGTCCGGGCCCGGGACCATGCAGGGTCGGCAGACGCCGCGGACGTGGCAGACGTAGGATGGGTTCGTCATGACCGCGCCAAGGTACATCGATTGGTTTGTCGGGCGCTATCGGCATAAAAGCGCTATGGGCTCGCGAGACGTGGTTTGGAGGCGGCCACTCGAACCTCCTCCTCGCCGCTCGGTCTTGGTCTTGCTCGCCGCGGTCTTGCTCGCCGCGCCCTCGACGCTGGAAAGTGAAAGCCCGGCTGTAAGAGCTGTGAGAGCGAGTGCGCCCAACACGCCCGTTCCCCTCGAACAACCTCGCCCTCCTTGAGAACGAGAGAGCGAGCAAGCGCCAACCGAACAATCCCGAGGCGCCGCCGCTGCCCTACAGTGGGAGCCAGCGCCGCCGCAGCACGACCGACCGCGAGCGAGCGAGCACGACCGACCGCGAGCATGACCAATCCCGAGCATGACCGACCGCGAGCATGACCGAGGCGCCGACGCCGCAGTCGAGCGCGGGAGCGAGCGGAGCGAGCGAGCATGACCGACCGCGAGCATGACAAGCGAGCGAGCATGACAACCGCCGACATTTGCGGCAAAAAGACTGTCGTCTCCGGGTAACCCGGTGCGAGCCAATGCGTTGACACCCCGTAACCAGGCAGGCACACTCAAGCGTATGCGGCGAGCGATGCTTTCCAATTGCCCCGCGCGCGCGCGTCGGAGTCTTGCGTCATGAACGAGGGGTCGGCGGCAGTGTCGAAGGGTCCCGGCGTTCCGGATCCGCTCATCGGTCGAGTCATCAACGACCGCTTCAAGATCAGCGCGCTCATCGCGCGCGGGGGCATGGGCAAGGTGTATCGAGCCGAGCAGGCGCCGCTCGGTCGCGTCTGCGCTCTCAAGGTCTTGAACCCGAGCTACGCGGGCGATCAAGATCCGGAGTTTCACAAGCGCTTCTTCCTCGAGGCGAGCATCGCATCGAAGCTCACGCACCCGAACACCGTCACGATCTTCGACTACGGCCGCACCGAAGACGACGTCTATTACATGGCGATGGAGTACCTTGAGGGGCACACGCTCCATCGAGCGATCCGCGAGGCGGGCCACTTCCCGGAAGAGCGCGTCGCGCACATCGCGCGTCAGATCTGCCGCGCGCTCCGTGAGGCGCACACGCTGGGGGTCATCCATCGCGATCTCAAGCCCGCGAACATCTTCCTCGTCGAGCACGGCGACGAGACCGACTTCGTGAAGATCCTCGACTTCGGTCTCGTGAAGAACGTGTCCGATACGAAGACCGAAGATCTGACGCAAACGGGCCTCTTCATGGGCAGCCCGAAGTACATGGCGCCCGAGCAGATCCGCGGCGACCGGGTCGACGCGCGAACGGACATCTACGCGCTCGGCATCATCATGTACGAGATGATCGCCGGCAAGGTGCCGTTCGACCGGCCCAACAGCGTCAACATCTTGATGGCGCAGGTGAACGAAGAGGCGCCGCCGCTCCGGGTCATGAACCCGAACACGCAGGTGTCGCTCGCGTTCGAAGAGCTCATCGCGCGCTGCATGTCGAAGAGCCCCAACCAGCGCTTCTCGTCGATGGACGAAGTGCTCGCGTGCCTCAAGCGCCTCGGGGGCGCGTTCAACCAGACGTTCAGCGGCACGCAGACCGGCGAGTTCCGCGCGATCGGATCCTCGGGAACGAGCCCGCGCCCCCTCTCGTCGACCCCCGATCCGATGACGAGCGGACCGAACGTCATCGGCTCCTTCGCGGGGCACGATCGCGTGCTCACCGGTTCCGGGAGCATGCTCGTGCCCGCCATTCCGATCGACGTGGGCGTCACCGGCCCCATGGTCTCGACTCCGCCGCCCGCGAGCGGGTCCAAAGGCGTGCTCGTCACCGCGGTCGTCGGCGTCCTGGCCATCGCCGGCATCATCGGTTACGCGGCGGTTCGGCCGAACGGGGCCGCCGGGTCCGGCGTCCAGGCTCCGGTCACGCCGTCGGCACTGGCCGCGCCGCGCTCCGCGGCCGCCGAGCCCGTTCCCCCGCCCGTCGCGATCGTCAAGGTTCGCATCAACACCGACCCCGACGGGGCGACCGTGAAAGAAGACGGCGTCGAGCTTTGCGGGAGCACGCCCTGCGACATCCTCTACAAGGGCGCCGACGCCGACCCGGGTCGCGAGCACAAGCTGGCGCTGAGTCGTCAGGGATACAAGGTCGAGACGAGGACGCTGAAAGTCGGGGACAGCCCTCTCGCCGTCAAGCTGGCGAAGGCGCTCGAAAGCCCACGTTTCATCCCTCAGGGGCAGCCTGCTTACGGCGGCCAGCGACCCGAGGCGCGCCCCGAGGCGCCCCCACCCGCCGGTTACAAGAACGATCTTCCGTACTGAGCGACTCATCAAAAAGAGGACGAGCCATAGTCGGCTAGTTTATGTTCTCTCTTGAGAGGCTGCGCGCTCGGTCTCCAAGGGGCACGCGCGCCGTATCGAAGACACTGGAATCATCTGGCCGGTAGATCCGCGGAGTCGGCGGCTCTCGCGCGCATACGCGATCGGCATCTCGTCTTTTCCCCAAGCTTGCTCGAGGGAGCTCGAAAACGTGGCGCAACGCAGGCTCGCAAGGATCGCCGCCGGGCTGGTGCTCGGTCTCATCGTCTTGGGCTCTCGCGGCGCATCGGCCGACGAGCGAACCGAGGCGCGCGCTCACTTCAAGAGGGGTATGGCCGCCATTGCCGACGGCCGATACGAAGTGGGCATCGAGGAGCTGAAGTCGGCTTACGACATCCTCCCGCACCCGAACGTCCTTTACAACATTGCCCGCGCGTACGTGGACACCGGCGACCTCGAGAACGCCGTCATCTACTACCGTAAGTACCTCGAAGGCGCGCCCAAGGATCGCGACGAGGTCGCGCAGCTCGTGGTCGACCTCGAAGATCGCATTCACAAGCAGCAGGCGATGCTCATCGAGGCGCAGCAGACGCAGGCGGTGCCCGCGGGCGCCGGTGCGGGCGCCCTTCCGGGAGTGACGCCCACGGCGCTGCCGCGGGGGGCGGTGACCGCGACGACCGCCGTCGCGCGGACTCCTTCGGGCGACCTCCGCAACGACCAGGTGTTCGAAGAGAGCGTCGTCACCGCCTCGAGAACGGCGCAGAGCCCGCTCGACGCGCCCAACTCGACCTCGATCATCACCGAGCAAGACGTCCGCCTGTCGGGCATCACGAAGATCCCGGAGCTGCTCCGACGCCTTGCGGGTATCGACATCATGGAGACCACGGCCTCGCAGACCGAAGTCTCGATGCGCGGCTTCAACCAGCGACTGTCGAACAAGGTTCTCGTGCTCATCGACGGGCGGAGCGCATACACCGACCTCCTCGGCGCGACGCTCTGGTCCGATTTGCCGGTGTCGGTCGAGGAGATCCAGCGCATCGAGGTGGTGCGCGGCCCCGGCTCGGCGCTCTACGGAGCCGACGCCTTCAACGGTGTCGTCAACATCATCACGAAGCCGCCCGGCGAGGGAAAGAGCGGCGTCAACGCGGGCTACGGCGATCACAACGCGTCGCACGTCGCGGTCTTCGCGAACGCGCGTGACGGAGAACTCGGGTACCGCGTGACGGCCGGGTACGACTATTTGCCGCGCTGGAGCCGCGAGATCCCCCCGAACAACATCGCGCGGCCGTTCAACGCCGACCAGAACGCGTCGCTTTCGTCGGCGCTCGCGACGGTCGAAGTCAGCCGTCACTTCGGGAAAGACGTCACCGCCGGCCTCTTCGGGAGCTACCAGGAGGGACTGAACGAGATCTTGGCCGTCGGGCCGGTCAACGACGACATCATCAAGGGCGAGAGCACGAATGCAGCGGCCTGGGTCAATTCGAAGCACTTCGAGCTGCGTAGCTTCTGGACGTACACCCGCGGCCAGAGCGCGGTCAACGCCGCTTACCCCGGTCAGTCGCTCCTTCAATCGATCTACCTCACGAACGTGGTCGACGTGGAAGGCCAGTACATCGACCAGTTCGAGGGACGCGGCGTTGTCGACGATCTCCACATCGGCGTGAACTACCGGGTGAAGCAGGTCGACTGGACGTACCTGGAGAGGAACGAAGTCGAGAACCACTTCGGCGTTTTTCTGCACGACGAGGTCAAGATCGGGCCCCAGTTCGCCGTCGTCGCCGACTACCGAGCCGACTACGTGCCTTATCTCCAGCGCATCGTGCAGTCGCCGCGGGGCTCGGTGCTCGTGCATCCGACGCCGAAATCGACCATTCGTGGGATCGTCGCCACGGCGTTCCGGACGCCGACCTTCCTCGAGTCGTACATCGGCCTGCCGGTGCAGCTCCCGGTGCAGGGCGCCACGCTCGTCGGGCCGCACGTGCAGAGGCAAATCGAGCCCGAGCAGATCTTCACGACGGAGGTCGGGTACCTGAACTCGGAGAGCGACTTCTTCACCTTCGATAGCGCGTTCTTCTACAACCACGCGAGCAACCTGATCGAGGTCCAGCCCAACACGCCCATCACCGTCGGCGACCTCCTCAACCCCAACCAGCCGACGGGCCTCAGCCCAGCGGGCGGCACGTACGTGCTCTTCTCGGGCGGCTTCGAGAACCAGTGCCAGCGATACAACGTCTTCGGCTCCGAGCTCGGCGTGCGAACGTTCCCCGTCGAGGGCCTCGACGTCTACGCCAACTACACGCTCATGAAGGTCGCGCAGAACGACGACGGTTGCTCTCCCGAGCAGAAGTCGCTGCTCGCCACCGACGCGAGGACGAGCGCGCACAAAGTGAACGGCGGCGTGCAGCTCCGTACCAAGATCGGAATCGATGCCGCGGTCGACTTTCACTACGTGTCGCCGCAGGACTGGGCCGAGCAAGTCACGAACGTGCAGAGGCAGCAGATCGAGTACCAGTCGTTCCACCTCGACGCCTATACGCTCGTCAATGCGCGCGTCGGCTACCGGTTCTATCGCAACCAGGCCGAGGTGAGCGGCGTGGCGTTCAACTTGCTCGACGACCAGCATCGAGAGCATCCCTTCGGGCAGATCATCGATCGCCGCCTCATGGGCTTTTTCACTTACCGGTTTTAGGCAACGCCATGCGACCTCCGCGCTCCTTCGCCCCGCTCTTCATCGCCGGCCTGGCCGCGGCATGCGGCTCGATTCCCAATGACCCGCCGCCGCCCAACGGACGCGGCTTCGCTCCTGCAGCCGTCCTCCGCGGGACGGTCGTCTACAGCGGGCCGCACCCGTGCTCGATGAATGGGCACATCGTCGGCGCCACGATCCTCTACGTCTTCGACCGCCGCAATCCGCCGCCCCCGGCAGGGCTCGCGAGCACGCCGGTCAACTTCGGGGTCGTCACCGGAGACGTCTTGTTCGCCAACGAGCCGCGAAACCCGAGCGCGACCATGTACTGCCCCGCGCAGAACGGCATCACCGACACGATCACCGCGAGCGCGCCGTTCTCGATAGCGCCGTTCGCCGGTGGCTCGTACCTCATTCAGTCGTTCTACGACTTGACGGGCGATTACTTGCCGAACTTCAAGTTCCGGAACCTGCCCGAGCAGGGGGACATCGGCGGCGGAGACATCGACACCGCCGACGCGCTCAAGCCGACGAACGCCGGCAACCCGAACTACTTGCCGCACTTCATCCCGGTCGACGTGGGGACCCCGGTGGCGACGGACGCCGGCCTTCCCGGCGCGATCCCCAACTTCAAGCTCCCCGACACGGGACTCATCGTCGACAACCTGACGGTCACGGTGGGCGCTCCGCTGGCGTTCACGCGGCCGTACTTCTTCCCGGCCGGCATGGCGGTCTCCTTCGACAGCGGCTCGGGCACCTTCACCGCGACCGAGCTCCAGTCGTCGGCGACGCCGCCCACGTCTCGCAAGAACATCAAGGGCACGACGTCTACGGACAAGAACCTCGACCCGATCTTGACGATCCCGCAAGACCTCCAGGTGCTCGCCGGGTCGGTCGACAACATGACCGAAGGGAACGTGAACCACTTCGAGTCGGCCTTGCCGCGCCTCCTCTTGCACGGAGCGCTGCCCAAGGCCGAGATCCCGACGGCGCTCGCGCAGCCGTTTCACTTCCAGGTCGGCGTCACGGCGGCCGGTGCGTTCTCCGTCTGGCAAGACGCGCTCTTCGACGCCGGAAAGCAGAAGTGGGTCGCGCAAGACATCCCCGAGGGCGGAGGCGTCCCCTCACTCTGGCCGCTCGTCGTCTTGACGAAGCTCGTCGACGATCCCACCCACACGCTCGACCCGTCCAGCATCACCCAGCAGGGCGGGCCCACGGCTCCGGTCGTCATCCTCCAGGGAATCACGCTCCTCGGCGGCGACGGGATGGACGCGACCAAGCCCGACTCGCTCTTCAACACCGGTCAGGCGGAGGCCTTCGGGTTGCTCTTCGACCCCGCCTCGGGCCGGCCCACGGTGTTCCCGCAAGACCACCTGACGGTGCTCATTCGCCCCGCCGTCCTCTGCTTCGACACGCTCTTCGATTCGACGAACCCCGACAAGCGCGGCACGCTCGTGGCGCCGTTCCTCGTCGGTACGTCCGCGGATCTCGCGAACCCGCAGACGGCGCCGATCGTTCCGCCGTCGGTCCTCACCAACGCGGCGATTTCCTCTCTCGTGAACGGGGCGGTCCAGGGGTGCATGCCCACGGGGCGCTACGCGATCAACGTCGTCTACCCCGACGGGCAGGCCTGGACCGTTCCCAACGAAGCGGGGTCGTGCTCGGGCCGAGAGGGAGCGACCGACTACGACAAGCTGTCGTGCACGCTGCAGCCCCGGCCGGTCCTCTATTCGCAAGGCCTTCGGGCTGTGGTCGAGATCGTCAAGGCGACGGACCCGACCCACTGCGTCGCGTCTCCGAAGGCTCCCGCGCCCCCGGCGACGCCCTCCGTCTGTATGCCGCACTGAGGGGCGCCGTCGCGAGGTTCTCGTCGCGGTCCCCGCCCGCGCCCGGTCGTTCTGAAGAGGGCGCGCGCCCGTGCTAATTCTCCCGTCGAGATGCCCGCGGCACGCCTGATCGAGGTCGACGACACCGGGGTCGCCGGCTCGCTTGCCCCGGCGCCGTGCGTCCTCGTGGTCGGGAACTTCGACGGGGTGCATCGCGGGCATCAGGCGGTCCTCCGCGACGCCGTGGCGCACGCCGGCACCATCGGCCTGGCGGTCTGCGTGCTCACGTTCGATCCGCATCCCGCCGCCGTCGTCGGCAAGGGGGCGCCGCCCCTCCTGACGACCCTCGAGCGTCGCGCCGAGCTGGTGGGCGAGCTCGGCGTCGAGCGCATGTACGTGCGCCGCTTCGACGCCGCCTTCGCCGCCTGGCAGCCCGATCGCTTCGCCCGCGACCTCGTTGCGCGCGCTCTCGAGGCGCGTGTCGTCGTCGTCGGCGAGAACTTCCGCTTCGGCGCGCGGCGCGCGGGGGACCTCACCTTGCTTCGTGACCTCGGAAAGGAGCTCGGCTTCGACGTGCGCGTGAGCGCCGTCGCGCGAGACGCCGGCGGCCCCTACTCGAGCACGCGCGCACGCGAGGCCATCCGCGCGGGGAACGTCGACGAGGTCCGCAACGTGCTCGGGCGCCCGCATGCCCTCACCGGCGTCGTCGTGCACGGCGACGAGCGCGGGCGAACCATCGGGGTCCCCACGGCCAACCTCGCCGGGCCTGCCGAGCTCCTGCCTCCGAACGGCGTCTACGCCGTGACTGCCGAGCGCTACGACGCCGGCCACAACGGGCGCGGCGGGGTCTTCGTTCCGCTGGCGCAAGGGCTGACCAACATCGGCGTCCGTCCGACCGTCGGCGGGGGGAGGCTCTCGATCGAGACGTTCTTCCTCGACTACGCGGGCGACCTCTACGACGCGCGCCTCCGCGTCCACCTCGTCGCCTCGCTCCGCGAGGAGAAGAAGTTCGGCTCGCTCGACGAGCTCAAGGCTCAGATCGCCCGCGACGTGGCCGACGCGCGCGTCGCGCTCGCTCGCGCTTGACGGCACTGCGCTCGATCAACGAGAGCGAGATGGGCCGCAGAGGGCGCAGAGAGCGCAGAGCAGAGATCGGGGTCGAAGGCTTGCGACGTGCGCGGCGGATCCGATCTGCGGCGGTGCGCCCAGCGCGCGCATAACCCTCTGGCCTCTGCGCCCTCTGCGCCTCTGCGGCCAATCTCTTCTCGAGCGCTTTGACTTGCATACCGGGCTCGCCTGCCCCATGACGGGCAGATGAACCGTGCGGAGCTCGAGGGGCTGGACCGCGACGCCCTCATCGCGCGCGCCGAAGCGGCAGGCGTCACGCGCGCGCGCATCCTCACGCGACCCGAGCTGGTCGACGAGCTCCTGCTGCGGAGCGCCGCGGACCACGCGACCAAGCAGCGGTCGCGCGGGCTCTTCGGGCGGGCGCGGGACCTGCTGGCCAGCGTCGTCGAGCGCGGGCTCAACCTGCCCGACGCCGCCGAGCGCATTCGCGCCGTCGGTGGGCCGCCCCCTCCGCCTCCGCCCGGCGCGCCTGCCGCGCTCCCCACGGTTACGCTCGCGGAGATCTACGCCGCGCAGGGCCATCGCACGCGCGCCATCGAGACGCTCGACCGCGTGCTCGTGCGCGAGCCCGATCATGCGGCCGCGGGCGCCCTGGTCGCCCAGCTGCGCGACGAGACGTTCCCCGTGCCTCCCCCCCGGCTCCCGCCGGAAGAAGACGACGACGCGGCGCTCGGCTCCGGCGACCCAGGCGCGCTCGATGAGACGCCCGAGCCGGCGCACATGCTCGACGACGCGCCGCTGCCGACCCGGTACGATGTCGACGAGTGCGTCGCGATCCCCGTCGATCCCCGCACGCTCTACGTCTACTGGGAGGTGCGCGAGCGCACCCTCGACTACGTGCGGGCCGAGCGCCCGGGCGGGACGATCGCCCTCCGCGTCGTGGTCGTCGTTCCGACGTGGGACGGGCCGCGGTCGAGCGTCCGCAACCACGACGTCCACGCCGCGCTCGGCGACTACGTGGTGCACGACCTGCCCGCGGGCTGCGTCGTCCGCGCGGCCATCGGCTACCGCCACGACGACGCGTTCGTCTCCATCGCGCACTCCCCCGCGCTCGACACCCCGCCCGACGGGCCGTCGCCGCTCTTGGCCGACGTGCTCGTGCGCTGGACGCCGCAGGGCGCCGTGCGCGTGTCCTCGGGCGACCCCGACGGGGCGTCGATCCAGCGCGCGCTCGACCGCGTCCGCCGCGACCGTGGGGTCGCCAGCCTGGGCGGAAACCTGGGGGGATGGGGCGGGGAGAACCAGGGTAGCGGCCGGAGCGACTCGACCCGGGCAACCCCGAACTCGAGCTCCGACCAGAACGCGTTCCTCGGTTCGAGCGGGAACGAGGGCGCTGGCTCGAGCGGGCCGTGGGGCGGCGCGCCCAGCTCCGGCTCCTGACGGGCGCCCGGTGGCGCCCCGGTGGGCACACCGGTTCTGCTTCGGTCGAGGCCGCGCCGGGGGGAACGCTGGCGAGGGGGCCCCGTTCCGTCGTTGAGCCGCCGGAGGCTGCCTGGGGCACCTTCATGGCGTGCCGGGCGTCGGAAAGTGGATCCTCCTCGGCCTCCTGGCGTCGCTGGCCGCCCTCACGGGCCCGGCGTGCGCAAAGACGGGGCACACGTCGCCTGATCTAGGCGAGGCCCCGGGGGCAGACGGAGCCGACGGCGGGGCCAGCCACGCGTCGACCGCGCCGGTGCCGCTGAACACGTCGCTCATCAGCAACACGGCGCTCTGCACGCCGGGCGCTCCGTCGGTCGACTGGTCGCCGCTCCGGCGAATCTCGCGCGTCGAGTACAACAACATGGTCCGCGACCTGCTCGGCGACACCACCGCGCCGGCCGTCGCGTTCGCCCCCGAGAGCCCGCTCGCCGACGGCGTGAACTTTCAGGCGAACACGTACACCAGCGCCAGCGCCCTCATCGTGCAGCAGTACGCGCAGGCCGCCGAGACTCTGGCGCAGGCGGCGGTCGGTGACACCAACCGGTTGAACAACGTCGTCTTGCCGTGCCACACGCAGGACGACGCGTGCGCGCAGCAGTTCATCGGGACGTTCGCGAACCGCGCGTTCCGCGGACAGCTCGACGCGACCGAGTCGGCGGGTCTCTTCCAGGTGTACTCGGACGTGAAGGCGCAGTTCGACTTCGCCACCGGCATCCAGGCCGTCATCACCGCCGTGCTCGAGTCGCCGCGCTTCCTCTTCGTCTTCGAGTTCGGCAACCGGACGCCGTCCGGAGACGTCGTGCCGCTCTCGTCGTACGAGATCGCCGGTCGCCTCGCGCTCTTTCTCTGGCGCTCGGTGCCCGACGACGCCCTCATGCAAGCCGCCGCCGCCGGGCAGCTGGCGACCGCCGCGCAGGTCGAGGCCCAGGCCGAGCGCATGCTCGCGCCCCCGGCGAGCGGGCCGTCGAAGGCGCTCGGCGCGCTCGACGACTTCACGACGCAGTGGCTGCAGCTTCAGGCGACGGCGACCGTCGGCAAGGACTCCCAGTACACCTGGAAGTCCCAGACGGGCGCCGAGCTCGAGGCCGAAGCGCTGGCGGACGTGTCGCAGCTCGTGCTCGCCGACAACGGCGGCCTCGCCGACCTCTTGACGTCGCCCTCGTCGTACGTGAACTCCGATCTGGCTGCATTCTACAAGGTCTCCGCCGCCTCCGGCGAGACCGTCACGGTGACCTTGCCGCAAGGGCAGACGACGTACGTCAAGACCGACCTCACCGCGGCCGGCCATGCGGGGATCCTGACGGCAGGCGGCGTGCTCGCCACGCAGTCGCACACGACGCTCCCGTCGTCGGTGCTCCGGGGCAAGCTCGTGCGCGAGCAGATCCTCTGCGACGAGATCCCTCCGCCGCCTCCGAACGTGCCGCCCCCGCCGACTTCTGTGGCCGACGGCGGCACGACGCGGAGCCTCTTCAACGCGCACGCCACCGTGCCCGGCTGCGTGACGTGTCACCAGTACATGGACCCCATCGGCTTCGGCTTCGGGCACTTCGACGCGACCGGGGCATACCAGACGCTCGACGCCAACGGGTTCGGCACGGGGCCGGCGCTCGACGTGACGGGACAGATCAACGCGATGCACGCGGGCGACCTCTCGGGCGCCTTCGACGGCGCAAAGGACCTGGCGACTCAGCTCGCGGGCGCGCCGCAGGTGTCGCAGTGCTTCGTCGTTCAAGAGCTCCGCTACGCGCTCAGCCGGATCGAGACGAAGGCCGACGCCTGCTCGGCGCAGCAGGTGTACAGCGCCTTCGCGTCGAGTGAGCTCAATGTGCAGAAGCTCATGCTGGCGCTCGTCCAGAGCGACGCGTTCCGGTACCGGTCGGTCGTGAACGCAGGGAGCGCTTGCCAATGAGTCGCGTCGCGCTGGATCGCCGCCGCTTTCTCCGGCTCGTCGGAGCGACCGCCCTCACGGCTCCGTTCCTGCGGGGCGTGCCGAGCTACGCCGCGGGCGGCGCGTCGGGCACCGACCCGGTGTACCTGGTGCTCCTCTTCACGTCGTGCGGGACCGTGAGGTTCAAGTGGGGCGCGCAGGGCCCGGGGCCCACGGGCACCACGCCCACGGTGACGAGCCCGCTCGTCTTTCGCGACACGCTCTCGGCCTTCACCAAGGCCGGACCGATGGGCGTCGACCTGACCAAGCAGGTCACCGTGCTCGACGGCCTGTGCGTCACGGCGGCCGTCGGGGCGTCGCACGAGGCCGGCATGGCCGGGCTCTGGACGGGAAGTACGTCGACCGGCAGCAACAACGCTCCGGGCAGCCCCAGCATCGACCAGGCGATCGCGCCGCTCTTGAAGTCGAAGCTCGGGATCAACACCGCCTACTCAAACGTGCCCCTCATGGTCCAGAGCTCGGCCGACTACCAGCAGCGCGGGGCGGCGACACGGATGCTCTACGACGCGAACGGGAACTTCGTCGACCCCTACACTGATCCGTCCGCGGCCCTCGGCGCGCTGTTCCCGTCCGCCGCGGCGTCGGCCATGCCGTCGGCTTCGAAGGGACCGGACAAGACCACGTTCATCCGCCAGAAGGTCGCGGCGCAGCTCAACGCCGATCTGACGGCGCTCCAGGCGCGCCTGTGCACGGAAGACCGCGAGCAGATCCAGAACCTGCAGGCCGTCTGGAACCAGAACCAGGCCCAGATGCAGAGCGCGGCCATGGCGGCGGCGTCGTGTTCGCCTCCGACGCTGGCCGGCGCGGCCGCGGCGGGGACCGACCCCTTCCCGATGTACGCGCAGTCGATGGCGAACATCCTGGCGATGACGCTGGCGTGCGATCTCACGCGCGTCGCGAGCCTGCAGTACTCGCACGCGCTCAGCCCCGTGACGCATACGTGGCTCGGCTCGTCGCAGAACCAGACGCACCACTCGTTTTCGCACCAGGGCCCCTCGTCGCTCTACGCGCTCGGCCCCGACCTCTACAACGAGCCTGCGAGCATCACGTCGTCGTATCCGCAGCCGCTCATCGACATCGACGCCTGGTACGCGAAGCAGGTCGCGGGTCTGGCGTACACCCTCAGCCAGTTCAAGACGGTCTCGGGCAAGAACCTCCTCGACCAGACCGTCATCTGCTGGGGAAGCGAGCTCGATATGGGCGCCGCGCACAACCACGACGACACGCCGTTCGTGCTCATCGGGGGCGGCGGCGGCAAGCTCAAGACGAACCAGGTCGTTCATTTCCCGCTGAAGCTCGACGCGAACCAGGCCACCAGCAACATCGTCGACCGCTCGCAGAACGACCTGCTGCTCACGCTCGCCAAGGTCATGGGGGTCGATGTGGGCACCAGCTTCGGCACCGCGTCCTACTGCACGGGGCCCATCGCCGAGATCCTGGCGTAGCCGCTGGGCCTGCCGTGGGGTAGACATGGCCCCGCCCGATGACCGTCCCCCGCCGCAGGCGCACGGCCGACGTTGCACGCCACGAGATCCTGGAGGCCGCCGAGCGGCGCCTCGCCCAGTCAGGCCCGCAGGGGCTGCGGCTGCAAGACGTCGCGGCCGACGTGGGCATCTCGCACCCGGCGGTCTTGCACCACTTCGGCAGCCGGGAGGGCCTCGTTCATGCCGTCATCGAGCAGGCCATCGTCAAGCTCCAGGAAGATCTCGTTCGCTCGCTCAGCGACACGCCGCAGGGCGACCGGCCCGACACCGCCGCGATGTTCCAGCGCGTCTACGAGACGCTCTTCGATCGCGGCTACGGGCGGCTGATGGCCTGGCTGCTGCTCGCCGGGTACGACCCGTTCAACGAGACCGCGCGCGCCAACTGGGCGCGCATCGGGGAGGTCGCGCACGGCGTTCGCGTCAAGCGCTTCAAAGGCAAGCGCAAGCCGGCGTACGAAGACACGATGTTCGCGATCGTGCTCTCGGCGCTGGTGTTGTTCGGCCAGTCGATCGCAGGGAAATCGACGCTGCGCGTCGCGGGCCTCGGCGACGATCCGACCGTGGAGCGTCGCTTTCGCGCGTGGGTCGCTGCGCTCCTCGCGAAGCACATGGAAGAGGGGCTGCCGTAAGGGCTTTGGCGCCCGCTCGGCTCGCGCTCGAGATGGGCCGCGGAGGCGCAGAGCGCGCAGAGGACGATAGTTTTGCGCTAAGTGACGGCATTGGCTCGAGTTCAGGCCAAGGCTAGGGATCGCCCGCCGGCGCCGCCATGCCGCCGGGCTCCACGCCCCAGACGAGCTTGCCGCTGCGATAGAGCGTGATGGCTGTCGACGGCGTGAACGCGGTCGCGGCGCTGTTGAACGAGTAGTCGCCCGTTTGCGTGAACATGCCGCTGTAGTTGCTCTTGTGGAAGCGGTTCTGGATCTGCGCCGTCAGACCAGGAGGGATGCTCCCCGCGCCCGCGGAGAAAGAGATCTCCATGTACGAGTCCGCACTGGCGTTCGGCGTGGGAGCCGCGCCGAACGTCGCCATCACGTCGGGGGTGATCGCCATGGTGGAGCCGCCGACGACGTCGACCTGCGCGTAGTCGCAAACGTACTCTTGCGGCAACGAGCCGCTGCTCGCGTCGACGTTGTACCAATAGCGCACCGTGATCTCGGCGAGAGCCTGGGCAGACGTGCCCTTGTTGGTGATCCTGTACCAGGGCTTGATCTCCTGGGGCATGGGCCCGGTCGCGTTGCATTCGTAGTCCACCGTCAGTGGGCACGTCGGGCACGACGGCGGAGGCGGCGGGCCCGCCTCGGCGAGGGGCGCCGTGCTGTCGTCTCCGCTGGGCGCCGACCCGTTGGAGGCATCGCCGCCAGCCGGGGTGGGATTGCCCATGACGACTCCGCTGCTGCTCCCGCTCCCGCTGCTGTTCACGATCCCGCTGCTGTTGCCGCCACTCGAAGACGTCGTCGCGATGGCCCCGGCGCCGTCGCCCTTGGGGTCGTCTCCGGGGTCGGCCGCGCAGGCGGCCGCGGCGATCGAGACGACCGCAGCCCACGTGACCCCACCGCGAAGCCCGAGCTTCATCGATCGAACCCACGAAGTCCGAGCTTCATCGATCCAGTAGTGCCCTCCGCGCGTCCCCGCGGCTCATTCTAGGGGCCCGGCCCGGGCCGCATTGGTGAGCCGCGGGTCCGGCAGAGCGAGACTAAGGGTTTGCAGAATGCGCTTAACCCCGCGGTCTTGGTGGCCGCTCGCCGTCCTCGGGGCCGCTCCGGTGCTCGTCGTCCCTAGCCCGGCGGCCGCTGCGGCGAACGACGCCGCCGCGTCGAAGCTCCGGCAAGACGCGATCTACCAGGACTACCTCGCGACGCGCTTCGACGACGCACAGGCCAAGCTCCTCAAGGCGCTCGCGCTATGCGCCGGCGCGCCCGACTGCACCGCGACGACTCGCGCTCACCTCCACTGCGATCTCGGGGTCATCGACTTCGCGCTGCAGAGGCCGGACGACGCTCGCGCCGAGTTCGCGGAGGCCGTGAAGCAAGATCCGGGCGTCGCGCTCGACCACGATCTCTCGACGCCCGCGCTCGAGCGCGCCTTTGCGGCCGCCGGCGGGCGACCGTACGCCGCGGAAGCCGCGCATGCCTCGGCAACAGGCGTCAAGGACGCCGACGCGCAAGCCGAGGGCCCCGTCGCGCCCGGACCGGCGGAAGGACCGTCGGCGCCGGAAGCACCGTCGGCGCCGGAAGCACCGACGGAGAACGCCGAGCGCCAGGGCACGGACTGTCCGCCGGGATTCCCGGGGTGCGCCGCGTCGGACGGGCCGGAGAAGGACGAGGAGTCGGACGAGGCGCAGGCCCGACCCGACGCGCCCTTCAAGCGGAGCTGGGTCAGTGTCGCCTTTCAGGCTGAGGCCCTCTTGCTCCCCACGGCGAGCAACGCCTGCAGCGGCGGTTCGGGCTACGCCTGCTTCAACGGCAGCACCTACTATGCGGCAAAGCCGCTCGCCGGCGCAGACGACGTGGTCGACGGCGGTATCCGCATCGGCACGAAGCGCTTGCTCCTCGGCTATGACCGCGCGATCGGAGCCAATTTCACCGTCGGCGGCCGGATCGGCTTCGTGTTCGGCGGCGGCCCCACGCGCCCCGGAGGGCGGTCGTTCGATCCCGTCCACCTCGAGGGGCGCGCGTCGTACTGGTTCGGCCACGACCCGCTCGCGCGGGCGGGCCTGCGGCTCAACGTGACCGCCGCGCTCGGCCTCGCCGAGGTCGACGCCACCGTGCCCGCCGATGTCTTCGCGTCGTCGGCCGCCTACCAGGCGGGCCAGTCGCAGAACTACGACGCGTGGCGCAAGACGGGGCTCGGCTTCGGGTCGCTGGGCCTCGGCGCGATGTTCGCGTTCACCCCCGACAGCGGCATCGTGCTCGAGGCCAAGGGCCTCGAGATGTTCCCGACCACGGGCACCGCCCTGGGCGTGCAGCTCGGCTACGTGATCGGGCGCTGAACGACGTTCGCGTCGCTCGGGTCCGCCGCGGCGCCGGCCCGTCAGTTGCCGCAGCCGATGCGCTTCGATGCGAGCGCCACGTCATCGAACCAGAGCGTCATCGTCTGCCCGGAGTAGCTCTCCCACCCGAGCCGAAAGTCCGCGAGCATCGGCTTCCAGGCGCCCGGCGCCAGCCACTGCGAGCTCACGTCGGCCGTGGGCGTCCCGTTCTCGACGAGTCCGGCGACCTCGGCGCCGTTGACCCAGGTGTCGATCGTTCCCGCCGTCTCGTCGATGTGAAACTCCACGCACGTCCAGGCGCCGGCCGCGAGCGCGATGCTGTCGGCCACCCCCGCGGGGCCGAGGTTTGGCAGCGTCGCGTCGTCCGACTGCCGGTTGTACATGAGGATCGCGTCCTGGCCGCCCATGCGAAGGTCGCCGCCCTTGTCGGCGGCGTCTTTCATCGCGAGGAACGTCACGTGCCCGGCCCCGAGCACCGCACCCACGCGCACGAAGAAGCGCGCGTACACCTGGGGCCCGAGCGTGAGCATGACGGCCGTGTTGGCGATGAAGACGTGATCGCAGTAGCCTCCGCCGCCGTCGACCCGCAAGGAGTGCTTTCCCCCGTGAGCCTGCGCGTCGTCGACGGCGAGCGTCCCGGTGCCGGTGCAGTCGGGTTGCGAGAGGGACCACAGCTTCGTGCTCGGCGGGCCGCCGGCCGCGGCGCTCTCGAAGTCGTCGCAGAGAGGCAACCCGCCGCACGGCCCGGCCATGCCCGTTGATGCGCTCGCGTCCGGGCTCGCGCCGGCGTCGTCGCCGCTCGCGGGCGTCGGGCTCGCGGACGAATCGGGCGTCCCGTCGTCGACCGCGGGCGCCGCGTCCGCCTCGGCAGCCCCGTGAGCCCCGCTCGGCGCCTCGGCCACGGAGCAGTGCGCGCTCGCGATCACGGCGGCGATTGCCGCGAGCGTGCCCCACGTCCCGGGCCGCGCGCCGGTTCCGCGAGTCAGCGGGATCGCCTCCGTTGCCTTCGTCGCCTTCGTCGTGTCGGCAGCCGGCGTCGCGCCGCGGCGACCGCAGCTAGGCATTTGCCGCGAGCGCCGGGACCGCGGGCGGCAGGTACTTCGCCAGCGACGGCTCGCGCTGCACGATCGCGTGCAGGCGCGCCGACGCCCGCGCCAGGTGCCGCTTGGCCGTCGCGAGCGACACGTCGATGGCCTCGGCCACCTCGGCGAGCTCTTTCCCCTCGACGTAGCGGAGCTCGATGACGCGATAGCTCTCGGGCGCGAACGTCCCGAGGATGGCCGAGAGGCGCGCCACGGCCTCGCGCGGCTCGTCGGCGACGGGCATTGCGGCAGGCTCGGGCAGGTCGCCCGAAGGCGTGAGCTGCAGCCAGTAGCGACAGCGTCGCCGTCTCAGCTCCGTGCCCGCGACGCGGAGCGCGATGCCGATGATGAAGCTGCGCAGCGCGGTGGGGTCTCGAAGGTCCGGCAGCACCTGGAAGAGGCGAAGAAACACCTCCTGCACGTGATCGTCGACGTCGTGCCCGCCGATCGATCGGCTGATCCGCGAACGGACGAGCGGCAGGTAGCGCCGCCAGATCGCCGTCTGCGCCGCCCGGTCCCCCTTCCAGGCAGCATGAACGAGCGCCGCGTCGTCGCCATACGAAGGCGGGAACGAAGGTGGGCGGGTCGTCGAAGCCTCGGTCTGGCAGCTTGTCTCGTGCACTCGCCGGGTAGGTGCCGCAGCCTCCCGCCGACGGCTCACCGTCGCCGTCCCTCCCGAGATCGAGAAACAGGAAGGCGGGAAGACGGCCGTCTTCGCGCCTTCCTGTTCATCCCCTCTCAGAGGACGTCGAAGGGGTAGCCACCGTCGGCGTAGGCGCGGGTGGCGACCTCTTTTCGCAGCTCGTCGTCGTTCTTGGCGATCGCAGCGACCAGGTGGGCGAGGCGGCGTTCTGCTGACGATGCAAAAATGCTCGTCAAGTCGATCTCGCGGCGGGCGCCTTCTTCGCCTCGGCGCTCGATCGCGCGTGTGGTTCGCGAGATGCAAGCGGCGAGCCCGTAGAGGTTGATGGCCATGTTGGCCGTGCGCTTCTGCGTGTACTGCATCTCGGCGATGTCGCTCAGGTGCCGGCGGAGCACGCTCTCCACACCGCGCCCGAGCTCCTGAACGTACTCGTCGAAGATGGCCGCCTCGCGCGCCAGGGTCGCGTGGTGCCGGGTCAGCCGCTCGCGAACGAGCGCGCCGCGCGCCTTGCGGATCGCGAAGTCGCTCAGCAGGCCGAAGCCCTTGATCGGCTCGCGCATCGCGCGCGCCACGTCGGCGAGCTCTCGCCCCGGCCCTTGCATCCCGCCGAGCGCGATGAACGCGCGGAGGATCTCGTTGGTCCCCTCGAAGACGAGGTTGATCCGCGCGTCACGGAGCAGCCGCTCGTAGGGAAAGTCAGCCATGTAGCCGACGGCGCCCGCGATCTGCAGCGTCTCGTTCACGACCCGCCAGCACGTCTCGCTCGCGTACACCTTGCAGATCGCGCTCTCGATCGAGAAGTCTTCGACGCCGGCGTCGGTCATTCCGGTCGTGAGGTACGTCATGCACTCGAGGGCCCAGGTGTCGGCCATCATCGTGGCGATCTTGTCCTTGATGAGCCCGAACTCGCCGATCGACCGCCCGAACGCGCGCCGCTCTTTGCAGCGCTCGACGGCCATCTTGAGCAGGCGCTTCGAGAGGCCGAGGCACCCGCTCGCCAGGGCCAGGCGGCCGCTGTCGAGGACCTGCATCGCCACCTTGAAGCCACGCCCCGGCTCGCCGAGCACGTTGCCCGCGGGCACCCGCACGTCTTTGAAGATCACCTCGGTGGTCGAGGTGCCGCGGATGCCGAGCTTGTCCTGGGGCGGCCCGTTCTGAACGCCCCACCCGCGCTCGACGATGAACGCCGTGATCTTCGGCTTCGCGTCGGCGTCGGGTCGGGAGGTTCGCGCGAACACGGTGAACACGTCGGCGAGACCGCCGTTGGTGATCCACGTCTTGGTCCCGTTCAGGAGGTAGCTGCCGTCTTCTCGCCGCTCGGCGTGCGTCTGGATGGCCGCCGCGTCGCTCCCCGCGCCGGGCTCGGTCAGCGCGAAGGCCGCGATGTCGTCGCCCCTCGCCAGCCTGGGGAGATACCGGCTCTTCTGCTCGTCGGTTCCGAAGAGCACGAGGCCCCGCGCGCCGATCGACTGGTGGGCCCGCAAGGTGAGCGCCACGCTCGAGTCGAGGCCGGTCATCTCCTGCGTGACGCGCGCGTAGCCGGTGTTGGTCAGGCCCATTCCGCCGAACGCCTGCGGGATCGCCATCCCGAACCAGCCGAGCTCGCGCAGCGAGGCCAGGACTTCGCCCGGGATCTGTGCCTGCCGGTCGATCTCTTTCGAATCGACCCGGAGCTCGAAAAACCGACGCACGGCGTCGACCAGCACGTGAAGGCGATCGACCTCGGCGCGCTCGGTCTCGGGCCACGGAAAGGCGAGGCCCTCGTCGATGGACCCGAAGAACAGACTCTTCATGAACGACTGCTCGCGCATCGGTCCTCGGAGTAGCACTCGACCATCGCACGTTTTTGCCGGCGCCGACGCGTTTGTACGTTGCCGGTCTCACCTCGGGTTGCTAGCCATTCATGAAGTTTTCCATTCATCCAAACCGCTAGCGTGGGGCACCTTCACGTGTCGCGACGACGAGAGGCATTTCGACGGACGCTCGAGCGCGCAGCCGCCACCCGCGGCGTCGCGCTGATGGGCGTCTGCAACGTCACGCCCGACTCGTTCAGCGACGGCGGCCTGCATTTCGATCCCGCCGTGGCACGGATGCGAGTCGACGCCCTCTTGCGCGACGGGGCCGACATCGTCGACATCGGAGGCGAGTCGACGCGCCCCGGGGCCGAGCCGGTGCCCGCCCGGGCGCAGCTCGAACGCGTGCTCGACGTGGTGCGTTACGCGGCCGGTCTCGGCGCCTGCGTCTCGATCGACACCACGAGTCCAGAGGTCGCCGCCGGCTGTCTCGACGCCGGCGCCTCCGCCGTGAACGATGTTTCCTGCGTGCTCGACGGCGCCCTCGCCCGGGTCGTCGCCGGCTCCGAGGCTGCGCTCGTCTTGATGCACGCGCGCGGCACCCAGAAAGAGATGGCCGGCTTCAGCCGCTACGCTGACGACGCGTACGGCGATGTCGTTCGCGACGTGTGCCAGGAGTGGGAAGCTGCGGCCGAGCGCGCGCGTTCCGCGGGAGTGCCCCGCGACGCCCTCGTGATGGACCCCGGCTTCGGCTTCGCCAAGAACGTGCGGCACAGCACGGTGCTCCTCGCGCGCCTCGGCGAGATCGTCGCCGCGGTGGGGGTGCCCGTGGCCATCGGGGCGAGCCGCAAATCGTTCCTCACCGTCGCCGACACGCTCGCAGACGGCCCGCGCCGCGAGAAGACGGCGCCCAACGATCGCATCGGCGCCTCCATCGCCGCCGCGCTTCATGCCGCGCGCGCCGGGGCGGCCATCCTCCGGGTGCATGACGTGCGCGCCACGCGCCAGGCCCTCGATCTCGACCGCGCCCTCGCGGCGGCCGCGCGCTCCTCCGGGCGCATTCCCACGCTCACGTTCGAGACCACGCCACCGCCGGCGCCCGAGCCCGCCGGGGGGGACGCCTAGATGCTCGAAGGCTTCCTCCACCTCTTCGCGCGGCGCTCGTTCGGCAACGTCCTCACCGACGTCGCCGATATTTTGCTCGTCGCCTACGTCCTCTACCGGGCCCTCCTCGTCTTGCGCGGCACGCGCGCCATGCAGATGGGCCTCGGCCTCGGCGTCATCTTCGTCGTGTACCTGGTCTCGAAGTGGGCCGACTTCACGACGCTCCTCTACCTGCTCAACGCGCTGCCGATCATCCTGATCGTGGTCGTCGTCTTCCAGAACGACATTCGCCGCGGTCTCATGCGCGTCGGCGCGCGCGCCTTTCTGGCGGGGCTGTCGCGGCAGCAAGAGTCGCGGGTCATCGACGAGGTCGTGTCGGCTGCGACCGATCTGGCCCGCCACCGCATCGGCGCGCTCATTGCGTTCGAGCAAGACGCGAACCTCGACGAGTTCGTGGTCGGGCAAGGGACTCCGATCGACTCGGCGGTGCAGCGCGAGCTCCTCGTGAGCATCTTCCTGCCGGAGAGCCTCAACAAGCTGCACGACGGCGCCGTCGTCATCCGGAACCTGCGCATCGCCAAGGCGGGCGTCTTCTTTCCGATGCCCGACACCAAGGTGCTCGACAAGTCGCTCGGCTCCCGGCACCGCGCGGCCCTGGGCATCACCGAAGAGACCGACGCGGTGGTCGTGGTCGTCAGCGAAGAGCGCGGCACCATCAGCTTCTGCTTCAACGGCAACGTCGTGACCAACCTCGACGGCGCGTCGCTCCGGCAGGCGCTCCTCGGTCTCTTCGGCCAGAGCGGCGCGCGAAAGCGGGGAAAGACGGCCCCGAAGCGCACGGGCACCGTCACCCAGACGGGCACCGGCTCGTTCCGGATCACGGTCCCGCCGCCCGCTCCGGGTGAGCCGCGCAGCAGCCGCTCGGGCGACGCGCCGGCCCCGTCGCCGTTCGGGGCTTCGGCCGAGATCACGGGCAGCGCGCTCTTGCCGCCGCCCGTGCCGCGCGGCGAGGCGAAGGCCGAGAAAGACGCGGCGCCCATCTCGAAGGCGATCACGCGTCCGATGGCGTCCGCGAAGCCCATCGAGACGCCCAAGCCGATGTCCGTCGATCCGGCCACCCCCAACCGCCCGACGGAGGACTGACCGTGGCGCTCGACGTCGGCTACCGGCTCCGCGCTGTCGTCACGGAGAACCTGAACCTGAAGCTCCTGTCGCTCGGGTTCGCGCTGCTCCTCTATTCGCTCGTGCACGGCTCGCAAGAGGCGCAGAAGTCGCTCTTGCTGAGCGTCGTCGCCATGACCCCGAACGACGCCGCGAACCGCGAGCTCGTTACGCCCATTCCGCCGCAGATCCGCGTCACGGTGCGCGGGCCGCGGGCCACCCTCGACGACCTCCACGCCGACGACGTCGGCAGCGTCCAGCTCGATCTCCGGAGCGGCAACGAGACGCGAAAGACGTTCGACCCGGCGACCATCCCGGTGCCGCCGGGTCTCGTGGTCGAGCAGATCGATCCGCCCTCGATCGACCTCACGTGGGAAGACCGCATCTCCCGCGACGTGCCGGTCGAGGTCGGCATCGTGGGGACGCCCGCGTCGGGCTTCGTCGTGAAGGGCGTGCCCGTTGCCGATCCCGCGATGGTGCGGCTGCGCGGGGCGAGGAGCGAAGCCATCGTCGTGCAGCACGCGCGGGCCGACGCGTTCGACGTGACGGGCCTCACGGCGGGCAAGTACACGCGGCAGCTGGCGATCGATCGGCCCGTGACGTCGAGCGGCTCCGCGCTCTCGCGCCTCTCCTACGATGCGAGCAGCGTCTCGGCGACGGTCGAGATCGGCCGCGAAGTGACCGAGCGTCTCTTCAGCCGGATGCCGGTGGCGCTTCTCGGCCACGCGAACGCCAAGGCGCAGCCGGCCGAGGTCGACGTGCGGCTCACGTGCCCGACCGAGGTCGTTCGCGCGCTGCGCCCCGAGCAGATCGTCCCGCGCGTTCAGGCGGCGGGGGCGGCCGACCATGGCTCTGAGGCGCTGCCGGTGGAGCTCACGATCGATGCGTGCGCGGTGCACATGACGCCCAGCACCGTCATCGCTCGCTGGTGACGCGGTCTCGAGCGAGAGAGAGATTGGCCGCAGAGGCGCAGAGAGCGCAGAGGACAGTGGGTTTTGCGCGCGCTGAACCCGGAGGCCTCCACGCCTCGGGCGAAGCCGCCGGAGACGAACCCGGAGGCCGTCCACGCAAGGCGTGAAGCCGCCGGAGAAGAGCTTGGAGGCCTCCACGCAAGGCGCGAAGCCGGTGGGGAAGAGCCCGGAGGCCTCCACGCAAGGCGCGAAGCCGCCGGGGAAGAGCTCGGAGGCCTCCACGCAAGGCGCGAAGCCGCTGGGGAGGAGCCCGGAGGCCTCCACGCGGAGGCGTCCCTTACGAGCGTCGCTCGTCTTTCTCGACGCGGCCGTCTTGCAGGGTGACGATGCGGTTCATGCGCTCGGCGAGGGCGGGGTTATGCGTGACCACGACGATGGTCGTGCCTCGCTGCTTGTTGATGGCGAAGAAGAGCTCGTGGATCTGCGCGCTCGTCGCCGAGTCGAGGTTGCCCGTCGGCTCGTCGGCCAGGAGGAGCCTGGGCTCGAGGAAGAGCGCCCGCGCGAGGGCGACCCGCTGCTGCTCGCCGCCCGAGAGCTCGCCGGGGCGGTGCTGGACGCGGTGCTGGAGGCCGACCTCTTCGAGGAGCGCGTTGGCACGCGGCTCGAGCTCGCGGCGCGATTTGCCCTGCACGAGGCCCGGCATGAGCACGTTCTCGAGGGCGGTGAACTCGGGCAGCAAGTGGTGGAACTGGAACACGAAGCCGATCGTCCGGTTCCTCAGCTCGGCGAGCCGCGATCCGGAGAGGCGCGTCACCTCTTCGCCGGCGACGGTGATCGTCCCCTCGGTCGGGGCGTCGAGCGTGCCGATGCAGTGCAAGAGGGTCGATTTTCCCGCGCCCGACGGCCCGACGATGGCGATCACTTCGCCGTCGTGGATCTCGAGGTCGACGCCGCGGAGGACGTCGAGCTTGCGCCCCATGTGGAGAAACGACTTCTTGACGTTGTGGGCGACGACGAGCGCCTGGCTCATGGGAGGGTCCCCGAAGTAGCACAGCGGGCCAACGGCAAGCGAACCGCACCTCCGGCCGCCTCAATCGCGGGTCGAGCGTGGGCCTGGCGGGCCGACGCTTGCGAGTTCCTGCGCGATCCGCGCCTGAGGTTGCCCCGGCCGGCCTGTCGCGGTACGCGGGCGGGCGTGATCGACGGCTTCAGCGGGTGGGCGCGCGCGCGCGGGCCGATCGCGGGCGCGTTCGCGGGCCTGGCCGTGCTCGCGGGCGTCGAGCGCGGGGGCTCGCCGGGCCGCGATCTCCACGCGCTCGCGACGGCGCTCGGTCAGGTTGCGCACGCTTCGGTCGACCCCGGTGACATCCGCTGGGAGCCGTCCGAGGGCGCGCTCGACGACGCCGTGATCGGTCGCTGGGCGCTGTTCCTCGCGCGCGCCGCGGGCGAAGAGACGCGCGACGTGTGGCGGGCCCGGGTGCGTGTCTCGCCCGACGGAGACGTCGTCGACGTCGGCGACGCGTACGACCTGACGTCGACGCCGGTCGGCGACGATCACGCGCTCGTCGTGCAAGGCGACCACGCCGCGTTCGCGACGCGCGCGTACGGGCAAGAGCAGAGCGTGACGGTGCTCGACCTGGCGGGCGAGGGCGCGCAGAACAAGACGACGACGCTGCCCGATCGCATGATGGCGGCGTTCACCAACCACCAGAAGACGGGCGACGCCGACGGCCTCGGCCGGTTCGACGTCACCTTCGAGTCGCCCGCGCGCTCGGTGGGGCTGGCCCTCGGCGCCGACGCGCTCGACATCGACCTCGCCGGCCTTCTGGGCGTCGAGGGCGGCTCGCCGGCGTCGCGCGAGTCGCCCGCGTCGCGCACGCGCTTCGACCTCGCGACCGCCGAGCTCGCGCCGGCGCTCTCGAGGGTGCACGCCGACGCCTCGATGCACCTGCCCAAGCGGTTCTCGCACTGGGTCGTCGACACGCTGCGCGCCGTCCCCTGGATCGGCGCGGCGCCGGTCGCGTGGGTCGAGGATCAGGCACTCGCGCTCCGCGACGGCTACCGGCGGGTCGCGTTCCAGGGCAGCCACGACGCGACCGACGTCATGGGCAGCGCGGAGCCGCCGCCGCCCGTGCTCGACACGTCCGAAGCTTCGGTCGAAGAGGCGCACTGGCCGCCCGCGCGCATCCCGACGATCTGGAAGTCGCCCCAGCCCGGCGAGGGCGAGTGGGTCACGCCCGACGTTCCCTGGATGCGCCGGGTGCCGGGCGTGTCGGCGGACGCGCCGTCGCCGTTCTACCGCACGTTCGTTCGTCCCGACGAACAGCGGCCCTACGCGCAGGTGATCCTGGTCGCGATGGATCTGCGGCAGCTCGACATGGAGATGGAAGCGGGCGTCGAGGATCCCGAGCCGCTGACGGGCCCGAAGGGGACCGGCCGCATTCCGCGCGACCCCGCCCTCTACCGTCGGGTCGCGGCCGCGTTCAACGGCGCCTTCAAGACCGAGCACGGCCACTACGGGATGATGGTGCACAAGCGCGTCCTCTTGCCGCCCGTGCCCGGCGCGGCCACCGTGGTCGTGCTCGACGACGGGCGCGTCGGCTTCGGCACGTGGGGCACGGACCACAACGTCGGCGGCATCGTCGGCGTGAGCGACGACGAGATCGCCTCGTTCCGCCAGAACCTCGACCCCCTTATCGACCACGGGCAGGCCAACCCGACGGGCCGTAACCTCTGGGGCTTCACCCTGCCGGGCAAGGGCGCGCAGACGGAGCGCACGGGCCTGTGCGTGACGACGAGCGGCCACCTCTTGTACGCCTGGGGCGACGACCTCAGCGCGACGTCGCTCGCGAAGGCGATGACGATGGCGGGGTGCGACTACGCGATGCACCTCGACATGAACCCGTACCACACGGGGTTCATCTTCATGGAGGTCGACGGGCTCGCGGCCGGTAAATACAAGTCGCAGCTCCTCTCGCCGTCGATGTCGATCCCGGTCGATCGGTACGTGCAGTACGCACCGAAGGACTTCTTCTACGTGATGGTCCACGACCCGACGCCCCCTCTTCTCGAGGGCGCGGCGCCCTGGGCCGCCGACGGCGGGGCGCAGCCGCCCCCGCGGTGGATGCCGGGCCTCTGGAAGACCGCGGTCGCCGCGCCCGACGCGGCAGACGGGACGATCGAGCTCATCGACGTCGAGCCGGGCCGGGCCACGTGGCGCGTGCGCGCGGGCACCAAGGACGTGCCCGCGGCGTCGCCGCTGCGCGAGCTCGGCGGCGACGAGGCGAAGCGCGTGCTCCTCGCGCTCGGCATCGGGATCGCGTACGAGCGGCACCCGCTGGGCCTGGCGACGGACGGTCGGCTCGCCGCACCGGTTCGCGGCGGACCCGACGCGGGCGTCCTCGCCGTCGGGCCCGAGGGGCAGCTCACGATCGCGCGCGCCGACGCGGCCCCCGAGCTCGGCGCCCACGACGACCTCGTCGAGCTGCCGCTGGCCCTCTGGGAGGGCAAGACCGTGGCGCTCCCGGGCGGTCCGGCGACGGCCCGCGCCGCCCTCGGGACAACCCCGACGGGCCGCCTGCTCATCGCGCGAGGCACCTTCCCGAGCGCGGCGCCGCTCGCCGACGTGCTCGCCCGCGCCGGCTGCACGCGAGCCGTGCTCCTCGACCGAGGCTCGCACGCCACGGCCTTCCTCGATCGCGTGGGCACCCCCCAACCGCCTCGAGCCCGCTACGACGAGTCCGTCCTCTACGCCGTCGGAAGCCCCCTCCACCCCAAGGGCTTCCGCTTCGACGCCTCCGCCCCCGTCCCCGTCGCCAAGAAGTAACTGGCGTCACTGCTGTCGAGAGAGCGACTCAGTGGCTGTCGGGGGTGACGTCGCTGGTGCCTTCGTCGGCGTCGGCGCCGGGGCGCTCGTAGTGGGGGGCCTCGCCGGGGTGGGAGAGGTCGACCCAGTAGGCCTTGGCTTCGCGCACGTCCATGTGCACGAAGGTGCTGTTCGGGTAGTAGCCGCAGCCGGTGTTCTTCAGGGTGCGGCAGAAGTCGCGGAGCGTCTCGTTGGGCACGCCCCGGATGCGGAAGTCGAGGGCGCGGCCGTGGTTGTGGCGCGACTGGGTCGTGTACTGGGTGGGCTTGTAGGCTCGGTACCCGCTCACGATCTCGAGGGTGCGGCCGCCGAAGTGGTTCGAGACCAGGCCGATGAGCGCGACCAGCCGGGCGTCGGGCGGGTGCGTCGCGGCGGTCGGGCCCTCGCCCTGGCGCATCATCTGCTCGAACTCCTTGAGCGAGATGGCCGGGATCTTCCCGCGGGCGTCCTTCACGCGAATCCGGAACGCCTCTTCGGGGCGCGCCGCGTGGATGACGTCGCGGTCGAAGGGGCCTCGGGGCATCGGAACGTCGCCCGCCGAGGCCGACGTGCGTTCGCCGTCCGTTTCCGAGCGGGCGTCGGTCTTTCCCTCGACGCCGGGGATCACCAGCGTCTGGCCGGGGCGGAGGTGCTGGCCGTCTCTCAGGTGGTTGGCCTCGACGATGGCCTCGCCGCTCACGTGGCCGCTCACGTGGCCGCTCACGTGGCCGCTCACGTGGCCGCTCACGTGATAGTGGTGCGCAATCGACGCCATGGTGTGCCCCCGTTGCACCACGTGCGTGACGTCGGCCCGGGCCGGCTCCGCGGCGGCCGCCACGGCGAGCAGCGACCCCATCGCGAGTGCGGCCCCGATGACGGGCGCCCGGAGCGCGCGCGCCCCGGGGAAAGCTCCCGTGAAACGGCCGGCAAAGTCCATGATTCGCGCTCTGCTCCACCCCGTAACCCGAACCGCTCGCGCTGGCTAGCGCAGACCGAGACGCCGCAAGGCGCAAAGGCGCAAAAACGACCGCAAAGACACACCCTTTTTGACGGCCCTCTCCGGCGGGTGCGACACTGCTCTCCGAGAAGTCAGGATGGCCGAAGGCAAGAATCTCGTCGGCGTCGATATCGGGGCGAGCTCGATCAAGGTCGTGCAGCTCAAAGAGTCGCGCAAGAAGCTGCAGGTCGTCCGCTGGGGCTGGGCGCCGCTCCCTCCTCAGACGATCATCGATGGGCACGTCATGAACTCGGGGGCCGTCACCGAGGCGCTCACGCGGATCTTCCACGATGGGAAGATCCAGCAGCGCGACGTCGCCATCGGGGTCTACGGCCAGAGCGTCATCGTGCGAAAGATCACCGTGCCCATGATGACGCCGGGCGAGCTCGACGAGCAGATTCACTGGGAGGCCGAGCAGCACATCCCGTTCGACATCAAGCTCATGTCGATCGACTACGAGGTCCTGCGCCGCCGCCCCGATGCGGGGCAGATGGACCTGCTCCTCGTGGCCGCCAAGAAGGACGAGATCAGCGACTACGCCGCTATCTTGCGCGAGGCGAAGCTCCGGCCGACCGTGGTCGACATCAACGCCTTCACCATCCAGAACATCTTCGAGCACCAGTACGGGCTTCCCCAGGACGCGACCATCGCGCTCCTCAACCTCGGGGCCGCGGTCTCGTCGCTCAACATCGTCAGCAAGGGCGTCAGCGCCTTCACGCGCGAGATCACGAACGCCGGCAATGCCATCACCGAAGAGATTCGCAAGGCCCTCTCGTGCTCTTACGAGCAGGCCGAGGCCTACAAGCACGGCGGCGGCGAGACGCAGATCGTCCCCCAGGAAGTGACCGCGATCATCCAGCAGGCCTGCCAGGGGCTCGCCGGAGAGATCCAGCGATCGCTCGACTTCTACCTCGCCACCAGCGGCGAGCAGGAGATCGGGCGCATCTACGTCTCGGGCGGCAGCGCCTACCTCGCGCCGCTCGTTCAGGCGATCGAGAAGCGGGCGCGGGTCCCGGTGCAGATTTTCGACCCGATGGTGAACCTCGACGTCGATCCGAAGTTCGTCGACGAGATCAAGCTGAGGTCGATCGCGGCGCAGCTCGTCGTCGCCCTCGGGCTGTCGCTCCGCTGCGACAAGGAGAAGCGGCAATGGTCCGCATAAATCTCCTCCCCGAGCGCCGGGGTCAGGCGGGGCGCCGGGTCACGTCGCCCAGCGAAGCCGGGCAACTCTGGATGGTCGTCGTGCTCGGCGTCGCGGTCTTCACCGTCGTCGTGTGCTTCTTCGTCGAGCGGTTCAAGGAGGGCGAGCTCGCGTCGATCCTGGGCGAGAACGGCGTCATCCAGGGGCAGATCGACGCCATCGGAAAGCAGATCTCCGATCACCCGCAGATCACCGCCCGACTCAAGGAGCTGCGCGATCGCGAAGAAGCGATCGGCAAGCTGCAGTCGGCGCGCACCGGCCCGACGTCGACCCTCCTCGAGCTCTCGCGGCTCCTGACGGTGGGCGGCCGGGGACCGACGACGGACAAGGACAAGGTCGAGCAGCTCAAACGCGACAATCCCACCGAGGTCTTCAACGCGAACTGGGACCCGCGTCGCCTCTGGCTCACCGCGTACACCGAGGCCGACCGGGTCGTGAAGATGGGCGGTCTGGCTCGCGACGGCGAAGACGTGAGCGAGCTCGAACGGCGCCTCAAGTTGAGCGACTACTTCACCGACGTGAAGCTCATGCCGGGCGCGAAGGTCACCGAAACGACGACGCACCAGGAGCTCTTCCAGTTCCAGCTCAGTGCCAAGGTGAGGTACTGACATGGCTCCTCCCGCACAATCGGCGCTGGCGAAGCTGCCTCTCGCCGGGAAGATCGGCATCGGCGCGGCGCTCTCGGCGCTCGTCGTGTTCGTCTACTGGTTCATCTTCTATTCCGACGTCGCCAGCAAGATCGCGGGCGCCGAGCAGCAGAAGAAGACGCTGAACGACGCTCTCGCGCAGCAGCAGCAAGTGCAGGCCACTTACTTCGCCGATCGCGGCGAGCTGGCGCTCCGCGAGCAGCGCGCGCACGAGCTGAACAAGGTGTTGCCGCCGGACGCCGAAGAAGACGCGTTCCTCTCGAGCGTGCAGCAGGCGTCGAACGCGGCGGGGATCGATCTCCAGGGCTACACGCCCAAAGAAGAGGTCCCGCAGGCGTTCTACGCGAAGATCCCGATGCACCTCGATCTCAAGGGGCGCTTCCACCAGATCGCGAAGTTCGCGTACGAGCTGGGGAAGGTCGATCGCATCATCAACGTCGAGAACATCGAGCTCTCGGAGCCGACCATCGTCGGCGACGAGGTGATCCTCAAGGGCAAGTGCCTGGCGACCGCCTTCCACGCGCTCGCGCCGAAGGTGGTGCCCGCCGCGCCGGGAACGGCGGGCGCGACCCCGACCACGACGGCGACGGCCGCACCGGGGGCCACGAAATGAGGCCCTCGACCCTGGCGGCGCGGGCGCTCGCGGGCCTCTCGGCGGCGCTGCTGGTCGCGAGCGCGTGCGACTCGACGCCGACGACGACCAGCGCGACCCCGCCGCCCCCGAATCGAGCGGCCCTGGCCGCGGCCTCGGCGAGCGCATCGCCTTTGCCGCCCGAGCTCAAAGGCCCGGAGTACACCGAGAACGACTTCGTCGAGAGCGATCGCAACCGCGACCCCTTCCGGAGCTTTCTCGTGCAGAACCAGCCCGTCAACAAGACGGCGCTCAACCAGCGCAAGATCGAGCTCGCGCAGTACTCGATCGACGAGCTGAAGCTCGTCGCGATCGTGACCGGCGGCGACCAGGCGCGGGCGATGTTCGTCGACCCGAGCGGCAAGGGCACGGTCGTCTACAAGGGTTCGTTCGTCTGCCGCCCCGAAGTCGTGCACATTGGCGGCACGAACGGCCCCGAGTACCAGCTCAACTGGCGCGTCGATCGCATCCGTTCGGCCGACGTCGTCCTCATCCGCGAAGACCCAGCTCAACCCGCCATCCCGCCGGCGACGCGCGTCATCCCTCTCCACCCCGAAGCCGAAAAGCAAGCCGCCGAGGGCCTCATCCCCGGCTGACCGTCCCGGCTCGCGTCTTCCTGTTCACTCTCCTCGTTCGACTCCTCGTTCGAGGCGCCGGTGACGAGGGCCTGGCGGGTGGCTTCGAGGATGGCCTCGAGGGGGATGCCCTGGGCCGTCAGGGGGCGCGTGGCTTCCTCGACGGTGGGCGAGCGGTCGACGGCGCCCAGGATGGTGGCCGTGGTCGGGGTGGTGGCCACGACGCGTACGGCCACGGCGGCGAGCGCCAGCGCGAGGGCTCCGGCGCCGCATCCGAGATCGAGGACCGCGCCGAGCGGCGCGTGCGGCGCGTGCGGCGAGTGCATGTCTCCACCCGTCCGGCCAGGGCCCGGCTCGCTTCGAGCGCGGGTCGCCGCGGCGACGACGACAGGTCCGTTTCCGCCACAAATTGGTCCGGATTCGATCGCGCGTTCTACCGTTGCCCACAACGAATCCTTCCCGGACGTCAGGCACGGAGGATTTGCGAGGAGCCAAGAATGCGCGGGGCGAAATCGCTGGTGTACGTAGCCCTCCTCGGCAGGGGCATGGCCGCGCTCAGCGCGGTGAGCGCCGCGTCGAGCGTTCTGTTCATTCAGTCGGCCGCTTCGGCGGACCCTGTCGCGAACCATGTGCGCGACGTGAAGCTGAAGGCAGACGACGCGAGCACGGGGCCCGCCGAGATCGAGATCGTCGGCACGGGCGCGCCCTCGTACAGCGTTCGCGTCGCCGACGGCGGGCGCAAGCTGCTGCTCGATCTCGCCGACTCGGACGTGGTGGGCGCCCCGGCGGCGATCACGGCGCCCGCGGGCGTGGTCGGCGGCATTCTCACGCAGTCGTATCCGAGCGGCGCGGGGCAGATGACGCGGCTGACGGTGACCTTGCTTCGCGAGGCCAGCTACCGCGTCGTTCCGGACGGGACGACCCTTCGTCTCATCATCACGCCCGCGGGCAAGCCCTCGACGCCGGCGCCGGTGGTCCCGGTCGCGGCGCCGCCGCCCGAATCGACGGCGACGGTGCACGACATCCGGTTCGAGCGCTCCACGTCGAACGCGGCGAGCTGCGCCGCCGCCAGCGGCGAACCTTGCGATCGCGTCGTCGTCGACCTCGGGAGCATCCCCGCGTACTCGCTGGCCCCTTCGGCGTCGGGCCGGCTGAAGCTCGAGCTGCGGGCGACCGCGCTGCCCGACGGCCTCGCGCGGACGCTCGACGTCACCGCCTACCGCGGCGCGCTCCGATCGATCACGGCGTCGCACGACGCGACGTCTCACGCGACGGTGATCGAGCTCGACGCCAGCCCCGACAACCCGGGCACCCTCTCGGTCGAGGGCGGGAGCCTGGTGTGGGCGTTCCCCGTGCCCAGGTCGAGTTCGCCGTCGCCCGCCGTGGCGAAGGTGCACATCGACGGCAAGGCCGTCGGCCGCGACGGCGGCGCCGTGCGTCAGGTCGTCACCGTGGCGCGCGAGCCGGCCATGCCCGATCTCCAGCGCATCGAGACGTCGATCCACGACGAGGACCCGAAGGTCGACACGTCCGGCGGCGAGGCCGCCGGCTTCGCGTCCGGCGACGGCGGTGTGCTGGCGCAGACGCGCTACAACGGCCGGCGGATCGACATCGATCTCAAGGACGCCGACATCCACAACGTGCTCCGGCTCCTCGCGGACACGGGGCACGTCAACGTCGTCACCGCCGACGACGTCACCGGGACCATCACGATCCGCATGCGGAACGTGCCCTGGGACCAGGTGCTCGACGTCGTCTTGCAGGCCAAGGGCCTCGGCATGGTACGGCAGGGAAACCTGATCCGCGTCGCGCCGATGGCGCAGCTCCAGAAGGAGCGAGAGCTCAAGCTCGCGCAGCAGAAGCAGGAGTTCGAGCTGACGCCGCTCGAGACCCGGCTCATTCCGATCAGCTACGCGCAAGCGAGCGAGCTGCAGGCGCGGGCGAAGGAGCTGCTCTCGCCGCGCGGCTCGATCGCCGTCGACGAGCGGACCAACGTGCTCATCGCCCGCGACGTCGCCGGGAACCTCAACTACATCGAAGAGCTGATTCGCTCGCTCGACACCCAGACCGCGCAGGTCCTCATCGAGGCGCGCATCGTGGAGGCGACGAGCAAGTACTCACGCGACGTCGGCATCCAGTGGGGCGGCGACGTCACCTTCGGCCCGGCCACCGGCAACCCGACCGGCGTGGCGTTCCCGTCGAGCATCAACGCGGCGGGCGGCAACTACGACAACAACACTCCGACCGCGGGCATCTCGCCCTTCACACGAAACGTCACGACGCCGAACTTCGCGGTCAACCTCCCCGCGGCCGTCGGAACCGGCGCCGGCGGCGCGATCGGCATGACCTTCGGGTCGATCGACAACATCCTGAACCTGAGCACGCGCCTCTCGGCCGCCGAGTCGAGCGGGCTCGTGAGGATCGTGAGCGCCCCGCGCGTCATGGTCCTCGACAACCGCGAGGCGCGGATCAATCAGGGCACGCTCATTCCCTTCGCGCAGGTCAGCGCGCTCGGCGTGCAGACGACCTTCCAGGAAGCCAAGCTCCAGCTCCTGGTGAAGCCGCACGTCACGGCCGACGGGTCCGTGTCGATGCACGTGAAGCTCAATCGCGACGAGCCCGACTTCACGCAGACGAGCCCCCGCGGCGACCCGACCATCTTGAAGCGCGAGGCCGAGACCGATCTGCTCGTCATGGACGGGCACACCGCGGTCATCGGCGGAATCTACACCCGGAACACCGGCCGGAACCTCGACCAGGTGCCGTTCTTCGGCGACATCCCGATTCTCGGCGTGCTCTTTCAGCGCCGGCGGGCGGCGGACGCGCGCGGAGAGCTCATCATCTTCATCACGCCGCACATCGTCAACCGCGCGGAGGCGCTGGGACGCTGAGGCGCGCGCCTCGGTTCTCGCTCGCGTTTCGCACGTCGATGCGCCGACCGCGGTTTCGCTCGACGTGAGCCGGAGGCGCGCGGTCGTCTCCGTCGACGCGGAAGGCGCGCGCCACCGCCTCGGGGAGCGGCCGTATCGACCCCTCGTCGTAGCAGCGGACGTACGCCAGGTCGGAGCGCGAGCGCGCGTCGTGGCCGCCGAGCTGATGACTCCACACCTGGCTGTAGAAGGTCGGACGATTCTGGTCGATCGTGAACGCCTGCGCGCGCGTCAGCGCAACGGCATCGTGGGTGCCGTCATCGGCCAGAGCGTGATCGAAGCGCAGCGACCCGTCGGCGGCCTGGTCGTAGACCACGCCCACGCCCTCCACGTCGCCGGCTCCATAAAGGGCCCGCTGCAGACCGGGGGCCACGAGGAGCGCACGCGAGTAAACGAGGTCGACCGCCAGCGCGGGGAAGACGCTCCACGTGAGCCAGTTGTTCCCCCAGGGTCGCTCTTCCGAATAGAACGCGAAGTAGCCGACGTCGACGCGACCGTCGTCGAGCGCCACCGCGCGATAGTAGAGGACGTCCGAGAGATCGCCCGCGCTGGCGACGGACGAGCCGAGACACACCGGTTGGTGTTCGATCGCGGCCTGCTCGACCGTACGCTCGCCGCGAGGGCCGGGAGCGCGAGGGAGCGCCGAGAGATGAGTTCCGTCGATGCTGGCCAGCGCCGCGGGTGCGGCGATCGCCACCAGAAGGGCGGTGAGTTTCCGCCGTAACACGAAGTCAGTGCAGCCCATCGCCAGTCTGAACGGTACCTAGCTGCGTAAGGTTTTCGCCACTGGAACCTGCGCTTTACGCCGGCTCCTTGCGGCGATTGCTGCGTGCGCGTGGTGCGATCTGCTCGTGAGTGGGCGCGCATTCTTGTAACGCACCTCGCGCAGCCCGACACTTTCCTTGCGCGCTCTGCGCAGCGCGTCACTCGCCCGACGCCCTGGCGCCGTTCGATCAAGGTTGGTCAAGTCTTGCGCAAGTTGCAAGTGTTGCTCAAGTCTTGCGGGCCGCCGCGGGGTAGGGGAAGCCCTCGATGGGGTCCGTGTCTTCGATGTCGTGGAAACGGCGCACATCCATGATGAGCTTTCCGTCTTCTTCCGTAAGGATGTCCGCGTGGCGCGCGCCCCAGATGATGTCGTGTTCGCCGTCGTAGCGCTTGCGCGCGTGCACCGGTTGCAGCGAGGTGTCGTCGGTGCCGACGAGGCTCACCAGGAGCTCGATCTCGTCTTTCACGACGCTCCCGGGCGTCGCGCCGAAGAGGGGGCTGTCACGCTCGATCGGATGGAGCACGGTCCACGACCGCGCGACGGCGGGAGAGCGCTCACGCGTGAGGCGCAGGTCGTACATCCGGTAGAAGATCTTCCGCTCCTTGGTGATCTCCGTCCGGATCATCGAGACGCGGATCGTGGCCTCGAGGATCGAGTTGCCTCGCTCGTTGCCGACCCGGAGCATCAACGTCGGCACGCCGTCCATGGGCCCGATGACGGCGTGCCTCGAGAAGGCGACGCGCGCCGAAGATCGCGAGAACTTCGCGAAGACGAGCCCCGTGGCCAGCGCCGTGACGAGCAGGCTCGTGACCGACTCGACGACCATGACGAGGTTCGCCGCTACGCTCGACGGGTACATCGCGCCGTAGCCGATGGTGCCCATGGTCTCGGCGCTGAAGCAGAACGCGTCGAAGAACGAGCCCGGTCGCGCGTTCCCGACCCCGCCGGTCACCAGGTATGCGGTGGCGAAGACGGCGTTGAGCGCCAGGTACGCGACCACGATGACGCCGATTGCGGCCGACCAGCGAACGCGTAAGAAGAGATAGTAAAAGTCGCGGAGCGTGTTCTGTGGCGCGCCAATGACGGTGACGCCAGTCTCGGTGGTGGTCTTGCCCGGGGGCCGCTGCGGGGGCACCCGGCTCGGGCTCCGGGGCGGTAGCGGGTCGAGGCTCACCATGCCGTTGCGCCGAGTATCGGCGCGCCCGGTCCGCCGCGCGCAAGAGAAAAAGCCACCCCGCCGGTCCCATTTCAGGCGATTCTTCGCTCACCGCGTCCGAAGTGATGCAGGTCTGCTCGAGCCAGAGCGGCACTTTCTCGGCCACGCCGTGAGCGCCTGACTTTCCTGAAGCCACGGCCGCTCTCCGGCCGCATCCGCGCCTACGCGCTACGGCCGCCTGCGATCGCGCGCGTCGATGGCTTCCACGTCGGCGCGCGGTCGCGTGATCTCGTCGCCGCGGGTGAACTGGGTCGCACCCAGCGGATCGTCGAGCAGCTTCCCCGTGACCGAGCGCGCGTCGTAGCGCGTCACGTCGATCCACATCGACTCGGTGCCGCCCTCGCCGGCGATGTCGAAGGGAAGGCGCAGGAGCAAGGTCGAGCCGCCCGTCGCGCGGGTCGCCGCCCAGCGGGCGAGCGCTGCCGGCAGCTCGCGCTGGGCCTTCTCGCGGCCCGCGCGGAGCGACGCCTCGCCCGGGGCCGCCGCGAGCTCGGACCCGAAGAACCGCTCCGACAGGTCGAGGAACGCGAGCGGCCCCGTGCCCGTCGGGGGCGCGATCCGCGCCAGGAAGTCGTTGGGGTCGCCCGCCTCCGGATGCACCGAGAGGAGCTCGACGGCCATCGGGCCTCCGTCCGGCAGGCTCGGATCGTCGGCGTAGGCTTCGCCCCGCGCGCGCGCCAGATCGGCCCGCGACAGCATCACCGGGCCGGCGTTCGCGCCGTTCGCGATCGCCTCGGCCACGCCGAGGAGAACGTCGGCGATGCGGTCGGCGGCGGCCAGCGGCACCGCCTGGGCCTCCACGTCGGGACCGCCCCAGCGCGCGAGCCCCGCCGTCAGGATCCGCACGATGCCCTCGGAGCGAGGCTCGTAGAGCACCTCGATGCGGTCCTTGCGAAAGGCCGACGCGGCGAGCGGCGCGGTCACCGCGCGGGCGGCGAACGCCTGCGCGGTCTCGATGCGGTCGAGTAGCTGGTCGTAGACGACGCCGTCGATCTTGGTAGCGATCGCCGCCGCCGCCGCGAACGACGCGCGCACCGCGATCTGATGGGGCGACGGCGCGGTGTCCACATGGACGACGACGACGCGCGCGCGCTGGACGATGCCGGCTCGCTCCCGCGGCGAGAGAGCGGCGAGCCCACCCGCGCTGGCGTCGAGATCGACCGCCGCGAGGTTCCACGCCGAGGCGGGCACTACCGACAGGGTCGTCGTGTGCTCGTCTTCGAGCGCCGCCCGGACGGCCGCGCAAGCGGCCTCGTCTCCGCACAGCCCGGGGCCGACGAGGCTCGCCAGCGCGGCGCGATCGAGGAGCGCGGTCAGGTCGCTCTCCGGGAGGTCGGTCAGCACCCCGAGTTCCGCCATGGCCGAAGGCGGACAGCGAAGGCGGACGACGAGAGGCGTGGCGGCCGTGGCCGAGGCCGATGTCTCGTCGGTCGCCAGCTCGGGCGCCGCCGAGGTTCCACGCCAGGAGCAGCTCGATCCTGCGCCCGGACGGAGCACGCGAGCCAGAACGAGGAGAGCGATCGCGCCGCCCACATAGGCCAATCGGCGGCGCGTTCGGGGCGTCGGGTCCATGGATTGCATTCGCAGAACGAGGGGAGACGAGGGGAGACGAGGGGAGACGAGAGGAAAGCAGGAGCGAACGAGCAGAGACGAGCGCCTGGCGCGAGCTTATCGAGAGCGTATCGAGAGCGAGCTAGCGACCGGCGAATCTTCGAACGATACCTTTGCTTTACGTGTCTGAGCGGGCAGGTCGGTCGCGCGAACCAGCTGGCGCGTCGCGTCAACCTTTTGTACACTCGAGCCCACTATGGGCCTGCCTCCCGCGCGTGGCATGTACGACCCGTCGCTCGAGCGCGACGCCTGCGGGCTCGGCTTCGTGGCCGACCTGCGCCGCCCTCCTACCCATGACGTGGTGACGAAGGGGGTGGAGATCTTACGCCGCCTGGCCCACCGCGGGGCCGCCGGATGCGACCCGTGCACCAGCGACGGTGCGGGCATCCTGCTCCACATCCCGCACGCGCACTACGAGCGCACGCTGGGTCGCGCCGGGGTCGAGCTTCCCAACGCCGGCGACTACGCCGTCGCGCAATGCTTTCTCTCGCGTAACGCAAAAATGCGCGCCACCGAGACAAAAGTCCTCGAAGACGCCGTCCGCCACCACAACCAGAAGGTGATCGGCTGGCGCGACGTGCCGGTCGACGTGCGGCAGCTCGGCCCGGTCGCCCGGTCGACGATGCCCGTCCTCCGCCAGCTCTTCATCGGGCGCATGTGCCCGGTTCCGGCGTTCGAGCGGACCCTCTTCATGATCCGCAAGCGCGCCAGCCGGCGCGCGACCGAGGCCGGGGTCGAGGGCTTTTACATCGCGAGCCTCTCGTCGAGGACCGTCGTCTACAAGGGCCTCTCGCTCCCCGAGCGGCTCGACTCGTTTTATCTCGACCTTCGCGAAGAAGAGACGAAGAGCAAGTTCGCGCTCGTCCACTCGCGCTTCAGCACGAACACGTTCCCGACGTGGGAGCGCGCGCACCCGTACCGCCGCATCGCGCACAACGGCGAGATCAACACGCTGCGCGGCAACCAGACGTGGATGCGAGCGCGCGAGGCTCTCCTCGAGAGCGCGGCGTTCGGCGAGCATCTGGCCGACTTCAAGCCGATCATCAGGCCGGGGGGCAGCGACTCGGCGTCCCTCGACAACGTGGTCGACTTCCTCGTCGCCGGCGGGCGCAGCCTGCCGCACGTCATGATGATGCTCGTGCCGGAGGCCTGGGAAGGGCAGCCGGAGATGCCGGCAGAGCGCCGCGCCTTCTACGAATACCACGCGTCGCTCGTCGAGCCGTGGGACGGCCCGGCGGCCCTCGCGTTCACCGACGGCAACTACCTCGGCGCCACGCTCGACCGGAACGGTCTCCGGCCGATGAAGTACGTCATCACCGCGAGCGGCTACGTCGTCGCCGCGAGCGAGCTCGGGGTCGTCGACTTCGAGCCCGACGACATCATCGAGAAGGGGCGCCTCCAGCCGGGCCGCATGCTGCTCGTCGACCTCGTTCGCGGCCGCGTCGTGGGCGACGAAGAAATCAAGCGCGAGGTCTCCTCGAACAAGCCGTACGCGCAGTGGCTCGAGGGGAACAAGATCGACCTTCGCACGCTGCCCGCGGCGACGCCGGTCGCCTCGATGACCGAGGTCGAGCGGCGGCGGCAGCTCCGCGCGTTCGGGTACTCGCGCGAAGACCTACGCGTCCTGCTCGCCCCGATGGCGATCAACGGCGAAGAGCCGACGGGCAGCATGGGGACCGACGCGCCGCTCGCGGTGCTGAGCGAGAAGCCCCACACGCTCTTCCGGTACTTCAAGCAGCAGTTCGCGCAGGTCACCAACCCGCCGATCGACCCGATCCGCGAGAAGCTCGTCATGACGCTCGTGAGCTGCCTCGGCGGCGAGGGAAACCTGCTCGCCGAGACGTCGGGGCAGTGTCGCTTGCTCGAGCTCGAGCAGCCGGTGCTGACCAACGAGGAGATGGCGAAGCTCCTCGCCGAGCCGCTCGCAGACTTTCCGCTGACGGTCCTGTCGACGCTCTTCGACGCGCGGTCGGTCGGCCCCGGCGCGGCCCTCGAGCAGGCGCTCGACGCGCTCTGCGCGGCCGCCGAAAAAGCGGTCGACGAGCGGGCGAGCTTGCTCGTCCTCAGCGACCGCGGCGTCGACGCCGATCACGCGCCGATCCCCAGCCTGCTCGCCACGAGCGCCGTGCACCACATGCTCGCCCGGGCCGGAAAGCGCATGCGCGTCGGTCTCATCGTCGAGACGGGCGACGCGCGCGAAGTGGCCGACGTCGCGCTCCTCGTGGGGCACGGCGCGGGTGCGGTGAACCCGTACCTCGCGTTCGAGGCGATCGACGCGCTCGAGCTCGACACGCCGCGTGAAGAGCGCGCGCACCACTACGTGCACGCGCTCGACAAGGGGCTGCTCAAGGTGATGAGCAAGATGGGCATCTCGTGCCTGTCGAGCTACCAGGGCGCGCAGATCTTCGAGGCCATCGGCATCGCTCAGGCGGTGATCGACCGATGGTTCCCCGGCATCGCGTCGCGCGTCGGGGGCGTCGGTCTCTCCGAGATCGCGCGCGAGGCGCTGATGCGCCACGCCGCCGGCTTCGAAGCGCCGGTCAGCGACGTGATCGACGCCGCGAGCGACGAAGACGCGCTCGACGTCGGCGGCATCTACTTCTGGCGCGTCAACGGGGAGCGCCACCTCTGGAACCCGCGCACGGTCGCGAGCCTGCAGCGCGCCGTTCGGCTCGCGGACGCGCGCTCGTACGAAGAATACGCGCACGCCATCAACGACCAGGGCGACTCGCCGTACACGCTGCGCGGCTGCTGGGACTTCGTGTCGACGCTTCCCCCGGTGCCGATCGAAGAGGTCGAACCCGCGACTACCATCGTCCGCCGCTTCTCTACGGGCGCGATGAGCTTCGGGAGCATCAGCAAAGAGGCCCACGAGAACCTCGCGATCGCCA
>ODAK010000280.1_pt1 | contig 58050 bp, 44 predicted proteins | sample 1539591 | NCBI WGS metagenome assembly ODAK01 (sample SAMEA3539303, study PRJEB22396) | soil metagenome | biome: tundra; feature: field; material: soil | place: USA | collected 2010-05 | depth 0.15 m | reverse complement strand
GTGTAGGAGATCTCGTTGACGTCGAAGTCGAACTTCTTCGGGCCCGGCGCGAAGGAAGCGTCAAACGGCTCGACTGTCCACTTCACCTGCGACTTCGAGAAACCGAGCTGCTTGGCAACTGCATATGCGACCGCGCTCTCGTACCCTTTGCCGTTGGAGGGCGTGTTGTTGTCGAACCACGGCTCGTATGCCGGGCTGTCGGTCGCGACCGTCAGCACACCGACCTTGAACAAGTCGGGCTGAATCGTCTTGTACGAGCACGACGAGGCCTTCGCCGTCAAGACCGCCGAGGCCGCCTTCGTCGACGGCACCGGCGAGGCCGACGATCCGACCGCCGTCAGACCGAGCCCGATCACGGCAAACATCACAAGAACAAGGGTCTTACGCATTGTCAGCTCACCTACTCTTAGCGAAACGGTTTCCTCTTCATTGGGTCGGACCGCACCGCGGTCGCAATGAGCGTACCGCTGGCCCAGGCTGGAGAGCAGTCCCTTCGCGGCTGGCAGCCGGTTCCGACTCTCGAGCTGTTGACGACCCGGCTCGAGCCGAATACGGTATCCACACTTCGTGCCTGGCGCGACCGGGGGGTTGAACGCCGGGTACCGCGGTGGAGGGGGTGCCGGCGAGCGGCCTCGTTGGCGTCGGCGCCCTCACCACCCACCCATGGCCCGATCGCCGGATCCGTCGTCGCCGACGGCCGAGGCGTCGTGCGAGACTCGACACCCGATGGCCCGAATCCTGATTACCTCGCGACTGCCCGACGATGCGCTCGATCCGATCGCGGGCCACGAGCTCATGATGCCGGAGCCCGGCAAGCATCTGACCACAGACGAGATTGCCCGCTCGGTCCGCGATGTCGATGCGATCGTCTGCCACCTCAAGGACCGAATCGACGCGGCGGTGTTCGCCTTGGCGTCGCGCCTTGCAGTCGTCGCAACCGTCTCAGTCGGCTACGACAACGTGGACATCGACGCAGCAACACGATCCGGTGTCGCTGTTTGTCACACGCCCGGTGTGCTGGACGACACGACCGCAGACCTGGCCTTTGCCTTGATCCTGGCCGCGTCCAGGTTGCTCTCAGATTCCGAACGCGACTTGAGGACGGGAGGGTGGACTGATTGGCACTTCGACGCCTACCTCGGGCGGGACGTGTACGGCGCCACCCTCGGCCTGGTCGGCTACGGCCGCATCGCTCGGGCGGTAGCGCGGCGCGCGGAGGGATTCTCGATGCGGGTGCTCCATCATGCCCGGCGACCTACCGGGCTCCAAGGCTGCGTGATCGAGCTCGACGGCCTGCTGCCGATGGCCGACGTGGTGAGCCTGCACGTGCCGCTCACCTCCGAGACGCGCCATCTGATCGACGCCCGCAGGCTTGCTCTCATGAAGCCGACCGCGGTCCTCGTCAACACTTCCCGGGGGCCTGTGGTCGACGAAGAAGCGCTTTGCGCCGCGCTCGAGTCGGGGCGATTGTTCGCCGCCGGTCTCGATGTCTACGAGAACGAACCGAGCGTCAACCCGCGGCTTCTCGCCGCCCCTCGAACGGTGCTCCTCCCACACGTAGGCAGCGCCTCGTTCGCTACTCGCCTGGCGATGGCACGGCTCGCGACCAGCGCCGCCGCAGAGGTGCTGGCCGGCGGCCGACCTCCGAACACGGTCAATCCCGCGGTGTACGAGACATAGCGCTGCCTTGGAAGGCACTGGCCGCCACAACGGTCCGCTAGATCGAGACCCCGGCGACCGACAGCACCTCGGCTGTCCGCCCGGTCGATGACGACCCCGCTCATTCACTAGGTTGGCCGCGTGCAACAGATGGCCGGACGTGAGCTGCGACGGCAAGTGAGCAAGGTGGGACCGCGCGTTGCGGAGGTCTCCTCGTGAGGGTCGCTGTCGCCCAGTTCGCATCCGGGCCTGACGCGGCCGCCAATCGCGCGCGGGCACTCGATCTCCTCAGGAATGCCGCTGAAGGTGGTGCCGAGCTCGTCGTCCTGCCCGAGGCTGCGATGTACCCTCTCGACCGGCCTGCTGCCGAGATCACCCGCGCCGCCGAGACGCTCGACGGGCCTTTCGCTACAGCCTTGACGCAGGCCGCGTCTGCCCTCGGCGTGACGGCCATCGCCGGGATGTTCGAGAAGGTGCCTGGCGAACAACGAGTGCACAACACGGTCATAGCGGTCAGTTCTCAAGGGCTCCTGGGCCGGTACCGCAAGCTCCACCTCTACGACGCCCTGGGCCAGAAGGAGTCGGACGCCCTCGTGCCAGGCCGAATCGACGGCGACGAGCTCTTGGTGCTGCCCCTCGGCGAGTTCGTGGTGGGCGTCGTGACGTGCTACGACCTGCGTTTTCCTGAGCTGTTCCGCGCACTGGCCGACAGGGGCGTCACCGTGTTCGCCGTTTCCGCCGCGTGGGTCGCGGGGCCGCTCAAGCAAGAGCATTGGATGACGATGTGCCGCGCACGCGCTATCGAGAACACCTCTTATCTACTGGCGGCCGCGCAACCGCCCCCCGCATATTGCGGCCGCAGCCTCGTGCTCGACCCCATGGGGGTCGAGATTGCCGGACTCGGCGAGACCGACGGCGTCGCGGCCGCCGAGATCTCGTCCGAACGCGTCAGATCCGTGCGAGCGGCGCTGCCGGTGTTGCTCCAGAGGCGCTACGAGGTCCGACCGAAACCGTGACGCTTCAGGCGACGGGCGGCGAGAGCTTTCTGACGCTGACCGGCCCGAACCGGCTGAGCATCTGGTCCACTGCCTCCGCCCGGGGCAATGACGGCGTGGCACCCGCCACACCCACGGCCAGGGCCCCCGCCGCGGTCGCCCGGACCAAGCCGGTCTCGACATCTGAGCCACGGGCCAGCGCGCTCGCGAACGCGCCGCAGAAGGCGTCGCCGGCGGCCACTGTGTCGACGACTGGGACCGACAGCGCAGGCACCTCGAGCGCGCGCTCGTTGTCGAGGTAGACAGCGCCCTTGGCTCCCAGGGTCACGATCACAGCACCACAGCCACGGGAAAGAAGCGCGCGGGCGGCCTCGATCGCCCCATCCACGCCGTCGACCCTCATATGGGTCAGCGCCGCGGCCTCGACCTCGTTCGGGAGGCAGATGTCGACATTCGACAGAAGGTCGTCGTCCAGTTCCAGCGCAGGCGCCGGATTGAGCATCGTCGTCGTCCCTGCTCGCCTGGCCGCCTCGAGCGCCGCACGCACGACCTCGAGCCGCACCTCGAGCTGAACGAGCAGAACAGCGGCACCGTCGATCAGCCCCGCCGCCTCCCTTACGTGCTGCACCGTGAGTGCTCGGTTGGACCGGGGCACGACGATGATGAAGTTCTGGCCGGTGGAATCCACCGTTATGTGAGCGATCCCGGTGGCACCACTGAGGTCTGCCGTCAGATGCGAGATATCGACGCCCTCGGCTACCAGCTGCGCCCGGATCGCGTCGCCAAACGCGTCCGAGCCGACGCGGCCGACCATCGCAGTTGCCACGCCCTGCCGGGCGCATGTCACGGCCTGGTTGTTGCCCTTTCCGCCGGGCACCATCGTGAACGAGCTGCCAATCACGGTCTCACCCGCCGACGGCAACCTTGCCGTGCTCGCCGTGAGATCCATCGACAGGCTTCCAACCACCACGACATCAGCCATGTTCGCTCCACCACAAGTCGGTCACCCGGAGCCGGATGATCCCGAACCCCTGTGTGAAAGCCCCATTTCTAACCTCGTGGCGGCGTCGCCATGAACGGCCTTGCCCGGTGGCGGAGCCGGGCCCGCTCAGGTGTCGAGGTGCAAGAGCAGCCACTGCAGCAGCATCGTCGCGTTGACGTTGCGGGTGAGGCGCGTCGAGGCCTCGTCGATGGCCGCAATCGCGGCGAGTGCGGACCTGAGGCGCTGGGGTGAGACCCCCGTCTCGGCGAGACGCTCCCGGCACACCGAGGAGAGCGCAGCAAGCCCCGCACGCAACTCGTCTGTGCGCACCCGTCGCAGCTCTCGATTGTGACGGTCCTCGATGACGGAGCGTCCCGCGATGGTCCTGTCGCCCCGCCGCTCGGCCTCCTCCTGGAGCAAGGCCAGCTCTTCGGCCTGTCGCGCACGCACGACCTCGAGCGGTTCGGCGACCGAGGCGAGCAACTCGTCGGCAAGCTCGGCGACTCTCGCGCCCGTGCCGTCCAACCGGCTCGGCACGCTTCTCCATCGTTGCAACCGCTCGGCGAAGCCCGGGTCACGTGCCAGCAATCTGGCCCTGTCCAGGCGCCCGCCTGCGGCCTCGGCGACAGATGTAGCAGTCGCGACCTCGACGCCCTCGCGCATCAGGACCTCGATGATCGCTTCATCGTCCAGGGGTTTGAATTGGACCTGCACGCACCTGCTCGCGATCGTGACGAACTGGCTCGGAACCGTCTCCGCGATGAGGACGATCACGGTGGTGTCCGGAGGTTCCTCGATCGTCTTCAACAACGCCGGCGCAGCCTTCTCGACGAGGTCGAAGTCGACGAGGACGAGCACCTGGTACCGGGCGGCTCTCGGCGTGCGCAAGGCCATGCGCGCGACCTCGCGCGCCTGATCGACCAGGATCGAGGCGCCGGCACGTTCGATCACCGCGAGATCGGGATGCCGGAGCGCGAGCGCTTCCTGGCACGACGTACACTCGCCACAGCCTCCACTCGGGCACAACAGAGCAGCAGCGAAGGCAATCGACGCGTCACGGCGTCCGGTACCGGGCGGACCTATGAAGAGGTAGGCGTGCAGGGGTGCCCGCAGCGACCCGCGGAGAAGTCCGATCGCTCCCGGCTGGCCCTTCACGCGGTCGAGAACCGGGGCACGGGAAGAGCCCTCGGCGGCTGTCACCCGGAACCGTCGATGCCGAGGCGTGCCCGGACGGCTCCGAGCACCTCAGCCGCAACCTCGGAGACCGACGCAGAACCGTCGACGACGACCCAGTGCCCGGCGTCGTCCGCGGCGATCTTGCGGAAACCCTCGTTGACTCTTCTGTGGAACTCCGGTTCCTCGGCTTCGATCCGGTCTGGGCTCACGCCGGGCAGCTGCGCCTGTTGCGCCGCCCGACGACGCCCGGCGACCTCTCGAGGCATGTCCACGAGCACAGAGAGGTCGGGCCATCTGCCGCCGGACGCGAGATCGCAGGCTTGGCGTACCTCCTCGACGGGCAGCCCGCGACCGTAGCCCTGGTAGGCGAGCGTCGAGCCCGCGAACCGGTCGACGACGACGTGGCGGCCGGCGGCGAGTGCCGGTTCGATCAGGACACTCAGGTGCTCGGCGCGCGCAGCGAGCATGAGGTAAAGCTCCGCTCTCGGCGCGAGCGTGCCCAGCGACCGGTCGAGGAGCAGATCCCGAATGCGCTCAGCGATCGGGCTGCCGCCCGGCTCACGGCTCAGCTCGGCGCCGATCGCCGAGGCGAGAAGCGCTGACTGGGTGGACTTCCCGACACCTTCACCGCCTTCGATCGCGATCAGCCGGCCCGGAGTACGCACGGCTCGAAGGTTAGAGCGTCACGTCCGGCGGCTCAGGTTCGTGACGGCGTCATCCCTCTCAGCGCGTTCACGACCTCGGTGATCGCCGCGTCCTGCGAAGCGAGATGCTTCTGGATCTCGATCGCCTCGTGCAAGACGGCCTCGGCATCCTTGTAGGTGTCCTCCGCACGCTTGTCGCTCGCAGCCGCCTGGATGTTCTGGCCGACGATGATGACCGGCAAGAGCACCAACTGGAGGAAGTTCGAGCTGATCCAGGCGATGATGATCGTCAGGTTGTGGCTCTTGATCGCCGAGGGCAGGCTGATCAGGGCGACGATCCCGAAGATGTACGCGCAGACCATCGTGCCGACGCCGAGTGTGATCAGCAGGCCGACTTTGGCGTTGAACCTGGCGAACCCGGACTTTCCTCGGACGCGATGATCGTTCGTCTTGGTCGGACGCGTCTCGCCGTCCAGGACAGCCTTGGTGTGCGGGTGGATGTAGTGGCGATAGTTGATGACGTCGGGCATGCCCGAAGGCTAATGGTGCACCTTCGCGCCGCCCACGAGCGGCGCCAGGATGAGCCGCCCCCGTCCAGGCCTCAACAGCTCAGCCGCCAGAGTGTCCAGTAGCCTCGGAAGAGGCGCGAACCCTACCAGTCGTCGTCAGCCTCTGAAGCTGGCCCTGAGCTCGCCGTCCTGGTCGCGGCTCCTGGCGCTCTGCGAGCCCCGGCCTTCTTCGCCGTACCGGCCTTCTTGGCGCCGGTTGCCTTGCGCGCTCCGGCCTTCTTCGCCGTACCGGTTGCCTTGCGCGCTCCGGCCTTCTTCGCCGTACCGGTTGCCTTGCGGGTTGTCGACCGCTTGGACGGACCCGCTGCCCGGCGATCCGCGATCAGCTCAGCTGCGCGTTCGAGAGTCAACTCGTCCGGGTCGTCACCCCGCCGAAGCGAGGCGTTCGTCGTCCCGTCGGTTACGTAGGGCCCGAAACGGCCCGAGCGCAACACGACCGTCGATCCCGACTCCGGGTCGGCGCCAAGCTCGCGAAGGGGAGCTGTGGAAGTGCCGTAACGACGCTGCTTGGGCTCCGCGAACAGCGAGAGCGCCTCCTCGATCGTCACTGTGAACAGCTGGTCCTCGTTCTCCAGGCTGCGAGTCTCGGAGCCTCGTTTCATGAACGGCCCGAATCGGCCGTTGGCTGCGACGACCTCCTCACCGGTCTCGGGATCAGCGCCAATCGTCCGTGGGAGCTGCAGGATCTGCAGAGCCTGCTCGAGCGTGATGTCCGAGACGTCCATCGTCTTGAGCAACGAAGCGGTCCGCGGCTTGTCAGCAGCCTCGGCCGCCTCGCCGAGCTGAACGTACGGCCCGAAACGTCCCGCTCTCACCAGAACCGTCCTGCCCGTCGCCGGATCGTTGCCCAGGACTCGGTCCGAGGAGGGATGCTCGAGCAGCTCTGCGGCCCGCTCCAAGGTGAGCTCGTCCGGGGCCAGGTCGTCAGGCACCGCAGCGCGGTCCTCGCCGCGCTGGAGGTACGGACCGTAGCGGCCCACGCGGACCACGATCTCGCGCCCTTGCGCATCGGTGGCCAGTGATATCGAGTTCACTTCCCGGGCGTCGATCTCGTCGAGATGCAACGACACGGCCTCCTTGAGACCGTGGGAGCCGTCGACCGCGAGCGAGTGGCCAGGCGCCTTGGCAGGCTGAACGGCCCCTGGCCTGTGCTCGCCGAAGTAGAAGCGCTCGAGCCACGGGACCTGTTCCTCGCTGCCGGAGGCGATGTCGTCGAGATCGTCCTCCATGGAGGCCGTGAACCCGTAGTCGACCAGGTTCGCGAAGTGGTCCTCCAGCAGCCCGACAACGGCGAAGGCGGTGAAGGACGGAACGAGCGCCGTCCCTCTCTTCCACACATAGCCCCGGTCTTGGATGGTCCCGATGATGCTGGCATAAGTCGACGGACGTCCGACGCCGAGCTCCTCGAGACGCCGCACGAGCGAAGCCTCGGTGTAGCGCGCCGGCGGCTTGGTTGCGTGCTCCTCGACCTCGAGGCCGTCGCAATCGACGTCTCCTCCGGCGACGAGCCGAGGCAGGCGGACGTCCTGGTCGCCCCGACGCTCACTCCGGCCGTCGCCGTTCTCGTCGTCGTCCTCCCGGTAAACCGCCAGGAAGCCGGGATCGGTGATGACCGTGCCCGTCGCCATGAACACCGTGACGTCTCCCCTGCGCGCGACTGGCGACTCGGTCAAGGTGCGCCCAACGATGCGGGCTCGTGCGGTCGTCCCGGTCGCATCGTTCATCTGCGATGCGACCGTCCGCTGCCAGACGAGCTCGTAAAGGCTGCGCTCCTCACCTCTCAGCTCGCCGGCAACTTGGGAGGGCGTCCGGAAGCGATCGCCGGCGGGGCGGATCGCTTCGTGAGCCTCCTGCGCGTTCTTCACCTTGCTGCGGTACATCCGGGGAGAGCGCGGCACAGACTGGGCGCCATAGAGTGCCTGGGCCTGGTCTCTGGCGGCCCTGATGGCGGTATCCGACAGCGTCGTCGAGTCGGTCCGCATGTAGGTGATGTAACCCCGCTCATAGAGCCGCTGCGCGACCTGCATGGTCCTTTGTGCGGAGAACCGCAGCTTGCGCGCGGCTTCCTGCTGGAGCGTGGAGGTGATGAAGGGGGCGGCCGGCGATCGCCGGTAAGGGCGCTGCTCGACGCTAGCGACTTCGAACTCGGCGCCGGTGAGGGCCGCGACGAGGCCACGAGCTCCTGGCTCGTCGAGCAGCACGACCTCGTCGGGTGAGCTCAACGTCCCGGTCGGGCTGAAGTCTTCGCCAGTCGCTACCTGACGATCGCCGATCTCCACCAGGCGTGCGGCGAAGGGCTGCGAGTCGGCTGAGAAGCTGCCTTCGACGCTGCACCAGCTGGCGGAACGGAACCGCATGCGCTCGCGCTCTCGCTCGACGACGATCCGGGTGGCGACGCTCTGCACACGGCCGGCAGACAGGCCCTTGGCGACCTTGCGCCACAGCACCGGTGAGACCTCGTAGCCGTAGAGGCGATCGAGGATGCGCCTCGCCTCTTGCGCGTCGACAAGGCGACGATCGAGCTCGCGGGGGTGCTCGATGGCGGCGCGGATGGCGGCGGGTGTGATCTCGTGAAACACCATGCGCGACACCGGGACCCGGGGTGAGAGCACCTCGACCAGGTGCCACGCGATCGACTCGCCTTCACGGTCCTCGTCTGTCGCGAGGTAGACCTCGCTCGCCGCGCCGACGAGACGGCGAAGCTTCGCGACCTGTTCGCGCTTCTCGCGAGACACGACGTAGAGGGGCTTGAAGTCGTTGTCCACGTCGACACCGAGACGAGCCCAGGGCTCTGCCTTGAAGGCCGCCGGCACGTCCGCCGCCGATCGCGGGAGGTCGCGTATGTGGCCGATCGAGGACTCGACGACGTAGTCACCGCCGAGATAACCAGCGATGGTCTTCGCCTTCGCTGGGGACTCGACGATCACTAGTGGCTTGGGCATGTGTGCTCGTCCCGGTAAGGGCGGACGGCCGGGGTTACGCCGGTCCGCAGTGGCTTAGGAGCCGACGTCGGCGTCGTCGGTGCTGCCTGAAATCTCGTGCCCGGATCCCTCGTTCGGAAGTGCCGCTTGAGTCCCCGCCGCCTCGGGCTCAAGCATGCTAGTCGCGCGCTTCGAGAATGCGATCGAGGCCAGCAATATCACGAGGGCCGCCGCCGCGATGGCAAAGCGGGCGCCGTCATGGTGCCGGAGCGTGATAACGGCCGGCAAGATGAGCAACGACACGAGATTCATCACCTTGATGAGCGGGTTCAGCGCCGGGCCCGCGGTGTCCTTGAAGGGGTCACCGACGGTGTCTCCGATGACTGCCGCCTTGTGCGACTCGGACCCTTTCCCTCCGAGATGGCCGTCCTCGATGTACTTCTTGGCATTGTCGAAGGCACCGCCCGAGTTCGAGAGGAAGTTCGCCATCAACTGGCCGGTGAGGATCGTGCCGGTGAGGAACGCACCGAGGGCGATGTAGTTGATCCCGAACCCGACGATGACCGGCGAGAGAACCGCCAGCAGGGCCGGGGTCGCGAGCTCGCGCTGGGAGGCCGCGGTGCAGATGGAGATGACGCGGCCGTATTCCGGCTTCTCCGAGTAGTCCATGATCCCGGGGTGCTCGCGGAACTGGCGGCGCACCTCGTAGACGACCGTCCCCGCCGAGCGGCCGACGGCTCGGATGGCGAGCGACGAGAAGAGGAAGGCGATCGATCCGCCGATCAACAGGCCGATGAACGTCGTGGGGACCGCGACGTTGATCTGGGTCAGCGGGTTGTGGAACAACGCGTCGCCCGTGACGTGCTTCAGTTGTGGCAGCTGGTTGCCGATGGTCTCGATGAACGAGGAGAACAGGGCGACCGCGGCGATGACCGCAGAGCCGATCGCGACTCCCTTGGTGATCGCCTTGGTGGTGTTGCCTACGGCGTCGAGGCTCACCATGACCCGCTCGGCCTCGCCCGTGAACTCACCGGACATCTCGGCGATCCCGGCCGCGTTGTCCGATACCGGGCCGAAGGAGTCCTCCGAGATGATCATCCCCGTCGTGGAAAGCATGCCGATGCCCACCAGGGCCACCAGGTAGAGCGAAACGGTCAGCTTGCCGCCGCCCAACGCGACCGCGCTTGCGATCGCCACGACGATGGCGATGATCGCCCACACGCTCGACTCGAGGCCGATCGAGATGCCGGCCAGTACCGTTGTCGCCGGGCCGGTGCGGGTCGCATCCGCGATCTGTCGCACCGGGCTGCGGTCGGTCGAGGTGAAGTTCTCGGTGATCAGGCTCGCCACGTTCGCGAGCGCGATGCCGATGAGCACGGCCCAGAAGACCTTCAAGTTGCGGACGTAGAACTGCGCGACGAGAAACGCCCCGACGAGTGTGAGCACCGTACCGGTCCTGAAGCCACGGTTGATCGGGGCCATTGCCGACTTGTCGCTATCGCGCGCCCGCACGATCAGGATGCCGAACGCGGACGTGAGGATCCCGATGCCCGCAACGATGAGCGGGTAGAGCAGGCCGCGCGCAGGTGGCAGGCGGAGAGACTGGAACGCGGAGTAACCGAGGATCAGCGAGGCGATGATCGTGATCTCGTAGGACTCGAAGAGGTCGGCCGCCATTCCGGCACAGTCGCCGACGTTGTCGCCGACGTTGTCCGCGATCGTGGCGGCGTTACGGGGGTCGTCCTCGGGGATTCCCGCCTCGACCTTGCCGACGAGGTCGGCCCCGACGTCGGCGGCCTTGGTGAAGATGCCGCCGCCGACACGCATGAACAGGGCGATCAGCGACGCACCGAACCCGAAGCCGACCAGCACGGCCGTGGCGCTGTTCTGGAAGATGAACACGATCGTCGTCGCACCGATGAGGCCGAGTCCGACACAGAGCAAACCGGTGATCCCTCCTGTGCGGAAGGCCACCTTGAGCGCCGGCGGAAGCTTTCCCTCGCGCGCCGCCGCCGCCGTCCGGACGTTGCCGCGCACCGACAGGCTCATGCCGATGAACCCCGTCAACCCTGAGAAGGCCGCGCCGCAGAGGAAGGCGATCGCCCGGGCAAAGCCGGACTGCAAGAAGGTCAGGGCCACCGTCCCATCAGGACGGACGACCTTGGTCGCGGTGAAGAACACGAGCACGAACAGCGGAACGACGATGATCGCGATCGTCTTGAACTGGCGACGCAGGAAGGCGCCGGCGCCTTCTTGGATGGCGGCCGCGATCTCACGCATTTTGTCGGTGCCAGTGTCAGCGGCGAGCACGCCGCGCATCAGGTAGAGGGCGGTAGCGATGGCCACGACGCCCGTTACAAGCGCGAACACCAGCCAGACTCGCTCGGCCCCACCGAGCACGAAGGCCTGGTAGCCGCCGGTCGCGAATAGATGGGGGGGCATTACTTGCTCCTTTGGTCGAGACGGCTCGGAGAATAGGGTAGGTGGCGGGCAGATTCAAACTGCACAATTAATTGCGCAGTTGGTGACTGTTACCCGCTGCTGTTCGCCGGGCCGCCTGCCGCTGGCGGCGATCGGGCCCAGAACCTGGGCGCCGGCCCTCGGTAAACCGACGGTCAACTGTGACCGGGGCCGCCTGCGCCGTGACCCCCCGTCGAAGGCGCCTCGGCGTGATCGGGGGTTGAGATCACCCAATAGAGGGGGTTCACCATCCCGACGCTGCGGCCACGGCTGGCGACCATGCCCTCTACCACGACCCGGGCTCCCGGCTCGATGCCGGCCACGCGCCGGCGGCCTTGGAACACGGCCATGACCTGGCCGGTCCCGTCAGAGATCGTGCACTCGAGCGACGAAACGCCGGCTCGCGGCTGGACACGCACCGTCCGGATCCTCCCCGCGACCCGGGCACGCTGACGCGGCCGCAGGTCACCGATCGGAATGGCGCCGGCGGCAAGACCTGACGTGGAGGCGCTCTGGAAGCCGGCGACGCGCTCGGCCGCTGTCTTGGCGCCCGCCTCGCGGGCCGCCCGGCTCGGCTCGTTCGTGCCGAACTCGGCGTCGTGCAGTGCCCCCGACCCTTGCTCTCCTCCTGCCTTCCAGGGAACCAATTGCCTCCGGCGCTTCCCGAGCTGGAAGGGCACGATGGTCGCGTTCACGTTCGGCAGCTCGCCGACGAATGCGGCGATGCGGTCCGACGTGCGGTCGTGCAGCAGCCGTTGCCAGTACCCCGCGACGACACGGTGAGGCAGGAGCACGCTGACCTCGGTCTGGCCGTCAGCCGCCACATCCGCGATCAGCTCCATCGAGGCCCTGATCAGACGGCGGTCGGGACATTCGACGAGGTCAAGAGGAAAGCGCGAGAGCCCGAGCTGGGCCCATTGATCCTCGAGCTCAGCAGCGCGCGCACTGTCCAGCACGAAGTGCACAGCGCGAAGCTCATCTGGGTCGAGCATCCGGGCGTACTGCAGGGCGCGGGCATCCGCGAGATCCAGCCGGTCGACGAACACGAGGACGACGTGGCGACGAAGGATCGGGGCCACGACGGCGTTGTTGACGTTCTCCTCCAGCTCCTTGCTCTCCTGGTCGTACTGCTTGTGAAGCCGGATCAGGGTGGGGACGAGAATGATGAACAGCACGACGACGATCCAGACGCCTTCGCGGAACTTCACGATGACGAAGATCAGCACGACGCTGAGCGACAGCACCGCGGCGAAGCCGTTGATGACGAGCTTGTACTTCCATCCCTTCTCGCGCATGCGGAGGTGGTGCTTGGCCATGCCGGCGCCCGCCATGGTGAAGCCGGTGAAGACGCCGACCGCGTAAACGCCGACCAGGACGCTCACCTGGGCCTTGGTCCCGATGAGGAGCGCCTCGGCGGCGATGGTGAGGATGATGATCCCGTTCGAGAACACGAGCCGGTGGCCACGTCGGGTGAGCTGGCGCGGAAGGAAGGAGTCCTCGGCTACGAAGCTGGCAAGGTTCGGGAACCCGTTGAAGCTCGTGTTGGCCCCCGTGTAGAGGATCAGCATCGTCGCGCCATCGAGGAAGTAGAACCCGAACTTCCCGAACCAGGCCGAGCCGAAGACGTACTGCGCCTCCTGGGAGAGCACCGTCGGGCTGCCATGCAAGTAGGGAACGGCGTGGGTGACGTGGGCGAGCAGCGAGACCCCGAGCACGAGGAAGCCGAGGATCGTCGACATGATGACGAGCACCCGACGGGCATTGCGACCCTCTGGTGGGCGGAAGGTCGCGACTCCGTTCGAGATCGCCTCGAGGCCCGTCAGCGACGACCCGCCGTTGGCAAAGGCCCGCAGCACGATGATGATCGAGGCGCCGTACAGAAGGCCGCTGCCGGGTGTGCCGATGTGCACAACCCCGCTCTTCTCAATCGAGTGGGTGTGCAGCTGACCGAGCGCGGTTCGGATGACTCCGATGATGATCAACGATCCGGTTGCAGTGGCGAAAAGGTACGTAGGAAGCGCGAACGTCCGGCCCGCCTCGCGGATCCCGCGCAGGTTGCCGTAGGCGAGGAGGGCGACGACGGCCACGGTGATCTCGAGGCCCCAGCGAGTCAGCGACGGAAAGGCGGAGGTCAACGCATCGGTCCCAGCTGCTGTCTGAACGGCGACGGTCACGATGTAGTCGATGATCAACGCGACGGCGGCCACCTGAGCCACCTTCACGCCGAAGTTGTCCCTGGCCACAACGTACGAACCGCCGGCTCGCGTGTAGACCATGACGACCTCTCGGTAAGAGAGGGTCACGAAGAGCAGCACGACGATGACCGCGACAGTGATCGGCAGCAGAAGGCTGAAGGCGGCGACGCCAACGGCCTTCACCAGCTCGAAAAGGATCTCCTCAGTTCCGTATGCAGTAGATGAGATGCAGTCCGGGGCAAGGACGCCGAGCGCAGTCGGCTTGCCGAGCCGCTCCACGGAAAGGCGCTCGGTGACCAGCGGGGGACCGAGAAGCGCCTTCTTCAGACGGTAGGAGAGCGACTCGGGCAGGATGACGACATCGCCCAGTTCCTGGCGACTGAACCTTCCCTCGCCCGCACCCTCGCTCCGAGAAGATGCCGATGGCGATTGCACTTGCTCGACGGCGGGCTCACCCACGTCGTCGGTGGTTCCGCCCAGCACAACCACGGAGCCTACTTTGTCGCTCACAAAGCAAGAAGCGAGCCCGGTGAGGCGCCGGATCGGCGCGTCGCTTGCACGGCCTCCCTGGTTGTCACTGTTGCCAGGGAAGAGGCGAGTTGTGCAGGCGCGCTCCCGGGTGTTCGATAGGTGTCATGCACGTCATCGTCGTCGGGTGCGGAAGGACCGGCGCGGGACTGGCCGCCGAGTTGACCAACGCCGGCCACTCGGTCGCCATCATCGACAAGCTTCCCCGCTCGTTCAGGCGGTTGCCGCCCGACTGGCCCGGACAGCGGATCGTCGGCTTCGGGTTCGACCGGGATCACCTCGAGGAAGCCGGGGCGAAGCGCGCGGCCGCTCTCGCCGCTGTCACCAGCGGTGACAACTCCAACATCCTCTGCGCGCGCATCGCCCGCGAGACTTACGAGATTCCGAACGTGGTAGCCCGCATCTACGATTCGCGCCGCGCCGAGATCTTCCAGCGACTTGGAATCCCCACAGTGCCGACGGTCCCCTGGACGATCGACCACGTGCTCCGGCGGATTCTGCCCGAGCGGGCCGTCACCGAATGGTCTGACGCGACCGGCCATCTGCACCTGATCGAGCAGCCACTGCCCACAGACTGGGAGGGACACCCGTTGCCGCCTGCGGCCCTTCACGGCGACGGGATCCGCGTCGTAGCTGTGACCCGGGCGGGCGCTCCGACGGTCGACGTCGATGGTCTCGTCGGACAGGAGGGGGACGTCCTCCACCTCGTCGTCACCTACGACGTGGAAGGCAAGCTTGAAGCCTTGTTCCCCGGTGCGTCGAGCGTCTCGGGATCCAGGGGCGGGGGGAACCACGAGTGAAGGTGGCAATCGCGGGTGCGGGCAACGTGGGCCGGTTTCTCACCGAGGACCTGGCGCGAAATGGGCATGAAGTGGTGCTGATAGATCGAGACGTCGATCGCCTAGCCGCATTGCCGCCACTTGAGGGTGTTCGTTACGTGACCGCCGACGCTTGCGAGGTGTCTTCCCTGCAGGCGGCCCATTTCGACGAAATGGACGTCGTCGTGGCCACCACTGGCGACGACGAGGACAATCTCGTCATCTCACAGCTCGCCAAACAGGAGTTCGCGGTTCCCCGCGTCATCGCGAGGGTGAACCACCCGAAGAATCACTGGCTCTTCAATGAGATGTGGGGCGTGGACGTGGCGGTGTCAACGCCTCAACTTCTCGCCGGCCTCGTCGAGGAGGCCGTGTCCGTCGGGACGCTCGTCCGCCTGCTGCAGTTCGAAGGCGGCCACACCCGCCTCATGGAGGTGACTTTGGACGCGGACTCGCCGGTCCTGGGCAGCGAGTTCGGTGCGCTCGTCCTGCCTCGTGGTTCGGCTGTGGTCGCTCTCGTGCGAGACGGCCACGTGGTCGTGCCACGACCGGAGGCGCCCTTGGTTGTCGGGGACGAAGTCGTGTTGCTCGTCAGCGCGCAATGTGAAGACGACGAGATCCGGACGCTTCTCCTCCAAGGCTCGTGACCGACGCTCCGGACGAGGGGCAAGCTGGGGAGGAGCCTGCGCCGCAACAGCCTGAGCCGCCAGCGCCGCAGCAGCCTGAGCCGCCCGTGCCGCAACAGCCTGAGGCGCAACAGCCTGAGCCGCCCGCGCCAAAACGGCGCCGAAGTCGCAACCGCGGCCGCCATCCCCGGAGCTCTGAGGCTGTGCTGGCAAGCGAAGGCGCCGGCTCGCACGGTGCCGCCGAGCAGGATGTCGCCGAGCAGGAATCGGCCGGCGACAGCGACGGCAGCGGCGGCGGCGAAGTCGTGCGGGGCGTCAAGCGCCCCGTCCCGGCCAGCTACGGACCGCGGGAGGCCGCGTTCTTCGACCTCGACAAGACGGTCATCGCGAAGGCCTCGATGGTTGCCTTCGGTCGACCCTTCTACCACGGTGGCTTGATCAACCGCCGAACCGTGCTGCGGGCGCTCTACGGCGAGCTGGTCTACCTCCACCTCGGGGCGAGCGAGCAGAAGCTCAACCGCATCCGGGAAAGCGTCCTGCGACTGATCAAGGGCTGGCATCGCGACCGGGTGTGCGAGATCGTCGCCGAGGCGATCGAGGCAATCGTCGAGCCGATCATCTTCGCGGAAGCTGCCGACCTGATCGACTGGCACCATGAGCAGGGACGCCTCGTCGTGATCGTCTCCGCGTCGCCTGAGGAGATCGTCACTCCGCTGAGCAGGTTCCTCGGTGCGGACGACTGCATTGCAAGCAAGGCGCGAGTTGACGACGAGGGTCGCTACACCGGAACGATGCAGTTCTACGCGTTCGGGCCATTCAAGGCCGAGGCGATGGACGTCCTCGCGGCCGAGCGGGGCATCGACCTCGCCGCTTCGTATGCCTACACCGATTCCTACACCGACCTACCGATGTTGGAAGCCGTCGGCCATCCTGTCGCCGTGAACCCGGACCGTGTGCTGAACCGCTACGCGCGAGAGCACGAGTTCGAAGTCCTCCACTTCAGCCAGACCGTCAGCCTATGGAGCCGGGTTCGGGACCGAATCGGGGCCGTGCCGCCCCGTCCCGCGATCGCAGTATCGGCAGGTGCCGTCGCGCTCGGCGTCGGGGCCGCGGCTGCAGGCTGGTGGTTGGGCTCACGCAGGCACGAGAACTGACCCGAGCCTGCGCGTTCTCCGGGTCAGTCGCCGCGGAGGCGCTTCGCCGCGATGACGCCCAACGCGACGAGGAGAGCCAGTATGACGAGCTTCTTGATCATGCCGAGATCGTAGTCAGCTTGACCAGGCGGCGAGCGGTTCAGTACCGGAGGGTCCCCGCACGAGCGCCGGGCGGGCAGGTCCGGCTCAGACGGTCAGAAGGTCCCGAGCCCCGGTATCGCTCGAGGGGTGCCTCAGCTTTGACATCGCACGCGCCTCGATCTGGCGTATCCGCTCCCGGGTGAGGTTGAAGTGCTCTCCGACCTCTTCCAGCGTGCGCGGCTCGCCCCGGTCCAGACCGAAGCGCAGCTTCAAGATCTCACGCTCCCGCTCATCGAGCGGGGCCAGCAAACGGTTGATCTCGAGCGGTAGCAACGCCGTCGCGGCAACCTCGAACGGCGACTCGGCCGAGCGATCCTCGACGACGTCGCCAAGCTCGGCATCGCCGTCTTCGCGTAGCGGCTCGGACAGCGACAATGGCTCAGCACGGAACCTGAGCGCCTCGATCAGCTTGTCCTCAGGCAGCTCCACCTCGATCCCGAGCTCCACCAGCGTCGCCGGACGCCCGAGCTTGAGCTCGAGACGGGCTTGTGCCTTCTGCACCCTGGCCAGGGTGTCTCCTGCATGCACGGGTAGCCGGATCGTCCGTCCCGTGTTGGCAATGCCACGAGTGATCGCCTGGCGGATCCACCAGGTTGCATACGTCGAGAACTTGAAGCCCTTGCGCCAATCGAACTTCTCGACAGCGTGCATCAGGCCGAGGTTGCCCTCTTGTATCAGGTCCAGCAACGGCAGCCCGGACGCCTGATATTTCTTCGCGATCGAGACCACCAAACGAAGGTTCGACTGGACGAAGGTCCTCTGGGCCGTCTCGCCTTCACGGACGTGCCGGTTGAGCTCTCGGCGCCTGGTGGGGGTCATTCCCTTGGACTTCGTCCTTAGTTCTTCCTCGGCGCCCCAACGAGCCTCTATCGCCTGCGCGAGGCGTACCTCGTCGTCCTTTGTGAGCAGCGGATACTGGCCAATATCGGTCAGATACAGCCTGACGAGATCTTCTTCGTCGCGCTCAACTCGCTCTTTCGCCAAGGTACAAAAGCCTCCGTGGGTTCGGCCGGTACAGCCTCGCGCTGTTCCGTAGTTATCGACGCGTAGGCAGAGCCATCCGCGTCCGACCGTCGCTGCCCCACACCGCGCCGGTCAGCGAACCTTGCGCTGCTTCATTACTCGAACGTAAGTGTAACGGTGGAGTCAAGCTTGCCCGTCCGCGGTCCTTGCCCTGGCAGCGCCGCCGTGCTACGCGCGGGCCACTCCACGGATCTGGTTTCAGCGAGCGTTCGGGTCCCGGTCGGACCCCGTGGAGGCAGGGCGGCCCGCGCCAGTCGGCACTGGGGTCGCGGCAGACGCCCGGAACCGGTTTGTGATCGGCATCCTCCGGTCCTTTCCGAAACCACGACTCGTGACCCGGGGCCCGGGCGGAGCTTGGCGACGTTTGTACTCGGCGTGGTCGACGAGATCGATGACCCTTCTCACCGTCGCCGCCTCGAAACCTGCGGCAACCAGGCCGGACACCGTGAGGTCCCGCTCGACATAGCCCTCGAGGATAGGGTCCAAGACGGGATAGGGAGGCAAGCTGTCGTCGTCCCGCTGGTCCGGTCGCAGCTCAGCCGACGGCGGCTTGGAGATCACCGCGCGGGGGACGAGGTCGTGACCCGCGACGGAGTTCCGATGCTCGCACAGCTGGTAAACGAGCGTTTTCGGCACGTCCTTCAACACGGCGTAGCCGCCTGCCATATCCCCGTACAAGGTGGCGTAACCAACGGCCATCTCGCTCTTGTTGCCGGTGGTCAGCACCAGCCATCCCCGCTCGTTGGAGATCGCCATCAAGAGGATCCCGCGTATGCGTGCCTGGAGGTTCTCGCCCGCAAGCCCGCCTGAAGGGTCTCCAGCGCTGAACACTGGCGCGAGCATCTCCAACAGCACGCTGTGGGCAGCCTCGATCGGGACCGTGGTAGCGCCGATCCCCAGGTTCGTGACCAGCGACGACGCGTCCTCGATCGAGCCTGCCGATGAGAAACGGGACGGCATCAGCACGCCGTGCACCCGCTCAGGTCCGAGAGCGTCGGCTGCGATCGTGGCCACGAGCGAGGAGTCGATGCCACCCGACAGGGCCACGAGCACTTCGGTGAACCCGTTCTTGCGGACGTAGTCGGAGGTCCCGAGCACGAGCGCCTCGTAGACCTCAGCCACCCGGTCCAAGCGGGGCGCAATGGGCGTGAGGGGCGAGAACTGCTGCTCGCCGCGTGCGGCCTCGCCGGCGGCCGAAGCGCCGGCGGCCTCCGAGATCGTCACCAGCGGCAGCGCCGACATGCCCTCGTGGCCTCGCGGGTCCAAGAGCCGCTTGCGGAACATCGGATGGATCGCCAGGTCGCAGATGACGAGGGCCTCGCGGAACTGCGGAGCCGACGCGACGAGGTCGCCATCGTGGTCGAAGACCATGGAGGCGCCGTCGAAGACGAGCTCGTCCTGGCCGCCGACAAGGTTGACATAGGCGAGCGCGCAGGATGCATCGGCCGCGCGCGTGGCGAGCATCCGCTCCCGCTGGGCAAGGATGCCGGCACGGTACGGCGACGCATTGATCGTCACGACGAGCTCCGCGCCCCCCTCGCCCAGCCGACCGACAGGCCCCAAGGGGCTCCAGGCGTCCTCGCAGACGGTCACTCCCACGCGGACCCCGCCGATCAGGAACAGACGGTCCCGGTTGGCTCCCGGGGCGAAATAGCGCCGCTCGTCGAAGACCCCGTAGTTGGGGAGCAACTGCTTGCGGACGACCGCGCGCACCTCGCCCTCGGCGCACACGGCGGCCGCATTGTAAAGATCGCCGTCCTCCTCCACGAAGCCGACGACAGCCGCGCAATGCTGGGTCGCGGCCGCGACCTTCTCGAGCGCGAGAAGGTTGCCCTGGACAAAGCCCGGCTCGAGCAGGAGATCTTCCGGCGGGTATCCGGTGAGCACGAGCTCGGGGAACACCGCCAGGCACGCACCCGCGGCCTCGGCCCGGGCGAGCTGCGCAATGACCTTGTCGGCGTTTCCCTCGAGATCGCCGACGGTGACGTCCAGCTGGCAAAGCGCGATCCGCATGTTGCCCACGGCAGGAATCCTACCGGTGGCCCTCACAGCAAACGGCGATCAGGCGGAAGTCAAGCCCGTGCCTCTGGCAGTAGCCTGCGTGCAGAGGACTCCCCTACCTATGCCACCGCCACACCTGCTCGACGAGCTCGTCCGCGCGTCTGCGGCTCCCGACTCGGTGAGGTTGGTGGCCGACCAGCTCTTCACCGCGTTCCCGCAGGCCCGCGAACGGCTGGAGTCCGAGCCAGCCGTCGCCGCCAGATTCGTCGCGGTCGCAGCTGCCAGTCACTCGCTGTCGCGCGTGATCGTCACCGACCCCGCAGCGCTGGACGTGCTCGCTCGGCTGGACGTTCCCGCGCCGGGCCCGGCTGGCGGCCCCGGCCAGATGCACTGGGACCCTGCTCAAGCCGATGACGTCGAGGACCTCGTCCGCCGGAAGCATCTTTCTCTTCTCGAGGTCGCTTCACATGACCTCAACGGCCTGACCGACCTCGAGCAGGTGACAGGCTCGCTCTCGCTCGTCGCGGATCGGGTGCTGACCGGCGCCCTCCGCCTTGCCGGGGCCGACAACGGCCTCGCCGTGATCGCCATGGGCAAGCACGGAGCCGACGAGCTCAACTACTCGAGCGACATCGACATCCTCCTCGTCGCCTCGGATGCCGCCGACGTCGATCCTTCGCTCGCTCGCTCGGTCGTCGCGATCGGTTCGCGCGCGTTTCGCATCGACACCAATCTCCGCCCCGAGGGTCGCTCCGGCGTGCTCGTCCGGTCAGTCGATTCCTACGTCGCGTACTGGAACCGGTGGGCCCGCCCTTGGGAGTTCCAGGCACTGCTGAAGGCGCGCTACTCCGCCGGCGACGCGACCACGGGCCGGCTGTTCGAAGAGGCGGCCTCGGAACACCTCTGGTCTCGCCGATTCGGCGCGGACGACCTCGCCGAGCTGCGGACGATGAAGGCCCGGGCGGAGGCGATCGTTGCGAAGCGAGGCCTCGACCACCGTGAGCTCAAACGAGGCCGCGGCGGGATCCGGGACGTCGAGTTCTCCGTGCAGCTCCTGCAACTGGTCCACGGCGGCCGGGATCCGGCCCTCCGGTTGAGGGCCACACTTCCATGTCTCGCCGAGCTGGCAGAGGCCGGGTACGTCGCGGCCGAGGACGCGGCCGCCCTGGCGATTGCGTACCGTTTCCTGCGCACCGTCGAGCACCGTCTCCAGCTCGTCGAGGAGGCACAGGTTCACACCGTGCCCGCTGACAGGCCTTCGAGGGACCGGCTGGCGCGAGCGCTCGGCTTCAGGGGCCGGCCGCAAGAGACGCCGGGCGAGCGCTTCGACGCCGTCCTCGCCCGTCATCAGGGCACCGGAAGGGCGATCCACGAGCGACTTTTCTTCAGGCCCCTCCTCGAGGCGTTCGCCGGCGTCACGACTCAAAGCACCGCTCCTCGCCACGACGATCAAGCAGCGGGCGAGCACCTCTTCGCGTCGGATGCCGCCGAGGAGCGGCTTGCCGCCTTCGGCTTCGCCGACGCCGACCGGACCCGCCAAGCCCTGAGCGAGCTCACACGAGGCCTGACCCGTTCCTCGAGGCTCATGCAGCAGCTGTTGCCGCTCCTGCTCGACTGGCTCTCCGAGTCGCCCGATCCCGACCAGGGTCTTGTCGGGCTTCGAACCCTTGCCGGCGCCCCGCATCGGCGCGACCTGCTCGTGACGGCGTTCCGGGAGTCGCCTGAGGTCGCCCGGCGCCTCTGCCTGCTCCTGGGAACGAGCCGACGGCTCGGCGAGATAATCGCCCGGCACCCCGATTTCGTGGAGCTTCTCGACGACAGGGCCGCCCTTACCGCCCTCGAGCCCGACGAGCTCGTCCAAAATGCCATGATCGCTGCGGATCAGGGGCCGTACAGGCGGCCGGGCGCGCTCCGGAATTTCTTCGAGACCGAAACTGTGCGGATCGCGGCCCGGGATCTCCTCGACCTCTCGAGTCTCCACGAGACCGGGCGCGCCCTCGCCAATCTCGGGGCAGCGGTCGTCGCGGCCGGCCTCCACGCCGTTGCACCCGGCGTGCCGATGGCTGTGATCGGGATGGGGAGTTTCGGCGGAGCGGAGATCGCTTACGGCAGCGACCTCGACGTGCTGCTCGTATACGAGGGGACGACTGCTTCCGACATGCAGGCCGCAGAACATGCGGCATCGGCGCTCTTCCGGCTGTGCAACGGGTCAACACCCGCTGAGGGGATCGTCCGGATCGATGCTTCGCTCCGCCCGGAGGGCAGGCAGGGCCCGCTCGCTCGAAGCCTCGACGCTTTCGAGCGGTACCACCGGCGTTGGGGCGAGACGTGGGAGCGTCAGGCTCTCCTGCGCGCCCGGCCGGTTGCAGGCAATGAAGCTGTCGTCGAACGCTTCGTGGCACTGGCGGACCAAGCAGTGTGGTCCTCGCCGCTCGACGAGGCCGCCGAGCGGGAGATACGGAGAATGAAGGCACGGATCGAACGGGAGCGGATCCCGCCGAGCGACGATCCCCAATTCCACCTGAAGCTCGGCCGTGGCTCGCTCGCGGACGTTGAGTGGACCGCACAGCTCCTCCAGCTCCGGACCGGCACGAGGGCCACCGGGACCCGCGACGCGTTGGACCTCCTCGAGCGTGCCGGAGCGCTCGACGCGACGGACGCGGGCGCACTTAGGGAGGCCTACGGTTTCTGCGCAAGGACGAGGAACCGTTGGCACCTCGTGGGGAGCTACGTCGCCGGCGCGGGAGGGGTGGTCGGAAGCGGGGCGGACGCGATGCCACGCCAGCCCCAGCTCCAATCGCGTCTCGCGAGAAGTCTCGGCACCACTCCGACCGAGCTGCGCGAGTCCTACCGCCGGGTGACCAGGCGCAGCCGCAAGGTGGTCGAGCGCGTCTTCTACGGCCTATGAGGACCGACCGCTGACCGACCGGCGGATCCGCGCCTGAAAACGGACGTCCGGGCACCAGTGGTGGGCCGGCGACCGGGCACCGGCCGGCGGACTCACAGCCGGTTCCCAGCTTCCTTTCATTCCCGGCTCAGGCAGTCAGTCGACGCTTGGCCGATGCTCGTCATGTCGAACACGTCGGACGCCCGTGTCCCTGAGGTGGGGCATGCCCGTTCACCGGAAGCCGGCCCGGCACTGACCGCGCCACCGAGGAGCTCACGACGCGGACGGCATGCCTGGGCCGCCAACGTGATCACGGCAGTGGCCGCCCTCGGATTCGGCATAACGCTCGGGCTCGGGTTGACCGCCGTGACGCGAGGGGCTCTCGCCGCGCCGGGTGGGCTCGCGACCGCGGCCGGCCAGATCGCCGGCCTGACGGGCAGCTACCTGCTTCTCGTCATGCTCCTGCTGATATCGAGGCTTCCCTGGCTGGAAGGTGTTCTCGGCCAGGACCGCCTCGTGCGGTGGCATCGCCGTCTCGGCCCATGGCCCATCATCCTGTTGGGCTCGCACGCCGTGCTCATCACGATCGGCTACGCCGAGCAGGCGTCGATCGGCCCTTGGCACGAGCTCGCCATCCTGCTCACCTCCTACCCGGACGTGCTCATGGCGACCGTGGCGTTCGGCCTTTTGGTGATGGCCGGCGTGGCCTCGTTCCGGGCCGCCCGCTCGAGGTTGCGCTACGAGACCTGGTGGGCGGTGCACCTTTACACCTACCTGGCGATCGCCCTCGCCTTCTCCCACCAGCTGGCTGACGGCGTCTCGTTCGTCGGACATCCGCTGGCCAGGCTTTTCTGGATCGTGATCTGGGCTTCGACCGCGGGCGTCGTGCTCGTGTACCGCTTGGGTCTTCCTCTTTGGCGCACTGTCTACCATCGGCTCCGGGTGGCCGAGGTGCGCGAGGAAGGCCCGGGGGTCGTGTCAGTGATCTGCGCGGGACGTCACCTCGAACGACTGCCTATCGTCGGCGGGCAGTTCCTGCAGTGGCGCTTTCTCCACAGCGACCTGTGGTGGCAGGCCCATCCCTACTCGATATCGGCACTGCCGCGGCCTCCGTTCCTCCGCGTGACTGTCAAGGCGCTCGGCGACTTCTCCAAGTCCGTGGCGAACATCCCGGTCGGCACACGGGTGGCCATCGAAGGTCCCTACGGCGCGGTCACGGCACATTCGCGCAGCGGCGACAAGGTCCTGCTCGTCGCGGCCGGCGTCGGGGTCACTCCGATGCGCGCCATCCTCGAGGACTTGCCCGCCGCGGTCGACGTCGTGGTCATGCTGCGCGCGCCCACACGAGAGGACGTGATATTCCACCATGAGATCGCCCCGCTCGTGCAGGCACGAGGTGGTCGTCTGCACGTCTTGGTAGGAAGCCGGCATCAGGTGCGCCTCGACTCCCGCCTGCTCGGCAAGCTGGTCCCCGACGTCGGCACGCGCGACGTCTACGTCTGCGGGCCTGACGGCTTCACCAACCGGATCGTCGTTGCTGCGCGGCGGCTCGGAGTCAGCTCCGACCGTATCCACAGTGAGTCGTTCGCGTTCTGACCGTGACCACAACCAGCCCCCTTAACGACTTGGAGATCATGCAATGAAGCGCACGCCGATCGTCCTGGCCGCGACCGCCGCCGGACTGGCCACGGTTCTCGGGTTTCACACACAGAAGATGAGCAGCAACGTCCTCTCCGGCCTGTCGGGCGCGTCCGGCGCCGGGACGACGCCGACGAGCTCGCCATCAGGTGCCGGCAGCGGGACCTCGACGACGACCGCGGCCGGGTCTTCGTCGACGCCGGGCCCGACCTCTACCTCGACCTCGACGACGACCGCGGCCGGGACCCGCACCGCGCTCGGCGCCGATGTGCAGTACCGCTACGGGGAGCTGGAGCTCCAGGTGACCGCTACCGGAGGCCGGATCACCAATGTCCAGCCTGCGATCGACACCGCATTCGACCCGCGGTCGAGCCAGGTCAACTCGTATGCAGAGCCCCTGCTCCAGAGCCAGACACTCCAAGCCCAGAGCGCCAACATCAACGGTGTCTCGGGCGCTACCTTCACGAGCCAGGCCTATGTCCAGTCGCTACAGGCCGCTCTGGACAAGCTCGGGATCAAGTAGTGGCCAAGATGGGAACACTCACCCGGGACTCGCCCCGGGCAGCAGACGCGGCCACCCCGAGCGAGGCCGATCCTGTGACGGGCCCTGTTCTCCGTCATGTCCACGCTGTCATGGGGACGATGGTGTCGTTCGACGTGCGTCTCGGCGACGCCAACCCGGCCGCGGCCCACCTGGCTCTGGCCAGGGCGTGTGCTCGGCTCGACCGCGCAGACGCCGTCTTCAGCACGTGGAAGCCCAACAGCCCGATGAGCCTTCTCCGCGGGAACGCGATGGCTCCCGACGAGGCCCCGGCCGAAGTGGCCAAGGTGCTGGAGCTGTGCGATCTTGCCCGTGAGCTCTCGGGAGGTTGGTTCGACCCGTGGAGAATGCCCGGGGGGATCGACCCTACGGGCCTGGTGAAGGGCTGGGCAGCCGACCGGGCGCTCGACGAGTTGCGCGCGTCAGGTGTCCGGGCCGCGATCGTGAGCGCGGGAGGCGACTTGGCCACCTTCGGCGGCCCCGAGCCGGGATCGCCGTGGCGGATCGGCGTGCGCGACCCGCGGGCGATCGACAAGATCGCCTGCATTCTCGAATCGCCGGGTGCGGTCGCCACCTCCGGCTGCTATGAGCGCGGCAGCCATGTCATCGACCCGCGGACCGGGCGGACGCAGACCCGCTGCGAGTCCGCGACCGTCACCGGCCCCGAGCTCTGGTTGGCCGATGCGCTCGCGACCGGTCTTCTCGTGGCCGGTGAGGCGGGCTTGGCACTGATCGAAGCCGTCCAGGGTTACGAAGCCTGCGTCATCTCGAAGACCGGCTCGATCACGATGACCGGCTCTCTCCCGGTCACCCGGTAGCTGGCGAGGTCACGCGAACAGCAGGATCTCCCGAGGCCAAATGTGACCGTCGCTTATGTGGGAGGTCTCGACGTACACTCGTGGAGTGCGCGTGACCGGCCTGATCATTCCCAGGACAGGCTGGTACCTCACCTTGGGCTTGGTATTCGGGATGCTTGCCTTCATGCGCACGAATGCGTACAGGCGCCGCACGGGCAGCAGCCCGTGGCACATCCATCCTCTCGTCTGGGGCCTCGTCAGCGTCTTCGTGGCGTTCTTCGTCACATTGCTGTCCATCGTCTTCGTGGCGATCTTCGGCACCGTGCTGTCGATCTTCGCCTGGGCGCCGCGCTCGCAGCCGAGCCGCGAACCGGGCGCCACTGCCTCACTGGTCTCAGGCATCGGCCCAATGGCCGGCGCGCAGCCGGCGCCACCGTTGACTGCGCTCAGGGCCTGGCTGGCCGACCCGACGGGTCGTCATGAGCTGCGCTACTTCGACGGGTCAGGATGGACCGAGCACGTGGCGGACGCCGGGGTCATCTCGGTCGACCGCTCCTGAGGAGCCGGCAGGCGGCGGCGCAGGCCGACGCGAACTGTCAGTCGGGCACGGCGGGGTCTCTCCCGACCTCGGCATCAGGGGGTGAGTCGGCGGGATCCATAGTCTCCCTGGCGAAGATCAGCAATGACTGGTCGAGACCACCCAGCACCGTGTGAAGGCGGTAGCCGAAGAGCTCAGGCTCGTTGAGCATGGCTTGCAAACCCGACGCCCCGGTTTCGCCGGAGTGAACCGCCCCCGTGTGCCACTCCTTCACCCTGTACTCGATGTTCATCGCTTCCCTCGAGTCGCTTCGTGATGTTCTTGATGACGTCGAAAAGCCTTGCGAAGTTGGACGATCCGCACCGACCCCAAGCAGAAGACGACCAGCGCGCCAAGCGCCGCAGCCACCAGGAGCGCGAGCGCGAGCGGGAACCTACCCGAGAACGTCAGGAAACTGACCTTCGCCTTCTGAAGATTCTGTACGACGAAGACGACCATCACCGCTGCGAAGACCAGCGCCGGGACGAGGCTCTTCCAGGCCCCCCCGGCACGGCTTTTCGGGACGGCCAATTCCGGGATGTTCTCGCCGTGGCCGTCGGGTGCGGGCCCCGGCTCGCCTCGCTCTCCGGGCTCTTCGGGCTCGTCAGCAGCCACGTTCAGAGAACCACCGATCTAGTGCCGACAGGGCAGATTTGCCGTCGCTCAAGATGAGCTGTCTGCAGGATATACCTGAGACACTCCCGGTTCTCCCTGGTGGTCCTGCCGGTCAGCCGGGCTCCGCGCGGCCACCTCGCGGTCCTCGACGGCGACGGGGGGTGCGGGGGGCCTCGCTCGGGACGGCCAGTGCCGGAGCGTCGCCACCGAGCTGGGCGACCATCCGGTCGACTTCGGTGAGGATCGCACCGGAGACGACCCATGCACCGGTCTCGTCCACCCGCCGAAGGCTGCGAAGCGATTCGCCGCGGGCCTGGCGGACGGCGTCCAGCGCGGCGTCCACGCTCGGGGCGTCTCCCTGCAGAGCTTCGGCCTGCGCGCGGTAGGCGACAGCGGTGCGGGAGAGCACTTCGGCGAGACTGGCGGGCAGCCGCGGCGCCCCGTCGATCTGGTGGTCGAACAACGTGCGCGCTATCGCACGCAGCTGGGCCACCGAGTGCGTCAGAGCGGCCAGCGCCTGTGACAACTCGGTGGAGGCCGTCTTGCGACCGAATGGGTCCACACGAAGGAACGCCACCGCCTCGTCGACCAAGGGGCGTGTGTGCTCCAGCTCCTCCTCCAACCCACGCGAGCGGGCCAGCCAGACGTCGGTCTCGGTGGCTGTCGGCGCCCTCGCCACCCCGGCGCTCATTTCGGAGAGCAGGTCCGCGATCGCACCGGCAAGGCCGGCAAGGGCACGACGCGCTCGGGAACGAGGGTCTCCTGGATACGCCACATAGGAGGCGGCTGCGCCGATGACAGCGCCGACCAGTGTCGCCCAGACTCTGTCGAGGAGTGCGGAGGTGCTCACCGAAGTCCCGAGAGCGAGGATGAAGATGGCCGTTCCGGGGATCTGGAGCGATCCGCTCGCGCCGAGCCGCAGCAGCTGGCCGGCGGCGAGCGACACGAAGACCAGCGCCATGACCGCGACTGCCGACAGGCCGACGGTTCGCAGGATCACCACGGCGAGGAACACGCTGAGACCCATGAGCACGGTCCGCTTGGCGCCGTCGAGCACCGACGTCCGCACGGTCAACTGGACGGCGTAAACAGCGGACGCCGCACCGAAGGCCGGAGCGAATCCCCCGAACGGAAGGCAGACGGCCCACGTCGCACCCGCGGCAGCAGCAGTGACCGAGATGACCCGAAGCGTCCAGCGTGCCTCGTAGGCACGCAACAAGAGGGTCTTCAGTCCGACGGCAAGAACGGCCGACGACCGCCGTGCGACGTAGGTCTCACTTCGCCTCCTGGTCGTGGGCGCACCAACCGAGACGGGTGGCTCGCCCACCGAGGATGGAGCCGGGACGCCGCCCGGCGCGAGATCGGGTGCAGGCCGGTCCCACGCCGGGCGGTCCCCCTCGTCTCGGTCCCCCAGCTCAGGTCCGTCGAATGGAGAGCTCTCCACCGCACGAGCATGGAACATCGGCCGCGGGTCTGCCAACAGAATCGTTGCGCCGGAGGACCTCAGCGCCGGGTGACGTCGTTCCCGGACGGCTCTCAGGATCAGGTGGCGTCGCTGCGGGAGGACTGGAAGCGTGCGACCGTGAAGCTGATTATCAGAGGAACATTGACGGCGAAGAGGACCAGCATCGCCGTCAGCACCACGAGGGGCCCTCCCCGGGTGTGGTCCCGGACGAAGGCGAACTCGATCAGCCCTGCGGCGATCACATACGAGAGCAAACTCCACCGACCGACGAGAAAGAACTTGTCCCACGCGAACTCTCTCGTCCGCATGAGCATGACGACGTTCACGGCGAGCAGTACGCCGCTCGCAGCGGCAAGGCAGATCGGGACGGTAAGCGGAGGCCGCCGCGGCGCGTACGACGCCATGTATATGCCCCCTGCCACGACGAGCACCAAGGCGGCGGCACCGAGCTCTGCGACGGGCGCGAACCGCGGCTGTGAGGTGACACCGGCCGGCGCTTCGGGACTCGAGACGCTCATCGGGAGGCCACCCGGGTCATGATGACGAGCGTTGCGATCTGCATCAGGCCGGTGATGCCGGCGGTGTAGATGAAACGCTTCATCAGCCTCCCGATCACCTCGCCATCCGGCCTGGGCTTGCGCATCTCGAAAAGGACCGCGATGTTCGCCGGCTCGAGGATGCCGAGCGCGATGACGGCCATGACACCCACCACGATGAACGACACCATCAGCCAGGCATGGTTCGGGTTCGACGCCTTCAAGTTGCCGAGGTTGAGCGCCAACTGGAATCCGGAGGCGAGCGTCATGGCAACGAGCGTCGGCATGACGAGCACCATCTTCGGCATGAATCTCGCCGAGAACTCGGCGCGGGCCGGAATCGAGAGCCGTCCCAGGATCGGGCCGACGACGAGCCCGACGAAGAGGTCGATACCCGTCCACAGGCCACCGCCGGCAACGTGATTGAAGTCGAGCCCCCACTCCCAGTTGAAGCCGATCGACGCCACCAGAAAGCCGATGACGACCGCGACGACCGGCAGGCCCTTGAGCGGCACGATCTGGATGACCGGCCGAGGCGGGCCGGCTGTGCCAAGGCCGGCGTCCGCTTCGAATCCGGCCGGCAAAGAATCAACCCTCGTATCGGTCATAGTCCCCTCCCGGTGCCGAACCCCCTCGCCACGCCGCGAACATCGTGGTCGAAGAGGTGACTCTAGCAACCAACGCCTCCTCCGCAAACAGACCCGGGCTCGATCGCCACGGACGGCTTAGCCTCTCCATTGACCCGACCACCAAGAGCGGCGGCTCCCTCGTGCGGAGCAGAACAAGGGTCCGCACGAGCAGTACTCTTTGCTGTCAAAGGCGTGCCGGGAAGACTGGTCGGCAAACATAGGACTCACCCAATGACCGATTCTCTTCCCACATCCGTTCGGCAGCCGGCTAGAGGCGCTGGCGCGCCGGGGGCACCGGTGGACCGCCCGCGGGCGTGGGAGACGCGGCGGAAGTTTGCCAGCTGGCGGTGGGAGGCGCTCCGCACGACCTTCTGGCTGGTGCCCACCGTCCTCGTCGTGGTCGCCGGTGTGCTGTTCGCGGTCAGTTTCGAAATCGACTGGGCGGCCTATTACCGGCACCTCACGCTGCCGTTCTGGATGCGAACAGAAAGCGCAGACGCTGGTCGCCAAGTGCTCATCGCCATCGCCGCCGCGGTGATCACCGTGATCGGCGTCGTGTTCTCGATCACGATCCTGGCCCTCACCTTGGCGTCCCAGCAGTTCGGTCCCCGCATGATGCGCAACTTCGTCCGGGACATCGGGAACCAGGTCACACTCGGCGTCTTCGTCGGCACCTTCGTCTACTCCACGCTCGCCCTCGGTTCGATAGCCATCGGCGGCCATCGCGGCGTCTTCGTGCCGCATCTCTCGATCGCCGTCGCCGAAGCCCTGCTGCTCGTGGACCTCTCGGTCCTCATCTACTTCATCCACCACATCGCCAAGTCCATCCAGCTGCCGGAGGTGATCGCCGGGATCGCCCGTGACCTGATCGGCGAGATCGATGCCGAATTCGCCGAACAGAAACCTGACGAGAACGGACCTGCGTCGGCCGACCGCGGGAAGTCAGTAGAGGAGCTCCTGCAACTCCTCGAGTCGGAGGGCGGCATCGTTCCCGCAAGTGAAAGCGGCTACCTGCAATTCGTCGGATATGCCCAACTGGTCAGGATCGCAACACACACCGACGCAGTCATCCGGCTCACGCACCGGCCTGGCCATTTCATCGCCGCCGGACGGCCGCTAGCCACCGTCTGGCCCCGCGAGGCTGCACCGCAGGTCGCTCAGGCGCTCGCCAAGGCACATGCGACAGGACCGCACCGGACCCTTATGCAGGAACCGGTGTTCGCCGTCGATCAGCTCGTGGAGATTGCCATCCGCGCGCTCTCGCCGGCGGTGAACGACCCCTTTACCGCGCTGACGTGCATCGACTGGCTTTCGGCGGGACTGAGGCGAATCTCCCACGTGACGCTCGGGAAGGGCGTCTACAGGGATCGGTCCGGTCACGTACGGCTCATCGAGCCCGATCCGTCCTACGCCCGCACGGCCAACCGGGCATTCGACAAGATCCGGCAATCAGCTCGGGGCATGCCGGTCGTGATCATCCACATGGTGGACGCGCTCACCCGCGTCATGGAAGAGACCACGACCGCCGAACAGCGGCTGGTTCTCGCGCGCCAGGCAGAGATGATCGTCCGAAGCGCCGAGGAGTCCGTGGCCGAGCCGAACGACCTGGAAGACATCCGCAGCCGGTACCGGAACTTCCTTGCCAAGGCTGCCCTCTACGATCCCATCGGCAGATCGCCTGCGCCGTAGCAGGCGGGACGCGCGCCCCGCGCCGTCCCCTACACCTGGAGCGTTTCGAGCCCCAGCAGGTCCAGGAACTGCGAATCGCACAGATTGGGCACAACCGTGTCGGCGACTGCCTGGAGACCGGGCGCCGGTCCTACGCCGACGACCATGAGCCCGGCGGCGCGTGCCGCCCGCGCCCCCGGCACGGAGTCCTCGACCGCGATGGCGCGCGCCGGCACCACGCGCAGCCGCTCGCAGGCACAGAGGTAGAGATCGGGTGCCGGCTTGGGCCGAAGCGGAGCCTCGAGGGTGACGACCGCGTCGAACACCTGCGGGATCGAGGCCGCACTCAGCGATACCTCGACGGTCTCGCGAGAGCCGTTGGATGCGACCGCCAGCGGCCGGGATCCCCGGATCGCCTCGAGGAGCTCGATCGCTCCGTCCATCGCACGAACACCATCGGCGATGGCCGCGCGGATCTCTGCGTCGAGCTCCTGAGCGACCTCGCCGACCTCGACAGGCCCTCCGAGCCGGCGTTCCAGCTCCGAGATGACTGCGAACACCGACGCGCCGTACAGGCTCGACGCCGGGCCCGTGACGAGGCAATCGATGCCCCAACGGGCGAAGACGGCCACAATGCCCGCAAACACCGCCTTTTCGCTGTCGACGAGCACGCCGTCACAATCGAACACGACCGCTTTGAGCAACAGACTCAGCCAACCTCGAGCGGCAGGTGCGGGTCTGCGCTCCACTCGGTGAGCGATCCGTCGTACAGGAGAACGTCGTCGCGGCCGAGCATCGAGAGTACGAAGATGTCGACCGTGGCCGAGATGCCCCCACCGCAGTATGCGATCACGGGAAGCCCCGGGTCGGTGTCGAGCAGGTCACCGAGCTCACTGGCCAGCTCGTCCCGAGGTCGAAAGCACCAGGTGCCCGGATCGACGAGGGCCTGTGCCGGTGCGCTCACCGATCCGGGGATCCGGCCCGGCCTGCTGTAGGCGCCCGGCCCTTCCCCACGGAAGGCCCGTGGCGTGAGCGCATTGACTAGACAGGCCGGTTCTCCGCCCACGACCCTCAAGACGTCATCTTTCGTTGCCAGTAGCTCACGACGAGGCCGCGCCACGAAACTCGAGTGTTCGACGGTCGGCGTCGCCGAGCTCACCGGGTATCCCGCCCGGCGCCACGATGGCAGACCGCCGTCGAGCACGCGCACATCGTCGAACCCGAAATAGCGCAGCAGCCACCACAGCCGGGACGCCCACATCGGCGACTCCTGCGCGTAGGCGACGACCCGGGTGCCCGGCCCCACCCCAAGCGCGCCCATGGCCTGGGCGAAGTGCTCCGGCCCAGGCAAGGTGAAGCGAAAGGGGGAGTCGGGCTCTGACAGGTCGCCGGGAATGTCGGCGAAGACCGCCCCGGGGATATGGGCCTCGTCATAGCGTCCCCGCCCGCTCTCGACGGTGTAGGGGCCGTCGGCAACTTCACGAACAAGGAACGCCGTCGCGTCGACGACCCGAAGCTGCGGATCGCCGAGCTCTCCGTAAAGGCGCGCCGCGTCGATCAGCATCTGGTCCCGGGACACGGCGCGAGCTTAGCGGCACCCAAGAAGACACGACCTTTCGTACCCCGTACGCTCGGCCGTGCCACACCGCTCACGCACCCCGAGAGCTCAGCATCCGCTTGAGCCTGAAGGTTGCCAGGCCGAAGAAGCCGAGCGCGAAAAGAACCAGAATGCCGAGCTCGTGCGAGATCGTGACTAGGTCCCCATGGTTCGACAACAGGTTGGTCCACGCGTCGACCGCCCAGGCCTGTGGTGTGGCGTGGCCGATTTCGCGCATGGTGGTCGAGACTATCGAGAGCGGCCACATGCACCCCCCGAGCATCGCGAACACGATCCCGACGATCGGGCCCATCGCGCTCGCTTGCTCAGGCGTGCGGAAGAACGTCCCCGCGACCATCCCGGCGCCGGCGCCGACCAGGCACCACAAGATGAGGAGCGCCGCAGCTGCCAAGGGGTTCCCCCACGACACGCCGAACACGACACTTCCTATCGCGACGATGACGAGAGACTGCACGGCGGCAATGACGACGTAAGTGATCGACTCGCCGGCGATGATGGTCCGGGGACGCACAGGTGCCGCGGACATGCGCTCGAACATGCCCAAGCGCCGGGTCTCGACGATGGTCGCACCGCCGGCGATCGCCATCAGGAAGACGAACAGCACGAGCTCGGTCGGTGCGCTGTACTCATAGCCCGGTGGGAGACTTCCTTGACTCGTATGGACCACCTGCGAGGAGAGCCCGACACGCGGCGTGCTTGACTCGAGGGAGCTCGCGCGGCTGAGGTTCTGAACGAAGCTGCCCCCGTAGCGAGTGGCGAACTGAGCGGCCTCAACCCTGGCCCCGAAGTCCTCCACGACCGAGGTGACCCGCGTCCCCGCCGCCTGCTGGGTGCTGTTCGCCTGCTCGGCGATGACGCCGACCGTCACGGCTCTTGCGCTGAGCTCGTCGGTGCTCAGCCCCCGAGGGACCACGACGCCGGTGTTCATCTCCGAACGTGCCACCGCCTTTTCGAGCGAGCCGACGCTGGGATAAGCGATCACCGCCAGCCCCGAGGCGTGGCTGAGCTCGGCCACGAGCTGCCGGCTCGCCTGGGTCCCGTCGAGGTCGACCACTCCCACGCGGAACGTGTTGAACCCTTGGGCGACCGCGCCGACGACGACGATGACCACGATGGGCAGGATTATCAAGAAGAACAACGCCACCCGGTCGCGTAGCACGCGGCGGCCTGAGGCCCTCGCTATGGCGAGCGCCCTCATGAGGTCACTGCCCGGCGAGCGAGGCCGAGCGCGATGGCACCGACAACCGCGCTCAACACGAGAATGGCCACTACCGGCTCGACGATCGTGCCGAGCCCTCCCCCGATGGTCGCAAGATCGGTGAAGCCACGGATCGCCCACCCGTTGGGAGTCAGCAGCGCCAAGTGCTTTATGGTCGAAGGTGCGCTCGAGATGAAAAAGAAGTCGCCGCCGAGCAGAGCCAGGCCGAAGATGATGATCGAGGCGATGCCCTCGGCTTGGCGCTGGGTCCGAGCGAGGCCCATCACCAAGGCAGTGAGGCAGATCACAGAGAAGACGAGCGCCAGCCCGAGCAGCGCTGCGGGCAGGGGAGCGCCCCAGTCAGCGCCGAAGGCCGCCGTGGTGACGATGCCGATGGTCGCGAGGCTGACGACTCCGTAGACGAACACGGATATGGCCTTGCCGAGCAGTATCTCGACGGGACGGACCGGGGCCGCACGCATGCGCTCGATCATGCCTTGGGAACGGTCGACGAAGAAGCTGCGTGCTGTGTAGTTGATCGTGAACAGCAGGAAGAAGATCGCCATCCCCGGGCTGTAGTAGCTGATCACCTTCAGCTCGTGGGCGCCGATGGGGCGTTCGACGGCCTGAATGGGGATGCGGAGCGTCGAGACCACGCCTATCAGCTTTGAAGTCTCGGCCTTTGGCGCGCCCGCGGCGAGGGCGACGGCAAAAGCGAGGCGGTCGGCGTTCACCTGCGCCTCGAACGACGACACGACGGAAGTCGTGACGTCGCCGGCGATCGTGGCGTTGTTCGACGTGACCGTGGTGAGAGGTTCGGGGTGCGGACTGGTCGCAGCCGACGAGAAGCCCGCCGGGATCACCAGAGCTGCAGCCAGCTCACCGCTCATTATCTCCGTGCCGGCGAGCTTGGTCGAGGTCAGCTTCTGGACCGTGATGACCTTTCTCAACTGGGGCGCGTCGAGAGCCTTCACCAGCTGGGCTGCCACCGGGCCGTGGTCGAGCTCGACCAGCCCCAGTGTGAAGTGAAAGCTGTTCACACCGTTGAAAGCAAGGCTCATGAGCCCGGCGATCACGACAGGGGCGATAACCCCTACGACGATCGCCGAGCGGTCGCGGACGCGCTGGCGCAGGTCCTTGCGGGCGATGGCGAGGGCCGTACGGATGGCAGCCTCACTCCCGCAGGGCCGTGCCCGTGAGATTCAAGAACACCGCCTCGAGGTCGGGCTCGACGACATCGACGCTCGTGATCGAGATGTCCGCCGCGTCGGCCGCCTCCAAGATGGCCGGCAAAAGGTGTCGGCCTTCGGTGGCGACGAGATGCACGGAGTTCTCCGCTGTCGCGGCGCTGCTCACCCCGTCGACGGCTCGGCACGCTTCGGCGAGGCGTTCGAGGTCTCCCGACGCGTTGAGCTCGATGCGGTCCTGCTCACCGAGCTGCGCCACCAGCTCGCGCCGCGTCCCCTCTGCGATCAGGCGACCATGGTCGATGATGCCGACACGGTCGCAGACGCGCTCGGCCTCCTCCATGTAGTGCGTCGTGTACACGACGGCGAGTCCTTCTCGCCCGAAAGCCTGCACCCGTTCCAAGATGGCGTGGCGGCTCTGGGGATCGACCCCGACAGTCGGCTCGTCGAGCACGAGCAGCTTCGGGTGATTGAGAAGTCCCGCTGCGATGTTCATACGCCGTTTCATGCCGCCCGAGAACGAGTCGAGCCGATCGTTGCGCCTGTCGCTCAGCTCGGTCAGCTCGAGTGCCTCCTCTACTCGAGCGGCCACGGTTCGCCGCCCGAGCTTGTACAACCTGGCGAGGAACGCCAGGTTCTCGTAAGCGGTGAGATCGGGGTACAAGGCGACCTCTTGGGGCACGTAGCCGATGAGGCCCTTCACCTCGAGGTTGCCGATCGCCTGCTGGCCGGCGATCGAGATGCTCCCCTTGTCAGGCTCCAGGAGGCCGCACACCATCTTCATAGTCGTCGTCTTGCCGGCGCCGTTCGGCCCGAGCAGGCCGTACACCTCGCCTTCGGCGATCCGAAAACCGACACCGTCGACGGCGAGGCGGGTGCCGAAGCTCTTGGTGAGGCCGGCGCACTCGAGGACGGGCGTCCGGCTCACGATGCGAGAGCCCGCCGCCGTTGCGCCGCCGGGGCTAGAGGCAGAAGTCACGCGATCAGGCCCCGATCACGCGCGGCACGACGAGCCACGACAGCACTCCGGTCCCCGGGCCGACCTCGCCCCACCCGTCGACCAGGAGGTCGATCCGGGCGAGTGCTGCGGTCGGCATCCGGACAAGACCGCCGCCGATCAGGAGTCTGACGGTTTCCGAACAGGTGGGCTCGTGACCGACGACCATGAGCAACCGCGTGGCCTCTGGCTCTCGGCGGACCTCGCCGAACAGGCCTTCGACGCCCTCGGCATAGAGGGCATCGGACTCGCGCACGGAGAACACCCAATCTCTGGCCTCGCTTGCCAGGGCGAGCGTCGCGGTCGCACGCAGCGCGGGAGAGCAGATGACGGAATCGGGCACCTCCGTGGCGGCCAGGAAGCGGCCGGCCGCCCTCGCCGCCTTCCGGCCCCGTTTCGCCAAGGGCCGCTCGAGGTCCGAACCGCCGTAGTCCGCCGACCAGTCGGACTTCGAATGCCTGAAGACGATCAGTGAGTGGGACATCTCGACGGCGCCGACAGGTCCGAGCTCAGAGCTTGTAGCCGATGGAGCGCAAGAGGGACTTCCGGTCGGCCATGTCCTGGTCGGTCTCCACACCGCGCGGGGGCGAACCGTCGATCACTCCGAGGACACCGCGGCCGAGATCCGACTCGGCCAGCACGACCTCCACTTGATTGGCGGTCGCGCAGTGGACGGTGCAGACCTCGGGAACCTGTTTCAGCTGGTTGAGCACGTTCACCGGGTAGCCCTCGCGGACGAAGACGACGAAGCAGTGGCCCACTGCCAACGCCAGAGCGTTGCGAACGGCCAGGTCCTCGAGCTCCGGGTCGTTGCCCGAATGCCGGACCAGGCACTTGCCCGACGCCTCGCAGAAAGCCAACCCGAAGCGCAGGTGCGGGCTCGAGCCGACGAGCACCTCGTGGAGGTCCTCGACGGTCTTGATGAAGTGCGCCTGGCCCAGGATCACATTGAGGTCTTCCGGCTTCTCGATGGGCACCACGACTAGCTTCACGCTGCTTCTCCTGTCCGTCGGGCCCGCCAGCGAGCCCACCACGGGACCCACCACTGGGTCCGATGCCTACAACGAACTCTGCGCCACCGGTGACCTCGGGCGCAAGGCCGCAGCTCTGGGCGCGCTGTTCGGTCGCGGTAGCGGGTAGAAGTGAACCATGCGAACCAGAACACTCGGTCAGGGGCTCACCGTGTCGGCACAGGGCCTCGGCTGCATGGGAATGTCGGAGTTCTACGGCCGGGGCGACGACGAGGAGTCGATCGCCACCCTCCATAGGGCTCTCGAGATCGGGATCTCGTTCCTCGACACGGCTGACATGTACGGTCCGTTCACCAACGAGCAGCTCGTCGGCCGGGCCATCGCCGGGCGGCGTGACGAGGTCGTGCTGGCAACCAAGTTCGGAAACGAGAGAACGCCCGAGGGGAAGTACATCGGCATCAACGGCCGGCCGGAGTACGTTCGCAGCGCGTGCGACGACTCCTTGGAGCGCCTCGGCGTGGACCACATCGACCTCTACTACCAGCACCGGGTGGACCCGAAGACGCCGATCGAGGAGACCGTCGGTGCAATGGCCGAGCTGGTCGCCGCCGGCAAGGTCCACCACCTCGGGCTCTCCGAGGCAGCTCCGGAGACGATCCGCCGTGCGCACGCCACACACCCGATCACTGCGCTCCAGACAGAATGGTCGCTTTGGACCCGGGACCCGGAGACCAACGGCGTACTCGACACCGTGCGCGAGCTCGGGATCGGTTTCGTCGCGTACTCACCCCTCGGCCGGGGTTTCCTGTCCGGGTCGATCCGCACCGCCGACGATCTCGCGCAGGACGACTTCCGTCGCCGAAACCCGCGTTTTGCGGCGGAGAACCTCGAGAAGAACCTGCTCTTGGTCGAACAAGTCCGGGAGATCGCGACACAAAAGGGTGTCTCGCCGACCCAGGTCGCTCTCGCCTGGGTGCTCGCGCAGGGCGATGACGTCGTCCCCATACCGGGGACCAAACGCCGACGGTACCTCGAGGAGAACGCTGCCGCCGACGAGGTCCGGCTCACCCCCGCCGAGCTCGGCGGCCTGGACCAGGCCTTCCCGCCCGGGGCCGCCGCCGGGGACCGCTACCCGGACATGTCGACCGTGCACCGCTGATCCTGCAAGGACGGCCGCCGCCGGCCCTCGCTCCGCCCCGGCGCTCCCGCTCACGCTGGGACGCCTGACCTACGTGCAACGGTCCAGGACATCTCGTTCGGAACGAGTTGACGCCTAAAGTCAGGGTGTATCTCGTCCGATAAGAGAGGATGAGAAGAACTGTATTCAGGACCGCGCTGCGAGGAGCATGGACCGTGCGAGAGCCTTTCGGCATCTTTGGAGAAGGGCGGTCCTCTTGATCGACCGAACCGGCCTTGCGGAAGCGCGCGTTCGCGGCGTCGAGTCGTCGGGCTTGGAATTCGGTCTCTTCCCGGCAGTGGTGCCGGCCCCGACAGCGCGGACCTCGGTGCGCAGGATCAGCTGAAGACGGATCGCCAACATGCGCCAAGTTCGGTTCGGAGCAGCTAGGTCGAGTGCTCACGACGCCTATCTCGCAGGTGCCGTCCCGGGTTGGACACGGTGCCTGCGACAACGAGAACCTCCACCGGTCGCCGGTCCCTCCCGCTGCTCGCGTGCTCGTCCAAGAAGGCCGCGACATGCCAGCGCAAGCTGAAGCCGCAGCGCCGCTGACCCGTTCTCCTCGCCGCGTCTTCGGTCAGCCCGTTCGGCTCTGGCTGTACGTCGCCCTCGTCCTCGCCGGTGGGATGGTGGTCGCCTTCGGGCCGTTGCGCCTCGCCCCTGCCATATCCGCCAGCAACGTCCCGGCGATCCCATGGTGGGGAATCTTCCTCCTCGCCACGGCCGCGGAGCTGGCGGGCGTGGAGCTCCCCATCCGCAAGACCAACGTCGTCTTGACGCTCAATGAAGCAGTCCTCATCGTGGCCATCCTGGGCACCAGCCCGTTCCTGACGGCAATGGCGATGGCATGTAGCCTCGGGATCGTTCAGGCTGCGCAAAGGCGCGCGCCCGTGCAGGTGATCTTCAACTTCGGAGCCCAACTGCTCGCGATCCCTCTGTACTACGCGGCGTTACGCTTCATGGTTCAGCCGAATGCGATCTTCTCCTTGCGCAGCGTCGTCGGCTACCTGTTGACAGTGGCCCTGCTCAACGAGCTCTCCAACATCGAGATATCCGCGGCGATGTACTTGTCCGAGGCCGACTTCACCATCGTCACCGAGGGGCTGGCCTCCACAGCCCCAGTAGTAGCGCTCGTAGCACTCGGCAACGGCGTGATCGCAACGATCGTCCTGGTCATGGCCGTTGCCGCGCCGGTCGTGCTCCTGACCATCCCGATCCCGGTCTTGCTCAGCATCGCCGCCTATCGCGCACAGATAACGAGGCGTAGACAGCTGAGCGACATCGAGAACCTCTTCGCAGCGACCCGGATCCTGAGCCACTCCAAGAGCGTCCACACGGGCGCCGTGGACTTCCTGAGCCACATCGCCAAGATGTTCCACGCAACACTTGTGGAGCTCACGCTGCTGCCTTCGGCGCCGGGCAACCCGGCGCTCGTCACCAGGACCGTGAACGGCATGGCCGCCGAAGTCATGGAGGCGACCCCCCTCGAGTCCCTGCCACCCGGCCTCGCGGACACGCTGGCCGCCGACAACATCCTGGTCACCAAGAATCTCGGCCTGGACACACCGCTGTCGCGGTACATCGCATCAGATGACCGGCCCACGGGAATGGCCGTGGCGGTCCCCGCTGCGGACAACGCCCCCTCCCTCGGCTATCTCGTCGTGGCCCACCGGGACAAGTTCGTCGGCGACTTTCAGCAAACCGACCTACAGCTGTTGGGCACACTCGCAAAGCAACTCGCCTTTGCGCTGCAGAACGGTCGCCTGCACGAGGACCTGGCCCTGCTGGAAGGCGCTCAGGACGAGCTGGTGCACAAGGCCTTTCACGATCCGCTCACCGGCCTTGCCAACCGCGCACTGTTCGTGGATCACATCGAGGGCGCGTTCCATCGCGCGGCGCGCGCGGGGAACCTGGTCTTCCTTCTGTACATCGACCTCGATGAGTTCAAGAAGATCAACGACACACTCGGCCACGGCGCCGGGGACGAGCTTCTCGTCCAAGCGGCGGGCAGGCTCAACAACTGTGTCCGCGCCACTGACACCGTCGCGCGGCTCGGCGGCGACGAGTTCGCCATCCTGCTGGAGCAGGCGGCGTCGCTGGATGTAGTGGAAGTGATCGCCCAACGGATCGTCGACAGCCTCGGTGAGCCGTTCCCTCTCGCCACCGGAGTCGCAGAGATCGGTGCGTCCGTAGGAATCGCGCTCACCGACGCGTTCGCTCCGTCCGCGTTGCAGCTGATGAAGTCAGCCGACGCCGCCATGTACACCGCCAAGAAGTCCGGGAAGGGACGCCATTGTGTCGCAGTCTGACAGCCGTAGGAGGCACGCCTTCGCCGCGACTACCGCGGCCCATCCGAAACGCGCGCCGGCGCAGAACACTCAGCCGTTGACAGACTTAAGTAGGCTCCACGTAGTGCAACGACAAGTCGATTCACTCCTCGACGTGGAACAGGTGCTGAGCGACCGATCCTTACGAGTCGCTTTCCAGCCGGTCTGCAACCTGCAGTCGCGTGAGATCATCGGTTACGAGGCACTGTCGAGGTTCCCCAGACCGGCGCACGCGACACCCCGTCAGTGGTTCGACCAAGCCTCGCATCTCGGGCTCCTGCTGGACCTCGAGCTCCTCGCCGCCACAACGGCACTGGAACTACTGGTACGGCTCCCGGAGAACGTCTTCCTCGCCGTCAACGTGTCGCCGATCACGGCAGCATCACCGGCCTTCGGCGAGCTTGCTTCCACGGTGCCGCCGGATCGCCTCGTCCTGGACATCGCCGAGAACGACACCGTGGACAACTACCACCTCTTCACCGAGGTGATCGACCACCTGCGCGCGCTCGGCGTGCGGATCGCCTTGGACGACGCCGGCGCCGCGGACGTCAGCCTGCAGCACCTTCTCGGAGTTCGGCCCGACATCGTAAAGATCGACACGACTGTGATCCACGGGATCGCCGAGGACGAGCTTCGCCAGGCAGTCGCCTGTGCGTACGCGAGCCTTGCCAAGCGCGCAGGCGCGATCAGCCTGGCCGAAGGAATCGAGACCGAGGCGGAGCTGACCATGCTGTTGTCGCTCGAGGTCGAGACCGGCCAGGGTTACCTGCTCGGTCGGCCCGCGTTCTTGGAGGACTGACCCGCGCGCGACGCAGCGCTTGCCCCGAGCCGCTCTGACGGGTCAGAACCTGAAGGTGACGCCGGTCAGCTCCTCTGACACTTCCCAGAGGCGTCGTGCCGTCTCCTTGTTCCTGGCTGACTCGGCCGGCTGCACCACGGTCGGATAGCCGCGCAGCTCGCCCAGGCCGTCCGGACCGTAGAAGCATCCGCTCTCGGCCGCGGGGTCGACGGCCGCGTAGAGCTGGCTGAGCGCGCCGATCTCGGCGCTCTGAGCGAGGAGACGGTTGCCGACCTTCATCAGCTGTTTCATCGCGCCGGTCGGAGCGCTCGTCTGCAAGTTCGTGCTCGCCCACCCGGGGTGGACGAGCAACGAGCGGACCGGGATCCCGGCCTCCCGCACCCGACGGTCCAGCTCGAGGCCGAACAGCACGTTGGCGAATTTGGACTGCTGATAGAAGCCCCTCGGTGAATAGGACCTCTCCCCTGTCAGGTCGTCGAAGTGGATCGACCCGCGCTTGTGCTCGAGCGAGCTGACCGTGACAACCCGCGCGTCCCCGCCTCGGCAAATCGTGTCGAACAGCAGCGCGGTCAATGCGAAGTGGCCGAGATGGTTGGTCGCGAACTGGGACTCGAAGCCCTGTCGGGTGAGAGCCCGAGGCGGGAACATCACCCCGGCGTTGTTCACGAGCACGTCCACCGTTATCGGGTCGCTCGTGACCGCGGCCGCGAAGGCCCGCACCGAGTCGAGGTCCGCGAGGTCCAACACCCGGAATTCGACAAGGGCGCCCGGGCTCTCGGCTCTGATCCGGTCGACGGCGGCCCGCCCCTTCGCGTCACTGCGGCAGGTGAGCGTCACACGTGCGCCGTGCACGGCGAGCTGGCGGGCGGTCTCGAAGCCGAGCCCGCTGTTCGCGCCGGTGACGACAAAGCTGCGGCCGGATTGGCTGTTGATCTGGGCGGTGGTCCAACGCTCCATGGGTGCTCTCCTGCCTCCCGATCACGCAGTGAGCTCAACGCGCCGTCGAGGCTCACAACGAGTCCTGGTGTCGACGAGCACTACCGGCAGCTCACCGATCGCCTGTGTCGACGGTACGCCGCGCCCGGTCCTCACGAAAGGGGGTTTCGGGTCAGATCCGCGGCTGTGAGCGTGTGCGGATGAGGAACGCCACAACGCCGGCGGCGACGAGGGCGAGTCCCACGATCAGCCACGGCAAGGGGTCGAATTCCTGCATGCAGCTCGTACCCCTGGCGACCGCGGTGCACACGTTGCCCGGCCCGGCGCGGTTGAGGTAGGCGACGTAGAACAGTGGAGCCCCCAGACCCGCGATGAGGCCGGGAAGGCCCGGCCGCCAAGACGTCCGGCGAGCCAGCAGCACCGTTGCGACTATCGCCAGCGGAATGACGAACAGGCCGATCGAGAGAATGGCGACCAGGCTGAGCGCCCAGGCGGCTCCGGTGAGCAACCAAGCTCCGAACCATGCCCACAGCCGGGCGCCGGCAACGGGGGCTAGGTCCATGAGATGGCTCCCGTGCGGGGCTCGAAGTCAGGAAACGTGCGCGGCACGCCACCCATGAGACCACACCGGGCGGGCTCGCGGAGCCCGGCCGCCGGCTCACCCCAAGGCGCCGCCGGTGCCCCTGAACGTCGCCCAGGTCGGGCTCGCCAGTCCCATGGCCTTGCCGAGCCGTCGCCAGAAGTTCGGAGAGCCGGCCACCCAGCGAGCCGGACCGATCCCGCGGACCGTCTGACAGCCCGTGGCAGAAGCGACGACGGTCGGGAACGCCCCGTTCGCTGTGGTGAAGCTGAGGCGGTAGTAGATCCCGAGATCGATCACGCAGCTCATCACGCCCATGGGAATCCGCGGCAAAGCGCATACCACTTTGGCCACGTCCTGGACCGATGAGACTTCCGTGACCACGGTCACGGCGGGGAACGAGAAATGGATGCCGTTCTGCGGGAACTCGTCGACCCGGCGCACGACAAGGCGGTCGACCTGCCCAATCGACCTGCAGAGCGAGGTGGAGGCGGCAGCGGGTCGCAGCGTCCCTGTCGTCGTGGTCCTAGGCGCCCCCTGTGCCACGCCGCTCGCGCCGCTCGCAGCGGCGATCAATGCCACGGTGAGACAGGCCATTACCCGCCAAGCCTTGATGATCTTCATGGCTCCACGAAGTATCGAGCTGGCAAGTTCGCGTAGCCGACGGTCCTCACAGCCAGAGCTTCTCCCGAAGCCCGGAGGCCCTGGCCACCGGGCGCCTCATCGCGGCGCGCAGTGACTCCTCGGCGGCAACCAGGATGACCTGCCTCTTGGCACGCGTCACCGCCGTGTAAAGGAGCTCCCGGGTCAGTATCGGCGACGGAGGCCGGGGGAGCGTCACGATCACCCGCTCGAACTCCGATCCCTGGCTCTTGTGGATCGTCGTCGCCCACCAGGTGTCTACGTCGCCGAGCTGTGACATCGCGAGCTCTCGGAGGCCACTGCTCGGGTCCTCAAACACGGCGACCGGCCCCGTGGTCCCGGCGACGACGAGCCCGACGTCACCGTTGAACACGCGGTTGAAGTAGTCATTGCGGGTGACGATGACCGGCCGGCCGACGTACGAGCGCCGCCCGATCCCGGCGTCGGGCAGAGCCCGCGCCGTGAGAGCTTCGATGCGGGCGCTCCAGGCGAAGACACCGAGCGGCCCGAATCGCGTCGCACAGAGGACCTTGAGCTCGAATGCAAGACGAAGGCCGGCTTCGGCGTCACGACCCTGCGCCGCGCGGACCACCTCGATGGCACTGGCCGCGGCCTCCTCGTGCAACCGGGCGATGGCGGCCTGATCGTCGTCTTCGACCCAGGTCAGCTCCTCGGACCGGTGGTTCCGCAGGATGTCCATCGCGTCATCGTCGTCGCCGCGCCGGATCGCGTCGGCGAGTGCCGCTATCTCCGAATCGGGACCGTACCGATGGTTGCGTTCGAGCAGCACGATGCCGGCTGCGAGCGGCCCCGCTGCCGGCCCTGCTGCCATCGGGCCGACGATCTCGCCGAGCACAGCCCCAGCTTCGACGCTCGCGAGCTGGTAGGGGTCCCCGACCAGCACGAGCGTCGCGTCCGGACGCACCGCGTCGAGCAAGCGGGCCATCAACGGGAGCGACACCATCGACGTCTCGTCGACCACTACGAGGTCATGCGGCAGCTGGTTGAAGCGGTCGTAGCGGGGCTTCCCACTGACACCGATGCCCAAGAGACGATGCAGCGTCTCGGCCGCGGTGGCGCCGAGCGCAGCCGCGACGTCTGTGCCGAGGCTCGCCATTCCGGCCTCCTCATGCACCGCCGCTGTCATGCGCGCTGCCGCCTTGCCGGTCGGCGCGCCAAGCGCGACGTCAAGTTGCCGTCCCCGGGCGAGAGCCAACCCGTTCGCGGCGCTGAGCAGCGCGGCGACGGTGCGCGTCTTGCCGGTGCCCGGGCCGCCACCGATAACGGCGATCCTGCAGGTCAAGGCTTTCGCGACGGCTTCGCGCTGAAGATCGGGCGACGTGGTGTCGTCGGGCACGAAAAGCTCGTCGAGGATCACGTCCAGGTCGGGTGACAACCTGGTGAGCCCTCCGTCGGTGCGGGCGCGACGCAGCAGCTCGTCTGCGACGCGCGCCTCGAAGCGCCAGTAGCGCTCGAGATACAGGCGGGCGCCGTCCCAGACAAGCGGCAGCGTCACCTCGGCGGGCCCGTCGTCCGGGCCGCGCACGGCGGGGCTCGCCGCCAGGACCCTCCCCCAGGGCCCAGGATCGGGCCAGGGAAGCGAATCGATCGAACGGTCCTTCTCGTTGCCATCGTCGTCGTCGGCGACGATGGAGCCCTTGACAGTCCCGATCACCACGCACACGTGACCAAAACGCGGCGCACGCGCCGCCAGGGCTGCACCGAGCAGCACCTCGGGCTCCACGCCATCGACACTCCGGGCGATCACCCCGGCGACTTGGACGGCGGAGGCGTCGAGCACACCGGCCTCGACGAAAGGCGCGAGCGTCGCGACCTCGGGGCTCAGGAGCGGAGCGGGCGCCGTCACCCGGGGACCCCGGTGCCGTCAAGCAGGTCGCTGAGCGCACTCACGAGCTCCGGTGGGACCTGCCAGCTGAAGACCCCGTGCGGGTTGCCTCCGACCACGGGCGTGCCTGCACCTGCCATCCCTCGCACGAAAAGGTACGCGGTGCCGCCGAAATGCTTGGCGGGCTCATAACCGGGCACGCGCCAGCGCAGGTAGCGGTGCAACGCGACCGAGTAGAGCAGTGCTTGCAAGGGGTAGTGGTGCTCTGCCATCGCCGCGGGCAGAGCGTACGGGTGGTAGTCGATCGACTGGGGCGCTCGGCCCCGCTCACCCAGCGTGTTGGTCTTGTAGTCGACGACGACGAAGCGGGGCGGAGTGTCCGCGCCGGTCCCGTCGCGGACGCGGGCAACCAAGTCGATCGAGCCCGTGAGATGCCCCGCGAGCTCCACCCCGAACACTCCCGCCGCGAGGTGCTGAGCCCACCGCCGAAGGGGATCGTCGTCGGGCAGATAGCCCAGCACGAGCTCGCCGATGCTGCGATCGGTGGCGAAGCGGCCTTGCCCGCCCAGGCGAAGCTCGAAGCTCAGCTCGCCGACGCGTTCGCTGCGCGCGAAGTCGCGCAGCCGTTGTCCCTTGAAGAGAGGGCCAAGAGGTGTCTCTATCGCGGAGCGAAGGCCTGCGACGAGCGTCTCGGTGTCGACTGGCCAGGGATTCCACCTGAGCCGGTCGCCGATATGGGTGCGCAGCTCGGCGTCAAGATCGGCGCTCGCGAAATCGACGCGCTCGAGCACCTCGTGCACGAGGGTGCCGAACTGTGCTCCTCCGGCGACGGCGCCGAGCGGCAGGTCGGAGGCGAGTGCGGCGTCGCCAGGCGGGACGGCATCTACTACCTCGGGCGGCTCGTCGGCCGCGCCGGAGTCACCGAGACTCTCGTCCTCGGGATCGAGTGCGGCTTCCCGAGCGCGGTCGCTGATCGCGCTGAACGACCATCGCCGGTTCGCCCGGACAAGGACCCGGTCGAGCACGGCGAGCCCGATCGCGCGCGATGGCGCCCGTGACGCGCCGTCAGCCCATAGATGGACCGGACCGTCGGCGGAGCCCGTGACGGTCACGGCCACGCCGTCAACAGCTCTGGAGAACGCGTACTCGAGGGCCGCGGCAGCGTCCGAGTCGGGCGGCAGAACGACTTTCGGCGCCGCGAACAGCTCCGGGTCGATCGCACCGTTGCTCCGGGCGAACAGCACGTGCGCGAGTCCGGTGATGTCGCATCCCTGCACGCGCGACCACCAGACCAGCGTCTTGTGCTGCGCCCGGGTGAGCGCCACGTACAGCAGCCGGAGGTTCTCTCCGCGCGCCTCGTCGTTGGCGCGCACCTTGCGCGCCTTGGCGTCGGATGCCGTAGGCCAGCCTTCGCCATTCGCGATGTCGAACGTGCGCAGTCCGGTGTCAGGGTCCTGGAACACCATTTCGTGCGCGACGGCCAAGCTGTTGCGCCATAGCGTCGGGACGCACACGATAGGGAACTCGAGGCCCTTCGCGGCGTGCACGGTCATGATCCGCACCGCCTCGGCCTCCGACTCGACCTGGCGGGCCGTCAGGTCGGTCTCGGGGTCGCCTCCGGCCTTGGACTCGAGCTGTTTGAGGGTCGCAAGCAGCCCTGCGGCGGTCGGGCGGCGCCCGGCGGTGCCCGCCTGCAGCAGTCCTGCGATGTGGTCGAGGTCGGTGAAGTCGCGATCCCCGTCACTTGTTGCCAGCACCCGGGCCGCGACGCCGCTGTCGGACCAGACCTTCGCGCAGAACCCGACTGTGCTCTGGGCATCGAGAGTCTCGGCCCATCTGAAGAGCTGGTCCTGTACCTGGCTGAGCTTCGCGTCGTCGGCCGCGTCGAGCTCGGCGACCGTCCAGCCGAAGAACCACGAGAGCGCGGCCGCGCGGGCCCGGGTGGGGTCGGCCGGCCGGGTGAGCGCCGTGAGAAGCCAGCGCCACTGCGTGGCCGCTGCCGACCGCAGGACGCTGTCGCTCCTGGTCACCACGGCGGGGATTGCCAAGCGGTGAAGCGCGGCCTGGACCCGCTCGGCTTCGGCGTTCGTCCCGATGAGCACGGCAACGTTGCTGGGTCGCACACGACGCTTCGGGGCGATTTCGCCTGGAGAGGGGATCCAAGCCGTCTCCAGCAGGTGCTGGACCTGGCGGGCGAGGTCGCGCGCTATCGCGGCCTCGGCGATCCGGGTGGGGATTTCGCCGTGCTCGTTACGAAAAAGGTCGTCACCGAGAGCGAGGCGTACCCGCAGTGCGGGCACTGCCGCGCCGTCGTCTGTCGTGAGACGCAGGCCCTGGTGCTCGGGTGCCGGCTTGACTTGCACGAACTCGATCCGGGGGTCTCCGAAGGTCGCGCCCTCGAAGAGATGTCCGAGGGCATCGAGCAGCGCCCCGTCGGAACGCCGGTTCACTCCGAGCGTGGCGCGGGTCGTGCCGGGCCGGTGCGCGGCCTCGAGGTAGGTGTGCACGTTTGCGCCACGGAACGCGTAGATCGCCTGCTTCGGGTCGGCGACAAGGACGAGGGGCGAGCGGTGAACGGGACCGCCGAACAGCCTCGAGAAGATCTCCCACTGCACCGGGTCGGTGTCCTGGAACTCGTCGATGAGCGCGATCCGGAATCTGCGGCGCAAGCTGGTGACGGCGGTCGAGCCCTCGCTCAGCGCGTCGCGGAGCCGGGTCAACAAGTCATCGAACGAGAGCGTGCCTGCAGCGCGTCGGCGGCGATGCACCTCGTCGACGGCGCTGTCGACAAGACGCCGCAGGCGAGCAGCGACAGGTGTGGACCCGGCATCGTCAGTGCCTGGGATGACATGGATGCCGGGGTTCCCGAGCACCTTGATGCAGAGTTTCGCGAGGTTCTCCAGTTCCGGGAGCTGGTCCGCGATCGTTGGGTCACCAACCGACTCCGTCGCGAGCACGTCGGCACACACTGCTTCGACGAGATCGTTGGTGTCGTCGAGAAGCGACGCGTCGGGGTCGCCGGGAGCTGCCGAGCCCAAAGTGGCGAGCACCTGCGTGGCGAAGCCGTGGATGGTCGTGATCGTGGCCGCGTCAAAGTCGGCGACAGCCTGTTCGAGGCGATCGAGTCGGCACTCGCGATCGCTGGCGGCCAGGAAAGCGAGGAGCTCGTCGGTGGCCGGGATGTCAGAGGACCGCCGCAGCGCGGCCGCGGCCTCGCTGAGCCGGCTCCGAACGCGGTCGCGCAGCTCGGCCGCGGCGGCACGGGTGAACGTGACGATGAGGAGCTCTTCGACGCGGACCGCCTCTTCCGCCACGTATCGCACGACGAGGCCGGCGAGTGTGTAGGTCTTGCCGGTTCCTGCACTCGCCTCGATGGCGACACAGCCGCTGGGCAGCGGGTCCAGGAGCGAGAAGACCGGTGGTGCGCTCATGCGGGCTCCGCGACGGTCGCCTCTATCGTGCCCCACAGGTAATCGGCGAACCGTGCCGCTCGTCCCGCCGACGATCCGGGGGGGTCGTCGGCGCGCGCAGGCAGAGCACAGAGGTCTTCAAAGCCGAGCTTTCCGAACGCCAGGCGGTTCGCGTCGTCCTGGCCGTCTGCATGATCGTTGAACGACTCCCAGTCGCTCGGCTTCGCGGTCCGCTCGTGCAGCTTGTAGGAGATAGAGGCGAAGAGCGGGATGGGCTCGCGCAGCCCGCGCCGGTAGCAGTCGACCGCGACCTCGAGTGCGTCGAGCGCTCGGCCGTGGCGATCGTCGCAGGTCTCGCCACGCCCCACGAGCTCGAGCGTCTTGAGCCTGCCCTGTTTCTCGGCGCAGCCCACGATGACGCTTCGCCAGTTGGTCGCGGGGTCGGCCGCCACGAGGGCCGCGAGGTCGAGCCACGCCGCCACGCGATGCTTGGGTGCGACCTTGCTGAACGTGACGAGGGCCGGCCCCGGACGCGGATGTGCGCAGCGACCCTCGACCATGCCGACGACGCGGGTGCCGTCGGTGAGCACGACTTCGACCGGCAGGCGATCGTCACGTTCCGGATCGACGCCGAGCTCGGTCGCGACGACGAGCAACTGGTCGACCGTCTCCTCTATCTCGCTGAGCGAGATGTCACCCAGCCCTCCCGGGGGGAGCGTTCCGAGGACGCGCTCGTGCCGCTCCCACTCGTCGTTGGCGTGGCCCGCAAGTCGGGCCTTTAGGAGCCGGTCCGCGACAGACCAGCGTTCGAGGGCGCCGAGCGTCGTCGCGAGATCGTCGGACTGGTCCCGGTCCTCGCCTGGGAGGTGGAGCTGGAGCCGCTGGCGCAAGAACGCCTTCACCGGGTGTTTGAAGAACGCCCGCAAGTCGGTGAGGTCGATCACGACGTCCTCGTTCGGGGCCGGAGGAAGCGTCCCGTCGAGGAACGGACGCTGCTCGCTGGATCGCTGTTGGTGGGCACGTGCGCCGGCGAACGCGCCGGCGTCAAAGCTCCAGGGACCCGGTCGGTTCAGCTGGTCGGACCTGAAACAGCGGTCGTCGAAAGGCTGGAGGGGGTGAACGGTCTCGATTCGGCTCCGGTAGGTGCTCTGACTTGGAGGCGCAAGCGTGGCGACGATGACGTCGCGCAGCTCCGCCAGCACGGTCGCGCTCGGCACTTCCTGGTTGGTGCGCACGTTGCGGCCCGTCCGGGTGATCACGAGGTGGTCACCCGCCGCGAGAACTGCTTCGAGGAGCGCTTGGCGGACCTCCGAGCGCGGGTCGCGGTCGCCGACGAGCGGGGCGGTAGCAGCCAGATCGTCACCGTCAATGCCGGTGCCGCCGCTCGTGCCGGCGTCGTCGAGCCCGAGAATGCAGATCACGCGGAAGGGCAACCACCGCAGCGGCGTCAGCGAGCTCACGGTGACGCCACCCCGGAAGAAGTCGGGACGGCGCGACACACCCTGGACCCGGTCGGCAAGGAGCCGGCGGACATCTGCGAGCGAGACCTCGACCCTCGCCGCCTCGCCGCCGACGACGGCATGTTCGCCGATCTCGGCAACGATCCGGCGGAGCTGGTCGAGCTGCCATTGCTGGGAGGTGCCCACGTCGAAGAACTGTTCGATCACATCCAACAGCGCGTCGCACCACTTAGCGGCAGTGCGGTCTCGCCTCATGTCGTCTGCGACCGACGCGAGACGTGCGACAGCGTCGGCCAGGCGACCGGCGACGGCGATGTCGTCACCCTCGACGCCGAACGGCGCGATGTCGCCCGGTGCGAGGCCGATGTCGTCGTCACTCACCGCCACTCCCATGAGCACCCGGTCAATCGCGACCCTCCACGAGTTGGCAGCGAATTCCGGCGGGAGGCCCCAAGCCTCCCGGTGCGGGCCGTCGAGGCCCCAGCGCACGTTGGTCCCTACGATCCAATCCGCGATCGTTCCAAGGGCACGGTCGTCGAAGTCGAAGCGCTTGCGGACCGTCGGCAGCGAAACGAACTCCAGCACCTCCGACGCGGTGAACCGGCCCGATACCAGCGCGAGCAACGAGTCGAGCGCCGCGAGGACCGGGTACGACTCGCGCAACGAACGGTCGGTGATGCGGTAGAAGAGCCGGGGCGTGGCGCCGGTCGGCACGTCGGCCGTCTCCTCGGCCGAGATTCCGAAGCCCGCCTCCACCAGCGGTCCGAACTGGTCGATCGCAGGGGAGAGCACGACGATGTCCTCCTCGCGCAGCGTCGGGTCGTCGACCAGCAAGTGGAGGATCGCATCGCGCAGCACCTGGACCTGGCGGGCGCGCCCGTGGCACGAGTGCACTTGGATCGAGCGGTCGTCGGGGCCCAGCTCGAAGTCGCCGGCGGGGGCGCTATCGGCGCGCACGTCGTGTTGCACGCGCTCGAGCAGAGAGCCGGGTGCACCGTCCGCCGACTCCTCGCCCTCATCGACAGACAGCGGAGCGGACAAGCCGCGCGACTCGGCCCCCGCCAACAGCACGGTCCGCTCCCGATACGGGCGTCCCCACGATCGCAGCAGCGGATGCCGCGCCGCAGTGTCCGACCGGTCGTCGGCACGCAGGGACGCAAGGGGCCGCGGGCCGGCCAGTGTCGCATCGCGAACGCGTGAGGTAGCGACGGGTGACGGGTCGAGCAACAAGAGGTGCACGTCTCGTTGGGCGCTGACGGCCTCGATCAGCTCGATGAAGGATGCGCCGCTCGGAAGCGTCGTGACGCCGAAGATGGCAAGCCGAGGCGGCAGGTCCAGAGCGAGCTTCCCGGTGCGCAGGTCGTCGAGCAGACCGGGCAGTCGCTCGGGTGGGCTGGGCACTCCGACGCGGGCACGCACCAGGCGCCACAGGTGGGGCTGCCAGCTGTCGTGCTCGGCAAGTGGCCGACCGGTGCCGTCGACGTCGTGGCCCGCGTTCCAGTGCAGCACGAGCTCGGGCCGGCGCACGGCATAGCGGTCGAAGAGGTCGGCGAGGCGTCGGGCCCGCCCGAACCAGGTCGCACCGGCGGGCAGGACCGTGAGCGGACCGAGGCGGTCGTCGTCGCCTTTAGCGCGCAGCACCTCGAGCACCGCCCAGACGAGACAGTCGACCTGCCACGGATCGGCAGCCCCGTCGCTGCTACCAGCCTCGAGCACCGCCTTGCTCAGGGCGCCGGGGAACGTGAACCCGATGTTCGCGGCGACACCGTCGCCAGAGCCTGGCCCGGACGCGCCGAGCGATCTGGCCAACTCGAGGGCGAGCCACCGGCGCATGCCCACCGTTGGCACAGCTACCCATTCCGGGGACATCGGGTCCGCCGGCGGCTCCGCCAGCACCTCGGCCAACACCGCTGCAAGAGGCTCCACCCGGCTGGCGCTGGCGAGGTGAAGCACGAACGAACACTACCGGGGGGCTGTGACGGTCACCTCGGGTCCGGCCTGCTCGACTGGCCCATCTCACTCCACTACCGTCCAACCCATGTCGATCCTGCTCGAGCTGGACCTCACCGGAGCACTAGTAGAGGACATCGGTTCCCATCCTGTCGAACGGGTGATGAACCGTCGCCGCCTCGCACTGCGCACACTCGTCAACCGGCTCGCCTCCGCCGCCGAAGACCCAAACGTCGTTGGATTGCTGGCCAAGCTGGGTGCCACCTCGATAACGCTGGCGCAGGCCCAGGAGCTGTCGGACGCGGTGGGGCGTTTCCGAGCAAGGGGCAAAGAAGCCATCGCTTGGGCAGAGACCTTCGGCGAGCTCGGGCGCGCAACGACGGCCTATGTGGTCGCCACCGGATTCGGCGAGTTGTGGTTGCAGCCGTCCGGCAGTGTCGGCCTCATGGGCGCTGCTGCAGCTGGCACCTTCGTGCGCGGCGCCCTCGACCGCGCACAGGTCGAGCCGCTGTTCGCACAGCGCTACGAATACAAGAACGCGGCGGACACCTTCATGAGAAAAGAGTTCACCGAGGCGCACCGCGAGGCGACCGAGCGCTTGGCCGAGTCAGCCTACGAGCAGGTCGTGTCTGCTGTGTCAGTTGGCCGGCGTCTGCCCGCCGACCGCGTCCGTGAGCTCATCGATCGTGCGCCTATCCCTGCCGCCGAAGCTCAGGAGGCCGGGCTCGTCGATCACCTCGGGTACCGCGACGCCGTGCGTGAGGCGGTTGATCGCCGCTGGCCCGAGAAGCCGACCCTGCTCTACGTCTCGCGCTATCAGCGGCGTTGGGACAGCGTCCGTCGAGCACGCCAGGCGCGACGTCCGGCGGTCGGGCTCATCGAGGCGATCGGTCAGATCCGTACCGGCCGGTCCAAGCCAGGCCCGGTCGGGCGGGCCGCGGGATCCGACACCGTCGCCGCGGCGTTCCGCGCCGCCGTGAAGGACGAGCGCACCAAGGCGATCGTGTTCCGGGTCAACAGCCCTGGCGGCTCCTACGTCGCCTCGGACACCATCTGGCGCGAGGTCTGCAGGGCTCGCGAAGCCGCCAAGCCGGTAGTGGTCTCGATGGGCGATGTGGCCGGTTCGGGCGGGTATTTCGTGGCGATGGCGGCCGACGTCATCGTGGCGGAACCGGCGACTCTCACCGGATCGATCGGCGTGCTCGGCGGCAAGCTTCAAACCAAAGGGTTGTTCGAACGCTTAGGTGTGAACGTCGAAAGTCTCGGCCTCGGGCAGCACGCGCTCATGTTCTCGTCGCAGACCGGCTTCAGCGAGGACGAGTGGGCCAAGCTCGACGAGTGGCTCGACTTCGTCTACGACGATTTCACCGCCAAGGTCGCCCGTGGACGCGCCATGACCCGCGAGGCGGTCTACGAGGTGGCCCGCGGCCGGGTCTGGACGGGAGCCGATGCCGCCGAACGCGGGCTCGTCGACGAGCTCGGCGGGCTGCGCCGTGCCGTGGAGATCGCCCGGCAGAGGGCCGACCTGCCACCCGACGCCCGACTACGACCGGTCCTTGCGGTATCACCGGTGCAGAGTCTGCGCCAACCTCGCAACAGCGATGACCCGGCGGCCTTCGTACGGGTCAGGGGATTGGGTGCAGAGCTCTGGGAGTGGGGAGGACACGCCCAGCTGGCTGCGGCGCTGGGGCTTCCGACCGCCGGGCCGCTGACCATGCCGATGGGGCCGCTCCGGTAGCCCGCGGAAGGCCATTCACCGGGCGTGAGGTCGCGCGGACCCACGACCACGGATTGACCGACAGTCATCGGGTCGGGCATCCAGTGATCTTGGCTCACGTGCGTCGGCCCCGGCGACCTCGTGCTCAGTGCGTCGGCGTCACCTTGGTGAGACCGCTCGGGTGGTCCGGGTCGAGGCCGCGGGCGAGCGACAGGTGGCGCGCCAGCTGCTGGCCCCGCACGGTGGCGACGATCGTGTACATCACCTCGGCGAGCCCGCCCGGCATGGGGAGCGTGCTATCGACATGGGGCGTGCACGTGGCGATCGGTGCCTCGAGGGTCTGCAAGCGCTCGACGAGCTCGCGCCCGTCGCTCGCGATGGGGTCGCCACCGTCGATGTGGAGCACCGGGAGGCCGGCACCGACGGTGGCGATCGGCCCGTGCAGCAAGTCGGCGATCGACATCCCCTCGGCGAAGATACGCGCCGTCTCTTTTACCTTCAGCGCCGTCTCGAGCGCCGCCGCATACGCCAGGCCCCGCGCGGTGACGAGCAGCCGTTCGTATCCCACCCAGGCCTCCGCAAGCGCGGCCGGCGGCCCGTCGTCCGACAGCACCGCCGCCACGGCGCCCGGGACCGCCGCGAGCTCGGTGGCTCCCGCCAGACCGTCGCCGAGCGCCCCGGCCAGAACCAGCACGAGAGCCATCTCGGCTGTGACGGTCTTGGTTGCGGGAACGGCGAGCTCGGCTCCGGCATCGGTCGACAGTGCAAGATCGCTGACGGCCGCGAGAGCACTCGTGTCGTCATTGGTGATGACGACCACGACGGCGCCGCTCGCCCGGAGCCGCTCGCAGGTGGCAACGACCTCGGGAGTGGCGCCGGACTGGCTCAGCCCGATGACGAGGTACCCGCGGTAGTCGACCGGCGAGGCATATCGCGTATGCAGGCTCGGGGCGGCGAGCCCGGCCGGCCGGTGAGCGGCGAGCTCGCTGGCGTAGCGACCGAGCATGGCTGCGTTGTCCGACGAGCCGCGTCCGACAAAGGCGATGCCGTCGAGAGCTTCAGGCACGACGGCCCGCACCCGGTCACGGATCTCGGCGGCCGAATCGGCGATGCGCTGTAGCACCTCGGGCTGCTCGTCCATCTCCTGCCGCATGAGCTCGCCGGTCACCGGACTTCGACCTCCTGCGGGTGGACCTCAACGAGAACGGCCCCTCCGGCGCAGACCGCTCTCACGCCGACCAAGCCTGGGCGACGACTTCGAGAGTCCGAGCGGTCCTGAGCGATGACTCGTCGGCGAGGTGCGCGGGCGTCTCTTCCTCGCGCAGCACGGCGTGGATGTGGCGGAGTGCAGCAGTGAACGAGCGCGCGTCCACCGTCGGGTGCTCCACCGTCTCCTTCCCATCGCGTCGCAGGACAAGGGTGTCGGCCGGCTGCGGATGGAACGGGTTGGTCAGGTGGATCTGCCCGTCGGTGCCGAGCACCCGGGTGAACGTGTCGACGGCACGCCCGAATCCGCAGCCGAGCACCAGCCGCTGGCGCCCGTAGTCGACGACCGCCACGGCCTCAGTCTCGACCGCGCCGTTGCCGGTGGCGAACCCCACGGCATCGCCTGCCGACGGATCACGGGTGGAAAGAACCTCCTGCGCCAAACGGATCGGGTAGCAGCCGACATCGGCGAGAGCTCCACCGCCGAGCTCCTCCGAGAGCCGGATGTCCTCCGATCGCGACAGGTTGAAATAGAAGAGACTGTTCAACTCGCGAACCTCGCCGATGGCCCCCCCTGCCAGCAGATCGAGGAGTCGCCGATGCTGGGCTTGGAACGGGAAGACGAACGACTCCCATAACAGCGCGCCCGTCTCGGTCGCGGTCTCCAGCACCGCCGCGGTCTGTGCCGACCCTACGCAGAGCGGCTTCTCGCACAACACCGCCTTGCCCATCTCGAGGGCGCGCTGGGCCCAGCGGGCGTGGTGGGAGTTGGGCAGGGCGACGTACACCGCATCTATGCCAGGCGAGTCGACCACGGAGTCGTAACCCTCCACACCCTGGTCGACTCCGTGGTTGCGGGCGAATGCATCCGCCCGACCGCCGTCACGACTGGCGACAAGCACCGCGCGGCCGCCTCCCGCTTCGCGTAGGCCTGGGAGGAACTGCGCCCTGGCGATATCAGCCGCCCCTAAGATGCCCCACCGCACCTCACCTGTGAACTTCGCGGCGTTCATGAACGATTCCTACCTCGTACCGGCAGGCTCTCAGTCTCGATGCCCATGTAGACACCGTAGAGCCTCGCCGCTTTTGCCGTGAGAGCAGCCGCCAGCCGGTGATGCGCGGACCGAACGCGCCGTCAACCGCTGCGCAGTTGGCTCCGTCACCTCCCTCATGTCAACATCCGGGTGACCGGGATCCCATCGACCTCAACCGAGATGCGATCCCGTCCGAAGCCGCATCGACACGAGGAGGGGTCGACCTGACCGATAGTCACTGCCGCTCGCGAGCTGCTGGGAGCACTGCTAACCCGGCGAGCAGCACCACAGGGGGCGCAGCGTCGGGTGCCTGGCAGGTGAGTCCCGGTCGGGAGACACAAAGATGTCCGGGGACGGACAGTCGGCACCCTGATCTTTCGCTATCCGGAAGAGCTGCATCCTGATGATCGCGATAGCCGGCGGTCTCGGCGGGGCGGTCTGCTTCGCCGTCGCGGCGCTCTGTGCCTCGAGCTCCAGCCGGGAGATCGGCGCCGTGTCGACCCTCGCCTGGGTGATGACACTCGGCCTCTGCGTGCTCGTCGTCCCGCTCGCGCTGGTGGGGCACCCGAGCCGTCTCTCGGGAGACGCCGTCGCTCTCCTCTGCATTGCCGGCCTCAGTAACGTCGTCGGACTTCATCTCGAGTACGTCGCGTTTCGCCGCGTGGCAGTCGGCATCGTGACCGCCGTCGCCTCCACCGAGGGAATGGTGGCAGTTGTCCTGTCGTCACTGTTCGGAGCCACGCTTGCTGCCAGCACGATCGTGTTGCTGGCAGTGATCACCATCGGCGTGGTCCTGGCTGCTGCGCACCTGGACCCGCCCCGCGACGGCTCCGCCAACTCCCAGGCGAAAGAGGGACCGAGCCCGGCGGGAGTGATGAAAAGGCTGGACGGCGCTCACACCCGTTCAGCCCTCCTCGTCGTCCCCGTGGCGGTCCTGTTCGGAATCACGGTCTACGCCACCGGACGGGCTGGGGCGGAGGCACCTGTCATCTGGGTGCTCCTTCCGGCAAGGCTGTTCGGCACGGTTCTCATAACCTCACCCTTGCTGATCCGGCGGAAGCTGAGAATCAGCCGGCGAACTTTTCCGCTCGTCCTCACGGGCGGGGTCGCCGAAATGGTCGGCCTGGTGAGCTACACCTTCGGGGCGCGTCAACAGCTCGCCATCGCTGCTGTTCTCACGACGCAGTATGCCGCGATCGCTGCGGTCGCTGCGTTCTTCCTCTTCGGCGAACGGCTTCGTCGACACCAGATCCTCGGCGTCGTCATAGTGGTGGCAGGTGTCGTGACTCTCAGCGCTCTGAGGGGTTGAGAGCGCCGCGCGGCTCCGAGCCGGGAGGTGCAAAGGACCCGTATGATCAGCTTGTGCGCCTGGGCCTCGAACAGGGACGGGTGATCGGCTGCCTCATCGAAAAGCAGCTGACGACGCCGCAGCAGTACCCACTCAGCCTCAACGCGCTGGTGACGGCCTGCAACCAGACCTCGAACCGCGACCCGGTGGTTTGCTACGACGATGGCAGCGTGCAGCGGGCACTGGCGTCGTTGAAGGAAGCCGGACTCGTTCGCTTCGTCTATCCCTCGCACGGCGGCTCGGCGACCCGGTACCGCCAGGCGCTCGACGAACAGCTGGGTCTCGACAAGCCTGCGCTTGCCCTGGTTGCCGTGCTTCTGCTGCGCGGTCCACAGACTGCCGGCGAGCTGCGGACCCGGACCGAGCGGATGGCGAGCTTCGACGGCATCGCCGCTGTCAACG
>ODAK010000279.1_pt1 | contig 58165 bp, 47 predicted proteins | sample 1539591 | NCBI WGS metagenome assembly ODAK01 (sample SAMEA3539303, study PRJEB22396) | soil metagenome | biome: tundra; feature: field; material: soil | place: USA | collected 2010-05 | depth 0.15 m | reverse complement strand
CGTGGCACGCAACCGTGGATAAGATTCACCACGACAATACGAAATGCAAGCCCGCTAGTGATGTTCAACCGACGAAGCGAAATCCGGGTACTGGAAATAAACCTCACTGTGCGGAGTGTGAAAAACACAATCAAGAAGGAAGATAGCCAGCCAGCAACAGTTGGGACAGAGCTTATACACGTATCCAGACGATTCCCCGGCTCGGCGACTAGGGAGCACCGCGCAAATCACGCAGGGACAGACGCAATCCGTCCACTCAGACCGAATGGCAGCATGGCTTTCCCTTCATCGCTTGCCATCCCTCACGCAAAATCAGTGGCAACAAGAGCAAGGCGGCGACGGGGTCTGCCCAACTCACTCTCCAAATTGCATTGACGACTAGCCCCGCCAATGCAATCAGAGCCAGATAGCCGCAGACGGCGGACTCGGCAGCATCGGCCCTCAACGCTGCACTGGCGGTGTCCGCTGAAAGTTGCCGTTTTTGTTTTGCAAACCAAGGCATGACCAGTGCGGCAAGGATGAGCACCGCGATTCCGATAGGACTGGGCAGGGCTTCGACGTGTCTTAGTAGCGTCAGAACAGAAGCGAGGGCAACAAATGCAGCGAGAACGAAGAGCAAGCCTCCTGCGAATCTGGCCGCTTGCTGCTCCGCGTGGTCTCCGCGAGATGGTGAATAGAAGCGCCAGAGCACAACTGCGGCAGAGAGAAGTTCGACCGCGCTGTCGCCGCCGAAGCCGAGAAGCGCCGGGCTGCGGGCGAACCAAGCCGCCCCCAACGAAACCACCGCCTCGACGCTCATCCAGACGAGTGTAAGAATCTGAATCCGCACGATGCGGCGTGTAGTCTCTCGCGAGAATATTTTCGGCGGCGTAGACACAGAAGCATTATGCATCTGCGCTAGAGAGGACCACTACCAAATCGGCGAGTGCGTCACAGTCAGGGTTGGGCCGCGCGTGCTGGTCCCCATGAAAAGTGTGAACGAAGTTGCCTGCAGAGGAATTCCAACCAGGCACTATGGGAAACCGTTTAGTGAGCAAAGAGGATGAACTTCAACTTGAGTGCAACGTTCCGATTGAGCGAGAGTTTCGCTAGACCGATGGTAGCCACCTTCAGAGCCGAAGCCATCCTTACCCCGGAAAAACTCGCAGCACGGCTCAAAGTCCGCAAGACTTAGGTTTACGAGCAAACACGCTCTAGCAGCCGGAATCCTCTCCCACGCCTTCGCATGGAGCGCTATCTCCGATTCGACTGGGCGAAGGTTGTGGAGTGGCTGACTTCACCCGAGAAAATCTCGGCAGAGAGGCAATTGAAAAAGTGAATGAGGTTGGTGTACTCTCTCGCCCATGCAGATTGGTGAAAGACTCAGAGAACTCCGGGAAGCCAAGAATTTCAGCCAAGGTGACATCGAGAAGCGAACCGGGCTTTTGCGCTGCTATGTCTCCAGAGTTGAAAACAGCCACACCGTGCCTGCCGTCGAGACGTTGGAGAAATTCGCCCGTGCGCTCGAAGTCCCGTTGTACAAACTTTTCTACGAGGGGACAGAACCGCCGAAGAAATTGCCTCGTGCCGAGCGCGCCGGGCCACTGTGGGGAACAAGTGCCAAGGAATGGCCAGAGCTAAGCAGACTTGCCAAGGCGCTCTCCCGGATGGATCGGAGCAAGCGAATGCTTCTCCTCGGGTTGGGTCAGCGGATGGAAAGCCGCAATCAGACAATGCGATGAACCCATACCTGTGAATTTCTGCGGAAAGGTCTACTCGAGTACTTCGGAGCGGGGACAAATGAAACTTTGGGGAATGCTGTTTGTAGATTGAACGGTTACCACAACGGTCTTGCAACTGTTGATTCCGCCGTCGCCCGATGCGGCGTGAATCGTAATTTTCATATCGCTTCGACAGACCTGAAGATAACGCGGGTTTCCAGAATACAGCCAATCTCGCCTAGGGATAGACCTAAGTAGCGCTTTTACGTCACTCATTCTGCGCCCATTATATCCCGAAGTTCCATGCCGAGTGCTGTTCAATTCTATATTTTCGGGAAATAGGCTTGTGCGAGATTAGGCTATTGAAGTGTTCTAATTTGGTTCTGCGAATAGTACGGCAATGGCAAAGGTCCATCGCACGTCTACAGTTTAGCAGCGCCTTCAATCTGCACACTTTGTCGAAGCTGTAGTAGAGTACGTGCATGAGACGCCGATTCGGAAATTACGTTGTCGCGGCCCTGCCGCGAGAACTTGCGGGCGGAAGCGGTTGGCTCGCGGACTTTTCCCTTGAAGAGCACTGCCGTTCACACGTGGAAGACAGGATGTACTTTGGTACGAACGTCTACAAAAGCAAAGAGATTGCCACGAAAGTCTGCTTCATTTCAGGCCAGCGCGTAATCGCTCAATTCACCTGAATGTCCGCGCACGGGTAGCTACGATCCACGGCAGGCTGTGACGCCCGTGTGACGCACACCTGCCGACACTGCCGAGTCGTAGGACAACTGAGAGGTAAGTGGCACACCTATCTATTTTTCTCGCACAAAGCCAGGAATCGCAAAACCAGACCGCTCGTGAGATGATATTGCGCCTGTCCGATTCAGGTCCCGCCACATGCGGCATGACAGACTGCAAACGGGCAGCAAACCAAAGGAGGGCATCTTGGATACTGGAAGAATCGTAGCGGAACTGAAGAGGGAAAGAGACCGACTCAGTAGAGCCATAGCAGCGTTGGAAGGTCAGTCACCGAAATCCACCGCAAAGAGTAGTGCTGTTCCCCATCGAGCCACTCACACCAAGAAGAAGGGCGGCCGTCTCACTCCGGAAGGCAGGAAGCGGTTGTCGGACTTGATGAAGAAGCGATGGGCGGATAAAAGAAAGAAAGGTTCCAAGAAGAGTCAATAAAACCCGAGAGTTGCTCGGAAAATTTGGTAGCATCCCCTCAACAGGTGTCAGTTCTACATTCCTGTGACTGGGGCCATCGGCACCATCGGGTTTGGGTTGTGTGTAAAACGTGGCGCAAAAGTCATCACCGCAAAGGCGTCGGTCTAGAATCATCAATCCCGGCACCTTTGCAGCCAATTCGGGGTTGTCTTGCTCATCAAGAATTGCTGATGTCCGGTGGAAATCGCAGGGAGTACGTGCACGAGGAGCAGCCGTTTTTCGATGCGCCGATTGACGGGAAAATCTAGGAACAACTTCGACGCATTTGAGGGAGAACCGTGGCTTCCCAATAAGGCTAAGCGACGGCTGAGCAACGACTTATGATTTTGAGAGCGACCCTGTTAACCGAAGGGTTGGAAGTTCGAATCTTCCTCAGGGAGCCATTTCTATTATTTCCAATCACTTGCATTTTTTCGAGTCGCAGATTTTCGCCGATTAGCATTCGGTAGTTATTCTCCTCGCGGAGGCGCTCGCATTCCACTTGCTTCGATTTGAGACGCTCTTCGATATTATCGGCGGTCGTCATTTCTCTCCGTGGAATGGCAACAATTCTTATAAAATCCGGGAACAAGAACACAAAACACAGGTGTTGAGTATTCTAAAGTTTTATCTTAAAATACTCATATGCGATATGTACCTCGCGATTTGGGTAATGTGGTCAGGCAGGCAGCCCGGCATTTTCCGGCGTTGGTCGTAACGGGACCGCGCCGCGCTGGAAAAACAACCCTCCTCCGACAGTTGTTCCCCAAGGCTCGGTACGTGCTTCTTGAGGATCCTGACATTCGCGGAAGAATTCGAAGTGACCCACGTACATTTTTGGAAGAGCTGCGACCGCCCGTAATATTCGACGAAATTCAGAATGCCCCCGAGCTCCTCAATTACGTACGCACGCTCGTCGATGCGGCACCCCGACGGATGGGGCAGTGGCTATTTACCGGGTCGCAGGAAGCGCCGCTGATGCAGGGCATCAGCGAATCGATGGCTGGCAGGGCTGCCATTCTGCAGCTTCTGCCTTTCAGTGTAGCGGAGAATCCGAAGGTGAATGTCCTTCACGGCGGGTTCCCAGAGGTAGTTGCCCGGCCGAAGTCTCGCGGGCTGTGGTTTGCTTCCTACCTCCAAACTTATTTGGAGCGTGACGTACGGGCAATCACGAACATACGTGACCTGGTGACGTTTCGCCGGTTTCTGGCGTTCCTCGCAAGCCGCCACGGCCAAATTCTCAATAAGAGTGATCTTGCGGCTCCCCTCGGTGTTTCCGTCCCGACCATTAGTGAGTGGTTGCGTATTCTCGAGGTGACCGGCCAGATCATAGTTGTCCCTCCCTATTTCGAGAATCTCGGGAAGCGGCTCATAAAGTCACCGAAAATCTATTGGGGTGACCCTGGTCTTGCTTGCTACCTCTTGGGAATAACGTCGGAGGCCGAGCTTAGGCGTTCACCATTCTTGGGGAGACTGTTTGAGGGCTTTGTCGCGGCGGAAATACTCAAGAGTCAGGCGAATCAGGGAGCAAGAAAAGAACTCTACTACTTTCGCGACCAACAGGGCTTGGAGGTAGATTTTCTAGCACCTAGGTCGAATGCGGGACTTTGGCTCATTGAATGTAAGGCTGGGAAGACCGTCCGGCCCGCAATGGCCAATCCGCTTTTTTCATTGAGCCGCGCGTTGGGGACGCGCTCAAAGCGCCTGATTATCGTGCACCAAAGGTCGCGTTCGAGTCCGGCTACCGCGGCCATCGCCAACGGAGTGGAAGCGTTTGATTTGGAGCGATTCGTCGCGAAGCTAACCCTTCACCTCCATCAGGTTGGGTAGGGGACTTTCACCCCCCAGCTATCGAACATGCTCGGCACGCAACAAAAAGGCCTCGTGGGACGAGGCCTTTTTTGTGCAGTTCGATTATGACGATTTCGAAGAACGAGTCAGCCGTGGTGCAGCGGGCCGTTTATGATTTTCTTGCAAAAAGGCCCACGCCGAGTTGGATCAAGGAACTTGGTTCCGGAACGTCATGGCGGTTCGGGCAATGATTGTCCTTCCCGTACACGCATGGTTGTGTTTGAGCGTTGGTTGGTGTGCCGCAAACGAGCAAGCCGATGCCAAGCACGAGAGCTGGAAGTGCAGCCATGCCGACAATCGACCGAATTACGAGCGCGGCCGTACGAAGAGTTTCAATCTTTCGATTCATTGCTTACCTGCTCTTTTTCGATCCCCTCAGTTTTTGGGACTGGAAGACAAGGCGGTCGTGCGATATGTCTCGCAAACCATTCTAGCTATACCTACACCAATTCTGAGGCCGAAGAGCTCATCTGCCGCGTACGCGCAGTGAGATCAGTGTATCTCTTTTATTTTCAATGGATTGCGAGATATCGAGGTCGAATGGAGATGTTTGCCATGGACCGAAGGGTAAGAGTTTTCCCACCAGATGGACCTTGGTGAGAAAAAGAAGGGAGTTACGCCGAGGTCGGCAGTGTTTCATTTGGAGCCGGGCCCCGGGCAGTTTGGCGACAGGCTGGCTTCCGAAGGGAGGCTGAGTGAATTCAAGCGCAAGCCAGTTCTTGCCAACAAAGAAGTTTTCAGTGTCACGAGCGATCACAGACCGTTCGATTACATTCTGCAGTTCTCTAATATTTCCTGACCACGCATATGACTCGAGTAGCTCAAGGGTCTCCTTATTGATACGGCGAATGGCCTTTCCGGCTTTGCTCGCGAAGCGATCGATGAAGTATTCGACCAGAACAGGAATGTCTACTTTTCTCTCACGCAGAGGAGGAATTTCAATGGGAAAAACGTTGAGGCGATAAAACAGATCTCTTCGAAAAGCGCCGGAAGCAATCGCAGAGCACAAGTCGCGATTCGTCGCGGCAATCATCCGCACGTCGGCGTGGATCGGTTGGTTTCCTCCAACGCGCTCAAATTCCCGCTCTTGAAGAACGCGCAGGAGAGCGATCTGGGTTTCCGGAGGGAGCTCACCAACCTCTTCCAGAAATATTGTGCCTCCTTCCGCCAACTCAAAGCGGCCCAGCCGCCGCTGGAGTGCTCCGGTGAACGCCCCTTTCTCGTGCCCGAACAACTCCGAAGCGATCAGCGGAGCGGGAATCGCAGCACAATTTACACTCACAAACGTTCGTGAGGATCGGCGCGACCTCTTGTGTACCGCCCGAGCGATAAGTTCCTTGCCTGTATCGGTTTCACCCGTGAGGAGAACCGTGGAATCTGTTGGGGCGACCTTGGCAACGCGCGCAAGCACAGATTGCAGAGCCGGTGACACGCCTACGATTTCCTCGAACATTGACGCGCTGTCGATTTCTTCACGTAACGCGATATTCTCTTTGAAGAGCTGGTCCCTCAACTTCTTGATTTCGTCGAGAGATTTTTGAAGAGAATCTTCGGCTTGCCTGCGATCCTCGATATCAATGCTCGATGCGTACCACTTAATAATCTCCCCACTTTCGTCGCGCAAAGCTATTTTGTGATGCAGCATCCAGCGATACTTGCCATCCGCTCGCCGCATGCGTGCTTCGTACAAGAACGGTTCTCCGCTGGCTAACGATGCGCGCCATTCGTCCACGATTCCTTCGACGTCTTCCGGGTGAATCACGGACGTCCATTTCCATCCCTACAATTCTTCAAACGGAAGTTCAACGTAATTCACCAAAGTTTGATTGAAGAAATCAAGGTTGCCATCACGCAGTGCGGTGTGGATCAACGCAGGAATCGAATCAATGAGGAGTTGAAGGTTCATGGGCTCGAATTTGTGTTCCTGGGAGGCCACGGCGTGAATCATACACCTACATGAATTCGGTAGGTGACGGGCAATCGGGCTTACAGACGGGCTGGAAGTTTCTCACCGACGGTTATCAGCGGGCCTGAATTTCCCAGCGGACTTCGGCAGCTTCCGTTTTATCCAAAATATTGAAAATTCTTCCAAAATTCCGGCCAACTTTGGCGCAGCCCGCGGCACACGTAGATGTCGGGATGGTCTCGCGTTTCCTCATTTTCCACTCCGTATTCGTTCCAGATTTTCGCGACGAGTTGGCACGATGCGAAATTCCTTTCCACGAAGGGACGCGTAAATCCCACGACGATCACTGTTTCCGGCGGTGGATCGCCATAACCGTGCGCCCAAAATGAATTTCCTCCGCTGATGGCCGGAGGCAATCCGTATTGCGGACCCAGAAGATTTACGGCGCCAGCTTCGCCATAATTTGCCGCTAGGACGGCGGTGCGTTCTCGTTCGGCTTCAGGCAACGAATTGCGAATCTGCGCGAGCGTCTGCACCAATTCCGGCCAGCCGATTGCGTCCCGGAAATTGCCGTTTATTTTTATGACGATTTCTCCCCACTTGGAATTTATCGGCGCGATCGGCAATGCCAGTGCCGCGACAACAATGATGTCAATTGCAAGCGCGGTCCATACAGCTATGCGGATTGTTCGCGCAGCATTTGCGCGCAGCGTTGCGAGCCATTCCTGGCCCCATACGCTTCCCGCCGCATAAAGCATCGGGTATGCCGGAGCAAAATAATATCCGCGTGCCTTTACGATTATGAATATCGCCAGCGGCACTAAAAACATCCAGGCGAGCGGGCGGTATTTGCGGTCCTGGACCGAAAACAAATAGAAATATAGCCCGGCGATCCACAACGGAAATGCCAGCAGCGTCATACTCAGTTGGCGGGGCAGAAAATAGTTCGTGAAGCCGATGCGGATATCGCGCGCGTGAATGTTTCGCAAAAAATCGAGCGATACAAAATGGTGCTGCGCCTGCCAGATTAAATTGGGAAGAAAAATCAGCAGCGAAACTGCCACGCCGTACCACAGCCATTTGTTTTTCAGGAATTGCCGCGCATCCGTCACGATTACCGCCGCTGCGATTCCGGCAATAAGGAACACCATGGTATATTTCGACATCATACCCAGACCGATTGCGCTCCCGATGCCGATCCACCAACGCGGATTTTCACTTTTCAGCAGCCGCACCATGAAATATGCCGCGAGCGCCCAGAAAAAATAATCGAATGACACGTACTGCATCAGTGCGCCACCGCCGAGGCAATACGGAACCGCCGCCAGCGCCGCCACGAGTTGCGCGGCGCGCCGCCCGCCCATTTCGCGCGCCATTAATCCCGTAAGCAGCACCGCCCCCGATTGGGCTAACGCCGCGAAGAAACGGAACCCGGCAAGTGATGTGCCGAAAAGCGTCAGTGAGAGGCGTCCGAAAAATGGCGTGATTGGCGGGTAAGCGATGTAACCCCACGCGAGGCGTCGCGCGTCGTCGAGCGTGGCAAGTTCGTCGCGGTGAAATCCGTAGCGTCCCCCGGCCAGCACGTGCGCTACAAGCGGCGCTAGCGCGATGTAACACAGGATCGCGACATCGCTCGACCAAATCGATCGGGTCTCGGCGGCAGAGAAGGTGTGGGACGAACGCGCTCTGTTATCAATACTCACTTGTGGATTATTGGCCGGCAATTGTCGATCCTCAATGCCTTCGCTCAAAGATTCGGCCTGAGGCCGACGATTTGAAATTCTATTCCGTAAAGTTCGGAATCCAGCCACGCGAAACAATCGTCTTAGCCTAGAGATTTAAGGTGAACCCTGCAACGAAAGCTTTTGAGCGCATGGAACCCAATCGATTTTTTTCAACTCACCACAAAAATGCCACACAGTACGCGGCGGTGGAATATGATCTGATGCGGCAACGAAGCTTCGGACCAAGCCACATGGAATCGAGACACAAACAATGACTCCGCTTCCAACGCCGGACGCGCGCAAGGTGCCGCGCCGGCGCTGGGGTATTGCTCTGTTACTCGGATTCGGCGTCTTGGTGAATTACATCGACCGCGTAAATCTCTCCGTCTCGAAAGACGCGCTTCACACGTCGTTTGGCATCTCGACGGTAACGTTCGGGTATTTGCTGAGCGCCTATAGCTGGACCTACGGAGCGTGCCAGCTTCCTTCGGGCCTGCTGCTGGATCGCTTTGGCGTAAAACTTGTTGGCCGCGTCGGATCGTTGCTGTGGAGCGTGGCTTCTTTTGCAGCGGCGATTTCCAGCGGGCTGACGGGTTTCCTGGGCGCGCGGCTCTTGCTGGGAGTCGGAGAGGCTCCCATATTTCCAGCAAATTCAAAAGCAACCGGGTATTGGTTTCCCACCGCAGAGCGCAGCGTGGCGACGGCGATCTTCGATTCCGCGGCAAAGCTCGCCTCCGCGGTCGGCGTGCCGATTCTTGGCGTGTTGTTGTGGCGGTTCGGATGGCGATGGAGTTTCGCTGCTATAGGATTCATCAGCTTCCTCTATTTTGTTCTGTTTTTCATTTTCTATCGCAACCCCGGCGAAGATAAATTGCTTTCCGTGGCGGAGCGCGATTTCATCCGGCAGGGCGGGCCCAACCCGAGGATCGAGTCCGCGCAGCGAAGGGCGCGCCGCTTGGATATTTATTGCGCCAAAGAAAAGTGTGGGGGCTTTTGCTGGGTTTTGCGTCATACAACTACACTTTTTATTTATTGCTGACTTGGCTGCCCTCGTATCTTTCCTCCACACATCATGTCGATTTGCTGCATTCTTCTTTGTACACCAGCGTACCGTGGCTTTTTGCGACGTTGACGGGCATCCTCATCGGCGGTTGGCTCGTAGATAAATTAATCAAGCGCGGACGCAGTTCTTCGCTTGTGCGCCAAGCCGTTCTGGTCGGAGGCACCACATTTGGCCTCGGAGTGATCGGAGCAGCGTACGCGCAGAGCCTGACCGCCGCCGTTATTTGGATCAGTGTGGCCATCGGAGGGCTTTCTGCAGCTGCGCCCGTGGGCTGGTCAATTCCATCACTGATTGCGCCGAGGGAAAGCGTGGGAACGCTGGGCGGAATCATGAATTTCGACAGTCAGATTTCCGCGATCTCCGCGCCGATTGCCACGGGCTATATCGCCCAGGCCACGCATTCGTTTTTCTGGGCGTTCGGCGCTGCCGCCGCGTTTTTGGTAGCCGGAATCTGCGGTCCTGCTTGGCCGAATTGATGTGATTCCGGAGCCGTCGTAGGTTTTCGCGCCTGTCGTGGGACACGATTAAGAGATCAACGCGGCGCGTAATCCTTCGCGGTTTGCGTTCGCGAATTGAAAACTTCAAGATTTCCGTCTTCCCAAACTGTCAGCTTCAAATAATTCGCCGCGTCCGGACCCGGAGGATTGGCAATCAAAGATTCGCGGGAGTTGTGCGCCGCGCCGCCTTCGTCAGAGAAATGAAGCTGCCAGAGATCCTCAAGCTTTGGAGAGTTCTTGATAATGTCCCACGATGAGGGTGAGCCGCCCTTGGCAGCGCCGTTATCCATAATGGCGATGCGCGGGGAAATCGCCGCCAGAAGCGCCGGACTGTTGCTCTGGTTGAAACCGTGATGAGAGACGATGAAAACATCCATATGTCCCAGCTTGTTCACCGGGCATACCAGATCCATTTCTTTGTCCCACGTAAGATCGCCCAAATCCATGATTCGAGTTTTGCCGACCGTGATGACCGTGCCGAGCGAGCGGGCGTTTTCCGTTTGGTCGGCCGGCCGTTTTTCGGTCGTTGAACAAGCGGTATTCTGCGAACCCGCACCGGGCAAAGGCTTTTGTAGTAACGCGCCATCGGCGCTCACCACGTCCGCATGAATTCCGCGGATCGGGAGCGTGTCACCCACTTTCGCGACGATGCGATTGATCTTTTTCTCCGAAAGAAGTTTCTGGTAGGCCTGCCATCCTGCTTCCGTATCCGCATCGCCCGGCTCGCGGTTCGGGCCATGATCGATGAACGCGCCCACCGGAATTTTGGCCACGAGTTGCGGGACGCCGCCGACGTGATCCCGGTGATAGTGCGTGAGTAGAACGAAGTCAATCTTAGATAGACCGGCCTTCTTTGCCGCGGTAGCGATTCGGTCCGCGTCACGTCCGTCGAAGCCAGGCCAACCGGTGTCAACGAGCAGCGATCGTTTTTCTGGTGTTACAAAAAGCGTCGCCTGCCCGCCCTCTACGTCCACAAAGTAAATTTCCAAAGGCTTGCCTTGCGGCGCCCCGTGGAATGACCCTGCCAAAAAGCAGAACGTGGCGCTGATAAAAGCGACAGCTACTACGCGATTGAAAAAGCAGCGTCCCGCGTGTTGAGGATTAAGAAGAGCAGATAGGTTTCGCCACATTTTATTCTTGCGCTCCTATTCCGAATCTGAATTCTGGAGACGAAGGCAAATGTCATTAACGATTTCTTCGGGTGTGGAGGTAATGTCTTCGACGATCGCTCCGGAAGGCTCCTCAAGCGTGACAAGCTGGCTGGGCACAAGTGATTCGCCGGCGAAATGATCTTCTCGTGAAGCCAGATTGCGGTAGAGTTGATCGCTGGTTCCGCGGAGAAAGACAATGGTGAGATTCAGGCCCGCGCCGAGCGTGTTCCGATACTCCTGCTTCAATGCGGAACAGGCAAGAACAATATTTTGTCCGGTGGCGTTCGCGCGAACCAGTTCGTCGTGAATGGCCTCAAGCCACGGTGCGCGATCCTCGTCACTCAGCGGAATGCCGCGGTGCATTTTTTCGCGGTTGGCGCTGGAGTGAAAATCGTCCGCGTCCAGAAAAATAAATCCCAGGCGCTGCGCGAGCAATTTCCCGACCGTAGTTTTTCCCGAGCCGGTGACGCCCATGACAAGAATTATCATAACGAGATTATTGCATTGAATCTGTGTGATGAGAAAACCAGCAATTGAAGTCGGGCGGCTAGATTTAATTGCCCGCTCACGATGTGATGAGCGCGATGCCGGGCGCTGAAAGCCCGTTCTCATTTGGCGCTGGAGCTTACTTGCTGGCGCTTACGGCTTTAGTTTTGGCGGCGCTGGCATTTAAGAAGCCCGCCAGCGCTTAGATTGGATTGCGATTCTGGGAAGTCTGCGGCTTTTCCTGATGTTTAATAGTAGAGTCGTAGACTTCCTTTACCTTTCTGGCAAAAGCACCAGAAGCCTGCCCATACCATACGCACGAAACAGCGGCATTTAACCTGGCTCCTGAAATCATCACAGCGTTCGCGCTAAGATAAATTCCCAGAGGCGGTGGCACAATTACTCTTTGGGGGAACCTCGCCTCGAATCACAGAATTTAGATCCGAAGCGGATCGGAGAGAAGGGGATGACCACACAAACCGTTAAGCTTCTGAGGCGCGAAGAAGTTGCTGAAGGAACGATGTCATTTTATTTTGAAAAGCCGGAAAGGTTTCAATTCAAACCCGGGCAATATCTGGACTGCACTTTAGTTGATCCGCCGGAGATAGACGCCGAAGGCAACATCCGCAGTTTTTCTTTGGCGAGTGCTCCCGTAGAGCCGCATCTGATGCTGTCTACCAGAATGCGGGACACGGCATTCAAGCGTGTGTTCAAGAAAATGCCGATCGGAAGCCCGCTCAGTGTGGAAGGACCCATGGGTTCTTTTGCGCTGCACAATAATGCATCGCGAACGGCCATTTTTATCGCAGGCGGAATCGGTATCACACCGTTTCGCAGCATGATCGTCAACGCCACTCGCACAGACCTTGCGAATCGCATTGTACTGTTCTACGCAAATCGCCGGCCTGAAGACGCTACTTTTCTAGAAGAACTTCAAAAACTGGAAAGCGAAAATGACAATTTCCAGTTTATTGGCGTTATGACCGGGATGGAAAAATCGAAGCGTACATGGAACGGCAAGACCGGCTATATCGACAAAGCAATGCTCACCCGGCACATTCCGGATTTGCAAGGACCGATTTATTACGTCGCCGGGCCGCCAGCGATGGTGAGCGCCATGAAAACAACTCTCACGGACGCGGGAGTAAACGAAGACGATATCCGCGCCGAGGACTTTGCCGGGTATTGAGGAAGCGTGTTCGCCGTGAAGAAGACCCGCCGGCGGTGCGCCGCGGCAACGCCGCGCGGCTGCGAGGAAGAACATATCTCGCACTGAACGCTGAATGAAGCGATGATTGCAGAGGAGCGCCGATGGATCTGCGGATGTGTTTCAACTCCAGTGAAAATAAATTCGCTTTGCCGCCGCACATCAAGCAGCGATACGGCCCGTTTGGTTTTCCTGAACTTGCCGACACGGGCCGTCCGTACATTACTTCCAATTTGGTTATGGCGTTGGACGGTCGAGCTTCGTTCAGGGAGTTGAAGGGGCGGGCTGGGGGCAACGTCGTTTCAAAGAGCCGGGACGATCGCTGGTTGATGGATTTTTATCGCGCGCACCACGATGCACAGTTGATTGGCGCGAGCACACTGCGAGAGGAACTTGGCGCTAACGGACAGAGTTTGGACTACGGAATTGATGATGAGGAATTGCGAGCGTACCGGCGGGAAATTCTGAAGCTGGGGTTGCAGAAAATTATTGTGCTGACGGGTTCTGGGAATGTGGATCTTGGCGCGCCGCTTTTTAATTCGGCACGAGTGGAACCGTGGATCATTACGTCTGGTGAAGGCGAAAAGAATATTCGTGGGCGGCTTAAGACATCCGGGCGAGATGGCGGGATCAAGATTGTTTCTGTTGGAGACGACGAACGAGTTGATGTTTCTGTTGCAGTGCAGGTACTGAGTCGAGAGCATGGAATCCGGATATTGCTTTGTGAGGGCGGGCCGAATCTTTACAGTGAACTTTTGAAGAAACAATTTATTGATGAGGATTTTCGGACGATTTCGCTTCAGGTGCTGGGTAAATCTACTGTTCCGGGGATCGAGCGGCCGACGACTTATGGTGACGTGAGCTATACGCCGGAAACTGCGCCGTGGTTTCGATTAGTCAGCATGCACTATGCGCTGCCTTACCACGCGTTTTTGCGTTTGCGCTACGAAGGGCCCCGGAAGTTTTCGGAGTGAGGGTGGATGGCTGCCCGATAGGCGCGCAAGATAATGCTCTTGATATCAACTAAGGCTTCCCTGCAATGTGCTTAAGTAATAGAGCATCTCAGGAAGATTTTCATTCTTGATGGTAGACCGCAATTCTTCTTCTCCAAGAAGTTGTGTTTCACGCAAGAGAATGTTGACCAGGGTTCTGACTGCCGCATCGATTTCGGCCTCCGACCTACTCTCGGAGGGCTGAAGTTTCCCTTGTTCCTTCCACATGCTTAGAAAACTGGCGGCGTCATGAGAGGTTGAATGAAACAGGACAACAAGAGTTTCTCTAACGTAGGCGGCGACGGTTGTTTGAAGCTCCGCAACACTCTCTAGGAATGCAAGGCCGCCATTCGCTTCTGCGGGAAATTCTGGCGAGCATGTAAGCACGAGACACTTCAGCTCATCGTGGAGGCGCTTAAAGGCACGGTTCAGGCGCTGTATCGCTATCTTCGGCTTTGTTACTTACCATGATCACTCCATTCAATTTGCCTGCACAAAATACATTTACGATTATACGGCAAGGATGACGCCACTCAGGAGATTGGCGCTCCCCGCGACGATAAGCCCAGGGGCTGGAAGCCTCCTCTATTGCGATCGGTATGGCACGAGTGAACTCGTACCCTGATACAGGGATCAGCTGAAAGTTGACAACCGGCGAAGCTTGGTGGAGAATTTGGCGTAGGCGAACAAAAAGCGAATATTGTGGAGCTTCTTTTTGCCTCTGGATCTGACATGGCTGGAAATCTTGCTCGGTTGCGCTCTCAGGTCGAACTCGCCCTTGCCGGGCGCGTTACCGCTCCATTTACGTACAGGGACCGGAATTTTGCGGAGCACGTTTCCACCGGAATTTCTGAAATTGATTTGCTGGCGGGAGGTTTGCCGCGCGGCGCGCTGACGGAAATTTTTGGGCCGGACTGTTCGGGCCGCACGAGTTTGCTGTTTTCGGCGCTGAGCATGAGAACCGCGCATCTGGAAGCGTGCGCGCTGATTGATGGATGCGACGCTTTCGATCCGCAGTCGGCGCACGCGGCGGGAGTGGACCTGAAACAACTGCTGTGGGTGCGTTGCCGGAATATTCAGCAGACGCTGCGCGCGACGGATTTACTTTTGCAAAGCGGCGGGTTCGGATTTATCGCGCTGGATTTGAGCGATGCTTCGCGCGAGGTGGTGCGACACGTTCCCCTGGATGCGTGGTTCCGTTTCCGGCACGCGGTGGAGGATACGCAGACGATTCTGGTGGTTCTGGAACAGGAATCGAATGCGAAGACGTGCGCTTCGTTGGTGCTGCGGCTGGAAGGCGAGCCTGGGCGATGGGCGACGAGTTCGCAGACGCCGGCGGTTGCCAAACATGACGTGAAAATTTCGCGTGATGTAGGGGATTTTTCGCGGTATTCAATTTCGCGAGAGGCATTTTCGCGGAATCCGTTTTCGCAACAGGCATTTTCGCAAGGCGCAGTTTCACGCCATGCGGTTTCACGTCACGGACTTTCAAATTTGCTGAGTGGATTCGATGTTCGCGCGGAAGTGCTGCGTTCGCGCGTGCAGCCGGTAGTTAGAACAACTTTTCGCGAAGGGCTGGCGGCGAATGCGTCCGGCAGATCGGGGATTTTTGAAGCACACGCGACTTGGAATTACCAGAGCGGCGCGTGGAACGAACTGAAACCTAAATGACTAATTGTATTGCGTTGAAACTTTTATCGAGGCTGGCGAAATTTATTTCTTATGGCATTTGCATCTATTCACGTTCCCAATTTCATGGTGCAGGCGGTAGTTTCCGCGGAACTGGAGCTGCGCGGACGCGCGGTAGCGCTGGTGGATGGAGTTCCTCCGCTGTGCGTTGTGGTGGCGGTGAACGAAGCGGGGTGGCTGGCGGGAATTCAACTGGGAATGTCCGAATCGCAAACCGAGGAATTTTGCGATGTGAAAATACGGCGGCGTTCTGCGGCGCGAGAACGCGCACTGCATGCGGCTTTGCTGGATGTTGGATGGTCGGTTTCTCCTCGAATTGAAGATACCGCGCCGGACACAATTATTTTGGATATTGCCGGGCTACATTTGTTGTTTGGTTCTGAAGAACATATTGCTGACGAGTTAGTGCGACGTGCCGCGGCGCTTGGACTTTCCGCCCACGTTGCCGTGGCTGCGAATCTGGAAACGGCTCTTCATGCGGCGCGCGGATTTTCTGGAGTCACTTTAATTCCTGCGGGCGATGAAGCGAAATGCCTGGGGCGTTTGCCGGTTCACGCGCTTTATCCATCCATTGAAATTCAGGAAACTCTGGCGCGCTGGGGGATTCGTACGTGCGCTGCGCTGGCAGCGCTGCCTGTGTTGCAACTTTCCGAACGGCTGGGACAGGACGGAGTCCTGCTGCACGAACTAGCGCGCGGAGCGACGGTGCGTTCGCTGATGCTGGCCGAGCCGGGAATTTGTTTTGTGGAAGAAATGGAGCTTGAGGACACGGTGGAGGATTTGGAGCCATTATCATTTTTGCTGGGACGGTTGCTGGATCAATTGTGCGCGCGTTTGCAGGCGCGTTCGCTGGCGACTGCGGCGATTCATTTGCGATTTGATTTGGGCGATTTTTTTGGAAAAGAGGTGCAGGTGCAGAGTGAACAATCTGCGGAGGACACTTCGTCCAAAGTTTATGAAAAAGTTTTGAGTTTGCCCGTGGCCATGCGGGATTCCAAAACACTTTTAAAATTGATGCGGTTGCAATTGCAGGCCAACCCGCCGCACGCGTCCATATTGAAAATTACACTTGCCGCTGAGCCGGCGCTGGCGCGAGCGGCGCAGGCGGGATTATTCCGCCCGAGCATTCCAGACCCGGAAAAACTGGAATTGACGGTGGCGCGGCTGGCAAGTCTGGTGGGCGATGCGAATATTGGCTCGCCTGAATTGCTGGATTCACATCGACCAGGAAATTTCCGGATGGGAAGGTTTGCGCCGGCGCGGGAAGAATCGCCGGCGCGCCGAAAAAAGCGCGGCGAGGCTACGACGGATCGTAGTCGGGCAAATCGTGGCGAACCAAAACATTCCGAAGAAAATATCGAGCCACAATTTCGTCAGACGGCTATTGCGTTCCGCATTTTTCGGCCGGAATGGCCGGCAAAGGTGGAGCTGCGCGAATCCTTTCCCACGTACATTAGTTTTCGCGGGATGCGCGGCAACATCACCACGGCTTCCGGGCCGTGGCGCACTTCCGGAGATTGGTGGCGCGAAGATGCCTGGCAGCAGGACGAGTGGGACGTGAATGTGCGGCTGGATTTTTCTGCCGCGCGAAATAAGGGGAGTTCGTACGTGAGCGCGCGGGACGGGCTGTATCGGATTTATTACGACGGGATGCGGCAAAGTTGGTTTGTGCGCGGCAGGTACGATTGATGTGCGCGGAATTACTTTACACGGAACTTCACGCGCGTTCTGCTTTCAGCTTTCTGGAAGGCGCTTCTTCGCCGGAAGAATTGGCGGCGGCGTGTGCGGAACATGGCATGGCGTCCATGGCGCTGCTGGATCGCGATGGAGTTTACGGCGCGCCGCGTTTTTATCACGCGGCAAATAAGATTTCGATTCGCGCGCACATCGGAGCGGAAGTTACGTCCGCAGCGGGTTGGCGCTACCCACTACTGGTGCAATCACGCACAGGATACCAGAACCTTTGCCGCCTGATTACCATGATGAAATTGCGCGCGGCGAAAGGAGAAGGCGAAGTTTCGCCGGACGAAGTTGCTGAGCGCGCGCATGGACTTATCTGTTTGACGGGAGGAGACGAGGGACCGCTGAAGCATGCGCTGATGCACGGCGGAATTGAGCGCGGGATTACATGCGTGCGGCAACTCTGCGAAATCTTTGGGCGCGAAAATGTTTACGTCGAGTTGCAAAGGCATTTCAGCCGCGTGGAAGAAGCGCGGAATCAGGCGGCGGTGATCATCGCAAGAAAATTGCACCTGCCTTTGCTGGCCACAAACGGCGTTTGCCACGCGCCGCCACAGCGCCGGGAAGTGCTGGATGTTTTTACCTGCATTCGCAATCACCGCACGCTGGCCACCGCCGGGCGCCTGCTGAATTTTAATTCCGAGCGCCATTTGAAAACTTGCACGGAAATGAACCGGCTATTTGCTGATGTTCCCGAAGCGATTTTGAACACCGGGGTACTGGCTTCGCGTTTGCAATTCAGCTTGAAAGATTTGGGCTACAAATTTCCGAACTATCCGGTACCGGATGGAGCATCACAAAATCAATTCCTACGACAGCTTGCGCAGGAAGGATTAATTTACCGCTACGGAATGAACAACGAGCGAGCGCGTCTGCAAATTGAACGTGAATTGAAGCTGATTGAGAAGCTGGATTTGGCGGGCTACTTTTTGATTGTCTGGGACATTGTCCGATTCTGCCGCGAAAACAATATTCTGGTGCAGGGGCGCGGGTCGGCGGCGAACAGCGCAGTTTGTTATGCGTTGCGCATCACCGCCGTGGATCCCGTGGGGATGGATTTGCTGTTTGAAAGATTTCTTTCGGAGGAGCGCGGCGAGTGGCCGGACATTGATTTGGATTTGCCCAGCGGGGAACAGCGCGAGCGCGCGATTCAATATGTGTACGAGCGCTATGGCAAGCTGGGCGCGGCGATGACCGCGAACGTGATTACGTATCGCGGAAAATCGGCGGCGCGTGAAATTGGGAAGGTATTGTCATTCGATGCTGAAACTCTAGAGCGTTTAACAAGTTTGGTGGGCGCGTGGGAATACCGCGATCCGAAAGATACTCTGGACCGTCAATTTCACGACGCCGGATTTGATATGCGGCATCCGCAAGTCCGAAAATTTTTCGAGCTTTGCCTGGAGGTTCAGGATTTGCCGCGTCATTTGGGCCAGCATTCGGGCGGGCTGGTGGTGTGCCAGGGACAATTGGATTCGGTGGTGCCGCTAGAGCCGGCAACGATGCCGGGGCGTGTGGTGGTGCAGTGGGACAAAGACGATTGCGCCGACATGGGCATTGTGAAAGTGGATTTGCTGGGGCTGGGCATGATGGCGGTGCTGGAAGATTCTTTGCAAATTATTCGGAAACATCACGGCGAGGAAATTGATTTGGGGCGGCTGCCGGCAAATGATCCCGCTGTTTATAGGGCGCTGCAAAAAGCTGACACGGTGGGAATGTTTCAGGTGGAAAGCCGAGCGCAGATGTCCTGTTTGCCGCGCCTGCATCCGAAATGTTTTTACGACATTGTGGTGCAGGTGGCGATTATCCGGCCGGGACCGATCGTAGGGCAGATGGTGAATCCATATTTGAAGCGCCGCCGGGGCCGCGAGGCGGTGGATTATTTGCATCCTTCGCTGGAACCGGTTTTGAAACGCACATTGGGAGTTCCACTTTTTCAGGAACAGTTGCTGCGCATGGCGATGATTGCCGCGGGATTTTCTGGAGGCGAAGCGGAAGAGCTACGTCGCGCGATGGGATTCAAGCGGTCCAAAAAACGTATGCAGGAAATCGAGCGGAAATTGCGCGCGGGGATGGGTCGAAACGGAATTGCACAGAAGGCACAGGAACAAATCATCCGGTCTATCACCTCGTTTGCGTTATATGGATTTCCCGAATCGCATGCGGCAAGTTTTGCGCTGCTCGCTTACGCCAGCGCGTACTTGAAATGCCATTATCTGGCGGCTTTTACGGCGGCGATGCTGAATAACCAACCGATGGGATTTTATCAACCGGCATCGCTGGTGAAAGATGCGCAGCGGCACGGATTGAAAATTCGGCCGATTGATGTGACGTGTTCGGATTGGCTTTGCACGCTGGAGCCGAATGGCGCGGAGTTTAGCGTGCGGCTGGGAATGCGTTATGTGAAAAGTTTGCGCGTGGAAATTGCGGAGCGAATTGTTCAGGAACGCGCGGCGCGTGCGTTTACGTCCATAGAGGATATTAAATTGCGCGTGCCTGAAATACAGAAGGGCGAGCTGACTACGCTGGCCGAAATTGGCGCGCTGAATTTTATTGGCGGCAAGCACGGCGTGCATCGCAGAGATGCTTTGTGGCAGGTGGAGCGAGCTTCGCGGAATGCTGGGCCTTTATTTGAGTGTGAGGCGCGCGAGGAAAGTGAACGGGATACTATGGCTTCGCCGCTGCGGGCGATGAGTCCTGAAGAAAGGCTGGTTTCGGATTTTTCCGGCACGAGCATGACAGTTGGATTGCATCCGATGGGATATCACCGCGCGAGAATGAAGAAACATGGCGTGCGTTCAGCGATTGAGCTGGGCAACCTTCCGGATGGAACATATGTGCGCGTTGCCGGCGGCGTGATTGCGCGCCAGCGGCCGGGCACGGCAAAAGGTTTTTGCTTTCTTAGCCTGGAAGATGAAACGGGCATTGCCAACGCGATTATTACGCCGCAGGTTTACGAGAAAAATCATCTGGTGATTGTGCACCAGCAATTTTTGCTGATCGAAGGACCGTTGCAGAATCAGGATGGAGTTGTTTCGGTGAAGGTAACAGGCGTGCGGGGAATATCGATTACTCGGGCGGAAACTGTTTCGCACGATTTTCATTGAGGACTGCGTGAGCGCTTTTGGGCAGTCATTGCATCCAACCTATGGGTTGTGATTTTTCAGCAGGAACGTTTCAGCCCACAGGAACGGCATTAGCCGGAAAGAGGCGTTATGTCATTCGGACTATACGCAGCTGGATTCGTGATTATGCTGGCCGGACTTATTTATGGGGCACACCTGATGCACGTGCCGCCACGATGGATTGGGGTTGGGGCTATCGTCCTGTTCGGCATCGGAATTCTTTCCGCGGTGAAGGCTACGCGGCAGAAAGACCCTTCCTGATCGCCGGATGTCGCATCGTGCTAACTCACGCGGCGTGTTGAAACCCCTCAACTTCTGTACAATCTAATGGACTCAAGGAGATTGCGATGATTCGATCCCTTTCCATTGGCGCTGCTGCTTTGCTGATTGCGTTTTTATTATTGTCAGTCGTGAGCAGAAATTCCGCGACGGCCGCCGTCACAGTTCCCAATTCAGTTGTGGATGATGCGCTCGCGTCGGCGAAAGGAGAGCGAACGCTTGTGGTGGCCGGAGGCTGTTTCTGGGGAATCCAAGCGGTTTTCGAGCATGTGAAGGGTGTGGTGCGGGCTACGGCTGGATATTCCGGCGGCTCTGCAAAAACGGCGGACTACGAAACTGTCAGCAGCGGAACGACCGGGCATGCTGAGTCTGTAGAAGTTGTTTACGATCCTTCGCAAATTACTCTGGGACAACTTCTGAAAGTGTTTTTCTCGGTGGCACATGATCCGACCGAGCTGAATCACCAGGGGCCGGACGACGGCACGCAATATCGTTCGGTGATTTTTTTCAGCGATGAGAACCAGCAGAAAATCGCGAAGGCTTATATTGATCAACTAAGTCAGGCGAAGGTTTTCCGGCGGCCTATCGTGACGCAAGTTGTGGGACTGACGAAGTTTTATAAGGCGGAAGCTCATCATCAGGATTACGCCGTCAAACATCCGGACGACCCTTATATCGCGATAAACGATTTGCCGAAGGTGGAACATCTTCGCCAGCAGTGTCCGGATTTATATCGGAGCAAATAGGAGATTGAGGATTTCCTCGCAGCGATTGCGTCAGTAGCTACACGTCCAGGCCAATAAGACGCATCAACGCGAGCGCATTACTTTTCGCTACGATGCCTTCCTGAAGTTTGTAATCGAAACGCATTTTGCCGTCTTCGACATGATCCTGAAAATGTTTGTTTCTCACCACGCCGCCGAGCGGGATGGCAACCTCGGTGAGCGCAAGGTCATGCGTCGTAACAATTCCAATCGCGCCGTGATTCAGCAATGCGCGGAGCAAACCTTCCGCGCCGATTCTGCGGTCGTGCGAATTCGTTCCTTCCAAAAGTTCATCGAACAGGAAAAGCAGCGGCGGCGTGGCGTGGGTCAATTCAAAAACCTGCCTTATCTGTAAAATTTCGGTGAAAAAACTGGAGCGGCCTTCCTGTAATGAGTCGGCGCTGCGGATGCGCGTACCGATGGCAAGCGGCGTCAGGCGAAGTGATTTGCCGCGAATGGGCGCGCCGGCCAGGGCCAAAACTGTGTTGATTCCGACGGTGCGCAAGAATGTGCTTTTTCCTGACATGTTGGAACCGCTGATTAACACCAAGCGCTGGGTTTCGTCGAGACGGATTGAATTTCGCACGCATTTTGAGGATGGAATTAATGGATGACCCAGATCCGCGCCGTCAAAAAAAGCGCGTGAGGTTTCTTGTGGCACAAATTCCGGAAACGGATCCGCCGGATGCTCGTAGGAATATGCCGCGACCGAAAGCAGCGCTTCCATCTCTGAGACTACTTCGATCCAGTCTCGCATTCGCGAGCCCCAGCGGCGGCGCCAGGCTTCGGCAGCTAATCCTGTTTGGACGGTGTAAAGAAACGGAAGTTCCGCAGCGCGGCCAAGAAGACTGTTGCGGCCATCCATCCAGTAAACAATTCGCGCAAGTTGGCGGAGCGCGCGCGACGCGGAGCCTGTGTCCGTCTTCAGTTTCGCAACATGATTTTGTAGAAGCAGAGACGAGTATTGCTGGTCTTCGAGGCGTTGAAGAACTTTGGAAAAAAGATTGAGGCCTTCGGCGCTGCTCGTCAAGCCTTCGACAAGAGTTTCGGCGCGCCGCCAGAGCCAGCCCAAAACGCCAGCTTCCAGAAACAAGACAGTGAAGAGCGGAAGATAAAATGATTTCGCGAGTCCATACGCGAGTGCTGCGACTGCGCACAGCGCAAGCAGAGCTGCCGTTGCGCGCATCGCGCCTGACGGAAGAACTGACCGCGCCTCCGACCAGCCGATGAGCGATTCGGGATCCAAACTTGCGCGCAAATCTTCGCCGGTAACGGCTAGATCCTCACGCAGATCCAGCTTTTCGCGGAGGACGCTGACCAATTCCTGGCGCTCAATAATTTCGGGTGTTGGTGAAGGAGCGCACAACCACTTCGCGAGGCGGTTTTCACCCATTGGCAGTCGCGCGGTGGACAACAATTGGAAAAGGCCGCCGCGCACGAAGAGATCCAGGTCTTCCGCATAGATATGTTTTGGATCGCGGAAGCGTTCCCCGGTTTCGCCGGTGCCGGACCAGCGGTCTTCAATGCGCGCGATGCCGCGCTGATAAAACGCCGTGGCGGTTTCCGCGTGAGTGCGATCGCGGATTGTGCGTTCGTGGAAAAGCGCAAGTGCTAGGTAAAGCGCGGCTGGAATGAACAATAGATACGGCGTAACTAGCTGGCGCGCGAGGACCGCCCACAACATCACCAGTCCGGTAGCGATCGTTGCGAGTTTCCAATAGCCTACGCGAAGGTGAACCGCATTTTTCGCTGCGATCACATTCAGTCTTGCTTCGAGGCGCTGTGAATACTCGACAGATGGGTCGGACACAAATCCTCTCGCGGGAATCGCCGATCAATTCTCTAGCCTACGTGAAATCAGTCAACTGCCAGGCGTAATTGCGCGGCTTCGGCTTGAATCACTGTTGACGCGCCTTGTAATCCGCTCGCGCTGGCGACAACACGAATTTCTCCGGACTGCTTGGCCGCTTGAACAAACGCCATGCAGAGCCCATTGAACGCGCTGCGCTTATTGGCTTTGTCCAGCTCATGACAACTTGGATCGCCGTTGCCGACGCCAATTAATTTCCCGGCGCCGGTGATTTCAAACGTCACTTCGTTTGACGCTACCGGCATGAGGCGTCCCTGGGCGTCAATAACTTCGACCGCGATGATCGACAAATCCTCGCCGTCGGCGGAAATTTTCTGGCGATCTGGACGAAGGACGAGCTTCGCAGCCGCGCCCGTGGTTTCGCGCTTGTCCATCAGCACAATCTTACCGTCTTTTGTTCCGCGAGCTTCGATTGTGCCGGGTGCGTATTTCACTTTCCACGCGAGGTGCGTATTGCGCTCCACTTTTTGCGAGCCGAGGCTTGCGCCATTTAAAAACAACTCGACGCTGTCCAAGTTCGAGTGGCACCAGACGTCAATTTCCTGGCCTTCTTTGCCGCTCCAATTCCAGTGCGGAAAAAGATGCAACACCGGGTTCGCGCCCCACCATGCCTGATAATAATAATAATTATCTTTGGGGAAGCCGCAGGTATCCATGATCCCGAAGTGCGAGCTGATGCACGGCCAGTTGTAGGGAGTGGGCTCGCCGCGATAGTCGAATCCCGTCCACGCAAATCCGCCGGCAAGAAATGGCCGGGAGTCGTAATCTTTCCACCATTTTTCCGCCGTTGCGGCCCACGGTGGAAAGTTCAAGTCATATGCGCTGACGTATCCGCGCTCCTTATCATTTTCGTAGATTCCGCGCGTGGAAACTGTGCTCGCGGTTTCCGCCCCGACCATCGGCTGGTTCGGAAATTGTTTATGGAAGTTGTCTATGTTTCCATCGGAGTAGTTACAGCCCTGCACGTCTAATACAGCGGATGCTCCTTTGCCCCAGCTTCCGTTCATGGCAATCGTCACCGGGCGGCTGGGATCCAGTTCCTTTGCGAGCCTCTTCATACTGGAAACAATTTTGGCGCCGCGCGGCGTGCCTTGTTCATGCTCCTCATTTCCGAGCGACCAGATAATGATGCTCGGATGATTTCTGTATTTGCGAATCATGCGTTCCAACTGGCTTAGGCCCTCGGGATTGGACGACATCATGCGCGTTTCGCACATCACCATCATGCCGAGGCGGTCACAGGCGTCGAGCAATTCCGGAGTTGGCGGATTATGCGAGGTGCGGTAGGCGTTTGAGCCCATGCTCTTCAGCCGCTCGACGCGATACGCTTGCAAACGGTCGGGGAGCGCGGAGCCGACGCCGGCGTGATCTTGATGATTGCAGGTACCTTTTAATTTTACTGACTTTTCGTTTAGGAAAAATCCTTTGTTGGCATCGAAGCGCGTGGTACGAATGCCGAAGTTGGAACCATCCATGTCAGTGATAGAGAGGTCACTGTGCACGAAGGTCGCTGCGTGGTAGAGATGCGGTTCTTCGACCGACCAATGCAGCGGCCGGTCAATTGTCACTTGGGAATCAAATGTGTAACTTCCCCAAGCAGGAACTGACGCAGGTTTCGCGAGCGCCGTCGCGATCTGCTTTTTACTGGCGTCGTAGATATCTGAATCTACTTTGCACGTTCGCGCTGTTTCACCCTCATTAAGCACTTCCGTCCGAACAAAAACCGTCGCTGAGTTCCCATGGATTTCCGAATGTATATAAACGCCTGCTGGCGCAATGAAGATCGGTTCCTTTTTTATCAGCCAAACGTGCCGGTAAATTCCCGCGCCTTCGTAAAACCATCCTTCTGCGAGAGTTGCATCTACGCGCACGGTCAGCACGTTCTTATCGCCGTAATTCACAAAGTCGGTGAGATCAAAACGAAATGGAGCGTAGCCGCTGAATTCTTCTCCAATATAATGTCCGTTGAACATCACCATGGCGTGACGGAACACACCGTCGAATTCCACCGCAATGCGTTTGCCTTCGTCCGTCGCCGGAATATCGAACACGCGGCGATACCATCCGATGCTCGTTTCCGGAAAATCCCGGCCGATTGGTTTTGCGCCGTGATCGGGAAGATCGTAGCGGCCGGTTGGCTTACCGTCTCTGTCGAGGACCGCTCTACCTTTTTCAAATGGAAGTTCAACGGCCCAGTCATGTGGCAGGTCAAGGGCTCGCCACTGACTGTCGTCAAAACTCGCGCGCGTGACTGGAGGAAAAACACCGGACTTAGCGAATGTGGCCTCCCGATTTTGCGCGCCGAACCCAAAATCCTTTGCGGGATCGTCCGCGTGGCCGAAATGGAAGCGCCAGCCAAAATCCAATAGCAATGGTGGGGGTCCGCCAATTGCAATAATCTTCTGCGGGTTGAGCGGGAGCAACGCGGCGCTTTCGCCGGTAGTCGCAGCTTCATTCTTCGCCGCGCCAGACAACGGCAGCGCGGCCTTCGCGGCCGCTGCTCCCGCGGTTGCGGCCAATCCAGTCTTCAGAAATTTGCGGCGCGTCCAACGTGACATGCGGACCTCCGACGAGCGCGTCGAGTATATCGCGGCCAGAGTAAATTGGAATTAAGATGGCTGCGCGAAAGTGGAGGGGCTGCGATGCGAATCTCGAACATGGTGACAGCTGTGGATCTGCACGCCTGCGGCGAGCCGGGGCGCGTGATTATTGGCGGCGTGATGGACGTGCCGGGCAAAACGATGTTCGAGAAAAAAGTTTACCTGGAAACGAAAGCTGATGGCCTACGCAAACGAATGTTGCGCGAGCCGCGCGGATATCCCGCCGCGAATTGCAATTTGATTCTGCCGCCGACACGGCCGGAAGCCGACGCCGGAATGATTGTCATGGAGCAGGTGGAATATCCACCGATGTCGGGCACAAATACGATTTGCGTGGTGACGGCACTGCTGGGAACTGGAATGGTTGAGGCACGCGAGCCCACCACAAAATTGGTACTGGATACCCCGGCAGGACTGGTACACGTGGAAGCGGAAGTTCGCGATTCGCAAGTTGTGCGCGTGACGTTTGAAAATGTGCCGTCGTTCGCGGTGCATCTCGATAAGTCCGTCGAGGTTCCGCAGCTGGGCACCGTGCGCGTGGACGTTGCCTACGGCGGAATGTTTTATGTGATTGCTGACGCGGCGGTGCTTGGACTGCGTCTTACACCCGATGAAGGGCGCGACATTACGCGCATCGGCGAAATGATTAAAGCTGCCACGCGCGAACAATTGCCCGTGGTGCATCCGGAAAATTCTGGAATTGCGGGCGTAACAATTGCACAACTTTCAGGAACAGCAGCGCGTCCGGATGCACACGCGAAGAATGCCGTGGTCGTGAGCACAGGCCAACTTGATTGGGCACGGCCTTCAACCTGGACCGGTGCGATTGATCGCTCGCCGTGCGGCACGGGCACCTCCGCGAAAATGGCGACACTTCACGCGAAAGGAAAGCTCGCGCTGAACGAGGATTTTGTTCACGAAGGAATTTTGGGAACTACCTTCACCGGCCGGCTGATTCGCGAAACGAAAGTTGGCCCGTACCGCGCGGTTGTGCCGACCATCAGCGGACGCGCGTGGATTACCGGATTCGCGCAGTATGTGCTGGATGGCGACGATCCATTCCCTGAAGGATTCACGATTGGCGATATTTGGTGAAGAAACTAGCCTTTCGCGCGATTTCCGAAGCATTTTGATATTTTTGTGCGATTCGCAAACTAAATTGTTCCACGGGAAAGAATTTCACTTAGGTCATTCAGAATCATTCACTTAGAGAATTCCAATGCGATTTTCGACGGAATTTTGATACAAACCCTCGCGCAAGCGCGTCCGGCGCTTTCACCATAAAATACCCGACCGCGCAAACATTTCGCGGAAGCCGCTACGTTCCGTGCAACTCCCCGTTATAATGATGGCGGAGGACGTACATGTCCGCTACCAAGCCCCAGCACCCGACGCGCACCGAATCCGACAGCATGGGCAACATTGCCGTGGCCAATAGTGTTTATTGGGGCGCGCAGACGGAACGCTCGCTGCTGCACTTTAATATCGGGCGGGACACGATGGCGCCGGAACTGATCCGCGCGTTCGGCATTCTGAAAAAGGCTGCCGCGCTGGTGAATCAGGAGCTTGGCAAACTTTCCGCCGAAAAATGTAAATTAATTTGCGCGGCCGCTGACGAAGTGATCGCGGGCACGCTGAACGAACATTTTCCGTTGCGCGTGTGGCAGACGGGCAGCGGCACGCAGACGAACATGAACGTGAATGAGGTCATCAGTAACCGCGCGATAGAAATGGCCGGCGGAGTGATGGGCTCAAAAAAGCCGATCCATCCGAACGATGATGTGAACATGTCGCAGTCCTCGAATGACACTTTTCCCACGGCGATGCACATTGCCGCTGCAGAACGCGTCCACAACGCGCTGATTCCCGCGGTGCAACAAGTGCACGATGCGATTGCCGCGAAAGCAAAACAGTTTGCGGATGTGATAAAAATTGGGCGCACGCACTTGCAGGACGCCGTGCCTCTCACGCTGGGCCAGGAAATGGGCGGCTGGGCAAGTCTTCTGGCGCGGGATATTTCCCGTTTGCGCCAATCGCTCGACGGCGTTTTCGATCTCGCGATCGGCGGGTCGGCGGTCGGCACGGGACTCAATACGCATCCGGAATTTGCGGCCCGCGCCGCGAAAAAAATCGCAGAATTGACGGGCTTGCCGTTCCGTTCGCACCCGGACAAATTCGCGGCGCTTTCCGCGCACGATGAACTGGTCTACGCCCATGGCGCGATTCACACACTGGCGTGCTCGTTGATGAAAATATCGAATGATATTCGCTGGCTGGCTTCCGGTCCGCGCTGCGGACTGGGCGAATTGCGCATTCCGGAAAATGAGCCCGGGTCGAGCATCATGCCGGGCAAAGTGAATCCCACTCAGTGCGAAGCGATGACAATGGTGGCGGTGCAGGTGCACGGCAACAATGCGGCCATCGCGTTTGGAGATTCGCAGGGAAATTTCGAGTTGAACGTTTTCAAGCCCGTGATCATTCACAATTTTCTGCATTCGGTGACGCTGATTCACGACGCGTGCCACGGTTTCGTGGAATACATGGTGAACGGAATTGAGCTGGATCGCGCAAAAATTGAATTTTACGTGAAGAATTCTCTGATGTTGGTGACGGCCTTGAATCCGAGAATTGGCTACGACAAGGCAGCGAAGCTGGCGCACACGGCGCTGGAAGCGGGCATCAGCCTGCGCGAAGCGGCCATCCAGCTAGGATATTTAAGCGGCGAAGAATTTGACGAGATTGTGCGGCCGGAGAAAATGACTCACCCGTAGAAATCGTGCGCGTTATCACGCGTCTGTCAGCGCCACCGAAAATATTTAGTCCGCGGCAAACTTGTCACAAGCACAAAAGGCTCCGGCTGTATTACACTCTCTCCGTTCCAAAATTGCCGGTTTGAATTCAACTGGAGGTGGGTTTGTGTGGAATCGTCGTCATTTTATTGCGGTGTGCTCAAGCGCGGGGCTTGCGGGAACACTTCTGCCAGGCGTGCTCTATACACTTGCGCAAGGCAAGCCAGCAATCACCAAGGAAATGATCGATAGCGCGGCGCAAATCGCCGACGTAAATATTTTGGACGAGTACAAGCAGACATTGCTGAACGCTTTGAACAATGCCACGCAGGGTTACGAGCAGATTTTCGCGCTGCACATGGCGAATGGTGTGCAGCCGGCGCTGGTGTTCGATCCACTGCCGATGGGGTGGAAGTTGAACACCACGAAAGCGCCGATGCGCGCGTCGGTTGCGCCAGCCGTCGCCACCAAAGCTCCTAAAAATATTGAAGATGTGGCGTTTTCATCGGTACGCGAACTCGCTGAACTGGTTCGCACGCGCAAAGTTTCGTCGATGGCGCTGACCCAAATGTATCTGGAACGATTGAAGCGCTATGACCCCAAGCTCCATTTCTTGATCACTTCGACGGACGACCGCGCAAAAGATCAGGCGAAAACTGCGGATGCGGAAATTGCGAAGGGCAAGTATCGCGGGCTGTTGCACGGAATTCCGTGGGGCGGTAAGGATTTGCTCGCGGTGAAAGGCTACCCAACAACGTGGGGCGCTGGAGGATTTGAAAAACAAACATTCGACGAGGACGCCGAAGTTGTTCAGCGGCTGGATAAAGCCGGCGCGGTTCTAATCGCCAAGTTGGCTCTCGGCGCGCTGGCGCAGGGCGATCACTGGTACGGCGGCATTACGCGAAATCCGTGGAATCCCGCTCAGGGATCGAGCGGCTCTTCGGCCGGTCCCGCTTCGGCGACGGCGGCGGGCTGCGTTGGATTCAGCATCGGCACGGAAACGCTGGGCTCGATTTCTTCGCCATCCACGCGATGCGGGGTGACGGGATTGCGTCCCACATTTGGATTTGTGCCGCGCACCGGCGCGATGGCGCTTTCCTGGAGCATGGATAAGCTTGGTCCGATTTGCCGGGCCGTCGAGGATTGCGCGATTGTAATGAACACGATTCACGGGCCGGACGGGAAAGACCGTTCCGTGCAGCCCGCGGCGTTTAATTGGGATGCGCAACTGAATTGGCGCACGCTGCGGGTGGGAGTATTGCAAAAAGATTTCACGTTGCAACCACTGGCCGAAGCCAAGCCCCCGAAGCCAATTTCGGAAATGACCGCGGAAGAAAAAGACCGCTGGGATACGCAGCAGCAACGCCGCGCCGCGGGATTTGCAACTCGCGAGTACGAGCACAAATTCGATCAGGCCGCTCTGGACAGATTAACTGCCATGGGCGTGAAAATGAAGCCGGTCGAGCTGCCTCCGTTTCCGTTTATTGGCGGCATGCGAGCGTTGCTACAGGCTGAAGGCGCCGCGGCGTTTGACGAACTTACGCGGACAGGCCGCGATAAATTACTCACCGAGCAAAGCCCGAGTGACTGGCCGAATATTTTCCGCACCGCGCGATTTATGCCGGCCGTGGAATACATTCAGGCAAATCGCGCCCGCATGCTGATGATCGAGGCGATGAATACATTCTTCAAGGATTTGGACGTGGTGGTTGCGCCGACGAACGGTCCACAGCTTACGATTACGAATTTGACGGGACATCCGAGCGTGATTCTGCCGAATGGATTCCGCGGCACCGACGCACAGAAGCCAGCTAACGAAAATCAAGGCGGCGGGCCGGGTACTCCGGTGAGCTTGACGTTCCTCGGAAATCTTTATGGCGACGCGAAAGTGCTGGCGTTGGCTCGCGCGTATCAGGACGCCACGGACTTTCACAAAAAACATCCCGTGCTGGATTAGTTGCGCAAACATTTATTGCATAAACAAAGGGGCATTCCACTATGAAACGCATCATGGTATTTGGCGGAACTTTCCTGGCCGCGATTTTGCTGACAGTTGTTGGCGCGATGTCGGCGCGCCAGACTTCACAAACCGCAAAGCCTCCTGTAAAGCAAGGGGCTGCCCCCGCAGCCGCGCTGCAAAAAACGCCGGCAGAGGTTCACGGCCTTGACCTGGCTGATTTTGACCGGACGTGCAAGCCGTGCGATGACTTCTACCACTTTGTGAACGGCGGCTGGCTAGCGCACAACGAAATTCCAGCGGCATTTCCGGCCTGGGGCCGCGTGAATCAGCTTGCGGAACACAACCGCGATGTTTTGCACGAAATTCTTGAAGCAGCGGCCGCGAATAAAGCGAGCGCTCCCGGCTCCAATGACCAGAAGATCGGGGATTATTACGCGACGTGCATGGATACGGCGAAAATTGACGCCGCGGGGATTCATCCTTTGGATGATGAATTCGCGCGCATCGCAAACATTTCCGATGTGGCATCTCTGGAAGCTGAAGTAGCGCGGCTGCAGACCATGGGCGTTCACGCGATGTTTAATTTCGGATCGCTGCAAGATTTTAAGGACAGCACGGAGCAAACCGGCGGCGCGTTTCAGGGCGGCCTGGGCATGCCGGATCGCGATTACTACACGAAGACCGATGACGCTTCGACGAAATTGCGCGACGCCTACCAGGCGCATCTGGTGAAGATGTTCGGATTGATGGGAGATTCCTCCGAGCGCGCCACGGCGGAAGCCGCAACGGTGATGGGGATTGAAACAAAACTCGCGAACGCATCGATGACAAGAGTTGAAGTACGCGATCCCGAGAAGATCTATCACCGCATGGGATTGGACGATTTGGCGGCGATGACACCGCATTTCAATTGGCCCGCCTACTTCCGTGAGATCGGCTTCCCGGGAATTAACGTTGTAAATGCCGGTCAGCCGGAATTTTTCAAAGTTCTTGACGCGCAGCTTACTGCCGTGTCCCTAGATAACTGGAAAACTTATTTGCGCTGGCATTTGATCCACGCGACGGCGCCGTACTTGACGACCGCGATTGTTAACGAGAACTTCGATTTCTTCGGCCGGACTTTGACGGGCACGCCAGAGCAACTTCCGCGTTGGAAGCGATGTGTCTCCGTGACCGACCGCGATTTGGGAGAGGCGCTCGGCCAAAAATATGTGGCCAAGGCGTTTCCTCCCGCCGCGAAAGCGCGCGCGATGGAGATGGTGAACAATCTAATTGACGCGTTGCGCGAGGATTTGAAAGCTTTGTCGTGGATGAGTCCGGAAACGCGCGTTCAGGCGCTGGCCAAGCTCAACGCAATCACCAAGAAAATTGGTTACCCTGATAAATGGCGCGATTATTCGGCGGTGAAAGTGGATCGCGTTTCCTACGTTCAGAATGTGATGCGCGCCCGGCAGGAAGATTTCCACTTTGACGCCGCGAAAATCGGTAAGCCGGTGGATCGCGGCGAATGGGGGATGACGCCGCCAACCGTGAACGCTTATTACAATCCTCAGTTGAATGAAATTGTTTTTCCCGCGGGCATTCTGCAATTTCCCCTGTTCGATGCCAAAGCCGATGACGCTTTGAACTACGGAGCGATGGGTTCCGTGATCGGCCATGAAATGACGCACGGCTTCGATGACCAGGGCCGGCAGTTCGACGCCACGGGTAACTTGCGTGACTGGTGGACGGAACAGGACGCGAAGAATTTTCTGGAGCGCGCGGCCTGCGTCCAGAAACAGTTCGACGCGTTTGTGGTTTCCGGCGATACCCACGAGAACGGCAAGCTGGTTCTGGGCGAAAGCATCGCCGACCTCGGCGGCCTGGTGATTGCGCATGCTGCATTTCAAAAAGCTCATGCCGGAAAACCAAACACGCTGGTAGATGGATTCACACCAGAGCAGCGGTTTTTTATTTCATTCGCGCGAGATTGGGGACAGAATCTGCGGCCGGCGTATGAGCTGATGCTGACCAATACCGATCCGCACCCGCTGCCGCGTTTTCGCGCCGTAGCCTCATTGCAGAATATGCCGGAATTTTCCGCGGCATTTGGATGCAAGCCTGGCGATGCGATGGTGCGTGCGGACGATCAGCGCTGCCGAATCTGGTAGTTGACTCTGGCTGCGCCAGATTTTCCGGCGTGAATTACTATTGAAGAGTTTTGGAGGATTCGCATATGAAACGCACCGCATGGCTCGTTTTGATTTGTGCTGCTGCAATCATGTTGCCCGTACTGTTTATCGTTCCGACGGGCCACGCAGTTCCGACCGATCAAACCGGACAGAATGCCCGGACAGAAACTCACGGGCTGAATCCCGCGGATATGGATCCGACGTGCAAGCCGTGTGAGGATTTCTACAATTTCGTGAATGGGGGCTGGGCCAAGACTCATCCGATTCCGCCCGCGTTCGCGAGCTATGGCCACTTCACGGAATTGCAAGATCACAATCAGGAAGCTCTCCATCAGATTCTTGACGAGGCTGCGGGGAACAGGTCCGCGAAGTCGGGTTCGGTAGAACAGAAAATCGGCGATTTCTACTCGAGTTGCATGGACACCGCGCAGAGCGACGCCGCTGGGATTCATCCGCTTGACGATGAGCTTGCGCGCATCGCAAAGATTTCGGATGTGATCGCGCTGCAAGCCGAAGTGGCTCATTTGCACATGATGGGCATCGGCGTAATGTTTCGCTTTGGCTCCACGACCGATCGCAAGAACAGCTCCGAACAAACCGGTTCAGCATCGCAGGGCGGAATTAGCTTGCCGAACCGGGATTACTACACGAAGACCGATGATCGTTCTACGCAGCTCCGTGACGCCTATCGCAAGAGTATCGAAAAAATATTCGTTTTGGCGGGTGACTCGGCGGACCGCGCTTCGGCTGAAGCCGGCACCGTACTGGAAATAGAAACGAAGCTGGCTGGCGCTTCGATGACGCCTGTCGCGATGCGCGATCCCGACGCCACATATCACCGTAAGAGTGTCACGGAACTCGTTGCGCTCACTCCGCACTTTGACTGGCACGCGTACTTCCGCAACATCGGCTACCCGAATATCGCCGTCGTGGATGTAACCACGCCTGATTTTTTCACGGCGCTGGATACCAACATCGGCGCCATTCCATTGAGCGATTGGAATACGTATTTGCGCTGGCACGTGATTCACTCCGCCGCGCCGAATCTTTCGGCTGCGTTCGTTGCGGAAAATTTCGATTTCTCGGGCCGTATTTTGACGGGTGCGAAGGAAGACCAGCCGCGCTGGAAGAAATGCGTTCAAGCCACTGATCGCGGGCTGGGCGAAGCGCTGGGACAAAAGTACGTAGAGAAGAATTTTCCGCCCGAAGCAAAAGCGCGCGCACTCGCGATGGTTCACAACTTGATCGCTGCGCTCGGAGAAGATTTGCAGACGTTGCCCTGGATGAGTCCTGCGACACGCCAGCAAGCGGTGGCCAAGCTGAACGCGATGACGATCAAGATCGGCTATCCGGACAAGTGGCGAGACTATTCCGCGTTCCGAGTGGATCGCGGGCCGTTCGTTTCCAACATGCTGCGCAGCGCTGAATTTAATTTCCACCGGAATCTCGATCGCATCGGCAAGCCGGTGGATCCGGCCGAATGGGGAATGACCCCGCCGACCGTGAATGCCTCCTACAATCCATCGAGAAATGACATCACATTCCCCGCAGGAATTCTGCAAGCGCCGTTTTTTGACGCCAAAGCCGACGACGCCTTGAACTACGGCGGAATGGGGACTGTGATTGGCCATGAAATGACGCATGGCTTCGACGACGAAGGCCGAAAGTTCGACGGACAGGGAAATCTGCGCGATTGGTGGACTCCTGAAGACGCGAAGAATTTTCAGGAGCGAGCCGAGTGCGTTTCAAAACAATTTGACGGCTACGTTGTGGTCGGCGATTTGCACGAGAACGGCAAATTGATTCTTGGCGAAAGCATCGCGGACCTCGGCGGAATGGCCATCGCTTTCCGCGCGCTGGAAAAAGCAATTGCGGGAAAACCACATCCGGCGATTGACGGGTTCTCGCCCGAGCAGCGATTCTTTATTTCTTCGGCGCGCATTTGGGGAGGTAATTCCACGCCGGAATTCGATCGCTTGCAGGTAAATACGAATCCGCATCCGCTGGGTCGTTTTCGCGCCATCGCGGCGCCCTCGAATCTGGATGCTTTTGCAAAGGCATTTGACTGCAAAGCGGGCGCGCCGATGGTGCGCGAACAGCCTTGCCGAATCTGGTAGTGCTAAGAATATAGCCGATGGGCTGCGCGGCGTGTAGTCGTGCGTGGCCGGGAAATATCTCCACAGAAGCGAGGGAAAATAATATGAGCCAAGGTTTCACTCGGAAATGTAATTTTCTAACCGCTGCGGCAACCGCGCTATTCATGGTTGCGACGGCCACGCCCGCTTTCGGACAATCCACTCAAGATCAAGCCGCGCAACAAGCCGAAGAAGCAGCTCGCCTAGCGGCGCAGGCCTGCAAGCCGGGACCAGTAACACTTCCGACTCGTTTGCAGAGCGCGCCGTGGGCGGAAACATTGAAGCAGGGTGACTACACGATTCGCGATTTCCATTTCCGTTCCGGCGAAACGTTGCCCGAATTGAAGCTGCACTATTACACGCTGGGAGCGCCTGAACGCGACGCGAGCGGCAAAGTCAGCAACGCCGTAATCATCGGCCACGGAACCGGCGGAACTGGGCGCGCTTTTCTCACCGCGACGTTTGCGGGAGTTCTTTTCGGCCCCGGCCAATTGCTGGACGCAAAACACTACTTCATCATTCTGCCGGATGGCATCGGCCACGGCTGCAGCAGCAAACCAAGCAACGGTCTGCACGCGAAATTTCCACACTACGATTACGACGACATGGTTCTAGCGCAACATGCCGTGGTTGTCGACGCGCTAAAAGTGAATCATCTGCTGCTGGTGATGGGCACTTCCATGGGCTGCATGCACGCCTGGGTGTGGGGCGAAACGTATCCTGATTTCATGGACGGACTCGTACCATTGGCGTGCCAGACCGTGCAGATTGCCGGGCGCAACCGCGTAATGCGCAAGGCGGTTATGGACGCAATCACTTCAGACCCGGAGTACAAGAACGGCGAGTACACAACGCAGTTGCACGGGATGATCGAGGCCGAGGATATTCTTTTGCTGATGGGAAGTGTGCCGCTCTACTGGCAGAAGACCTATCCAACACGGGATCAGGCGGACGCGTTTCTCGATCAGCGGCGAAAATCAGGCATTGCCAATACAGATCCGAACGACATGCTTTATTATTTCAACGCATCGCGCAATTACAATCCCGATCCCGATCTGGAAAAAATCAAGGCGAAGGTGCTGTACATCAATTCCGCCGACGATGCCATCAATCCGCCCGAACTGGGAATTGCGGAGCGCGAAATCAAGCGCGTGAAAGACGGAAGGTTCGTCCTGCTGCCCATCACGGACCAGACGCGCGGCCACGGCACGCATTCGCTTCCGGCAATCTGGCAGAATTATCTGGCGGAATTGCTTCACTCGCTGGGCCGCTGATTTAGCGTCATTCAAAAAATTGTGGGCGGAAGAATCTCCGCCCACGCCATGCCAAATTAAGAAAAATCCTTCAACCGCAGAATGATTCGATCAGTGTCCCAGTCCCTTTGGACTGGATGTAATCGGCAATCCCGGCAGATACCGCTTGCGCATTTCGGCCGTGGTCATCATGCCCTTGTGCACACTCTGAGCAACCAGGCTGTTGCTTTGCGTTGAATAGGTGACAAATATTGTGTCGCCAGTGCGAAAATCGGTAAGCTTCAGCGGTTTTCCGTTTTCGTCAACGTACTTCGTCTTGTCATTGACGCCGATAGTAGATGTAATTTCCGTCGGCCGCAGAAGAACCAAAGCGTTGTGTGTCTTATCCACTGAAGAAATGATGAAAAACTCGTCATTCCCGGCTTTCGCTTGTACCTGTGCGCGGACTGCAAACGCCGAAGAAAAAATCAGGATGGCAAGCGCCGCGAACGAAATCGACTTCCGAATGTTATTCATATCGTAGGGCCTCGATGGGATCAAGCGACGCGGCTTTGCGCGCCGGATAGTAACCAAAAACTACTCCAACTGCCGCAGAAAAAAGCACGGAAATGAGAATGGATGACGCCGGAATCAGCGTGGGCCATTTCAGCATGGCCGAAACGGCATTGGAAGCGAAGAAACCGAATACCACTCCGATGGCTCCGCCAAACATACTGAGCACAACAGCTTCGCTCAGGAATTGCCGCCGAACATCATTTTCCGTGGCGCCGACGGCCATGCGGACGCCAATCTCGCGCGTGCGCTCGGTTACCGACACCAACATAATGTTCATGATTCCGATGCCGCCAACGATGAGCGAAACTGATGCGATGCAGGCAAGCAAAAGTTCCATCACGCCAAGTGTTTGCGCGCGAGCCTGCGCGATATCGGTGGGGCTGCGGATGATGAAATCATCCGGCTCCGAAGAGCGCAGGTGATGCCTCTGACGAAGCAGCGAGGAAATTTGCGTCTGTGCGGCGTCCATATCAGCCGACGACGTAGCGGAGACGTTGATGTTTTGCAGCCAGGAAATTCCCGCAAGCTTTTTCATTACTGTTGTGTAGGGCAGGATCATCGTATCGTCCTGATCCTGTCCGTATGGTGACTGCCCCTTCGCCGCCAGCTCGCCGATCACGCGGAACGGCAGGCTGGAAACGCGAATGGTCTGTCCAACAGGATTGGCTTCGGCAAATAGATTCTGCGCCACCGTATGGCCGATAATACAAACATCGGCGGCATTTTGAACGTCCTGGTCGCTGAACGCCGCGCCGCGCTCCACCGGCCAATGACGAATCTGCAGAAAATCCGGCGAAGCGCCCTGTACTCGAGTGAACCAGTTCTGATTGCCAAACACGACCTGAACGCCGGCGCCAACGCCCGGCGAAACCCGGCTGACGGTTGAGATTTGCTCCTGAATCGCGTTGGCGTCAGCGACGACAAGCGTTTTGGTAGCCGCGCTGCCAAGGTGGACGCCGCCGAGATTCACGCTGCCGGCGTTCACGGTGATCAGGTTTTCGCCCAGGCTCTGAATTTGCTCCTGCACTTGCTGCGAGGCTCCTTCGCCAATCGCAACGGTGCAGATCACCGCGCCAACGCCGATGATGATGCCGAGCATGGTCAGCAGCGTGCGCATCTTGTTGCGCGCAAGAGCACGAAACGCGACGCGTAGAACTTCGCTATATCTCAACGGCCACCTCCACGTCCTCCACCACCGCCGCCTGGACCGCCTCTTCCGTTCTGGTTCAGCGGATTGGTACCGCCGGTTGCGGCCTTAGCGCCGCCTTCCTGGAAGGTAATGAGTTGGTCGCCTTCCTTGAGTGGGCCATCTTTCATCTGCGTACTCACGTAATCGGTGATGCCGCTCATAATCGCGATTGGTTTGAGCTTGCCGTCCGCTGTCTTGGTCCAAACGACTTGTGCGCCGCCCAGATGGGTGCGGTAAGCGGCTGGAGAAATTTTATTCGCCACGTAAAGCGCCCGAAGATCGGCGAAGGGCATATCAGGCACGTATGAGAGCGCGGCATTCGGAATCATTATGACGTTATCCGCCTGACCTGTGGGGATGGTGACATATGCCGTTTCGCCCGGAAGTAGTATTTCGTCCGGATTTTCAAAGTCAATGATCGTGGAGTAGGTCACAACGTTTTGCACCGTCGTCGCGTTCAAACGTACCGTGCTTACGCGGCCATGAAATTGTTCGCCAGGAAAGGCGTCAACCTGAAAGGTGCAATCTGCTCCCACGTGGATATTTCCAGTATCCGATTCGTCGGTAGCGGCATAAAGTTGCATGCGCTTCAGGTCCTGTGCGATCGTGAACACGTTTGGCGCCGTCAACTGGGCAGCGACAGATTGTCCTACGGTAATGCTGCGTTGAACGACGATGCCGTCGATCGGCGACGTGATTGTCGAATAATTGAGGTTGGTAATCGCCTGATCCAGAGAACCTTGCGCGGCCTCCACTTGCGCGTGGGCCTGCAACAATTGCGCTCTCACCTGGTCGAGCTGCGCTTTGGCCTGGTTCACCTGCGCCTGGCCCGAGACAACCGAGGCTTCCGCCTGGGCCAGCGTCGAATCGGCAAGATCGCTCTGGTCCTTTGTATCAATTCCTTGAATCGCCAGATTGTGAACTCGCAGCCCGTTGGCGCGTGTGTAATTCGCGTCGGCCTGCAACTTCGCTACGTTCGCTTGATCCACCTGAATCGTCGCTTGCGCGGACTGTAGGCTGGCCTGAACGTTCTTCTCGTTGCCGAGCGCGTTGTCCAGATTCCCTCTCGCCGTAACGTACTGCGCTTCATAGAACGCAGGGTCAAGCTGCGCCAGTACCTGGCCGGCATGGACGCGCGTATTGAAATCGGCGAACACGAACTGCACCGTGCCGGAAATGAACGAGCCGACCGGCACCGTCGTCAGGGCGTTTATTGTGCCCGTCGCCTGAACCACGGACGTGATCGAGCCACGCCGCACGTTCGCCGTGGTGTATTTGATCTCGGCCGGACGGCTCCGAACGACGAGCCAGCCTCCACCGCCAAAAAGGACCACCACACCAAGAGTAGTAGCAATCAGATGCTGGCCGATAAATCTGGGTAATTTCATGTGGGTTCTACCTTTTCCTGTGTATTCCGATTATACCGACGTATCCGCGCGTCGCCTAGTTTCCAAATTGGAAGGCATGCTCCGATACGGGCGGGGGACCGCCAGTTACGTAACTTCCCGCTATCATTATGACGTATTTGCGCCTCAGCCGGTTACCTTTGATGCCGGCTGCCCGGCCGGCGCGAATTCCCAGCCAATTCTTGAAGATATTCCCGAATTTTGCAATAAGATGTTCTGGCTTTAAGGGGGAACCATGAAGAAATCGTGTTGGTTTGTAACAAATTGCGTTGCCGCTGCCGTCTTGCTATTTACGGCGACCGCCGCCCTGGGTCAGACAAAGCCTGCGTCCGCGCCGGGCATGACCTCGGTCTATCCGATACAAGAGGGATTTGTGGATGCGCACGGGGTGCTCATCTATTACACGACGATTGGCCGTGGCGCGCCCCTCGTCATCGTTCACGGCGGCCCGGGCGCTTCGCACGATTACTTCCTGCCGTACCTGCTTTCCCTCGCCCGCCACAACAAGCTCATCTTCATTGACGAGCGCGGCTCAGGACGCTCGGAAAAGCTGGAAGATCCGAAGGGCTACACCGTCGAAAATATGGTCGAGGATGTTGAGGCCGTGCGGCAAGGACTGGGCCTCGGCAAAATCGCGCTGCTCGGCCATTCCTACGGCGGAGTTCTTGCTCAAGCATACGCGTTGAAATATCAGCGAAATCTGACGCAACTGATTCTGTGTAGCACTTTTTCAAGCACGCGTGCCATCAACGAAGTGTTCGTCCGCATGAAGCAGAACATGACGCCCGAATTGCGCGATCGGATCAACAAAATGGAAGCAGAAGGATTATTCGGTCACGGAAAAGACTACGAGAAAAATCGCTACACAAACGACTACATGGTCGCCGCATGGGGGGAAGGATATTTTCCATACCTTTATCAGAACCATCCGGACGCAAACTTCGATCCCATCGGGCAGGGCGTCACCTCTTGGGATCTTTATCGCGAGATGTGGGGTTCGCACGGCGAGTTCGTGATTGATGGCAATCTCGTCTCGGTAGAATATACGGATCGCCTTTCCACAATTCATGTGCCCACTCTGATTACCGCGGGCGATCACGACGAATCCGATCCCGCCATGTCACAGGTGATGCATCAAAAAATCGCCGGCTCGAAGATCGTCATTTTACCCAAGAGCGGCCATATGACGTTTGTGGATCAGCCGGGAATGTTCCTGAACGCGGTGGAAAGTTTTCTGCATCCGGCCAACGCAAGTGGAGCCGGCGAGAAAAAGTAAGGGTAGGGTAGTCGACGAATGATGAATGGTAGGCTCGTGGGGACTCGAACCCCAGACCTCCACCGTGTCAAGGTGGCGCTCTAACCAACTGAGCTACGAGCCTATAGTGCACGCAATTCTAGCATAGGGCCCTTTACTGAACCGAGCGTGCCACCAGACTGTCTTGTAGGTGGGCCGTCTGCCGGTACGTGGTGCACGCAGAAGGCCGGGGAGGACTAGCGATGAGCGCTCTTCTGCAGGACCTGCATTTTTCGTTGCGCATGTTCGCAAAACGTCCCGGCTATGCTGTCTCGCTAATACTTATCCTCGCGCTCGGCATCGGTGGCACCTGCACGATTTTCACAATCGTGAATGGCGTGCTGCTCGAACCGCTGCCATATAAAAATCCGGATCGCATTGTATTTACGATCGGCATGACAACTGATTCCGGGATCGATCCCCTCGCGTGGTGGCGGCAAGCCAAAGCGTTTGAAGAACTCGCCGTTTACCAGGCGGGAGGCGTAAATTTCACCAATGCCACAGAGTCCGAGCGCGTGCCCTGCGCCGTAGTCTCAAGCGGCTTTTTCGGTGTTTTTCAAGTGCACGCAATGTTGGGTCGCACTTTTATTCCGGAAGATGCAAAACCCGAACGCAATCTGGTTGCCGTTCTCAGCTTTCCGATTTGGCGGAACGCGTTCGCTGCCGATTCAAACATAATCGGCAAAGTGATTCAGTTGAACGAAAAATTTTATACGGTTGTTGGCGTCATGCCGCAGGGATTTGGATATCCAGCCCATACCAGCATCTGGGTTCCTCAGCCTTCGGATTACCGCATGTATTTGGACATCGGCTCCGACGTCCAGCGTGATGCAGGCCGTGCTTTCGCAACCATCGGCCGTCTTCGGGAAGGAGCCACGCTTCTTGAAGCGAATGCTGAACTCAAGCACCTCTTGCAAGGCTATGACGAAATGAAACGCAAGAAGCAGTCCAACTATGGCGGTGGTGGCCGCATCGGCGCGACTCCCTTGAAGTATCTTCTGGTGCGGGATTCACTGATAGGTCTTCTGGCGTTGCTGGGAGCCGTGACTTTCCTTCTGTTGATTGCATGCGTGAACGCTGCTCAGATGATTCTTGCCCGCGCCGCCGCCCGGCAAAAGGAAGTTGCGGTGCGCCTCTGCCTGGGGGCTTCCCGAGGACGCATCCTGCGCCAAATGCTGACGGAAAGCACGGTCATCGCCTTGGCTGGCGGCGCGGCTGGAATTCTGATTGCGTACGTGGGCGTGAAAGTTACGCAACTCCTCGGACCGAAAGATATTCCCCGCCTCGCCGACGTTCGCCTCGACTGGCGTGCATTAGGTTTCGCTCTCGGCCTCTCTCTACTGGTAGGGATTCTTGTTGGGTTAGCACCGGCGCTTCAAACCATGGCGCAGGATCTGACGGGCGCGCTTAAACAAGAATCCTCGCGAGCTACCGGCTTTTTGCGAAAAGGTTTGCGCGCCGCGATGGTGATCGGTGAAGTTGCGCTAACACTGATCCTCCTTTGGGGAGCAGCGTTGATGATCAAGAGCCTTAACAACCTGATGCGCATCTCGCCCGGATTCCAGACACAGAATGTGATCAGTATGGAATTCTCGCTGCCCCCGGCGCCCGCTTTGGTGAGCGCGACGGCAAAGCACGCAAATCAAACGTCGACGGAAACTGCGCAGCTCGCCGCATTCGCCGCCGAAAGCGACCGAGTTGCGATCTTCAATCACAAGATGACCGACGCGATCGCGCAACTTCCCGGCGTGGTTTCGGTCGGAGCAGTCGACAAATTGCCGCTCGGAGGCAAAGCCGGTGGTGGTCTTTTTGTTGATCTCGGCAGTAAGACTTTCAAGTTCGCGCACGGGCAAGCGGTCAGCGGAGATTATTTCCACGCCATGGGCATCCCTATTCTCGAAGGCCGCGCGTTTTCCGAAGCCGATTCCCAGAACCATGCGAGTGTTATCGTCATTAGCAGAGCAATGGCGCACGCGTTTTGGCCTGGGGAAGATTCGCTCGGTAAGCCTGTAATGTTGGAGGAATCGGGCCCTCAAAAACCACCGCGAGAAATCATTGGAATCGTAGGAGACGTTAAATACGCCGGCTTGGGCGAGGATACGGGCCCTGTTTATTACCTGCCTGCGGATCGGGGCAGCCTCACGCTTGTAGTCCGCACAGCGTCGGATCCCCGCGCTCTTATGAAGATGATCCGCGATTCGTTCGGCAAACTTGCCCCTGACGTGCCAATCTTCAACGTCCGCACAATGAGCGAAGTTGTCGCTGACTCCACATCCGCGCCGCGTTTCCGTGGAGTCGTTGTAGGTATTTTCGCAGCGCTCGCGTTGGTGCTTGCAGTCTTCGGGCTCTACAGCGTAGTGGCGTACTCGGTCACATGCCGCACGCATGAGCTGGGCGTGCGAATGGCGCTGGGCGCCCAGCCCCGCGATATTGTGCTGATGGTCACGCGGGAAGGCATGTGGCTCGCGCTCGCGGGCATCGTGCTCGGTGCACTCGGTTCGCTCTGGGTGAATACGATGATTGCCACGTTGCTCTACGGCGTTACGACGACCGACCCTGCAACGCTAATCGCCGCCGCAGCCGTGCTCGCAGCGGGCACTATTATCGCGTGCGTGTTGCCCGCACGCCGCGCCAGTCACACCGATCCTTCTTCGGCTCTGCGGTACGAATGATTTGAAAACTTTCGAGTGAGATTTGAGATGAGCTGTGCAGGGAATTAGTGACGCAACCCGATCACCCCCAATGAACCCTTTTCTTTCTGAAGCGAAATAATTCGTTCAAATGTCCCAATAATTGTGGATACTGGCGTCGACATTCTAACCGCGCGGTTGCTGAAGTCGAATCGTTCGCGGCAACGAAACCATGAGGGCGTTTCGATGACTATGCTCAAGAACAGACGGGTCGTAGTTTCATGCCTGCTGTCCCTCACCGTAGCGTTTGCTGCCACTCCCGCCGCCAGCCGGATGCCCGCACAAGCCACCGCCAAACCACCGGACAAGAAAGCCGTTCTTGAAAAAGCGCTGCAGACTTACTACATCCTCGAAAATCAAGGCTTGAAGTCATTCCAATGCGTTGTCCAACCCGACTGGAAGAAATTTATGGATATGATGGCGCAGAAGCCGTCGACGGGTGAAGATCCAAGACTGGCGCTGCTAATCCCCGTTCAGTATTCCGTTGTGGTCGATAATCAAGGGGACCCCAAAATTACTCCATTCCTTGAAACAGGAGGAACGCCCGATCCCAGCGTGGACGGAATCGTCGCCGGCGCTCAACGAACGATTCTAGGATTCTTCCAATCGTGGAACTCGATGGTGCTTTCAAGCCTTTTTTCACCTTCCGAAGAAGACAGTTACACGCTTTTCGACCAGCCGGATGGATATAAGCTTACCGAGAAAGCCGGAGAGCAGAATATTGAGCTTACCCTTACAAAAGATTTTGTGCTCACAACAATGCATGTAACCGCACCGGGTGTAGTTATTTCGATAAGACCCAAATACACGAAGATCGACAAAGGCTTACTGATGACCGGCTTGGATGACGACATCAATAACGGATCACAGAAAGTGAGTGTGCAAATTCAATATCAGACGGTTGAAGGGTTCCAGTTACCGGGCAAAGTGAGTTACCAAGTCACTTTTTCAAATCGGACGGTCGCAATGGAGATGGCCTTTACGAAGTATCAGCTCACCAAGCGGTGATGTGAAACGTATCGTTCCTCGCTTCCGTTTTCAGACAACGGGTAACGGCACGGCGGATCAAATCTTTCAGCTCATGGCGGAAGCAACGTAGTAAATCAGCACAAAAAACGCGATATTGACGCCAACCGCCAACAGAAACGCCTGCATTCGTTCAATGTGATCGAGCTCCTCAAACACGACCATGATTACGACCGTGCTGCCGATTCCGGCCAGAAGCGCGCCAACAACCGGCACGACCGCCAGCCAGCTGACCACTGAACCCAACAGTAGCGCCCGTATGAGCGGCATCAACGTGCCGGTGCCGCCAAAGAGTTTCTTCGCCAGAAAATGACAGATGCCGTACCGCAGAAAATCGATGAGAATTCCCGCCGGTACCATGGCAAGGCTGAACGTCACCTTTTGAGGATCTAACTTCAGACCGCTGGCAGCTGCAAGAGCGAAACCAAGCAACAGAGGCATGGTTGCACCAACAATCCAAAATAAAATACCGTAAATAAGTGCATTTGGATCACGGGAGTTGCGGCGAATTGCCGTGTCATCCCAGAAAACGATTTTCCATCCCTGCATGAAATAATATGCGGGCGGAAATCCAATTTTGGATGGCGCTTCTTCCGATTCCACTTGCGGTGCAATACTGGAACAATTGTGTGTAAGGCCATACGACTGGCCGCAGACAGCGCAGATCATTTCGCCTCCTCGAGTGGCGCCGCTGGGGGAAATCTACCAGACCAGTATTCAGAATCAATCTTTATCTTTTTGCCAACGGCGCCGCGGTCTTTCTAAGCGCGGTCTATATTACTTGCGCCGCATTGCACTCCGGACTATCCTCCGCACCATGAGAAATCTTTGTGCGATCGAGGAGTATTGCAAATGCGCCGATTGATTTGCAGTTTGGGAATAATTTTTCTGATGGCAAGCGCGATGTCCATAGCATTGCGCGCGCAAGGCCGCGGCAGCGCGCAACAACGCCAATTCATTAAAACTGACGCGCCGGTGATCGCTCTCGCTCACGTAAAAATAATTGACGGCACTGGCACCGCGCCAAGCGAGGATCAAACCATATTGATCAGCGGCGGCAAAATCGCCTGGATGGGCTCCGCCGCGCAGGCGAGCATTCCCGCAGGCGCGCAAGTCATGGATCTGACCGGCTACACCGTAATGCCCGGCATGGTCGGAATGCATGAGCACATGTTTTATCCCGCAGGAGGCCAGTACAACGAACTTTCCGTCACGGCTCCGCGGCTTTATTTGGCCTGCGGCGTGACAACTGCGCGGACCGCAGGAAGTCTCGAGCCTTATACCGACTTGAATCTGAAACAAATGATTGATGAGGGCCGCGCCATCGGACCCAAGATGAACGTCACTGGTCCGTATCTCGAAGGTCCTCCGGGAACTGGCGTGCAGATGCACCAGCTTTCCGGCCCGGACGAAGCGCGCGAACTTGTGAATTATTGGGCGGCGCTTGGCGCGGGTTCGTTCAAAGCTTATATGCACATCACGCGCGCTGAGCTTTCCGCTGCCATCGTTGCGGCGCACTCGCACAACGTGAAAATAACCGGCCACTTGTGCTCGATTGGTTTCAAAGAAGCAGCCGCGCTCGGCATTGATAATCTGGAACACGGGCTCGTCGTTGATACGGAATTTAATCCAGGTAAATCGCCGGACGTTTGCCCCGCACAGAGCGATACTTTCGCCACCATCGCAAAAATGGACGTGGAGGGCCCGGAAATTCAACAGACAATCCACGATCTCGTCGCTCACCACGTGGCGATCACTTCAACTCTGCCCGTATTCGAGACGTTCGTGCCGAATCGTCCACCGATGCAGTGGATGTCTCGCGCGCTTGACGCGCTTCTGCCCGAAGAGCGTATCGCTTATCTGGAAGGCCGCTCGCGTACCACCGCAAACGCCAACACTCCGTGGAATACGCTGCTGCAATCTGAAATGAAATTCGAGCGTGACTTCGTCAAAGCCGGCGGCGTGCTTCTCGCAGGAGTAGATCCTACTGGCGGAGGCGGCGATTTGCCCGGATTCGGCGACCAGCGCGAGGTGGAGCTTCTCGTCGAAGCCGGATTCACTCCCGCCGAAGCAATTCACATCGCAACAGCGAACGGCGCGGAATTTCTCGGCCTTTCCGGAAAGATCGGTACGCTCGCGCAGGGAAAATCCGCCGACATCATGGTGATTCACGGCGATCCCGCGGCACACATCACCGATATCGAAAGAGTTGAAATTGTTTTCAAGGACGGCGTAGGCTACGACTCGCTGAAGCTAATTGATTCCGTGAAGGGTATCGTTGGCCTACGCTGAAGATTCAAATCTGAACATCAGTTTCGACGGGCGCACCATAATCCACGCCTTCCAGCTCAAAGCCGAACAACGAACGAAACTCGCGCTGAAAATCTTCGTAAGCCGTAAGCTGACGTAAATTCTCCGTCGTCACTTCCGGCCACACGCGCGTGATATCCGCCTGAACATCTGCGCGCATTTCGCGATCGTCCATACGAATGCGCCCTGCTTCGTCGGTCGCAACCTTTGCGCCTTCTCCAAGAAAATCAAAAAACAACCGCCGCATCTGCTCAATCGTTCCTTCGTCCAGTCCGCGCGCCTTCAGCGCCGGAAGCAACAAACTCAAATACAGCGGCACAACCGGAATCGCCGACGAAGCCTGCGTTACCACAGCTTTATTCACGGACACATACGCACTTCCATCCAACTTGGTTTTCAATTTCGAGTTAATCCGATGTGCCGTCGCGTCCACATCTTTCTTCGCTTGCCCGATTGTGCCATCGCGATAAATCGGCCAGGTCACCTGCGGCCCGATGTAGGAATACGCCACCGTGCGCGCGCCCGGCGCCAGCAATCCTTCTACAAGCAGCGCGTCAATCCACATTTCCCAATCTTCGCCACCCATCACAGCAACCGTATCCGCAACTTCCTGTTCACTCGCCGGTTCGAGTGTCACCGGCATAACTTTGCCCACGTCCAGATCGATCGTTTTATTCGTGAACGGCTGCCCAACCGGCTTCAGCGCGGAATTAAAAACTTGTCCCGTCCGCGGATGCACTCGCCGCGGTGACGCCAAACTATAAATCACCAGATCCAGCGGCGTCATGTCCTTACGAATAATCTCGATGGCCTGCGCTTTTGCAATGTCCGAAAACGCATCCACGTTTAAGTTCGACGCAAATAGACCGTCGCGCCGCGCAAAATCATGGAACGCCGCCGTGTTGTAATACCCGGCCGAAGCCGTCTTCACGCCCTCAGCAGGCCGCTCAAAAAAAACTCCCAGCGTCCGCGCGCCAAATCCCCACGCCGCCGCGATTCGCGAAGCAAGCCCGTATCCCGTGGAAGCGCCAATCACCAGCACGCTTCGCAATCCGGCGCGCCGCCCCGCTGATCCAGATGTGATCGCCGCGATTTGCCGCGCTACATTTTGCCGGCATCCTTCCGGATGAGCGTTAATGCAAATGAATCCGCGTGATTTGCGCTTGATAATTTGTTCAGGCATTGGGTTCGGCCCGCTCCGTCAATTCTTTTGACTTGTATGATATTGCGCCAGCAATCGCTCGCGGTCTTCGCTCAAATCAATTCCCGTAGTCCGCGTCGGAAACGCTATGTGCGGGCCCGCAAGGCCAAGCCATAGCGCACGATTGAATTTTCCGGTGTCGAGATCGTCTTCAACGCTGAAATCCTGTCCGCGCATATGTTTTTCCCACCAGGCCGAGTCATGTCGCGGGCGCGCATAACTCTCATCGTATTTCGCTGCTACATCGTCATGACTACCGCCAGTCGCTGTAACGGCCGGCAGCGGCAACTGAGTTGTGCGCAACACCGCCGCCACGCGAACAGTGTAGGCCCACAGCGCATACTGTGCGCTGAACGCATCCGCCATCGGCGCCGCTGCCGCGTCATTTAGCCCCATCGGCTTCATTCCCAACAATTCCTCGATCGTTCGCAGCATATTCACAGTCGTGTATCTGCGCGAAACCACCACTCCTTGCCGCACGTAAGCTCCCGCAATTAGTCCTACTGTGCGGTGTGCGTCCATGTGATCCGGCCCATTCTGCGCGTCATCTTCAATTGTCATGATGACGGTATCTTTTGCGAAAGGACTGCCCGCAACTTTCGCAACCATCAACCCAATCGCGTAATCGTTGTCCGCCATTTCCGTTTCAACCGTGTTTACTCCGTCCATTGCCGCGGCGAAATCGCCGAAATGATCGTGGGGCATTCGCACAAATTCCAACGCGGGCAAATTTCCGCTCGCGACGTACGCATCAAACTCGCGTTCCCATTCCTTGAACCGCCAGTAGTCAGGAAGTTTCAAATCGAATGCCGGGAAATACGGATCGGTAACATTCGCGAGCGCGGGTTTTGTCGGATATGCCTCAACTAGGCCTTTCGCGAACGGATCGCGTACCACGGTAATGTGCGCCGCCGCATCCGCTTTTGAGTCATATCGCGCCATATCCAGAAAAAATCCATAGTTCCTGATGCTCACGTGCGCGCGAATCGCAGAATCCCAAAGATATCCCGCTCCGGCATTTTCACCCGGATCGCCCGGTCCGTCAGGCGCAATTAAATCCGCCGTGCCCGGCAACAAATCCGGATCATCCGGATTTTGCGGACTCGCTTTGCGGCGCTGGGCAAGTCCGGTAATTCCAACATTCACTCCACGATTTTGTCCTTCATAGTCGTAGCTGAGCTGGTGCGATCCGTTGTATTCGACCGGCACTCCTTTTTCCAGCGAATCCGTACCGCGGGCGGCCGTGCTCCAGTTCCAGCCGTCGCCGCTCACTTCACCGCTGGCCAGTAAATTATCCAGCGTCACAAATTGCCGAGCGATCTGGTGATGGTTCGGTGAAAGCGCATCCGGCAAAATCGCCAGCTTCGGATCTCCATTCCCTTTTTCCAAATCCCCCAGCACCTGATCGTACGAGCGGTTTTCTTTCACAATGTAAATCACGTGATGAACTTTGCCGCGCATCGCGCGCATTGCGTCCGACGCTTCCGCGCTCGCCATAATCTCCGGCCAGCGATTATTTTCGGAAACCTGGCTCGTCAAACGAGCAAGGACTGCCGTGGATGGAACCGGCGCGGTCAGCAATCCGCCGCGGATGAGTTGCAAAATATATGTGTTGGTACTCTTGCAGTCATCATCGTCGCCTTTCTTTATCGAAGTACTCGCGCGGCAGTTCTTGGGGTTCGGCCCCGCAACACCTTTTCCATTCGCCATGTAAAGAGTTGTTCCCGCGCGGCTCACACTCACCGCATTCGGATACCATGCGGTGGGAATCAGTCCGGCCACTTCGAAAGGCAATCCCGCCGCCGTCAATCGCACCACGGCCACGGCGTTCGCGCCGCCCAGCGTGACGTACGCCGTGCGCTCATCCGGCGCAAGCGAAACGCTATTCGGATTGCTGCCTTTATATCCGCCGAGTTTTGCAACGATCGCGCGCGGCGCCGTCACTGTCAGTTCGCCGAGCACTTGATTGCTGCTCGTATCGACGACGGCCAGCGTGTCGCTATTATCTTCCGCGACGTATAAGCGCGTCTGCGCGCGATTCAGCGTCATCTTGATTGGCTCGCCGTGCAACGCGACACGCGCTGCCACTCGTGGCGTGGGGGTAAGATTTACGACTACTACTTCTCGATCGCGCACGCTTGAAACATAAGCCCAATCACTTCCGCGAACAGTGACGTCGTAAGGAAACGATCCGCCGGCGACAGCAACTCGCGACGCGTCCGATTTCCCCGGCCGCAAATCCAGCTCCGCCGCAACTTTCCGCACGGCAAGATCCACAATGCTCACCGAATCGTTTTCATAATTCGCAATAATCAATCGCTTGCCGTCCGCGGTGATTCCAACTCCCGCCGCCATCGGCTTGATGTCTATGCCGAGGCCCACCGTGTGCCCGAGCGGAATCGGCCGGCCAGATTCCGCCCACGAATTAGTTTTTTTTGCGAAGGTGTGCACCACATCGTCCACGCCGCCGCCAACATAAAATTCGTTGCCGTTCGGATTCCAAACAATTCCGCCAAACGCGTGCAGTATGGGAAGTGCCTGAAGCTGCCGTGGCTCGCTCTTCGTAATATCGAAGATGAAAATAAATTCCATAGACGCGTTCTTTTCTTTCACGCCTTTCGCGTCGTTCACTCCGGTGTAGCCACTCGTGAGCACAAGCAGCGTGCCGCCATCAGGACTGATGGCCGTCGAAACCGCGTAGCCCACTTCGTGATTCGGATATCCCGGCAGTCCCGGCTTCAACGTTTGAAAACGTGAAAGCGGCGGCGCCGTCGGGGTAATCGCTTGCCCGGTGGGAAGCAACTCAGACGCGGACGTGCTTTTTTGCGCGCGCGCGGTAATAGCCAGCAACACGAGCGCTACTACCGCCGCGGCACGCGTCACAATTCCAAATCGATTCTCACCGCGAAGCACTTTTAGTATGTTCATGAGTCGTCCACCATCGGAACGCGCGAAGTTTAGCACACGAATTCTCACGTGAAGATGAATGGATTGTTAGAGGGTCAAACGTCGAAAATTCTTCGCGTGTACTCCTAGTCGAGTACTCTCGCTCAAGCTTTTCCAGTCGTAAACGCTAGCGTGAGCAGCGTCTTCTGCTCCATCTCGTGCGCCTTCGCCGACCCCGTTGCTGGACTCGCGCTCGGCGAGCGTCTCACCGTCCGCACGGGACGCTCCTCTCCCGCAAGCCGCCGTAATTTCGGCACAATGTTTGAAAGCGCTCCCATATTTCCCGGCTCTTCCTGTACCCAAACAATTTCACCGGTGTGGCGCGCCAGTTCGGCCGCCAGTTCCTCTTCCGGAAACGGATAAAGTTGGTCGAGAAAGATAATCGCCGTGGAATTATCCTTGCGTTGAGTACGTTCTTCGCGCAACTCGTGCCCGATTTTTCCGCTGCACACCAGTACGCGCTTCCCGTTTCCGACTTCATTTTCGGGCACCACCGGCAAGAAACGCGGATGCGTCGGCGTCAGGTCCGTAATCGGCGAACTCGCCAGCGGATTTCTCAGCATGCTCTTCGGCGTAAACACCACGAGCGGCTTTCGCCACGGACGCATCACCTGCCTGCGCAACATATGAAAATATTGTGCCGCTGAACTCGGCTGGCAAATTTGAATATTATGCTCGGCGGCGAGTTGCAGAAAACGTTCCAGCCGTGCGCTCGAATGTTCCGGCCCCTGCCCCTCAAATCCGTGCGGAAGCAACAGCACGACGCCCGAAGGCAAATCCCACTTGTCTTCGCCCGCGCTGATGAATTGATCGATGATCACCTGGGCGCCGTTTACGAAATCGCCGAACTGTGCTTCCCACAAAACCAGCGCCTCGGGAAAATCACGGCTGAAGCCATATTCAAAACCAAGCACGCCTGCTTCGCTCAACGTTGAGTTGTAAACCTCGAATCGCGCCTGATTCGGCGTCAGATTTTCCAGCCCGATATACACCGCTTCATTTTCAGTATCAATCAACGCCGCGTGACGCTGATTAAATGTTCCTCGCCGCGTGTCCTGTCCGGAAAGCCGTACCGGAGTCCCTTCGCGCAGTAACGCTCCGAAAGCCAGCAGCTCCGCAAAGCCGTAATCCACGGGACGTTTTCCTGCGGCCATTTCTGCGCGCTGTTCCAAAAGTTTTTTTATTTTCGGATGGACGTGAAATCCTTCCGGCGCGCGCGTAAGCACGCCCGAAATCTCGGCCAGCGTTTCTTTCGACACTCCAGTATCCACTTCGTAGGAGCGCTGATATCTTCCGCGCATGTACGGAGACCAGTACGCGGGAAGCTCCCTCAGCACCGGAATTTTATCCAGCTTGCCTGCGCTCTGTTGCGCTTCTTCGTATTCCGCACGCACCCGCGCAACAATCGGCGCCGCATCAACGCCAATTCGCTTCGCGTAAATCTGCCACAGCTGCGGATGTTCCTTAATTTTCCGGTACATCAGCGGCTGCGTGATGGTCGGATCGTCTACCTCGCTGTGCCCGTGACGCCGGAAACCAATAATGTCCACCACCACATCCGTTCCAAATGCGTAGCGATACTCCAGAGCCATCCGGCCCACGCGTACCACCGCGTCCGGATCCTCCGCGTTCACATGAAATATTGGAATTGGAAGCCTCTTCGCAATGTCCGAAGCAAATCGCGTGGACTGCAACTCCGCCGGCACGGTTGTAAATCCAATTAAATTATTCACAACAATCTGAATCGTCCCGCCAACCGTGTAGCCTTCCACCTCCGCCATGTTCAGCACTTCCGCCAGCATACCCTGCCCGGCAAACGCGCCATCGCCGTGCATCACGACCGGCAGTACTCGCGCGCGCGCATCTTCTTTCAATCGAGTTTGCTTCGCGCGTGTCCGGCCCATCACCACAGGATCAACCGCTTCCAGGTGGCTCGGATTCGATACCAGATGAATTCTGAGTTTGCCTTTGCCCGCAACTGCGTAATCCCCTGTTGCGCCAACGTGATATTTCACATCTCCGCCACCCAGCACGCTTCGCGGATCTACATCCTCAAATCCCGCAAAAACATCGCGCGCGGACCGATTCACAATGTTAGTCATCACATTCAGCCGTCCGCGATGGCTCATGCCCAGCACAGCTTCCTCGGCGCCCAATGGAGCGGCCGCCGAAAGAATCGCGTCCAGCAGCGGAATCAACCCCGATATACCTTCCAGCGAAAATCGTTTCGTTCCCAAATAGCGTGTCTGCAAAACCTGCTCAAATAAATCGGCTCGAACTAATCTTTCCAGAATCTGCGCGCGATCCGGTTCCACCGCTGCCGATTCCAGACGGTCGATCACCCACTGCCGCTGTTCGGGATTCGGAATGTGCATGAATTCCGCGCCGATTGTGTCGCAGTAAATCCGTCGCGCCCGCGCCGCCTCTTCGCCGTCCAAACGCAATTCCGGGCGATCCAGCGGACGCAGAAATCCCAGCGGATCCAGATTCGCCTCAAAATATCCCCAGCGCCGGAAGGCGTCGAAAACCGCGCTTGTGTTGGAAGCTTTCGAGCGGCTGGATTCGTCTTCCGTTCTCGCAGAGGTACTTTTTGTTTTCGCCATGAGTGTCGTTCTTTGGTGTGACTCTACCGCGTTCTTATTTTACCAGACGGGCACTCTTAGCGTTGCCTCGCGCTGTAGCCGTCCATTTTGGAATGATGCCACGCCCAAACTCATGGCAGTCACCTCTTTCCGCCAGACCTTGCGCGTGGAAGAATATAATTGTAGAAATGCTGCGCATCGAACAAGTTTCGTCCATCGGGCAAATCGCTCTGGCTCGCGAATTATTTCTCGAGTATGCCAAAGCTCTGAACGTTGACCTCTGTTTTCAGAATTTCGACCGCGAACTCCAAGAGCTCCCCGGAAAATATGCGCCTCCTGCGGGACGCCTGTTACTCGCCTATCATAATGACGCTACTGCAAGCGCGCGTCTCGCTGGTTGCGGCGCGCTGCGCGCCCTTTCCGCTGAATTCTGTGAGATGAAACGCCTATACGTTCGACCCGAATCGCGCGGCCACGGCATTGGACGCGCGCTCACGCAAGCTCTTATTACGGCCGCGCAACAGATTGGCTACCGCGCCATGCGATTGGATACACTTCCCCAGATGCGAGAAGCCCACAAGCTGTACCAACAATTGGGATTCATTGAAATTGCTCCGTACTGTTCCAATCCAGTCGAAGGTGTCCGCTATCTCGAATTGGATTTATCTGTACCAGGATTAAAAGATAAAATCGATTGCACGTATTTTCGCACCCGCCAATAAAAGGGGATTCCATTTATGCCAGCGCGCGCAAAAAAACGCACCGCGAAAAACAAAACGGCAAAAGCGACTAGCACGCGCCAATACGTAATGCGCCCCGGCCGCATTGGCGATTGGCCTTTCAGCGACGGCGTGTGGTCCGGCTCAACTTTTTATCTTTCCGGTCATCTCGGCGTGGACCACGCCGCTGGCCGTCCGCCCGAAAATGTCGAGGACGAAATCCGCTTGATGCTCGATGCCTTCAAAGCCACGCTAGCCGCGGCGAGATTAACGATGCAGGATCTCGTTTACGTGCAGATTTTCTGTTCCGACGCCTCGCTCTTCGCAACTTTCAACATAATCTATCGCACGTATTTCGACAAAAACTTTCCCAGCCGCGCGTTTATCGGCTCGGGGCCACTTCTGTTCGGCGCAAGATTCGAAATTCAAGGAATCGCGACGCGAGATTGAACCGCGTCAATATCGGAAACTCGCTACACCAGCTTCTGCATTTTCTTCGCCAGCTGAAAATCCAGATTGCTCAAGCCTCCGATACTGTGCGTGGAAAGCTTCACATCCACCTTGTTCCACACATTGCTCCAGTCCGGATGATGCCCCATCGATTCCGCAATCAACGCAGCGCGCGTCATAAATCCAAACGCTTCGCTGAAATCGGCAAATTCAAAAGTATGGTGCAGGTTCCCGTTCTTAATCGTCCAGCCCGGCAACTTCTCCAATTCTTCAGCCACTTGTTTTTCCGTCGGTTTTTCAGCTTTCATTTCCCCTCCAATACGACAAGCCCCGCTAAGTTTAACTCACTCCGCGTTTGGCACTGTTACTAAGCGCACAGTTCTGCTCCCATAAGTCGGAAATTCTCTCCGCGCGCATCTCCAGGCACGGCCCCATCGAACAGGTATTGAACACGGGCTCCGAATCCTTTATGTTAACGCCGCAATCATAAGAATCGCCCGCTTGCGCCGTTTTCGCAATTCTGGCTCGCGCCGCGGTATCTTGCCCAGGAAAAAGGTGAACATACTTTGAAGAAAAAGAAAATTCGCGTCATCCAGTACGGGATCGGGCCCATCGGAGCCGCCATCGTCCGCTTGCTGCGGGAAAAAAGCGCCATCGAAGTAATCGGCGCCATCGATAAAGACCCCGCAAAAGCCGGTCGCGATCTCGGCGAAGTAGTTGGCGCGCCGGACGCGCCCTGGGGAGTCCCCGTCGTTACCGACGCCGCAACCATGCTCGGCAAATCCGCTGACATTGTCATCCACTCAACTTCCTCATCACTACCATCAGTGATGGATCAGTTGATGGAATGTCTCGCCGCGGAATCCTGCATCGTTTCCACCTGCGAAGAGCTGTCTTATCCCTTCCGAAAATATCCAGAACTCTCAAAGCAGCTCGATGAGGAAGCGAAAACCTGGGGCGTCGCGCTTGTAGGCACGGGCGTCAATCCCGGCTTTGTAATGGATAAACTCGCGATTACGCTCTCATCAGTTTCTCAGACCATTGAACACGCCAAATGCATTCGCGTTGTGGACGCCAGTAAGCGTCGCATGCCTTTACAGAAAAAAATCGGCGCGGGCATGACGGTCGAAGAATTTCGCGCGCAGGTTGCCGCGGGCGTGATCAAGCATCACGGCCTGCCTGAATCCATCGCCATGGTTGCCGATGCGCTCGGATTCGCTGTCGACGAAATTACGGAAACCATTGATCCGGTCGTCGCCAGTGAACTTGTGAAAACGGAATTCCTTGAAGTGATGGCGGGTCAGGCCGCTGGTGTTCATCAAATCGGACGAGGCATGATTGGCGGAGTGGAAAAAATCTACATGGAATTGCAGATGTACGTCGGCGCGCGTGATCCGCATGACACAATCGAACTGTCCGGCACGCCAGGTCTGAAACTCACCATTCCCGGCGGCACCCACGGCGATCTCGCAACCGCCGCCGTTGTCGTCAACACAATTCCCAGCATTCTCGCCGCGCCCGCGGGACTGCGCACCTCGCGCGATCTCCCGATGAGTTTCTTTTCACCGGCCGCGCATCTGTAATCACAGGCGCCTCTTATGGCGTCTCCCAAAACCGCGCCACTGCCGCGTAATCCAAATCCTCCTTCGCAGCGCCCTTCACCGCGCTATAAACCTCCCGCGCAGCCGCGCAAGCAGGCAACGGCACGCCAATCTGATTCGCCAAATCCATCGCCAGCCCCAGATCTTTGTGCATCAGCCGCAGCGGAAAGCTCGGCGTGTAATCATGCTTCAAAATCATCGGCGCCTTAATATCCAGCACCGGAGCCCGCGCCATACTCGCCTGCATCACACCAATCAAATTCTCCGCGGGGATTCCCGCGCCCGCCACTAGCGCCAATGCTTCCGCTAACGCCTGCACCTCCAGCGCCAGCAACAGATTCATCGCCAGCTTAATAATTTGCCCCGCGCCGTGCGGACCCAGATGAAACCATTTCTTCCCCATCGCGGCCAGAACAGGTTCCACGCGCGAAAGTGTTGCCGCTTCGCCTCCGACCATGAAAACCAGCTCGCCTTTTTCCGCGCCCCAGGTGCCGCCGGTAACAGGCGCGTCCAATGATTCCACTCCGCGCTCCGCGCATGCCGCCGCAACGCGCCGTTCCAGCGCCGGTGATACCGTGCTCGAATCCATCAGCACGGTTCCGCGCCGCATCGCTTCCAACACGCCTTCGCCCCACAACACAGATTCCAGCGCCGGCGGATCGCTCACAATCGTGATCAGCACATCCGCCGCGGCTGCTGCTTCCCGCGCGCTCGACGCCACCTTCGCGCCCGCCGCTGCCAGCTCGTCACTTTTTCCCGGCGTGCGATTCCACAGCACCACTGGAAATCCAGCCTTCAAAAGATTTGCCGCCATGGGCCGCCCCATCAGTCCCAGCCCAATAAATCCAATAACCGGTTTCACAATTTCCCCCTTGTGATGAACATGAAAAGTCTCAGAACTTCGTCGGAAGAAATATAGCGCGGCTTTCAACAGGATGCGAGGCCGTTACAAATTGAAGCAGGGTAGTCCGAAATCGAGTGGGATCGTAGGAGAGGAATCGCGGTGCGTCACTTTTCGCTGAGGATTCTCACGCTTCGCGGATCTGTCCGCGCAAAGCGCCAAATCCAGAATACTTTACCGTCTTCGCTTTCTCCGAAGTTTCGACAGGCAAATCCGGCGCAGGCGCAAAACTCTCTGCCAAACTCAAAATGCAGGCATAGGGAATTTCCCAGCGGAACGCTTTCATCTGTCCTCGCTGCACGAGCTTTTCTTCCAGGAAAATTGACCGGCCTGAATCAGCAGCCAGGGAACCTGTGGCGGACAAAATCACATCGCCGGCTCGATACTGAACCTCAACCCGTTGTCCGAGCAGCGCGTGATAACGTGACATTGAAACAAGTCTGCGCGGTGCACTAAATTGGAGCAATAGTACACAAGTACACTACGGTGATAGTACGGTAGTCCCGGCACTCCAGCGGACACAAAACTAGCTCAGTGGCTTTCGATCTGATGGGCCGCGCCGTGCGCGTGCGTGGCGGCGGGCGTTGTGATCGCAGTAGCAAGATCTGGTTCCACGGGCCGCCGCACCAAATCAGCCGTCGCCATTAAGTAAATCGCATAAACAACGCTATACGCCAGGAACGAATACACCGCCGGCAGCACCCACGCAGCTTCCCCTGCCATCGTCTTCTGCGCCCAGCCGTAAACCAGCCAGCCAACTCCCAATCCAATAAACGCGCCAATCACCCGGCTCGGCAGCGCAACCGTCAACAACGCCTGGCAGTGTGGACACTCAATCCTATCCGTGTGCGCCACCACTTCCCTCGCAGGAACTTTCTTCATGCATTGCGGACACTCGCGCATTGCCACAGCTTCACCTCCGCGATCTCGTCCTCGAAGATAGCGCAACCGGCCGTGCTTGGAAAGCGGCGGAGCTTTCAAGGTGTGGGACGTCCAGTGACCGCTCGCTGTAATCGCGATGGACGACCGCTTTTGACTGGTATGCTAGAATGTAAATTCGCGAAATTTCCCGGTCCAAATCTAAGGTGAGCGCATGAAATTCGGCGTTGTCGTTTTTCCCGGCTCCAATTGTGATGATGACGC
>ODAK010000278.1_pt1 | contig 58279 bp, 34 predicted proteins | sample 1539591 | NCBI WGS metagenome assembly ODAK01 (sample SAMEA3539303, study PRJEB22396) | soil metagenome | biome: tundra; feature: field; material: soil | place: USA | collected 2010-05 | depth 0.15 m | reverse complement strand
GGTAGGTCGCGAGTTGTTGGGTTTCATCTGGGCCATTGGAGTCAAGGTGGAAGCAGCACATCAACAATCTTTGCGGCAGGCGGCGTAAGAAAAAGTTCTTCAATCGTAGCAGGCGCACAGGAGGCGGCATGGGTAGCGGTCGAGGAGCACACGAACAGGAGAATCCTCGACGTCCCTATGCGACAGGTCTTCGGACCCAACCCGCGCTCGTAGTCAGAGGCAGCTCCCGACGGATCACGATTATGCGGCTCGAATCCGCGAATATCAGGGTGATCAACCGTCGACACAGCTACCTCGACCGCGACCCCTGCCGCTTCCCCCGCGCCGGAATAAAACCAAAACCACGCTCCGTGTTGACAGGTCGTTCCATATCAGGTATGCCGAATTCCTCGGCGCAACCCCATCCTACGTCGTCTCCGAAGCACTGAAACTTCTCTGCCGCAAAGACAAGGAGTTCCAGAACTGGCTAAGCAAAGCGCACGAAATCATCGAAGACAACCAAGGAGCAGCCTCTCTGCCGGAGTCCAAGTAATTCCCATGCAACGCCGCCATCTCGGTCTACATCAAGTTCTACCACGCAGAATGAGAACCATCGAGAACCCGGACACTAGCATTTTCGGAACCGCCAGTTTACTTCGCCATGAAACCGTTGCTGTCAAAGCCCGCGCCTGATACAGTCGCTCCAGCGACGCCGAATCGGAAACGAGGAAAAAGTATGACTCGCCGATCCGGTCAGTGCGGTACGGTGATGCGAAAAGGGCGCATGTGGCACGGCAGATATTACGCAGACGTTTCGGGTCAAGAGGAACGTAAGCGTATGTCGGTGCCCTTGGGTCCGATTCATTCCATGACCAAGCCAGAAGCAAAGAGAAAACTGCGGTCGCTGTTGCAAGACATGGGCATCAACTCCGAGGCCCATTTAGTTCGAGCGACACGCGCAGTGAACACGTTTGCAACGGAGGCGGAATGGTGGAAGCGAAACAGGCTTTCGCTGTTCAAGCCATCGTGTCAGGAAACAATGGGCAGTCACGTTGAAAAGTACTTGCTACCCCACTTCGGTAAACTTCCTGTAGATGCCGTCGACGAAAGGCACGTGCAGGAGTTTATTGCTGATCTAAACCGAACTGAACTTAGTCCAAAGTCGGTTCGCAACATCGTCGGTGTACTGAAGCTCATTGTCAGAGAAAAGACATGGCGGGATTGGAACCTGTCCATGCCTGAGATTCCGCTCAAGGAGCAACGGTGCTTCGCCGAAGCAGAAATGGTCCAAATTGTCAACGCAGCAGAGGGCCAATGGCGCATCTTATTCGCAACGCTGGCAAGTACAGGGTTGCGCGCAGGTGAGGCGTTTGGTCTACATGTTGACGATCTGGATTTTGCAGCGGGCAAACTGTTCGTCCGTCGAAGTGTTTGGCGAGGACAAGAAGTCACGGTGAAAACAAGACAGGGCTACCGCATGGTCCATATCGAACCTGCTCTCGTTGAGATGCTTAAAGAACATCTCGGCGAGAGAAGGGCAGGCCGCGTCTTTGAGACGCGAACGGGTACGCCACTTTCAAAGGATAATGTTCGGAGGAAGCTGCATTCTATCCTCCGTGGATTAGGCCTGGAAAAGGGCGGCCTACACGCCTTTCGACATGGGCGCGTTTCCATTCTTCAACAGAATGCTGTGCCGGGTGACTTAGTGAAAGAGTGGGTCGGGCATTCTAGTTTGAGGACGACATCCCGATACACTCACTTTCGCGACGACTACCGCCAACAAATAGCCGCAAATTTGGGATTATTCTCCAAGGCTGTTAGTCCCAATAGTCCCAAATTCGACAAGGTTGCAGTTCAACGTGATGCAGCGTAAACTATTGCATAATCAGGGTTAACTAAGTGCGGGGCGTAGCGCAGCCTGGCTAGCGCGCCTGGTTCGGGACCAGGAGGTCGAAGGTTCAAATCCTTTCGCCCCGACCATTTGCTTCAATAGCTTGTCGACAGCTGTCCCTACCAATAACTCCATAAGAAGTGAAAAGCTCTTTGCGAGCGACCTCTAAAAGACCTCAGGGCGCGACAATTCTCGAGATTCTCCTACGAGTGGCCAGAATCAACAGTTCATCTGGGTCTTACAGACGAGGTTCTCCGGCTGCATCTATACTAATGATATGGATTTCGCGGACAGCTCAGGCCGCGCGCCGTTCGTATCGATGGTGGAGGCCCCCAACTTGAGGCAACTCCACTACGGTACCCAGTTCTGGCGGTTGGACACTTCGCGGAATCGGAGCGTCCTTGTCGAGAGACAGGTGAGTCCGGCTCCGTTCGTAATAGTCAAAGTACTCCTTCAGGACCCGGCGCAAACCAGTTTCATTGAATACGATCACATGATCCAAACACTCTCGCCGAATTGATCCGATCAAGCGTTCCACGTAAGGGTTCTGCCAAGGGGATTGTGCGGCGGTTAGAATCTCCCGAATTTCCAACGATCGAGCGGCATCACCAAACACGGTGCCGTAAATGCCGTCGCGATCACGGAGCAGATAGCGGGGAGCGCTGTCCCACGGGAATGCTTCCACAAGTTGATGCGCCGCCCATTCTGCCGTGGGATTTATGGTCAGTGCAAAATGGACTGGACGGCGACGGTCGTGGGAGAGAATTACGAAGACAAACAGCAATCGAAACGTGATAGTTGGAACGACGAAGAAGTCCGCGGAAACCATTGTCGTCATATGGTTTTTCAAGAATGTGCGCCAGGTCTGCGAGGGCGGCTTCCTATGACGGACCATGTATTTGGCAACCGTCGCTTGGGACACTTCGAGGCCGAGCTTCAAAAGTTCTCCATGGATGCGTGGCGCTCCCCAGCGGGGATTGGCCACGCTCATTTTTCGGATAAGATCTCGGATCTCAGTGGAAACATTTGGGCGGCCTTGGCGATGACGACTCTTCCAAGCCCAGTAAAGGCGGAATCCCTTTCGATGCCAAGAAATCACGGTTTCTGGTTTGACGATCAGAAGGACCGATTGCCACCCACTCCACAGACGCGAGAGCCATACCCAGAAGAGACGATCGAAGACACGCAGGCGAAGACGTTGGCCACGACTGGAGCGCTGCAGGACCAATAGCTGATGGCGAAGGGCTATTATTTCAGCCTGCAGAACAACGCGCGTTCGGAAACAATCTCGAAGTGAAACGAGTAGGGTAAACCTAGCCACGACACCCTACAACTCTCAGATCCGTAAGTTCAATGTTTTCTTGCTGAACGGACTTTTTGGTAGGGACAGCGTGCGGAAAGCAACCGATCGAAGTTATGGCTCGCTTCATTTTTATTTGGACCTTCGAGTTTTCCGATGACGGCAGATTCACATTAAACACTCAGCGTAGCCAAGAGCCATCGCACGCGATATCGATAGAGCCACTTGAATATGCGGCATGAAGAAGCTGGCGTTGGTCAAAATTTAGAATGGACTCCAAAGTGCGGCAGGGAGGCGCCCTCGCAGTACTCATAAGCACAGACGTGCGCGAAAAGTCGTTTTTTGAGGAAAATCATTGTATCTGCGGGAATTGAAGCGTACGATGCGCGCAACTCAGGTCCAAATCGGGAATTCCGGTTTAGACCTTTGATACTTCTTCCAAGGGGCGTGTATGAAACTCAAAAACATTTTCGCAGTTCTTTGTACTTTCCTACTCACAGTGTCCGCGGGGGCCACACTGCGGGCGCAGGACATCAGCGGTACGATTTCCGGCACGGTGCTCGATGGAACAGGCGCGGCGGTGAGCGGAGCGACGGTGACGGTGACGAACACCGACAAGGATGAGAAGCACGTTACCCATTCGAATGACCACGGCGAATACACCGTACCCAACCTGCTGGTAGGCCACTACACGGTGACCGTGGAGGCGACCAATTTCAAGAAAAGCGAACAAAATGAAATCATGCTCAACGTGCACGACCAGTTAGGCATCAATTTCAAACTGGAATTGGGCTCGGCGACGCAAACGGTGACGGTAAACGCCGGCGAATTACACTTGGAGACGCAGACGGCAACGCAGCAGGGCCTGGTCGCGCCAAAGGAGATTCACGAGCTTCCGTTGAATACCCGGAATTTCGTTCAATTGGTTACGCTAATGCCGGGGGTTTCGTCCTCATCGCAGCTCGACACATTTTATATTGGAAACTCGCTCCCTTCCGGAACTACCGCGACGATTCCATTTTCGTTTAATGGTGAGCGCAACAGCGCGGCCTACTGGACGCTGGACGGCGCAGACAACGTGGACCGCGGATCAAACCTGACTCTTCTGGACTTTCCGAGTGTGGACGCCATCGAGGAATTCAAAGTGCTGCGCGGGCAGTACGATCCTGAATTCGGGCGGTCGGAAGGAGCTCAAATCACGGTAGTCACGAAATCCGGTGGCAGCAGTTATCATGGCGGCGCTTATGAATTTTTCCGCAATGACGTTCTGCAGGCGAACAACCCGCTGAACAAGGCCGCCACGATTCCCATTGCACGTCCACCGCTCCGCTACAACGACTTCGGCTATACCATCGGCGGACCTATCTCCATCCCGCACTTCTACGACGGGAAGAAACACAAGACATACTTCTTTTTCTCGCAGGAAGTGCGGCGCGTAATTACCTACGGAACGGTGACCGCACTCGTACCAACCGCGTCGCTGCTCGCTGGGAATTTCAGCGGCACCGTATGCACGGCCTTCACCGGGACCACCTGCACGGCGACGGGTAACCACATCGCGACGATTGATCCAGTGGCGGCGGCGTATATCAAAGATATCTGGAACTTGATGCCAGGAGTAAATTCTGGTGCGAACGGCTCTATCGTCAATTTGCGCAACGTGTTCGACGGCAACCAGCAATTGATCCGCGTAGACCACGCGTTCTCTGACAAGTTCAGCATTTTCGGAAGGTTCATCCACGACGGGATTCCGACCATTGAACCTGGCGGCCTGTTCACCGGCGCGGCGTTGCCGGGCGTTTCGACCACCGCCACGAGCGATCCCGGATACAATTTCATCATTCACGCGGTCACGACGATGTCGCCGAATTTGCTCAACGATGGCGGATTCCAGTATTCGCAGGGCGCGATCGTTAGCGTTCCGATCGGACTCGATAACTCAGCACTGTCGCCGGACATCAAACCGATCCTGCCGTTTACCAATACTTTGGGCCGCATTCCGGCGCTAGCATTGACCGGGATGAGCAGCATCACAGGTTTTGGTCCCTACAACGACTACAACCGAAATTACAATCTGTTCGACAATCAGACATGGATTCACGGCAAGCACACGATGAAGTTCGGCATTTCCTACAATCACTACCAGAAAACTGAGAATACCGCCGGTAACAATGTCGGCAGCTTCTCAGTGACCAACTCCGGTCAGACTGGGCAGGGCGCCACTCCCGATACGCTCAGCTTTGAACAGTCGTGGGCGAACTTCTTGCTGGGCCGTGTTGCAACCTTCACTCAGGCCTCGATTGATATCACGCCGAATATCTTGACCAATCAGACTGAGTTCTATGCTCAGGATTCGTGGCGCATACGGCAGAATCTGACCATCACGTATGGCTTTCGTTACTCGTTTTTCCGGCAGCCAATCGATGCGAACAAAGAATCCTCGAACTTCGATGCAACGCTGTTCGTCGCAGCTAACGCCCCGACGATTGATTCAAATGGCCTGATTTGCGTCGCCGCGCCCTGCGCTGGAGGCGGGGTTCCAAACCCGAACTACAATCCGCTCAACGGGATCATTGTTAACAACACTACTTCTCCCTTTGGCGCAAAAGTTTCGAACGAGGATAATGGCAATATCGCGCCTCGCTTCGGCTTCGCGTGGCAGCCCTGGAACAACGGGAAGACTGTAATTCGTGGCGGGTACGGAATGTTCTATGATTCGACGCTGTTCGGAATCATCGAACAGAATATCTTCGCGAATCCGCCGTTCGTAAACTCAGTAACAATAAGCAACGTGACCCTGGATAACCCCGCGGGAGGGACCGCTACCGTATCGGCCACGCCAAAAGCCTTACATGCAACGATGCTGCCTAATAGCACTCCCTACGTTCAGGAGGTGAGCCTTGATGTCCAGCATGAATTTAAAGGGGGATTTTTCCTGGACGTGGCCTACGTCGGTAACCACGCCACGAATCTGCTTGGCGAAGAAGATATCAATATGCCGATGCCTGGAGCTTACGTCGCCGCGGGGCTTTCGACGACAATCCTGAACAGCTCGGGTGTGGTCACTGGAACGACGATCGGCAGGGCTAACGCACAGAATGAGACACTGGTCAACATCATTCGTCCGTTCAAAGGATACGGACCAATCACAGCGATTGAGAGCGGCTTCAGTTCCAACTATAACGGCCTGCAAGTCGAAGCCAAAAAGCAGATGCGCGATTTCCTGTTCAAGGTGGATTACACCTGGTCGAAAGCCCTGACCAATAACCAGACGGACCGTAGCACTGCGCCGCAAAATCTGTATAACCCCAACGGCGATTACGGGCCGCTGCAACAGGACCGCACGCAAATCTTTTCGGCGGACTTCGTCTACTCGCTGCCGTGGCTGCGTTCGCAGCAGGGCATGGTGGGGCATTTCCTGGGAGGCTGGCAGGTATCCGGTATCGTTTCCGCAGCCACCGGTCTGCCGTTGACGGTAACTACTACCGAGGCACTGGATCCCGCAGGCGATGGAGCCTGCAGTTGCTCTGCAAGCCCCGCCGGATTACGGCCGGATATCGTAGGAAATCCAAATGCCGGCGCCCCGCATACGCTCACCAGTTGGTTCAACGGCGCAGCGTTTGCAAACGTGCCGGCTACGGCAACGCGGCCGGGAACAGAGGCTCGTGGCGCGGTCCGCGGCCCTGGATATCAGATCTGGAATATGGCGCTCGAGAAGAATATCCGTGTTACCGAGCGCGCCGGATTTGAATTCCGGGCTGAGGCGTTCAACTTGTTCAACCACACCAACCCGTTTGGAGTTGGCACACAGCTTGGCTCGTCCACGTTCAACACGATCACCAATTACCGCGACCCGCGGGTGCTGCAACTGGGATTAAAGTTCAACTTCTAAATCGAACCAGGAGTCTCGCCCCGGAGCTTTGGGGCGAGACTCCGAAAATCTGGCGGCTCATTCTTTTTCGTCACGTAAGATACATTACGTGGCGGCAGGAAAGGGCCGCTTCGTTTTAACGGAATGCCTCTACTTTGGGCGGTCGTTATCCGACAGCAGCGAGATTGTAGGGCCATTCCAAATGGGGTGCACATAGTTAGACGAGTTGCGTTTATAGAGAAATCGTTCTGCGCCCGAGCGAAATCATTTGATCCCGCGAAGGATTTCTAGAGGTGGCACGTTCCGGGGCGTAGTCCAGTTCGATTACTGCGATTTTGACGACGGAGCGTACTGAATCTGATTCAGTTTTTTGCGCAAGTTGAACAAGTCAAAACCGAATTGAGCTTTCATCAGAATCTGATCTTGGCGGAGGAAGTCTCCTTTCAGCGGCCCTGACGACTTATTTTCATAGAGCAACAAGTCGAGTTCCGGACCGATCGAAAGGCTGGGGAAAATATTGAATCTGATCTGGTGTTGCTCAAGATCCCGGAAACGCGTATCCGTCGTGCTTTCCGTTCCATAATTAACGAAGAACCAATCGCCTGCATCTGTAAAAATGTAGCTGACTCTGGGATAGAGCGGAACAGTCAGATTAATCTTCCAATACATCCCGGCGTGATCTTTGCCGGATTGAAGTGTCGACACCGTTGAGGCCCCGGTAATTGTGGGAGGATTTGTTATTTTTGGATTACTGTCATTTGCTACGCACGTCGAGAAACTTACGTCGGATAACGCCAAACAGGTCGCTGTAATTTTTCCGTTTGTAATAAATGAAAATCCCTCAATCGCACCCCATTGATGGCCGCCCTCCGGGCCGAATTCAATTGAACTTGTGCGACGTTGCCAACGGAATCCGCCTCTGAATAATGTCGTGAAGCTGCGGGGTTGATTGAAACTGAGCGTGGCCGGAGGAGTGGACTTGAGCGAAAATGCCGTGGCCGTTTCCTCAAGGGGCGTTTCAAAATGAGTGGTGAAAATCAGGTCTAGATGTTCGGAGCCGCGCTCGGCCCACAGGCGCGCAACACCAAGGTCAAACATTCCCAGATTTGCGATCTGGTTGATCTGGCGCGATCCGTTCGATTGTCCTTTATATTGAACGTTAAACGCATACGAGGGACTCGCAAATACCTGATAATGCTTCCAGTTACGAGTCAGTTGCGCCTGGAAATCGCTGGCCCAATTTGTGAACCGGTGGGAATTCACACCGGGGGTCCTAATACCACCGAAATTTGCGTCAACTTGGGCATCGGAACCATTGTGACCGAGCGTCGTGACTCCAAATGTTGCTTTGACCAATTTGAAATCCAGGAGCGGACGATACTCGACGAATTGATCCATATTGTTCTGAAGTGTCGCGGGTCTTTCCTTCTGCTTGCCGGGAACAGCGCGCGGGTGGTGAAAAACTGTCCACGTCCAGAGCAGTTCTTTTGCCGTATAGCTGGGACCTGTATTCATTGGTTGCGCGACAATTTCGTCCAGATAGCTATCCCGTTCAATTGGCCCGATACAGTGCGCAGTCCAGCGGTCACCGGCCAAGCCACGGCAGACCGCGCCGCTGATGGTCACAAGCTGCTTATCAAAATCAGCCGGCACGGATGCTGGTCTTATCTGAGCGGCGGCAAGATCGGGAAAGCCGGTATCGCCGCCACCAATATAATCGCTGGTTGCGACGGAATAAAGCTTGGCGGGGTCAAGACGGTTTCCATCGATGAGGTACTCGCCATGTGCCGCGTCGAAAGTGATACCGACCGAAACGAGGCCGCGGTTCTTGTTTTCGCCGATGCTCAGGTTTGATTTGTCGGCGGCATCAAATGCTTTGGATTGTTTCAGAGCTTGCTGCAGCGCGCTTCCGGACACGTAAAGTAAATTCAAGAAGTCGCCTTTCCACACGATTCGATCGAGAAGTTGCTGCAGAATCTGATCGGGTTGCTGGGCATTTAGATCCGCGACGTCCCCTGAACTGTCAGGAAGATCCGCGAAGAAGTCGCGTTTCTGCAAAAGCGCGACGTCCGCGTGCGTCTCCTTTTGCATCTCACAAAGAGTCAAGGTCTGAATTTGATTCGACTGGCTTTCGGAATCGAATCCCTGCTGCAGGCAATCCTTCTTCAGAGCGGCGGCGACGGCCTTCCAAAAAGCAGCGGCAGTAACCGTCGCAGTTTTTTTGTCAGGTGGTTTGCTAAGCTCCATATGCTCCGAAAAAAGCGTCCATTTCGGGCTGGCATCCGCAGAAATGCTGATATCGAGCCTGCCTATGTCGGCAACGGCTTGGGGGTTGCGGCTGCCGACGATGTAGGGTTCGGGAATTGCCATCACCATCGGATGCCGTACTGAGCCTGCTTTTGGCGTGTTCCACTCCAATGTAACGTTATCGCCGACGGTTGCCATTTCCGGGTCGGCTGCGCTCACCACGACTTGAAACTGTTTCAGGCGGGTACCCAATATCTGCGCCACTTCGGAATTCATTTGGGCCAGAAGAACTTTGATCAGACGTCTTTTCCCATCTGCTATTTCTTTTGTGTATCCGTTCTCGTCAAAGCGACGTGTAAAAGAGTCGAGCATTTGCTTGATCGCTTCAGCAGGTTCTTGAATGGCTGTTTCCGTTTTAAAGTTTCGGCTTCCTGTATTGGACCAGGCAAAGTTCAGCAGTCCGACATTGGCGCCAATCTGAGGATCTACGACTCCAAAAATAGCGACATCTTCCGGGATACCGTTCTCATCGTGTGTTTCGATCAGGGCGTAGGGGTCGGGGTCACGGTAACATTCGGGCTTCTGCAAATCCGAACATTTCTCGGCGGCGCTATCTCCGGAAGACTGAAAGAAAGGAATGTAAACAGAGAATCGCGCGCAAAACGTGAATGGCCCATCCGCGGCTTTCACCTTCGCCTGCGCGGTGACGGCACAAAGTCCGTAATTCGCGCCGGGGCGCAAGGTGTAGAAATGTTGTGAATCCAACCACGGAAAATTCAGAATGAATTGGGTTGGCTTTTCGCCTGCCTTCTTTTCCAATATTTTGCACGGACCTTCGTTGATTGGTCTCGGAATCGCGTTCGGCTCACCCGGCGTATCGGCGTTCACTCCACACAAATAAAAAGTAGTGGAGTTCATAACGGGCAGCAATTTGCTGGAACCGTTTCCGCCTGAGAGTTCGACGGAGACGCCCCGAAACCATGGATAGACTTTTGCACCGTCGGAAAGACCGGTCATCCTTATTTCAGTGTCGGCGCGGCCGGCATCGCCAATCAGATCTGCCGCATCCGGAAATCTGGGAATGAACCACGGAGGGTTTTCGCTATCCGGTAACGGCTGATGGGCTATGGCCCAGGTGGTCTGAACCACTATATTTGCCCCAAGCATTTGAACGCCCTTACCATCATTGTGCAGCGTCGCGCTTGTGCTGGGAATCGGCTGCGTAGCCATGAATCGAGCGAGTTCACGAATCCGTTCGGGGCCGAAATAGAAATCCTGTTTTCCCGGAACCAGGGCGGCATATCCTTCCTTAATAAAGAAATTGGCGACATTGTCCGTTGGAATCATAAAAAGACCATTCGAAGGAGACGCGTTGGCCTGGGAATGCGCGTCAGACCGGATCCATTGTTTTGAATTCGCGTCCCAATCGAAAAGCTCTTTTCCGACACGCTGGTAATTTTTGCCTGCGCCGGGTTGACCGGGGGGCGGATCACAAAAATCGCGCGCCTCAATCTCGGGTGCAAAATTGTCTCCGGTCCCAACGAGGATTGCCCCTTTCGTCTTATCAATTTGGAACTCTTTCGTGAGCAGATCTTCGAATTCAGCTGCGGCACCACTCTTAGCCCTTTGTCGAGCCAGATCTTTGCAACCGTCTCCGAGCGCTGTAGGCCCCTGCCAATCGGGGATGCGGAAATACCCAAACGTCTTGCCCGTGTACAGGATTCGTATTGCGTCCACCTTGTTATCCTGTAAAGGCGACGTCGTCGCAGATGACTGCTTTGGGGGAGTTGGATCTGGCGGCGTTTGAGAGTAGTTGGGAACGGCGAAACTCAACACAACGAGAGACGCACCTGCGACACTAGCGAGAGACGGAACACGCATGGATCAACCCCTCGATGAATTGCTAACCATCTCGAAAACCCCTCAATGAATGAACAGCGCCACAACGGCGACGCAAATGCCCGAAGCAGCCCCGAGTAAACCAAAATACCAATAGGCGCGCTTTTGCGTGAGTAGCGTAATCGAGCAGATCACAAGGCTTGCCTCGAGTAACACGTCAGCGAAATCAAACCAGTTTGAGCGCCGGTCCAGAACTGCGACGGCAGCTTCTGTGGAGTTCGCCTGCGTTTGAATGTCCTTGGTTTCTCCGTTGTAGCGGTTAATCTCGCCGTTGTACTTTGTTTTGAGTTGTTCCACATTGGATGAGCTCTGCAAGGCGAGCACACTCAATTGGTCCAAAAACATTCCATCGCTTCTTTCACGAATCACCTTGCCCTGGTATTGCGCCCACTGGTCTGCGGCCTTTGATTGGGCCAGCATTTCATTGGCGTGAACACGCTCCCCCATCAGAGAAACTGCTGCCACAAACACGGCGAGAATAGCCATGCTGACGGTAACCGGCGCAAGCCGAGCGTCAGCCGCACCCTGTTCTGCGAGTTCGTGCAGATCTTCAATATCGGCCATATCGCTTTTTCCTCTCCGATATCTTGCGCCGCCTTCAATGCGTCCGTTCAAAGTCGTTCATCACCAGGCATCGGGTCTTGCAACTGCTCGCATTCACTACGCAATGCGTAAACGAGCGGCGAAAACCGTCATGCACCCTCACACAGATAAATTGCTCCGGGACAAAAATCACCAAGAATTCCAGGCAGACTGCGGCGGTGATTTGCGCCGGGCGGATGTGCATTAGATGGAAAACCTTATTGTTCGACCGCGTTTCCGCAGGCAATCACTCCGGTATAATTAATTCGATGGGCAATCTATTCGCCAGAATCGCTGAGCATGCACGGTGGACCTTGGTCTACGGCCCGGCGCTTTCGCTGGTTCCCGCGCGGTGGCGAGTGGGCAGATACGGAGATCGTTACGCGAACTGGAGCACTGGAACGATAATTTCAGGAGGAGTCGAGTGCCTTCTTGCCGTCAATTTTTTCTGTGCGTGGGGCTTTCTGCCCGGAAGCCATGAAGCTCTACTTTGGATCGGGATGTATTTTTTGACCGACGGCGCCTGGCGAATAGCCACGGCTGTATTCAATGGTGAGTCGGCTGGAACAGTCTTGCTGGAGCTTGTGGGCGAGGCAAGTGTCGTTGGGTGGCAGCGCGCCTGGAGGTGGCGGCATCCTGCTGTGTGCGATGCAGTGACGGTTGATGACGAAGGCGTGGAATGGCAGCTTAAGATTGAATCATCGAGAGCGAAAAAAGATTGGGAAATAGGGCGAATGGTGCGCTCAGGTGAACGATATTACAAAATAGATTCTCAAATTCGGATTGATGGCGCTCGTCCGTTTGTCTATCTACTTCGGAGTTTACCAGCAGGCGTGCCCAGCCTAAGAGTACTGACCTACACGACGAACGAACTGAATCACGGGCGCGTGTCGTAGGTTATTCAGAAGAAGAGTACCGCGGAGCTCCGTACACTCGCTTTGATTCCGACCTAAAATTCGAGCAGAATAGAAGTGCATGTAAGCATGGTCTCCAGGCTTTGTTTACCGTTGGACTTCTCATGAATCAACCTGCTTTTCTGCCGCCGTCTCTAGCCAGCCTCGAATGGGCTCACCCCCTCGTCAGGGAATGGTTCATAAATAAATTTGGCACGCCCACTGAACCACAGGAGCAGGGCTGGCCGCACATCCTTGCCGATAAAACGACGCTGATCTGCGCGCCAACCGGTTCCGGCAAGACGTTGGCCGCATTTCTTGCATGCATTGACCGGCTGGTACGCAAAGCAGTCTCCGGCCAACTGGAAGATAAGACTGAAGTCTTGTATGTCTCGCCGCTGAAAGCGCTGGGCAACGATATTCAAAAAAATCTCGATACGCCGCTGGGTGAAATTCTGGAACTCGCGCGCCAGCGGGGCTATCTGATGCCGGAGATTCGCACGGCCGTGCGCACCGGCGACACTCTGATGCACGAACGCCGCATGATGCTGAAGCGGCCGCCGCATATTCTGGTGACCACGCCTGAATCTCTTTATATTTTACTGACCGCCGGAAAGAGCCGCGAAATTTTGCGCACGGTGAATACGATAATCGTGGATGAAATCCATGCCATCGCCGATGACAAGCGCGGTTCGCATCTCTCACTTTCCCTCGAGCGCCTTGACGCGTTGACCGGCCGGCGCTCGACGCGCATTGGACTTTCCGCCACACAAAAACCGATCGAACTGATCGCGCAATTCCTTGCCGGAAGCAATCGGCCGGAGCCTTCGATCGTTGAAGTGACGCAACGCCGCCAACTAGATCTTGCTGTAGAAGTGCCCTCGAGCGAACTTGGACCAGTAGCTTCAAATGAGATGTGGGACGAGATTTATCACCGGATTGCGGATCTTGTTCAGCAGCATCGCTCCACTTTGATTTTCGTCAACACGCGGCGATTGGCCGAACGAGTCGGGCACCATCTCGGCGCGATACTGGGGCAAAATGCCGTCGCTTCACACCACGGCAGCTTGTCACGCCTGCGGCGGTTGGCGGTCGAAGAAAAGCTTAAAGCCGGAGAAATCCGCGCGCTCGTTGCAACGGCGTCGCTCGAATTGGGAATTGATATTGGAACCGTTGATCTTGTTTGTCAGATCGGCTCGCCACGCTCGATTGCAGTTGCTTTGCAACGCGTGGGACGTGCGGGCCACTGGCGAGGTGCTGTTCCCAAAGGTCGAATCTTCGCCACGACGCGTGACGAATTGATCGAATGCGCCGCGCTGGTTCGTTCCATCCGTCACAACGAACTGGACCGCATTATCATTCCAGAACATCCGCTGGATATTCTGGCGCAGCAAATAGTCGCCTCTTGCGCTGCCGAAGATTGGCAGGAAGATGATTTATTCGCGTTGGTTCGCCGCGCTTATCCGTATCGCAATCTCGCACGCCAGGATTTCGACGAAATCATCGAGATGCTCTCCAACGGAATTTCAGCACGACGTGGCCGTTACGGCGCGTATCTACATCGCGATCAGGTGAATGGCCGCGTTAGCGGACGCCGTGGCGCCCGTTTGGCTGCAATCACGAGTGGGGGCGCAATTCCAGACAATGCGCTCTATACGGTGATCGCGGAACCAGAACATATTGTTGTCGGCACAGTGGATGAAGACTTCGCAGTGGAAAGCTTGCGCGGCGATGTGATTCTTCTGGGAAATACTTCCTGGCGCATTCGCCGCGTACAATCCGGATCAGTTTCGGTTGAAGACGCTCACGGCGCGGCGCCGAGCATTCCGTTCTGGCTGGGCGAGGCGCCGTCACGCACGAATGAACTTTCTGCTCGCGTTGCTGAGGTAAGAGAAACGATTAGCAGGCTAGCCGAAAATGTATCCCCAGTTCTTGGCCGCGGCACTTCCCCGGAAGCTGCGGCTGCCGTGAATTGGCTGAAAGAAGAATGCGGGCTTGACCAGCCTGGCGCGGAGCAAGCTGTTGAATACATCGTGGCCGGCCGCGCGGTTCTGCGCGCTGTGCCGACGCAACAAACCGTAATTGCAGAGCGGTTCTTTGACGAGAGCGGCGGCATGCAGCTCGTGATTCACGCGCCGTTCGGCGGGCGCATCAATAAGGCCTGGGGACTTGCGCTGCGAAAGCGATTCTGCCGGTCATTCAATTTTGAATTGCAGGCCGCTGCTACGGACAACGGCTTGAATATTTCCCTGAGCGACCAGCACAGTTTCCCACTCGCGGACGTCTTTCAGTTTCTTAAGTACGCCAGCGTCGAAGAGCTTCTCGAACAGGCCGTGCTCACCTCGCCGATTTTCACGACTCGCTGGCGGTGGGTGGCGGGACGCGCGCTGGCGCTATTGCGTTTTATGGGCGGAAAGAAAGTGCCTCCGCAAATTCAGCGCATGCGATCTGACGATTTACTGGCCGCCGTATTTCCGGAAGCGCTCGCATGCCAGGAAAATATTGCCGGAGAGATTGTCGTTCCCGAACATCCTCTCATCCGCGAAACCATGAAAGATGCGTTAACTGAGGCCATGGATATCGAAGGCCTAAAAGATATTTTGAGCCAGGTGGCAGCAGGAAAAATACAATGCATTGCGGTGGAAACGCCGGTGCCATCTCAGTTTTCCCACGAAATTCTGAATGCGAATCCTTATGCGTATTTGGACGACGCGCCTCTCGAGGAACGCCGCGCTCGCGCCGTAGAAATGCGCCGCATGCTTCCGGAATCTGTTCTTTCGGAAGTTGGCCGGCTTGATCCGGTGGCGATCGCTGAAGTCCGCGAGGAAGCCTGGCCGGATGTCCGCGATGCCGACGAGCTTCACGATTTGCTGCAGACGTTAATTGCGTTTCCTGAAGGCCGAGATTCTGGTCTGAATTCAATTGAATCAAACGTTCCCGAGCGATTTTTTCCATTTCAGGAGAATTGGAGCAAGTCCATCTCGAATTGGGCGCCGTATTTTGCCGAGCTGGAATCCGCGCATTGCGCTACGCGCGCTTCCGTAGGAAATCAGCGCTATTGGGTGGCGGCGGAAAAAGCGTCAACATTCGCTGCGATGTTTCCGTCCGCGCATTTCGATTCTCAGCTCCCGACAATTGAGATTCAAGTTCCTTCGCGCGAAGATGCGCTGCTCGGGTGCACGACCGGCTGGATGGCCCATGTCGGACCAATTACACCCTCAATCTTGGGGGCCTTTCTTGGAATCGCCGCGCACGAGATAGAAAAAACATTTTTGCGCCTTGAGAGCGGTGGCTCCATCCTTCGCGGGCGCTTCACAAACGGCGCGGGGGAAGAAACCGAGTGGTGCGATCGCCGTTTGCTGGCGCGAATTCACCGGCTAACTTTGGGGACGTTGCGAAGTCAGATTCAGCCGGCGACCGCGGCACAATTCATGCGCTGGCTCCTGCGGTGGCAGCACGTCGCGCCAAGCACGCAAGTTCTTGGCGAACGCGGCACGCTCGAAACACTTCAGCAGCTTCAAGGGTTTGAGGCGCCCGCAAATTCGTGGGAGCGGCAAATCCTTTCAAGGCGCATCGCCAATTACGATCCGAAAGTTCTCGATCAACTCTGCCTTACTGGAGCAGTTGGATGGGGACGCCTTTCTCCGCATCCGGCCACGTTTGAAGACCAAAACAGTATTAATAGGCGTGTGGTTCCCTCCAGTGTTGCTCCGATCGCCTTTTTTGTCCGCGAAGATGCCGAATGGATGATTTCGCGGCACGCAGGCGGAAATCTTGAAGTGCCGCGAGGACTAAGCCAAGCCGCGCGCGACGCCTTGAATTATTTGCGCCAGCGCGGCGCCTCTTTTTTCACGGATCTAGTTCGCGGGACGGGAAAACTGAAAGCCGAAATGGAAACCGCTCTTTGGGAGCTCGTTACCGCAGGAATGATTACCGCCGACGGCTTCGATAACATTCGCGCGTTGATTGATCCGAAACGCCGCGCCGGACAGGGGCGCGGCCACAATTCGCGGCCAAGGCACAGCAGTGGACGCTGGTCGCTGCTGTTTCGCGAAGAATCAATTGATCGAACGCGCGCCGTGGATGCGATTTGCTGGATGCTGCTGAAACGTTACGGTGTGGTTTTCCGAGAAGTAATCGCGCGGGAAACAATTGTTCCGCGATGGCGCGAATTGCTGATTGCACTGCGACGACTGGAAGATCGCGGTGAAGTGCGCGGCGGCCGATTTGTCAGCGGCTTCATGGGTGAGCAATTCGCGATGCCCATGGCTGTCGAATCTTTACGCGCGACGCGCGACAGTCAGCCTGCCGGCGAGATCGTAACGATCTCTGCGGCCGATCCGCTCAATCTCGTGGGTATTTTGTTGCCGGGGAGCCGAGTGGCAGCCACTTCTGGAAAACTTGTAACTCTTCGCGACGGCGTGCCGCTCGAAACAGAAGACTCCGCCACAGGATTCGCAGACTCTCTCGCCGTTTGATTGAATTGCAAATCGAGAAGCCACAATCGAGCTTGAGCCATACGAGGGAATTGGAAGTACAAACTTTGGGCTGGTGACAGATTACTTTTCCAGCTTGAAAATCTGTTCCATCAACATCCATTTTTCACCGGGCTTGGCATGGGGAAGGGCCTGCTGAAACTGCCACATTAAATCCTCCCATTCACGCACCTTGGGGTTCTCGCGGTCAGCCTTACCTTTAGCCTCGAACGAAAATTGCTCGTTCACTTCCATGACCATGAACAAGCGCGTTCCAAGCAGATAAATCTCAAGGTCCACAATGCCGGCGTTCTTGACGCTCTTCGTAATTTCGGGCCAGATTTTTTCGTGATAGCGCTTGTAATCCGCGATGAGCTTCGGATCGTTCTTCAAATCCAGCGTCAGGTAGTACCGTTTTGTCATTTGGCCTCGAGAGGCGCGGTCGCCTTGGGCGCTACTAACGAAGCTTTCGGCCTGTACCCGCGCACGGCGAAATAAATCACGTAAACGTAGCAGATCAAAGGCATTACGAACGCCACTTGAATATTACTGACGTCGGAAATTTTGCCCATGGCGGCGGGAATCAGTGCGCCACCGATGATAGACATCACCAGCAACGAAGACCCCCGCTTCGTGAGGGCGCCGAGGTTTTTCAAGCTAAGCGCAAAAATTGTTGGAAACATAATGGAATTGAAGAAGCCCACAAGTACGATTGCCAAAACCGCCGCCAGACCGGACGCGCCGATTCCGATCATCACGCAGATCAGCGCACCAATTCCAAATATGGCGAGCAGCCTGGCAGGCGGAATGCGTTTCATCATCCACGATCCAGAAAACCGACCGAGCATGAATCCAGTTTGGTGCGCCACCAAAAACAGCGCCGCCATTTTCTCGGGAGTGTTGGGCGTCAAGTGTGCGAGGAAGCTGCTCTGTGTGGCGTCGCGCCCCGCCAAAACTCGTGTTCCCCGCGCGGCCATGTTATTTAGAGTGCCCGGCATGGTGTGCTTCACGAAGCGAATCACGAAGCTTCCGATTCCGACCTGCGCTCCGACATAAAAAAACTGAGCGATGACGCCTTTGATCAAGTTCGGATGGGCCCACACGCTATTCTTTGCATGGCCAGCGTCGCGAATTGTATCCTCTCTCTCCTGAGGCTGAACTTCCGGCAAATGAGCAAAATAAATGAGCGCCGCCACCAACAGAAAGATACTGGTGATCAGAAGGTACGGCACTTTCACCGTGTTGGTTTCTGACGCGATGTACGTCTGAAGTTGTTGCGGATTCAGCGCCGCTCTCTGCGCCGGCGTGTAGTCAATCCCCGAAAGGATGAATGCCGCGCCCAGAGTGGGGACCAGCGCAGCTCCTACCGCGTTAAAAGACTGAGCGAGATTCAGCCGGCGCTCCGAACTTTCCGAGGGCCCGAGAACCGTAACATACGGATTCGCGCCAACTTCCAGGAACGATTGTCCGGACGACATCACGAACAACGCGAGCAGGAAAAATCCGTATGCTCTGGAACTTGCCGCGGGAACAAACAGCAGCGTCCCCGTAGCGCAAATCAGCAGCCCAATCAGGATTCCTTTCTTGTATCCGATCTTTTCCATCAGCCGGCCGGCAGGAAAAGCCGCCAGAAAATAGCCACCGAAAAAGGCGACCTGAATGAATGAAGACTGGAAATCGGTCAAATCGAAAGCTTTCTTGAGGTGAGGAATTAAAACATCGTTCAGGTTCACGCCAATCGACCACAGAAAGAACAAACTGGTCACTAGGACAAATGGCAGAGCGTACCTTCGTTCGGTCAAGGGAGCAGATTGGGACGCCACATTTTCTCCCTGCTGCGACTCGGCGGGTCAAGTCAACGCGCGGTCGAGATGAACGTATCCACCATCAACAAACAAATGTTGCCCTGTGATGTGGGCCGCCTGAGCTGAGCTTAGGAACAAAACCATCGAGGCAACTTCATCCGCGTGCGTCATTCTTTTCCCGAGCGGTATTTTCGCCACAATTTGCTTCAACTTTTCGTCGGGATTTGGAAATGTGCTGAGCCACTGCTTATACAGGGGTGTCATCACTTCCGCCGGGACAACTGCATTTACGCGAATCCCGTCCGGAAGCAATTCTGCCGCCCACTCGCGAGTCAAAGCCAGGATCGCGCCCTTCGCTGCCACGTACCCTGAAGTGCCACCCTGTCCGGTGACCGCAGTTTTGGACGCGATGTTGACAATGGATCCTTGCGATTTCTTCAACGAAGGCAAGCCATAGTGCGCCATATTATAGTAATGCAGAAGATTCCGCTGCAGCGAAGTTACAAATTTCCCCGGGCTTCCCTGCGCCAGCCCGACTCTGTCGTTGATGCCTGCATTGTTGATTAGAACGTCTAGGCGGCCAAATTCCCGCAATGTTTTTTCGACCGCGATGGAACAACCTTCGGCTGTCACCAGGTCCACACAAATCAGACCGCAGGCCTTCCCGGAGGTTTGCAGTTCCAATTGCAGTTGCTTGCCTGCGTCGGCATCCACATCCACAATCACGGGAATTCCGTCTTCGTGAATGATGCCTCGAGCGATGGCTGCGCCGATACCCTTCGCGCCGCCGGTAATGAGGACGACTTTGTCTTTAAGCTGCAAGTCCATGAGCAGACGCCTTTAATCCGTAGAATCGAATCGCATTACCGCCGAAAATGTTTTCTTTCACTTCAGCGGCACACCCGTGCAAATAATCCTCAATGATTTGCCTCACTTGCCTGTAACTTGCAGCCAACAAGCATACCGGCCAATCCGAACCGAACATCAACCGATCCGCGCCAAACGCGTCAAAAACTATATCGAGGTAAGGCTTGAAATCCACCGCCTTCCAATTCCGCCAATCCGCTTCGGTGACCAGACCCGACAATTTGCAATACACATTCGGACTTTCGGCAATGCGCCGGATGTGCTCTGCCCAGAACGCACTATTCTTCGTTTTCACTCCTGGCTTGGCAAGGTGATCGATTACAAAGCGCTGATCCGGCAATTTGCAAACGAGTTCGATCGCCGCAGGCAACTGTTTCGGATAAATAAGCAAGTCGTAGGTGAAGCCATATTCCCGCAAGCCGGAAATTCCACGCACGAAATCGGGCTGCATCATGAACCGATCGTCGGGTTCTGCTTGAACGACGTGTCGAAACCCACGCAGCTTTTCGTCTCGGGAAAAGTATTGCAGCCGCTCGTCCACATTCGCGGAGGCAAGATCAACCCACCCGACAACACCAACGATCTGCTTGCTGCGCTCGGCTAGTTCAAGTAGGAATAATGTTTCGTCTTCCGACTGATCGGCCTGAACCGCTATGGACGCATCGATGCCGTTCGCTTTGCACTCTACCGCCAACTCCTCCGGTAGGAAATCGCGTTTCAAGACTGACATGGCGTCTGAGATCCAACCATCCCGCGCGGGATTGTATCTCCAGAAGTGCTGATGCGAATCAATCTTCATCATGGATGGTGGGATACCATTTGCAACAGCAAAAAACTCACTCTCGACGCAGTCCTTTTACGATTAGCCTCTTAGATGAAAGAACCCTCCATCGAGTGGGTAGTCGGTTCCGGTGATAAACCCGGCTTCGTCGGAGCAAAGAAACAATGCAAGCGCAGCAACCTCCTCGGCTTTGCCCATCCGGCCGATGGGCTGGGACGCCGAAAGTACCTTGAACATCTCCTCCTCGCGCCCCGGATAATTCTTTTTCAGGTAGCCATCCACAAATGGCGTATGCACCCGCGCCGGCGAAATGCAATTGCATCGAATGTTGTGGGCCAGATAGTCCCTGGCCACCGAGTATGTCATCGCGATCACGGCGCCCTTGCTCATCGAGTACGCGAAACGGTCGGCTAGGCCGGAGGAACCGGCGATCGAAGCCATGTTTAGGATCACGCCGCCATTCATCTTTAAGTACCCAATTGCAGCGTGCAGGCAGTTATAAATGCCTTTCACGTTCACTTGAAACACGCGGTCAAAGTCGGCCTCCGTCGTGGTTTCGACATTGCCGATGTGCGAAATGCCGGCATTGTTGACGAGGATATGAAAAGTCCCGTGTCCGGCCAGATTCCGGAACAATTCTTGTACCGACCTCTGTTTTGAAACATCGCAAGCGTACGAAGCAGCGCTGCCTTCCGCTGCGGTGATTTCTTCGACGGTGTCGCGCGCCATCTTTTCATCAATATCCACAACCCGCACGGTCGCACCTTCCGCGGCAAACCTCAGCGCGATGGCTCGACCGATGCCACTGCCTGCGCCGGTCACGACGGCCACTTTGCCAACGAGCCGGGCGCTCTTCGATGCCTTCTGCTGATCATTCAATTCGATGTACCTCGATTAGAATTAGGATCCGAGACAAGCATCGGGATGCATTGCTGTGAATCGGTTCCGCAGCGAATCACCCGTCAACCTATTGGCATATAGCAGGTGCCTGAGAGCAATTCAACATCTAAACCTCACTGGCACGAATGACCCAAAACCAGGCGATGCGAGTCCAACTGACCTTTCTAGGCATCAAAACTTTGTCGTAACCGCCGCGAGCCCGCGGACATACACAGTTTCGCCTTGAATTTGTACGCATCTATAATTTGCAATCAGGCTTCAATACTGCCTTACTAGAGTCGTAAGATCGTTCCGGCAATCGTTACGCCTGAAATGCCATCGAATTTTCTGACAATAAAATGAAGACGGCCAAATCGTCCAATGACATTTTTTTCAATCAGAGCGAGCCAATCCGCGCCGAACTTTTCAGCGTTGAGCGACTGGAGCAGCACGCCGCCAGCCTTGCCGCGGCGCAAATCGTGGCCGCGGAGCCCGGCGGTGGACGGCCGCTCATTCCGCGTGTGCGTGAAAATGGCCGTGTGCTTCGCGAATGTTACCAGTCCATTGCGAAGGCAATCCAACAAGAACACACAATCACTCCAGCCGCCGACTGGCTCGTAGATAATTTCCACATCGTTGACGAACAACTGCGCGAAATTCGCGACGATCTGCCAAAAGGTTTTTACCGCGAACTTCCAAAACTCGCCTCGGGACATCTGGAAGGGTTTCCTCGCGTTCTTGGAGTGGCTTGGGCTTTCATAGCTCACACCGATAGCCGGTTTGATCCAGAAGTCTTGCGGCGATTCCTGGCTGCATATCAGACAGTTCAACCGCTCACCATCGGAGAACTTTGGGCCGTCGCAATCACCATGCGTGTGGTGTTGGTGGAAAATCTCCGCAGATTGGCTGAAAAAATCGTGCGTAGCCGCGCCGCTCGCCAGGAAGCCGACGCTCTGGCCGACCAACTGCTGTCAGCCGACCAACATTCTAAGTTTTCTGCCGCGAACGCGTTAAAGCGTTTTGAGAGAAACCCACTTCCGGCATCGTTTGCAGTTCAACTTGTGCAGCGCTTGCGAGATTTGGATCCCAAAGTCCGACCCATTCTGGCATGGCTTGATCAGCGTCTGACGCTTGAAGGAACTACGGCTGACGACATCGTCGCCAAAGAGCACCACGAGCAAGGTACCGCGAACGTAAGCGTCCGTAACGTTGTCACCAGCATGCGGCTGATTTCGGCGTTCGACTGGCAGGACTTTGTCGAGAGCGTCAGCCTGGTTGACGCAGTTCTGCGCCGGGATGGAAGCTTCGGCGAAAAGGATTTCGTTACGCGAGATTCGTATCGCCATTCCATTGAGGATCTTTCGCGCGGTTCGACCTATTCGGAATTGGAAATTGCTGAGCGTGCCGCGCGGCACATCGCGCTGGCTCGCGCGAAACCAGACGACGGCACTGATCCCGATCGACAGCGGCGCATGGAAATCGGCTACTACCTCATTTCGAAGGGACGCTTCGAGTTTGAGCGCGAGCTCGGTTACCGCGTTAGGTGGAGACGCCGTCTGCTGCGTCTTTATGTTTGGGCCGCAGTGCCGGGATACCTTGTAACAATATTAATTGTCACCGCTCTTGTGTTGGCGTTGCCGCTTTTACATTCCAATGCAAGGGGGCTTTCTGTTACTGGATTGGTGCTGATTGGTCTGCTGGCTGCGATTCCTGCGTCGGACCTTGCTATCGCGCTCATCAATCGTGCCGTTACAGATTCTTTTGGCCCGCGGGCGCTGCCGCGTCTTGATCTTCGTAGTGGGATTCCACTTCACTTGCGGACGATGGTTGCGGTGCCGACACTACTTTCTTCCGCGAACGAGATTCAGGAGCAGGTTGAGCGCCTGGAAGTCCACTACCTCGCCAATCCCGACGGGCACATTCATTTTTCATTGTTATCGGACTGGGCCGATGCGTCATCGGAAAACCTGTCTGGTGACGACGACCTGTTGGCGGCCGCAGTTTCTGGAATTGCGGGACTGAACAAGCAGCACGGGCCCTTGCCTGATGGAAGCGTCCGGTTTTTCTTGTTCCATCGAAAGCGCACGTGGAATGAATCCGAAGGGAAGTGGATGGGTTGGGAGCGCAAGCGCGGAAAACTTCACGAACTGAATCAGCTTTTGCGCGGATCCACTGCGACTCACTTTATTCCAACCCAGGGGGTTCCGCCGGAAACGCCCGGCGGTGTTCGTTATGTGATCACGCTTGACGCCGATACGCGGCTTCCACGCGGCGGTGCTTATCGTCTGGTCGGCACGATGGCGCATCCGTTGAATCTGCCAACTTTTAACGAACAGGCCCAACGCGTTGTGCAAGGCTATGCGATTGTGCAGCCGCGCATTACTCCCTCGCTGCCCAGCGATCGCGAAGGTTCCTTTTTTCAGAAAGTTTTTTCCGGACCGGGCGGCATAGATCCCTACACCTCGGCTGTTTCGGATATTTATCAGGATCTCTTCCAGGAGGGTTCGTATACAGGCAAGGGTATTTACGATGTGGACGCGTTTGAGCTGGCCCTCACCGGAAAGGTGCCGGAAAACACGCTCCTGAGTCACGATCTGTTTGAAGGAATATTCGCACGCGTGGCGCTCGCCACGGACGTTGAACTCTTTGAGGAATTTCCATCGCATTTTGAAGAATCGGCGGCGCGGCAACATCGATGGGCCCGAGGCGACTGGCAACTCCTGCCGTGGATTTTTGGATTCGCGCGATCGGCTTCTGGTGAGCGCAGTTCCGTTGCTATTCCCGCGATCGGCCGCTGGAAGGCATTCGATAACTTGCGGCGCACGCTTTCCGCACCCGCGGCATTTCTAACATTGATCGCCGGATGGTTGCTTACTCCGGAATCTATCTGGACCTGGACTCGATTTATCCTTGCAACGATTGCGATTCCGCCCCTGCTTCCATTCCTGTTCAGCTTGTATCCGCAACGCAGCGAGATTTCAAAACGCAGCCATTTCCGATCGGTTTTTGACGATCTTCAGACGGGCGTTTCCCATGCCGCCCTAACCATCACGTTTCTCTCTTTTCAGGCCTGGCTAATGACCGATGCAATCCTGCGCACACTCGGACGCTTATTTATCACCCACAAGAATATGTTGGAATGGGTCACCGCAACGCAGGCCAAGGCTTCGATTGACTTGAAACTCAGCGGAATGTACCGCCGGATGGCTGGCGGCGTGATCTTTGCCGCGCTGGCTTTTCTCGCTATAGCGCACCGGCACCACCATGCATGGTTGGCTGCGGCGCCGTTTATTATTCTGTGGGCCATAGCACCTGCGATCGCGCGTGAAATTAGTTTTCCGCCGGAATTCTCAGGACTGGGCACTGTATCCGCCACGGACGCCAGGTATTTGCGTCTGATCTCCCGGCAGACCTGGAGATATTTCGAAACCTTCGTCACACCCGCGGACCACTCCCTGCCGCCGGACAATTTCCAGGAAACACCGCATCTTGTTGTGGCTCACAGAACGTCGCCGACAAATATCGGACTGTATCTTCTATCTACAATATCTGCTCGCGATTTCGGATGGATGGGCACGATCGAGACTGTCGAGAGGCTCGAAGCCACGCTTGCAGCGATGTCCCAGATGGAATTGTTCTGGGGCCATTATTACAACTGGTATGACACGCACGATCTCCGCCCGCTCGATCCCAAATATGTTTCCACAGTGGATAGCGGAAATCTTGCCGGGCAGCTTCTAGCTCTTGCCAATGGCGCCCGCGAGATGATTCAAAAATCATCCATCAATGCGTCGCTGCTCGCGGGCATCGAAGACAACGTCCGCTTGCTCCGCGCGGCGCTCACTGGAATCGAAGACACACGTCGCACCCATACCGTCACTCATAAACAGCTCGGTAACGCAGTTGAAAAACTCGCCGCGTCGTTACAGGTCCTTCCCATCGATTCTGCGGATTGGGCCGCGCGCTTTGTCGAGTTGCGCGCCCGCGCCCGCACCGTGGCCGACATTGCTCAAACGCTGGCGCAAGAAGAAGAGACTGCTCCACGCGCCGAGCCTCAACTGGATGCTCCCGTTGAACCCCGTCCCGGCTATCGTTCGGAACTTCAGGCGTGGGCCGATGCCGCGCTTGCTTGCGTCGAAAGCCACGCTCGGGATGCATCCGTACTGATTCCCTGGATGCGTCTGGACGCGAAGGGAATAGCTGCGATCGCCGAACATTCGCCGGGAAGCTCGCCGGAGTGGAGCGCGATTGAGCCATTCTTCCGCGTGGCGCCAACGCTGGTCGAAGCTCCTGAACGATTTGAGGCTGCTCTGTCTGAACTGGTCGCCTTGCGGGAACGGTCGGTAAATGATCGCGTTGACCCACGCGCTTTGACGCGCGTGGACGCCCTGATTCGCGCGATCAAGAGCTCGGCTGCCGAGGCTTCAGCGCTTGTCCGTCGCTTGTCCGCAATCACTCAAACGTCTGAGCGCATTTTTCAGGCGATGGACTTCAGCTTTCTTTTTGATAACAGCCGCAAGCTTTTTGCGATCGGCTATCGGGTTACTGACGGCGCGCTCGATCCAAATTGTTACGATTTACTCGCTTCGGAAGCCCGCCTGGCAAGTTTCGTTGCCATCGCAAAAGGAGATGTCCTTTCGGCGCACTGGTTCCATTTGAGCCGCGCGCTAACGCCGGTTGGCCGCGGCTCCGCCCTGATTTCATGGGCTGGCTCCATGTTTGAATACTTGATGCCCGCCCTGGTCATGAAGTCTCCCCCGGCTGGACTGTTAAGCCAAACGTACAAGCTCGTAGTGGACAGGCAGATTGAATATGGCGCCGAGCGCAGCGTGCCCTGGGGAATTTCGGAATCCGCGTATAACGCGCGTGATCTTGATTTCACATATCAATATTCCAGCTTTGGTGTTCCCGGGCTCGGCTTGAAGCGAGGACTCAGCGAAGATGTAGTGATCGCGCCGTACGCTACCGCGCTCGCGGCAATGATCGAGCCGGGAGCGGCCGCCGAAAATTTCGCGCGCCTTACAGAAGCTGGCGGGCGCGGCGCATTTGGATTTTACGAAGCGCTCGATTATACCGCCTCGCGCCTGCCTGAAGGCGAAGACGTCGCCATCGTTCGCTCGTATCTCGCGCACCACCAGGGGATGTCGCTCATCTCATTGGATAACGTGCTGTTTGATGGTGCGATGCGCACGCGATTCCACACAGAGCCGATCGTTCAGGCTACGGAACTACTCCTGCAGGAGCGCGTGCCGCGTAACATGATGGTTGCACGGCCGCGCTCGGAAGAGGTAACCGACGCTCATGTCCGCGAACTGATTCCTCCCGTGCTGCGCCGTTTCACAACGGCGAATGACCCAACGCCTCGCACGCAACTTCTCTCGAACGGGCGATATGCCGTCATGTTGACAGCGGCGGGCTCGGGCTACAGCCGCTGGCAAGACGTCGCTGTTACGCGGTGGCGGGAAGATGTGACGCGCGACTGTTGGGGCAATTATATTTTTCTTCGGGATTCGCAGTCAGGATTCGTGTGGTCGGCTGGTTATCAACCAACATGCGTTGAGCCTGAATCCTACGAAGCTTCATTCTTTGAGGACCGCGCCGAATTTGTCCGCCGCGACGGCTCTCTGACCACCAGGCTCGAAGTTGTTGTTTCGCCCGAAGACGACGCCGAGGTGCGCCGCATCTCCATCACCAACCTTGGTACGCGGCCACGCGAAATCCAGGTGACGTCCTACGCCGAGCTTTGCCTTGCGCCACAAGCAGCCGACGTCGCTCACCCGGCATTTTCTAATCTATTCGTCGAAACCGAATTTGTGCCTGATGTCGCCGCACTGGTCGGCACCCGACGGAAACAATCTGACAAAGAGACGGAAATCTGGGCCGCCCAGGTCGTTGTCGTGGAAGGTGAAGCCATCGGTGACGTGCAGTACGAAACCGACCGCTCCCGTTTCCTGGGACGATGCCACGACGCTCGTAATCCGGTTTCAATCTTTGACGGCCGCCCGCTTTCGAACACCGTGGGTTCTGTTCTCGATCCGATCCTTAGTCTGCGGAGAACGGTTCGGATTCCTCCGGGAACGATGGTTCGCATTATCTTTTCGACGATCGTCGCCTCTGGCCGCGATCAAGTCCTCGATCTGGCGGATAAGTATCGCGGAGCAAACATCTTCGAGCGCACATTAACGCTCGCTTGGACTCAAGCGCAAATCCAACTTCATCACCTGAGTATCGGAATCGAAGAAGCTCATCTGTTTCAGCGGTTGGCGAACGCGGTATTGTTCGCGGACCCGTATCAGCGTCCTTCTTCGGACTTGCTGAGCCGAAGCACTCTGGATCGTGCCAGATTGTGGGCCAGCGGCATTTCCGGCGACTTGCCAATAGTTGTTGTGCGAATAAATGAAGTAGATGACGTTGAGATCGTGCGTCAACTTCTGCGCGCCCATGAATACTGGCGAATGAAGCAATTGTTTGCGGACTTGATCATTATCAATGAAAAGCCCTCATCCTATGAGCAGGATTTGCAGGGTTCACTCGACGACCTCGTGCACGGCAGCCGCCTACGTCTGACGTCCGCCACTGATCCTGCGCGCGGAAGCATCTTTTTGTTGCGCGCCGATCTCATCCCGCCTCAAGAGAAATCTCTCATGCAGAATGTTGCGCGTGTTGTGCTGCTCAGTTGGCGAGGCACGCTTGCCGAGCAAATGACCCGGACGCAACGCGCCGAAGCACTCCCGTCATCTTCCGCAAGGATGGTGCGTCCCATCAAGCGTCAGGACGTGCCTTTGCCTCCGGAAGTTCCGGACCCTCAAACATTGGAGCTGTTCAATGGGTTCGGCGGCTTCGCGGCGAAAGGACGCGAATACGTCACTGTACTGGCGGAAGGGTTGGCCACGCCCGCGCCGTGGATCAACATAATTGCCAATCCTTCTTTCGGTTTCCTCGTTTCCGAATCCGGTTCAGGTCATACCTGGTCGCTCAACAGTCACGAAAATCAATTGACGCCGTGGTCGAACGATCCGGTCACCGATCCTCCAGCAGAAGCCATCTACATTCGTGACGAAAACACTGGCGAAGTGTGGACCCCTACCGCATTACCAATCAGGGATGACGTAGCGCCGTTCGTCGCGCGGCATGGACACGGCTATACCCGTTTTCATCACGGCTCCCACGGAATCCTCGCCGAACTGCTTCAATTTGTGCCGCCGGAAGATCCCATAAAAATCTCCCGGCTCACGCTGAAGAATATGTCAGGCCGTCCGCGGCGCCTTTCCATCACCGGGTATGCCGAATGGGTGCTGGGCAGTTCGCGAAGTGCTGCGGCACCATACACCATTACCGAAAATGACGCGCAAGGCGCGGCGATATTTGCCCACAGCGCGTGGCAAGGAGATTTTGCCGGCCGAATCGCATTTGCCGGTCTTGGCAGAAAGCCAACGGAGTTTACGACTGACCGCACCGAATTTATCGGACGCAACCGATCTCTGGCACGGCCGGCGGGCTTGGAACGAAGCGCTCCACTTTCGGGTAAAGTAGGCGCGGGTTTCGATTCTTGCGCCGCGTTACAAACGGTTGTGGAATTGCAGCCCGGATCAAGCGCTGAAGTGGTCTTTTTTCTCGGAGAGAGCGAAAACAGGGAACAAGCTCGTGAACTTCTGACCCGGTATCGTACAGCGGATCTGAACGTAGTTCTTTCACAGGTCACTGTCGCCTGGGACACTTTGCTTGAAACGGTGCAGGTGACCACGCCCGAACCGGCGATGGATCTTCTTCTGAACCGCTGGCTGTTGTACCAAACACTTGCCTCGCGCGTCTGGGCTCGCGCCGCGTTCTATCAGCTAAGCGGCGCTTACGGTTTCCGCGACCAACTCCAGGATGTAATGGCCCTGAGCCTTGCGAATCGTAGCGTTGCGCGCGAACAGATCTTGCGCGCGGCGAGCCGCCAGTTCATCGAAGGCGATGTCCAACACTGGTGGCATCCGCCTTCGGGTCGCGGTGTGCGCACGCGTATTTCAGACGACCTGCTGTGGTTGCCCTACGCAGTTCACCAGTACATTGAAGCTACTGGTGAAACGAAAATTCTCGATGAGCCCGTTCCTTTCCTTGAAGGCGATCTGTTGAAAGAAGGACAAAATGAATCCTATTTCGAACCGCGCGTATCCGCATCCATCGGAACAATTTTTGAGCACTGCGCTCGCGCCCTTGACCGAAGCCTGAATGTTGGCGCTCACGGACTTCCACTCATGGGCACCGGCGATTGGAATGACGGCATGAACCGCGTGGGCGAGCTTGGCAAAGGGGAAAGCGTTTGGCTCGGTTGGTTTCTGCACACAAATATGTGGGAGTTTGCGAAAATTGCGTCATCACGCGGCGAACATAAACGAGCGGAGGCGTGGCGCCTGCACGTCAGCGCACTGAAAGCCGCTCTTGAACGGGACGGCTGGGATGGCGAGTGGTATCGCCGCGCGTATTTTGATGACGGCACCCCTCTTGGCTCCTCGCAAAACACGGAGTGTCGAATTGATTCCATCGCTCAATCATGGGGAGTAATGAGCGGCGGCGCTGAGCCCGGTCGTGCCACCCGCGCTATGGCCGCGCTGGATCGGCAACTCGTTCGTCGCGGTCCGGGTCTAAGCCTTCTGTTTACTCCGCCATTTAATAATTCTTCGCGAGACCCGGGGTACATTAAAGCTTACGTCCCGGGCATTCGTGAAAATGGCGCTCAATATACACACGCTGCCACATGGACGGTCATTGCGTTCGCGGAGCTTGGCGATGGAGACAAGGCTGCTGAAATCTTCCGCATGCTCAATCCAATCTCGCGGACAACTTCACGCGCCAACATGCAGCGCTATAAAGTTGAGCCGTACGTACTAGCGGGCGATGTCTATGCCGAACCCCCGCACGTTGGCCGGGGAGGCTGGACTTGGTACACCGGTTCCGCTGGCTGGCTCTATCGCGCAGGTCTCGAATGGATACTGGGATTCCGAGTTCGGGGACAGGTACTTTTTGTTGATCCGTGTATTCCTCGAAACTGGCCCGGCTATTCCATCGAACTTCGATATCACTCCTCCACGTACAAGATCACCGTCGAGAATCCGCTGAACGTTAGCTGCGGCGTGGCTTCTGCAAGTTTGGACGGAACTACACTCGTTGACGCAGCTAACATCCCACTGCAGGATGACGGCGGTTCGCATGAGGTTCTTATCGTGCTTGGCTAACCGGGAAATTATTGTTCGCGTGAAACAGCGCGCCGGACTCGCGTGATCGCTTATAAAGTGTTAGAGATGATGCTTGGCAACGGAGGAATGAAATGAAATTCCGAGTCGTGGCGATCGCAGTGATTGGGGCGATAATGCTTAGTGTGGCCGGACATTGGGCCAAACAAGTCGAGGCAAATCCGATGACCGAGAAGAAATTATTCGGCAAGATGCCGGATGGAACCGAAATCTACCTCTACACTCTTGCCAACAAGAACGGAATGGAAGCCGCGATAACCAGTTTCGGCGCAACGCTTGTGTCGCTGAAAGTGGCCGACCGAAACGGCAAGTTTGCCGACGTAGTCCTGGGCTACGATACGCTCGAGGAATACGCGAACAGCTCAAATTATTTCGGCGCCACCGTCGGCCGTTACGGCAATCGCATCGCACACGGAAATTTCACGCTCGATGACGTCAAGTATACGCTCGCGCTGAACAACGGCGAAAATTCCTTGCATGGCGGCATCAAGGGATTTAACAAAGTTGTGTGGACCTCGACAGAAATCTCCTCGAAAGACGGCCAGTCCCTGCAATTGAATTATCTCAGCAAGGACGGGGAGGAAGGTTATCCTGGAAATCTGTCCGTCCAAGTTGTGTATACGCTTACCGATCGCAATGAACTCCAGATCGATTATTCCGCGTCCACTGATAAGGATACGGTCGTCAACCTCACCCATCATTCATATTTCAATCTTCGTGGCCAAGGCGAAGGCGATATCCTTAATCATCTTCTCACTCTGAATGCTGACCGTTTCACTCCGGTTGATGCAGGCCTGATTCCCACCGGCGAACTGCGCAATGTAGAAGGCACCCCGTTCGACTTCAGAACTCCAGTCGCCATCGGCGATCGCATCAATCAAAAAGATGAGCAGCTCAAACTCGGCAATGGGTACGACCATAACTGGGTGCTGAACAGGAAAGCCGGTGGCCAGCTTTCACTTGCCGCTAAAGTCGAGGAGTCTTCAACCGGGCGCACAATGGAAGTTTGGACCACCGAGCCCGGAGTCCAGTTCTACACTGGAAATTTTCTCGATGGGAAGCCCGGAAAAGGCGGCAAGGTTTACAACTTTCGCTACGCCCTTTGCCTTGAAACGCAGCACTTTCCGGATTCTCCAAATCATCCGGACTTCCCAACTACGGTTCTGAAGCCCGGAGCGCACTTCCGGTCGAAGACCGTCTATCACTTCTCAGTTAAATAGCTGTTGTGCGGCCCCTCCACCCTGTACTTTCTGTAAGTGCGGATTCTAAAGGACTTACGGGAGCCGAAATCTGTAGCTATTGCAAACAAAGGACTTAGGTCGGCTCTGCCGACGTCCTCGGCGACGAGTTGCAGCACCTCAGGCGATAGAGGCTGTAGCTGAGGCCGAGCAACAAGGCTTGGCGAATTTGTGACCCCAGGCTTCTGCCGGGAGCGCGGGAAGAGAGTTTGCGTTTGACGATCGAGAACATCGTTTCGATCTTGGCACGCTGCCCATACGATTTCCGAGGAAAGGCGCGATGCATCTGGCGGCGGAAAGTTCCTTTGGGAACGCCTCGGCGAGGGTGGGCGCGGTTTGGATTTTGTCTCCACGCCGGTGCGCACGGAAGAATTATAACATTGCTGGAAGCGTCGGCGGAGTACCTTGGGGGGCGCCCTCGCTCCGGGTCAGAATCAAGGTCAACGCTCGAGCGGAACTGCGGCCCCCCGATTGTTATTGCTCCAAGGCTATTGACGCGAAAGTTCATATAGAGTATTTTCGCCCTGATCATCCTCGGAAGTTTCCACCGGAGGCAAATATGCAACGTCGTTATGCAGCGGGTATTCTAGCGGTTTTCGCTTTGGCCGTTCTGACGGCCGCGGCGGATGATTTTTGGGCCAAAAAGGACTGGACACAGTGGAGTGCGTCCGAGTGCAAAAAGATGCTTGAAGATTCGCCGTGGGCGAGACGAGTCATGAAGGAAAATCAAAGCAACGTCAACCGCCTGCCTAGCGCCGGGAATCAGGGAACTGGCGCTCAGCCCGGAACGGCGGAAGAATCAAGCGGTAAAGACACCGGTGAAATTAATTACGTTGTTCAAATGCGCTCGGCTGCTCCCATTCGGCAAGCTCTGATACGACAGGCGCAGATCGACAGGCAATATGACAAAATGACCGACGCCGACAAGAAGGCGTTTGATGCGCAAATGGAAAAGCTTTACAAATATAACGACGATACGATCGCCGTGCATGTCCGGTACTACGGAAATCGAGATCCACTCGGAACCGATCTGGAAAAATCGTGGAAGAGCCTGCCCCCGGACACAGTTCCTGCTGACATGATTTTAATTTCATCGAATGGCACCAAGGTGACGCCGTTAACTTTTGTAGCGGACCCGGACGGCAAGGATGAATTTGATTTAACATTCCCCCGGAGCGCCTTTGCGCAGGGCCTCAAAACCTTCAAATTGCAGATTCCAAGCCCGGCCCTCGGCGACTTTCCATCAGCAAAAGTCATGGTGGAATTCAAAGTCGACAAAATGACGTTCGGCGGCAAACCGGCGTTCTAGCTGCGCGTTAAGTTTTCAATGCGCAGAGATGGCCAATGTGGTTCGCCGAGTCTGCCCGTTGTTTCCTCTACTGGATTATTGAAACAAGTCCGGGGAACGGTCATTTGATAGTAGATCGCTGAGCCTCACGATCGGGAGCATCCATGCGCATTCGGCACGCAGCGGGTATTCTTGTGATTTTCGTTTTCGCCGTGTCAATTTGCGCCGCAGACGATTTTTTGGATTAAAAACGACTGGAAGCAATGGACTGCGGCGGAGTGTAAGAAACTGCTGGAAGATTCTCCGTGGGCGAAGAAAGTTTTGATCGAAAATGAAATCGTTCACAGCCGCCCGCCCGACGCCCCCAACATCACCGATGGCTTGAACCCTGGGCAAGCAAAATATGCGGCCGATGATGATGCCGGCGAAATCAGATACGTCGTTCAGATTATTTCCGCTTCTCCGATCCGGCAGGCCCTGATTCGACAGGAGCAGATCAACCGGCAGTACGACAAAATGACCGATGCCGACAAGCAAGTGTTCGATGCGCGAATGGAAAAACTATATCCGAGCCGCGCTGACAGCATCGTTCTTCACGTCAAATATTACGGAAGTCGAGAACCCCTCGGAGGGGATCTGGAAAAATCGTGGAAACAAGTGCCGGCGAATACGATTCCTCCAGACTTGGTCATGATCAGATCAAGCGGCGCGAAGATTATGCCGCTTTCCCTTGTGCCCGATTCCATGGGCGGAGACGAGTTTGATCTGATTTTTCCTCGAAATACTTTTGAGAAGGACCTTAAGTTCTTCAAACTGCAAATTCCAAGCCCCGGGCTTGGTGACTACACCGCGAAAAAAGCCATTGCGGAATTCAAACTCGACAAAATGACGTTCGAGGGCAAGTCTGCATTTTAATTTCCGATTTTCATCCGTCGGTAATAATCTGCTACCGCTTAGGGTGCAAGCCTTGATTGCAACCGCGGAGCACCGCGGTCATTCTTTGCGTCATCCGTCTTAATAAATAAAATTAAATGCCACGGCCCTAACGCAAGACGTGCCGCTCCCGTCGAATTCAAATATTCAGCCGCGCGCCCGTCACTGCTCTGGGTCATCGGATCGGCCGAATCCAGAACTTTTCTCCAGCGGCCTTCCGGAACCGGCGCTTCGATTTCCACCGTGGTTTCGCAGAAATGAAAGGCAATGAAGGCCTGACTGTCACCGCTCCATCTCCGCACAAGTAGTGCGTTCTTCGCGGCGAACGCTACAACTTCCTGGTCGCGCTTGCTTAAGTCACCCAGCGCGGGAATCCTTGCCCGCAATTCAAGCAATTCCTGGTAAAACGCGCGAATGATTTTATGTTTGCCGCTATTTTGTAATTCCCAGTTCAGCTTCGAGCGAAGAAATGTACGTTCATCCTGAGGATCAGTAAGCTCTTCGGTCCACTGAAATCGGGCGAACTCTTCCTTTCTGCCTTTGCGTACCGCTTCAATTAATTCCGCGTCTTCGTGGCTCACAAAATACTGGAACGGCGCCGGCTCGCCGTATTCCTCGCCCATAAACAACATTGGAATATAAGGCGACAACAGAACTGCGGCGCCAGCAAGCTTCAGCCGGTCAAGTGACATCGTCTGCGAATACCGGTCAGCCAACATTCTATTGCCGATTTGATCGTGGTTCTGCGAAAACACCACGAAGTGATCCGCGCGCAAGTCGTGCGTTGACGTGCCATGCCGTTTCTGACGAAACGTCGAATACTGCCCGGCGTAGATAAATCCATCGCGGAAGGCGCGGGCCAGATCCTCGACGCCAGAAAAATCCTCGTAGTATCCGTTGCGCTCGCCGGTCATCAGCACGTGAAGCGCGTGGTGAAAATCATCATTCCAGGATGCATCAAGACCCCAGCCGCCGACTTCGCTGCCGGTAACTACGCGTGCATCGTTTCGATCGCTTTCCGCAATCAAATAAACCTTGCGGTTAAGTTTTTCGCCCGCCGCGTGACATTCCGCTCCCAACTCCTCCAGAAACTTCCGCGCCGACGTATCCACAATCGCGTTGATTGCATCCAGACGCAGCCCGTCAAAATGAAATTCATTAATCCACTGCAGTGCATTCTGAATAAAATACCGCCGCACCTCGTCACTGTGCGGGCCATCAAAATTAAGCGCCGCGCCCCACGGCGTGCGATACAAATCAGTGAAGTAAGGGCCGAACTCGCCCAGATAATTCCCCTGGGGACCAAGATGGTTGTAAACGACGTCCAACACGACGGCCATTCCGTGCTGGTGGCATGTGTTCACCAACCGTTTCAGCGCCGCTGGGCCGCCGTACGAATCCTGCACCGCAAATGGATACACTCCGTCGTAGCCCCAATTCCGGCTGCCGGGAAATTGCGCGACGGGCATAATTTCGATTGCGGTGATTCCAAGTTGCTTCAAGTTCGCGATACGCGGACCGATCGCGTCGAACGTCCCTTCCGGCGTAAATGTTCCAACGTGCAGTTCGTACAAAACATATTTCCGCAGCTCCAGCCCTCGCCACGCGCCATCATTCCAATCAAATCGCGCGTCCACAACTTGTGAGGACCCGTGCACGCCGCGCGGCTGAAAGCGGGAAGCGGGATCCGGCCGCTCGGTCTTCCCGTCCAACACAAATTGATATAGCGCGTCTGGATTCACGGCCTTTGCAACGCCGAAGAAATATCCGCGCTCCATCGCTTCCAATGGAATCGTCCTATACTTCCGCGGCGCGCGCGCGTCGGAAATGCGTAGGTCAACTTTCTTCGCTTGGGGCGCCCACAAAAGAAATTTGCACATCCCGTCGGGCGACCAAACTGCGCCGAGCGCCTCATCCAGCTTCACAGTCAAAGTTGTCTGCCTTTCCTGGAACAAACAGCGTGCAAACTTTCAGCGAGGTGTCGCGAAGCGAACACTCGCGCTGTTCGCGGCGGTGGTTCGCAAGGAATTACATCTCTTGTGAAATGTTCGCGGGAATTCGATTCTGCGTCTAGTGGATCTTCTTCGGAGATTTCTTGTGAGTTTCCTCGCCCGAACTGGCCAGCGCTTCGGGCGTAAATAATTTCTCGTCCAGGCCCGTATTGAATTGCGCGTCGTCAATGGTCAGAACCGTTCGGGTATTCTCGATCGGAGAAATCATCTCCAGATGCCGCGCTCCCCAGATGCCGTCCACTTTCTTCAATCCGCTGGCATGAAATTCCCGCACCTTCTTGCCGTTCTGGTCGTACATTTCCGCGGCCAGCAAGACGGGCACATCCTGCCCAACCCAGAAGTACACATACTTGTATTGAGAACGGTCCGGCGCAACGGGCGTCGCTTCAATTTTGTAGGTCTTGTGGCCCTGCATCGTTTCGACGTCGCTCAGTAATTTGTAAGCGAAATCGTCCAGCACGCGCTCCGCAATATCTTCGTAGGTGAAGTCACTGCCTGCAAACGGTTCCGACCGCTCTCTGGGCGCGATGCTGCGCACGCGTTCAATTGCAGGCGTGTAAAGCCATTGCCGGTCGGTAACGCCTTTTTGAATGATCGAAAGTAAAGCTACGCCTTTAATTTCCGCGGGATCGGTGAACGTGAGCAAAGTTTTGCTGTCACCCAGGCCGCCAATTCTTTTGAGCACGAACTTTTTCTTCTGCCCGTGGCCATCTTTGCCGAAAATATCCAGATTTGCGCGAATCGTCATGTCATGGCTTTTGTCCTGTTGATAGACGGCTTCCATAACAGCCCGCGCATCCGGAGGCGCGCTCCACAAAGGAATTGTGAACTCCACGCACAGCAAGGCCGTTAGCAAAGCATATAACCGGATTCGCGCCACGTGATTCCGCGTTTCGCCAAAGTTACTCATATCCAATCGCCTCAATCACTCGTACGCGGGCCGCGCGGCTCGCCGGCCACCAGCCCGCCATCAGTGAGATGACTATCACAATCGGAAGTGTCACTAATATTAGCGTCCAGGGATAAAAAAATGGCACGGTATAGCCCGCCAAAGCCATTCCCACCGTGTGCACCATGAAATAAGTGTTGAGGAGCGCCGCCAGCGCGCCCGTCACCACGCCGACAATGGAGATCGCCACCGCTTCTAGCAAAACCATTTTACGGATCTGCGAACGCAATCCGCCAATTGCCCGGATTATCCCAATTTCACGCCGCCGTTCCGACACTGAAATAATCAGCGTGTTCACAATTCCTAGCGTAGCCACCAGAATCGCGACGATCAATTGAATGTTGTTCATCAGAAAAAACTGGTGCACCAGACTGAAAACCCACCCTCTGAATTCTGCGTTCGTATAAACAAATGCATGTTCTTGATTCGCTGTTAAATGTTCAATTTCCTGTTTTACCACAAGCGGATCCGCACCCGGCTTCAGCGTAATATCAATAAAATCCACACTGTCGTCCTTCCAATATTTCTTGTAGAGTGCGCGATCCATAAAAATCGTACCTTTTTCCGATCTGTAGTCGTCCATAATCCCCAGAACCGGCCGTTCCAACAGGCCTGTCGGCGTCTCCAGCCGCAGCGTGTCACCCACGCCAATATGGAATCGCGCGGAAAAATTACGCGACAGCAGAACACCCTGGCCCAACGGCATTTTTTGGCGCACCACGTTTTCATCGCCTTCATCAACCGCGTATCCCGCGCGATCCATGAAATCTTTCATTTGATACGCAATCAGCGCCGCGCTATCGTTCGCATATGGAATTACGGCGAATCGCACGTTTTCCGCAACCTTCACGCCTGGAATCGGGCCGATCTTCGCGCCCAGTTCTTCGCTGAAATGATACGTAGGCGATCGCAGCATTTGCGACGAAGCCACAATCAAATCGGAGTTCAGCATCCGTTTCATCCACCGGTCCATCACACCCTCGTAACTCTGGATAAATGCGCCCGTCGAAAATACGAACATCAATCCAATCATCAGCGCGCCGACGGTTGCCGAACTCCTGCGTGGCGCCTGGATCATCGCATCTACAGCAAGCGCGCCTTCGGATCCACCGAAGTGATTCATCAAAGGACGCAAAGCCTGCGCCGTCCACTGAACAAATTTCGGCAAAAGGACGGTGAGGCCTGCCAGCATGAGTGCGGCGTAAAGAAATTCTATTTTTATGCCGACACGCAAAGGCGACCAGCGAATCAACGCGAGCCCCGCAGCAATCAAAAGCACGCCCGCCGACATTCTTACCCACCCGAGCACGGCCTCTCTGCGACGAGTCTCGATATTGTGCAGCGCGAGTGTCGGATCCAATTGCGCCGCGGCATGCGCGGGCATCCACGCGCCTACTAGTGAAGCGGCCACGCCTAACACGATTGACGTGATCGCAAAATTCCAGCTGAAAATTGCGCGTTCCGGCGTAGAGACGAGTCCGTACACCGAAGCCACCGCCGATCCCATCAATCCGCCGGCTGCTGACGCCAGATAATATCCGCCTACAATCCCGACCAAAGATCCCAGGATTCCCATTAGCAGCGCCTCGCCCAGAAACATCCGCGTCACGTTGCGGCGCTCCAATCCAATTGCGCGCAGCACTCCGATTTCTTTCCAGCGCTGATTCACATTGATCAGAAAAGAATTGAAAATAATGTAGAGCCCCACCAGCAGCGCCACGAAACTCGTCACCAGCATCCCTTCTCGCATCGCGGAAACGGTGTTTTCCAATCCCTGCCCGCGCGTCTCCGGCTGTGCAACGTCCAAGCCGGCCGGCAGCGTTTCGCGTAGCCGCTTCTGAACAGTTTCAATCGATTCGGCAGGATCATTCATCAAGTCGATACGATCAAAATTGTGTCCACGATTAAAAACAAACTGCGCAGAGTAAATATCCATCACCGCGATATTTCCGCCGAATACCTGGCCGATGCCCTCTGGTTTAAATGTTCCTCGTACCGTGAATTCTTTTCGGCCGCGCGATGTGAACAGTGGAAACTTGTCTCCGACTTTCAGCCCGTGCCGTTCCGCAAATGCGCGCGAAATCAAAATTGAATCCGGTTGTGCAACAAAAACCAGCGGGTCAATAACGTCAACGTTCGAGCGATCAAACTGGTAGTCCCGCAGTTTCTGATCGCTCGCCGTATCTACACCCAGCACCAGCAAAGTCCCCTGATCTTCAAACTGTGTATGCGCCACTACTTCAATCACCGGTTCGGCGATGGCCACGCCCGGCGTTGCCCGAACCTTCTCCAGAATTTCTTCGGGGAATCCGGATTCACCGGAAGTAACCTGTAAAGTAGCTTTTCCCGCCAGTTTTTCAACGGTGAGCTTCAACGAATCCAGCAGCGTTGCATTGGTAGTACGAATCGCGAAAAAGACGGAAACTCCCAGCGCGATGCCTAGAACGGTCAGCGCAACTCGAAGCTTGTGCACGTACCACTGTTTCAGCGTAATGAACCAGAGCGCTCCCAGCATCAATCGGTCCCGTGCTCGCCGTGCCTTAGATGTTCTTCCCCAATGATCACGCCATCCCGTATGGTCAGGATTCGATCGCAGCGCTGGGCGGCAAGTTCATTGTGCGTAACCAGCAAAAGCGTGCTGTTAAATTCCCTGTGCAGTTCTTCCAACAAATCCAGAATTTCCTCTCCCGTTGCGGTATCCAAATTCCCGGTCGGTTCGTCGGCAAGAAGCAGCGGCGGACGAAGCACCAGCGCTCTCGCAATCGCGACTCTCTGGCGCTCTCCTCCTGACAATTCGTCAGGCCGGTGCGATTCCCTGTCCTTCAGTCCAACGCGCTCCAGCATCTTTCCAGCTCGCTCTTCCGTTTCTCGCCTGCCCAATCCTTGCAGCCGCAGCGGCAACGACACGTTCTCGAGCGCCGTGAGCGTCGGCAACAAATTGAATGTCTGAAAAATCATTCCGATCTTTTCGCGCCGCGCGCGTGTCCGCGCGTCATCGCCCAACTGCGAAAGCTCGATCCCATCGATTTTGATCGATCCAGTCGTCGGTTCGTCCAGCCCACAAACCAAATTTAGAAAAGTTGATTTTCCCGAACCGGACGGACCCATCAGCGCCACGCGCTCGCCCCGTTCGATATTCAAATTTAGGTTTTTCAGTGCATGGACTACTTCGACGGTTCCGTAGTTCTTTGAAACGTCAACGAGTTGGATCATTCGCAGGACACCATGAGGACCGCAAATCGCTCCCTACCACAGTAGATGCCTAAAGAGTTTACATCAAAGTTCGGCGGACATGCCCGTAAAATCCATCGGTCAAACCAGCCTGTGCCGTAATTCGTATCAAGATTCCGAGTTCGCGTATGTCTCTGCATAATAAGGGGATAAGACCACCTCCACGGCACCGTTCCTTCAATTCCAGCTTGCATCTCGCGCTCTGGTCGAGATACACTCCGTCCCCCAGTTCCCAAACAATGCGCGGCACAGGTACTTCCGTACTATAGCGACGGATTGACTCCGAGCTTGATTATGGTCGTGGGTGGAACTCTCGCCGGACGTCCGGCGTTCTGCCAAGCACGATCATTGCGTCGTAAAGACTTGGCGGATAACGATGAGCACTCAAACGATTGACTCCACTGACCAGAACTCAGCGCCAACACGCCGGCCGGGTGAATCACCTCGCCAGCAGTCCGTGTGTATTGAAATTCCCGTCACGGTGCACGGTTCGCGCAGCGCTTCCGCAAGTCTGAACAATAGTCAGGCTGCAAAACCATTTCTTGAAGAAACCCGCACGATGATCGTATTTCCTCAAGGCGCTGTCTTGCGTCTGACGGAACCCGTCTCCGAAGGTCAAATCTTAATTCTGAAAAATCCGCGCGTGAAACAGGAAGTTGCCTGCCGCGTGGTCAGCTCAAAAACGAACGCAAGCGCGAAGGGCTACGTGGAAGTCGAGTTTTTTCAGGCCGCCGCCGGATTCTGGGGCATCACGTTTCCGGCTGCTTCATCAATTACTCCTACTCCGGCCGAATCTGCGCCAAGCGCACCCGCGCCAAGGCAAACTCGCTTTGAGCCGGCGGCGGCCAAACCCGCGTTTTTCCAGCCTCCCGTGGCTGCGCCCAAACCTGTTGCTCCGGTCGTGCCCTTAGTTTCAAAACCAGCGCCCCCACCGGCACCAGCGCCAGTCATTCCGGCTGCGGTTATACCAGACCCGCCCGCGCCCGTGGCAGCAGCACCAATCGCAGAGGCCGCCATCGCTCCGGTTCTGACGCCTGACTCGACTCAGGAGTTGAATCGCGCAATTGCCGCCGCCTATGCGGCTCCGGTCGAACCACCGAAACCGGTCCAGAAGACTGAGCCTGTTCAGGAAATGAAAGCCGTCAAGGACTCGCCGGTTGTTTCTGCGCCGCCCAGCCCTTACATAACTGAGAGCCTGCCTCCAGCCGCCAATAAGTCAGTGAATCCGACAAAGCCGAAAACTGCAACGCCAGCGAAAGCTTCGCCAGAAATATTCTCTTCCTCCGAACCTCTGGCCACCGCGAAATCAATTGGATATCCCAGTTCAGAATTTGCGGCCTACTCCGCGCCAGCTACTTCCGCCAAACAAAATCGAACTTCGGCGCCCGCAACCGCATCCCCAGTCGTAACCCGCAAAGTTGAGCTGACATCCAGCCAGATTGCTTCCGAAACCGTCCTCGGAAAGCCCATGTTTTCCTCGAACGCGGGCGAATCAACAATCCCGGGCCGCAGGTCGAGCCGCACTTGGATTATTGCCGTCGCCGCTGTCGTACTTCTGGCCGGCGGCGCAGGAGCCTACTGGTGGACGTTAAGCCACAAACTCGGCGCTGCAAAGCCCGATTCGGTTTCTGCGGCGGCGCTCACGACGGCGCCTTCCACTGTTCCGGCATCGAACTCGCAGCCGGGAACCGCGCCGGCCGGCACAGATTCGCAACCAACGAATAATCCCAACGCAGCGCAGAATTCCGCCCGCACTCAGAAACCCGGATCAGTTCTCAGCGGCCCCTCAGGCAGCGCCTCGATCAGCAAAACAGACAAGAATTCTGCGGTCCTGAACGCCCGTCGCCCGACGGTTCTGCCTTCGGCAAAAATTGCCGCACCTGTTACCCATGCAGACAGTTCTTCAATCGCTACGACACCGGCTCCAGACGTGATCAGCAAGACTTCGATCGCGCCGAGCGCTTCGCTCAGTGCGATCCTTCCCGGCATGGCTCAACCAAGCGCCGTCCCGGCTCCCCCACCAGCTTCTAAACCGGCGGGGCCTCCTCCTGTAGCGAGCGTCCTACAACAGCCGAAGCTTCTCCAGTCCAACTTACCGATCTATCCAAAGATTGCGGCGACTCGCGGTGATTGGGGCGACGTAATTATTGACGCGGTTGTCGGCGAGACCGGCAAAGTGACCGATGCGAAAATCATTTCCGGCCCGGATACGTTGCGGCAATCGGCCCTGCAAGTTGTGCGCACGCAGACCTACCAGCCCGCAAAGCTAAATGGAAAGCCCGTCAGCATGCATGTAACCGTTAAAATTCCATTCCCGAAACCGCGCTAATCCCCTTCGCGACCAGAATTTAACCCTTCCAAAAGTAGCTTGTGGCGCCGCGAATTTACCGTACGAATTGACACTACGAAGTTCCGCAGAGTAACCTTTCTACCGTCACACTCGAAGGCAACCGCTCAGAGTCTTGCGCAATCTCCCATTCACATGCACACCAAAGAATTCCTGCTGAACAAAAACGCCAGTCAACGTGGGATGAACAATAAAGCGTTTTCTTCAATTGCAATCATCCTAGCTGTCGTTCTCATGCTCACCGCAGTGTCTTGCGGCGGAGCAGGGACCACCACCGGCGCCTTCCCGGTCGCCAACACTGGTGGCCCCTACTTCGGAAACGTCAATCAGGCCTTGGCGTTTGATGGCTCCGGTTCCAGCGCGCCGAGTGGCAGATCATTAGTGTCGTTCTCATGGAACTTCGGGGACGGCGGCAGCGGAACTGGCGCCAAGGTGTCCCACACCTACACTGTTGCCGGAAATTACACCGCCACTCTTACGGTCACAGATAGTTTGGGCGCCACAGGTTCCAGTTCGGTGGCCGTTCAGATTATTACCGCGCCGGTCGCCAAACCCGGCGGTCCTTACTCTGGAAAAGTTGGAGTCGCGATATCCTTTAATGGATCCGCATCCACCGCTCCCCCAGGTCAATCCCTGGGCTTCTCGTGGAATTTTGGTGATGGCGCAACCGCAACAGGAGCAACTCCCACACACACCTACGGTAGCGTCGGCACATTCAACGTAACCCTCACCGTCACCGACGACACCGCTGGCGTCAGCATCGGCACTACTACCGCTACAATTGTCGCAGGGCCCGCTCCCGGCGGACCGTCCGCAAATCCCTCGACGTCCTTCGCCATCGGCCCGGCCGCGAATGCTTCAACGCAATTCGCATACGTCTTAACGACGTCGAGCAGTGGCGCCAGTTCGCTCACGATTGAAACGATAGATACTGCCAGCGGCGAGCTGCGGCCAACCGATGTAACTCCTCCGTCGCTCGACAGCAACTTCATTCCCTCCGGCATGATTTCAGATCCATCTCGTAAATTCTTATATTTGTACGGCGGAAATTCAGTGCTGACCTTTTCGATTGCTCTCGACACGGGCGCGCTCATTCCATCTGGCACCACAGCCACAAATAGCGGCACCGACATCACCAGCAACCCAGTGCTGCTTTTTAATCCGAACGGGAAATCTGCGTTTTTCATTACGCAACATCCGAACGATTCAGACACAACGGCTCCCGGTTCAGTCACGCGTTTTTCTGTTGATCCAAATACAGGCATGCTCGGCGTAATCGAAACCGTTTCAGCTCAGGTATTACGCCCACAAGCCGCCACGATTGATCCGAGTGGAGAATTTCTCTACGTCTCTGGCGCTGCGCCAGTCGCCTCAAGTGAGGCCTCTTCCGTCACACCGCAGATCGCAATCTTTGCCGTAGCTCCCGGCACGGGCGCGCTAACCCCCATTTCCGAATCGCCGCTCTCCATCGAATCCGGAGTCTCTGCCACTTCGATGGCCATCGATTCAACCGGTCGCTTTATGTACGTCGCCGGAAGAAACTCAACGACAGATTCCGCCGCGCTATCTGTTTTCACAATCAACACTGCCACGGGCGCCCTCGCCCAAACCTTCGCACCGACGAAGCTCGGCGATCCCTCGATGGGCGAATCCGCGGTCGCTGCAACATCACTTGCGCTGTCTCCGTCAGGCGGGTTCGGATACGTGTTCACCATTCTGACTCGCGACGAGTTTCCCGTACGTGAGGCCATTCAACTGTTCGAGCTGGACAATCAGACCGGTGCACCAACATCTGTAGCTTCTATCGTCACGAGTAACACGGGAGCTGATCCCGTCGCGATTCCTGCCGCAAGTCTGACCCTGTTTTCTCCTAATCAAGTCAGCGCAAGTGCCTTTACCGCGAAAACCAATCATGCCGGATTCCTATTTCTTACGGGTTCATCCGACGCGACCGTCCTTGTATTTTCAACCGACACGAAAACGGGCTTTTTAAACTTTCCCGCAGCGGCAACTACCGTGGCTCGCTAGTTCGTATCAAGCAAAGTGCCATCCCATGAAAGGAACAACGTGCCTGAACTAACGGTCCTCTACGACGGCGCTTGCTCCCTCTGCCGCGCCAGCGCAAATCGCCTGAAGCGCCTGGATCACGGCGCGCGCATCGAACTCTTGGACTTGCACGACCCATCCGCCGCTACCCGCTTCCCGCGAGTAAATCGCGAAGAAGCCATGCGCCTGATGCAAGCCGTGGACACGCGCGGCCGCATTTTTTCCGGAGCAGACGCCTGGGCTCGCATCGGTCTAATTCTTCCCGGCTGGAAATTAATCGCCTGGATGCTGCTAGTTCCGGGAATTCATTTCATCGCGCGCAAAATCTACGCGTGGATCGCGCGAAATCGTTATCGGTGGAATAAGGAACAATGCGCGGATGGCTCCTGCGCTGTGCATCTTCCGGGCGAGAATGCGGACTCGCACAACGCACCTCCGCCCGCAAATTAATTTTCGACGCCGTATTCCCGCACAACCCTCTTCTTAATTTGTATAATGTCCACGATGGAGCGCTTTCCGCTAAAAGCGATTCGCTGGTTATTCGATTCCGAGCGCGGCGCATTCGACCGCCTGATTCCTCGCTGGATTTTTCTTCGCGCGCTGGGACTGATCTATTTCTCAGCGTTTTTTTCATTGGTCTTCCAGATCCGCGGACTCATCGGCCCGCAAGGCATTCTTCCGGCGGCGGACTATCTTCCCGCCGTCGCTCGTGCATTCCCGGGATTCAGCCGCTTCTGGTTCGCGCCCACGCTGCTGTGGTTTTCCTCCAGTTCTCACATGCTCGTCGCTGTCTGTTGGACGGGCATGATCGCCTCGCTGCTCGTTGTAGTGAATATCTGCCCGCGTATCTCCTTGTTTATTTGTTTCGTGTGCTTCCTTTCTTTCGTAGCTGCCGCGCGTGATTTCGCCGGCTATCAATCTGACGGCATGCTCCTTGAAGCCGGTTTCATCGCATTATTTTTTGCGCCGCCGGGTCTGCGCCCCGGCTGGGGTGAAACTCATCCGCCCTCGCGCGCCAGCATGTTCCTTCTGCAATGGGAATGGTTCCGGATTTATTTCGAGTCCGGCTACGTCAAACTCGCCAGCGGCGATCCACAATGGCGCCATTTGACCGCCATCGTTGATTATTACCAGAACGGTCCGCTGCCCACGTGGGTTGGCTGGTACGCTTCTCACCTTCCGCACGGCGTTCACGTCGGAACCGCTGCGCTAACACTCGCACTCGAACTTGTGCTCGTCTGGATGATGTTTCTACCGCGCCGCTTTCGCGTCATTCTGTTTCTGATTGTGACGCCGTGGGAAATTGCCATCATTCTGACCGCAAATTACACATTCCTGAATTATCTGGTTCTCTTCCTGGCTGTTCTGTTGCTCGACGACCGTTTCCTGGCGCGCCATCTGCCACGCTGGATGAAGAAGCCCCAACTGTCTTCGTCCGCAGATGCCGGCCCGGCCAGAATTCAAAAAACAGACACGTGGAGTTCTCTCGTTCGAGAACGCTTTCTTAGGTTTCAACTCTCACTCGTCGTGGTAGTACTTTTCTGGGTTTTCTATGCCACAACCGCGCGATTAGTCTGGATGTTCGCTCCTTCGGCGCCGCTGCCAACAAGTCCGGTTGCCGCACTCGAACCTTTCCGCATCGCCAATCAATACGGATTGTTCGCCGTAATGACGCCCAATCGCTACGAAATTGAGTTTCAAGGCTCGAATGACGGACAAAACTGGATCGTATATCCATTCCGTTTCAAACCGCAGGACATCACCAAAGCGCCCGGGATTTACGCGCCTTACCAGCCGCGCTTCGACTGGAACCTCTGGTTCGCATCACTGGGTCCATGGAATCGGTCCGCGATCGTTCCGCGCACCGAAGCGCGTTTGCTCGCCAATACTCCAGACGTGCTTAGCCTGTTTGCGAAAAATCCGTTTCCAAATGCTCCTCCGCGGCAAATTCGCGCAGTCCTCTGGCAATATTGGTTTTCCACGATTGCCGAAAAACATGCGCAGGGCGTTTGGTGGCGCCGCCAATTGCTGGGCTTGTACGCGCCACGGATCGAGTTGGAAGCTGACGGCAAGGTTAGCGTGATCGAGTGGCCTGCATCCGCTGGTACGCCGCGATGACGTTGCATCTCGCCATGCTTTCCGGAAATAAACGTCCGAAGCGAGCTCCCTTTGACGGAGGAAAAAATGGACGTCCCGAAAGTGGGCGATAAAATTCATGTTCCAAGCGTCGCGTTTTTGACCCACGGCCAAGACGATTTTCGCGGAGGCCTCGCGACCGTGGTCGCCATTCATTCCACGGAATCTGGCGATACGGAAATCCGCGTGGAAGTGAAAGAACGCCCGGGAGTGCATTACGCTTGGAGCGCGCTTGCCCCTCAACAATCCGAGCTGAAGGCCCGGTGCGGAGATCAGCTCGCCCATCCCGATCCCGATCCGCGTCCACAATTTAATGAAGGCTGGCCGCGTGAACTGAAAAAGTAGCTCGCGCTAAAACATTTAGCAGTCGACACGCGGCGATTCAAAGCACTGTTGCCATCCGCCCCCGAAAAACACATAATTGGCGGCCTCTAGCAACATCGCCGGAACACAACTCCAGGGGGAATCGAAATGCCCCGCATTGTCCGATGTTCATTGATTCAGGCAGCCAACGCCGCCTCCGTTGACCTTCCGCTCGCGCAAGTAAAAAAAGCGATGATTGACAAGCACGTGGACTACATCGCGCAGGCCGCGAAAGGGGGAGCGCAAATTACCTGCTTGCAGGAAATTTTTTACGGCCCGTATTTCTGCGCCGAACAGGAAACGCGCTGGTACGATCTCACCGAGCCGATTCCCGACGGACCGACAATTAAATTGATGCAGGATTTGGCGCGCCAGCACCATATGGCGCTCGTCGTTCCCATTTATGAAATCGAGCAGGAAGGCGTTTACTACAACACTGCCGCCGTAATTGATAACACCGGAAAATATCTCGGCAAATATCGCAAAACGCACATTCCCCACGTCGCCCCCGGCTTCTGGGAGAAGTTTTATTTCCGGCCGGGGAATCTGGGTTATCCAGTTTTCGATTTAGGCTTCGTAAAAATCGGCGTTTACATCTGCTACGACCGCCATTTTCCCGAAGGCGCTCGCGCACTGGGATTAAACGGCGCCGAAATCGTTTTCAATCCTTCCGCCACAGTTGCCGGCCTCAGCGAATATCTTTGGAAACTTGAACAACCTGCCCACGCCGTCGCCAACGGATATTTTGTCGGCGCAATAAATCGTGTGGGTACCGAAGCGCCATGGAATATCGGCCAGTTTTACGGCACAAGTTATTTCTGCAGCCCGCGCGGCAAAATCATCGCTGAAGCCTCGCGCGAAAAAGACGAGGTCCTCATCGCCGATCTCGATCTCGACCAGATTAAAGAAGTTCGCCAGACCTGGCAATTTTTCCGCGATCGCCGCCCCGATGCCTACGGCGATCTGGTGAAGGCCTAACCGATGCGTGACGCCGTTCCTCCTCTCTCGCCCGAAAAGTTCGCGTCAGCTTTCGCTGATATTCATCCGGCGTTCGAGCCGCAAGCCGCCACGGTAGAAGCCATGCGGTGCCTCTTTTGTTTTGACGCGCCTTGCACTGTCGCTTGCCCCACGCATATAGATGTTCCGCGCTTCATCAAGAAAATTTCCACGCGCAATCTGCGCGGCTCGGCCGTGACCATTCTCGAATCCAATATTCTCGGCCTCAGCTGTTCGCGCGTTTGTCCCGTAGATGTCCTCTGCGAAGGCGCGTGTGTTATGCACGGCTACAATAAACAGCCCATCGAAATCGGACGTCTGCAGCGCCACGCAATGGATTATTTTTATTCGCACTCGCCGTCGTTGCCTGTTCCGAAAAAACAAGCTACAGGCCGCGTAGCCTGCATCGGCGCCGGACCTGCGTCTCTCTCTTGCGCCGCAGAGATTCGCCGCCGCGGTTTCGCCGTCACCATCATTGATAAGAATCTTCTCGCGGGCGGCTTGAACACCTACGGCATCGCCGAATATAAATTCCGCCCCTCGGATAGCAAGAAGGAAGTCGATCTGGTGCGCAGTATGGGCGCCGAATTTCGCCTCGGCACGGTAGCAGACCTCGAATCCCTCGAGGCCGAATTCGACGCGATATTTCTAGGCGTCGGCCTCGGTTCCACACATCGTCTGAATATTCCCGGCGAAACTCTGCCGGAAGTTGTTGACGCGCTGAAATTCATCGCCGCCTACAAAACATCTTCAATCCGGGTAGGCCGCCGCGTTACCGTCATCGGCGCTGGAAACACCGCAATTGACGCCGCCACAGCCGCGCATCGCCTCGGCGCGGAAGAAGTCCATCTGATTTATCGGCGCGGCCAGGAACAGATGCCCGCCTTCGACTACGAATACGAACTCGCATTACTCGACAACGTGGAATTTCACTGGCACACACAACCCGTCCGCATTCACGGAAGCAGCGCCGTGGAAAGCATCGAATGCGTCCGCGTTGACAACAATCTTTCGCCGATCGAAGGCTCCAATTTTCAAATCCCCTGCGAAATGGTCATCCCGTCCATCGGCCAAACGCGCCTGGTTGATTTTCTTTCGCGCTGTAAAAGCATCGAGTTGAAAAACGGCTGCGTCGTCGTGGATCCTGAGACCGGACAAACCGCCAATCCGAAGTATTTTGCCGGAGGCGACTGCGTCAATGGCGGCCGTGAAGTTGTGGACGCCGTTGCCGCGGGCAAACGCGCAGGCGCCGGCATCGCGAAATCGCTGGAGGCCCATCATGGCTGATCTCACCACTCTCTTCGCCGGAAAAATCCGCTGCCCGAATCCGTTCTGGCTCGCCTCCGGTCCGCCCGCTAATTGCGGAGATCAAATCATGCGCGCCTTCGACGCAGGCTGGGGCGGCGCAGTTTGGAAAACTCTTGGCGAGCCAATCGTAAATGTTTCTTCGCGCTATTCCTCCGTGGATTGGAACGGCCAGCGCATGATGGGCCTGAACAACATCGAACTCATTACCGACCGTCCGCTAGACGTAAACCTTCGCGAAATTTCCGAAGTGAAGAAACGCTATCCGCATCACGCCGTAATCGCATCCTTAATGGTGGATTCCAAACGCGAAGCCTGGCACCTGATCGTCCGTCAGGCCGAAGACGCAGGCGCAGACGGCCTCGAACTTAATTTTGGTTGTCCGCACGGCATGAGCGAACGCGGTATGGGCAGCGCCGTCGGCCAGGTTCCCGAGTATTGCAAGATGATCACCGAGTGGGTGAAAGAAGTCGCGAAAACGCCCGTCCTCGTAAAACTTACTCCCAACGTCACGGATCTGCGCCACGTCGCTCGCGCCGCAAAAAAAGGCGGCGCCGACGGCCTTTCCGCCATCAACACGATCAATTCCATCACGGGAATTGATCTGGACACTTTCGTCCCGCGCCCCGAAGTCGACGGCAAATCCGCGCACGGCGGATATTGCGGCCCGGCTGTGAAACCAATCGCGCTTCACATGGTTCAGCAAGTGGCCGGCGATCCAGAAATTGCGTTGCCCGTTTCCGGCATCGGCGGAATTTCTGGATGGCGCGACGCCGCGGAATTTTTCCTGATGGGCTGCCAGAGCGTGCAGCTTTGCACCGCACCAATGCACTACGGATTCCGCATCGTCGAAGACATGATCGACGGCCTAAGCAACTGGATGGACGAAAAAGGCTTCGCCACCATCGACGATTTCCGCGGACGCAGCCTTCCAAACGTCACCGAATGGAAGCACTTAAATCTAAATTACAAAATCATCGCGCGCATTCATCCCGATAAATGTATCGGCTGCGACCTCTGCTACATCGCTTGCTGGGATGGCGCGCACCAGTGCATTCACATCGAAGGATTTAAAACGCCAGAAGATCTCGTAGCGGCAAGCCGCAAACGCATCACCGTAACCGACGTCGAAAAACACCCTGGAAATGGGTTCCACGCCACGCCGCCGATTCGCATTCCGAAAGTGGACGAGCACGAATGCGTCGGCTGCAATCTCTGCTGGCTCGTGTGCCCCGTGGAAGACTGCATCACCATGGAACGCGTCGACGTCGGAGTAGCTCCGCAAAGTTGGGAACAGCGTACAGGAGCGGCGAAATGCTAACAAATTCTCAGGACAGAAAATCCCTCCGATGGATTTTCGCAATCATCGTTCTCGCCGCGACGCTCGCAATGAGCGCCGGCAGTTCGCTTCCGGCAAGGCCCGCGCAGATACAATCCAAGGTCGCTCCACGACCGCAAACCAGTGCGACCGCGCAGCCAAAATCCAAAGTCTCGCCGGCGCCTCAAACCAAAGTCACCGCGGTTCAAATCTCCATCGCGAAAACGCTCAGCACGAAGAACGCCCCGATACAGTTCGAGGTCTTCAGCGACTTCCAGTGTCCGGCGTGCCGGAGTTTTTTCCTCAGCGCATCGCATCGACTGGTGGAAGATTACTGTTCAGCGGGCAAGGTCTATCTCATTCATCACGATTTTCCGATGCCGATTCCATCGCACGTCCATTCCGAAGAAGCTGCGCGTTGGGCAAATGCCGCCGCAGCAATCGGAAAATTTCACGAAGTTGAATCAGCCCTCTACTCTCATCAGGATTCCTGGGGCGCATCCGGCAAGATCGATGAAGTTCTCGCTGACGTTCTAAGCCCTACCGACCTCAAGCGAGTTCGCGCTCTCGTCGATGACACTGAAGTGAAAGCCGCGATCCAGCACGATAAAGACCTCGGCGACGCGAACAATGTGGTTCTTCTTGGCACGCCATCTATTTTCGTCACTCACAACAGCCATCGCGATCAACTCAACTCAAGCGGCGCCTCCTACAATCTCTTGAAGCCGTTCTTAGACTATCTTTTGCAGCATTAGAATTTCCGCCGTCAGGGGACACGCACGGATGATCATCCGAAACGGAACCGTAGTCACCGCAACTGAATCGCGCTCCGCCGACGTCCGCATCGAAGGCGAACTCATCAAAGAGATCGGCGCGAATCTGCAAGGCGCGTCAGGCGAAAAAATTGTCGACGCCACCGGCATGCTCGTAATTCCCGGCGGCATTGACGTCCACACGCATCTGGACATGCCGTTCGGCGGCACCACCTCGAGCGACGATTTTGAAACCGGCACAAAAGCCGCGGCCTTCGGCGGCACAACCACGCTCATTGATTTCGCCATCCAGCCCAAAGGCACAAAGATGCGCGACGCACTCGATATCTGGTGGAAGAAAGCGGAGAATCGCGCCTCCATCGATTACGGCCTTCACCTCATCGTCACCGATCTCGGCGAAGCTGGACTCGAAGACATGGACGCCATCGTCAAAGACGGCGTCGCCAGCTTCAAACTTTTCATGGCCTATCCGAATGTCTTAATGGTCGACGATGCTACGATTTTCCAGGCCCTCTCGCGCACTGCGAAAAATGGCGCGCTCATTTGCCTGCACGCGGAAAATGGCGGCATCATTGACGTCATCGTCCGCCGCGCGGTCGCCGAAGGAAAAACCGCGCCCATCTATCACGGCCTCACTCGCCCCGTTACCGCCGAAGCCGAAGCAGTACATCGCGCGATTGCCATGTCGGAAATTTCCGGCGCTCCGGTTTACATCGTTCACTTGTCTTCCGAAGCAGCACTCAACGAAGTTCGCGCCGCGCGCGATCGCGGCGTTCCTATCTTCGCGGAAACGTGTCCACAATATTTGCTGCTCACCATTGACGAGCTGAAGCGCCCCAATTTTGAAGGCGCCAAATATGTTTTCACTCCTCCCCTTCGCGAAAAAGAAAATCTGCCGAAATTGTGGGACGGTTTGAAGCACGATCACCTGCAAGTCGTCTCCACAGACCATTGCCCCTTCTGCTTCGAGGATCAGAAAATCCTCGGCAAAGACGACTTCACGAAAATTCCAAACGGAGGCCCCGGCGTAGAAAATCGCCTCCAATTGCTTTTCCATCATGGCGTCAACGAAGGCAAGCTCAGCGTCAATCGTTTCGTCGAACTCGTCTCCACAACTCCCGCGAAACTTTTCGGCCTCTATCCGCGCAAAGGAACCCTCGCGCCCGGCAGCGACGCCGATATCGTCATCTGGGATCCAAACGCCGCGCACATCATCAGCGCAAAAACTCATCACATGCGCGTGGACTACTCCATGTTCGAGGGATTTAATGTCAGAGGCAACGCCCGCACCGTCTTTTCACGCGGCGAAATAATTGTGGACAATGGCAAGTTCCTCGGCCGCACCGGACGCGGCAAATTCCTGAAGCGCGAAGCGCGCGGCGGAGCTTGGCAGTAGTTTTTTCTAAGAAATGCAGCGCAGTAGTCGTTATGAACGAAACCCAAGACCGCACTCTCTACAACGAAGATCTCGCTCCTGTTCCCATCGAGCGCCGCACTTGGGGTGTCTACAATTACGCTTCGCTGTGGGTCGCCATGAGCGTTTGCATTCCCACTTACATGCTCGCCTCAGGACTAATCGCCGGCGGCATGAATTGGTGGGAAGCCATCGGCACAATTCTTCTCGGCAACCTAATCGTCCTTGTACCCATGCTCCTCAACGCGCACGCCGGCACGAAATACGGCATCCCATTCCCAGTATTCGTACGCGCATCGTTCGGCGTGCGCGGAGCAAACATTCCCGCCGTCCTCCGCGCGCTCGTCGCCTGCGGCTGGTTTGGCATTCAAACTTGGATCGGCGGTCAGGCCATCTACGCAATGTTAGTAATCGTCTGGCCCGCCGCGCGATCTTCTTCATCCGGACTCTGGATCTGCTTCTTCGCATTCTGGGCGCTAAATATGTTCGTCATTCTGCGCGGCATCGAAACCATAAAATTTCTCGAAGGCATCGCGGCACCATTTATGTTGGCCGTAGGCTTGCTCCTTCTCTGGTGGATCACAAAACTGGCCGGAGGCCTCGGCCCAGTTCTCAGCGCCCCAAGCAAATTCCACTCCAACGCCGAGTTCCTCCACTTCTTCATTCCATCGCTAACAGGAATGGTCGGCTTCTGGGCCACAGTCGCTCTGAATATTCCAGACTTCACCCGCTACGCCCGCTCGCAACGCGCTCAAATGCTTGGCCAGGCGCTCGGTCTGCCCGCCGCTATGACTCTCTACTCTTTTATCGGCGTAGCTGTCACATCCGCCTCAGTCGTAATTTTTGGCAAAGCAATTTGGGACCCCGTCATCCTTCTCGGCCGCTTCAATCGTCCCGTCGTCGCATCGGTCGCTCTCGTCGCGCTACTGATCGCAACCCTCAACACCAATGTCGCCGCCAATGTAGTTTCCCCATCAAATGATTTTTCCAATCTGAACCCGCGCCTAATCTCGTTCCGCACCGGCGGCATCATCACCGGAATCGTTGGCGTGCTCCTGATGCCCTGGAAACTGCTCGGCAGTTTTAGCGCATATATTTTCGGTTGGTTGATTGGCTATTCCGGACTGCTCGGCCCCATCGCAGGAATAATGATCGCCGATTATTTTATTCTGCGCCGCTGCCATCTCGATGTTGACGCTCTCTACCGCGCCGAAGGCACCTACTCTTACACCGGCGGAATTAACTGGCGCGCCGTTTGCGCGCTAGCCGCCGGAATCATCGTCGCTCTCACCGGTCTCGTCGTCCATCCTCTTCGCCCACTATACGACTACGCCTGGTTCGTCGGATTCCTCTGCGCGGGCGCCATCTATCTGGCTCTTATGCGCGGAATTGCCGTTCCCGCCAGCCACCGAAGCGGGTAGCAATCGTCCCCAACCGGAACGCACACCATCAAGTCCGCCTATCCAGTAGCTATCCAGACACGTAACTTTAGGAGGGTCTGGTGCTGGCACTTTATATCTACGTAAACTCTGGTAAATCTGGGTAAGATCCAACCCGGACACGGGGAGTCCTAAAAATGAAAATTCTCTCAACGATAGTTATCAGCTTGACTATGCTCGCATGTTCGGCAAACGGACAAGGCGTCGGAGCCTCCGGAGATATAAAAGGTACAGTCACCGATCCCAGCGGCGCGGTCGTTTCAAAAGCAACAGTCACAGCCACCAACGCTGGCAACGGCCTCAAACGCACCGCTACTTCCGATAACGACGGGCAATTCCTGATCTCAGGTCTGTCTCCTGCGAAGTATGACGTGAGCGCGGAGATCACCGGATTTCAGACGCAGGTCCAAACCGGCGTGGTCGTAACCATCGGCCAGGTATTCTTACTCGATTTTCATCTCAAGTTGGCTCAGGTCTCTACGACCGTGGAAATTTCCGCGGAGCCTCCCATAGTCGAAACCACCAAAAGCCATCAGTCGGAACTCGTCACTACCCAATACATCCTGGATCTTCCCATCGACCGTCGCGATTATCTAACCTTTACGCTCCTCATGCCCGGCGTGTCCGATTCCACCAGGGTTGCCGGCGATCAGGACTATCGCGTCAAGCAAACTCCTCAGAGCGGCCTTTCCTTTTACGGCAGCAACGGCAGAGGTAACAGCGTCACCGTGGACGGTGGCGAAGCCAATGACGATGCCGGCGGCGTGCGCCTGACCGTCAGTCAGGAAGCCGTACAGGAATTCCAAATTAATCGCAGCAACTATTCAGCCGAGCTCGGTGGCGCCAGCGGCGCCTCAATCAACATCGTTACCAAATCCGGCACCAACAATATTCACGGCTCCGCTTTTGGTTTTTTCCGCAATCAAAATATGGATGCCTCCGACCCATTCGCCAAAACACAGGCTCTGGCCTCCGGGCAAAATTTTAACCCCGCGAATCCCGATTCGCTCGGCGTGCCCGTAAAGGACGCTCTCAGTCGCCAGCAGTATGGCGGCTCCTTCGGAATGCCCATCAAGAAGAATAAGACTTTCCTGTTCATGTCATTCGAGGGCCTGCGCCAGAATTCTCAGGACGCGGTCCCAATTCTGCAGGACACCAACATATTTCGCCCTTCCGGCGGCTTGCCGGCGGGCGTGCCAGCGACGATTCCCGTTAACAATCAGCTCGCGATTATCAGCGGACTCGCAGCCGAGGGAGCCACTCCGGTTCCTTGCCTTACCGGCCAGCCGGCTCTTCCCGCCGCCACTTGCGCGGGCATTCTTACTAATATTCTCACCATCAATCCCACCACAAGTCCGTTGAACGCTTTTATCGTCAATCAATTTGAAAACAACGGTGGCCTATCTGCCTTCACAACGCGCTCCTACTTCGCATCCGGCCGCCTCGATCATCAGCTCGACTCCAACAATCAACTTTTCTTCGCTTACACTTTTGGCCATGATCAGGAACAAAGTCCCGACGTGCGTGCGCTCACCGGATTCAGCCGCGGCAGTTCTGTGCTCACCTATGACGATACCCTCCGCGGCGCATGGTTCCATCAGTTCAGCGCCAACACGCAGAACGAACTCCGCCTCCAGTAGAGCTACAACAAATTTAACGTCGTACCCACTGTGCCCGGCGAAGTCGGCCTCGATATCTCAGGATTCGCGAGCCTCGGCACCAATATATTTCTGCCCAGCCGTACGACCACGATGCGCCCCGAAGTTGCGGACAATGTCACGCTGATTCGAGGACATCACAGCATACGCTTCGGCTTTTACGCTCTCGTGCGCGGCAATCACACTCAATCCAACACGTTCTTCCCCGGCCGTTTTGAGTTCGGCGCTCTGCCGGGCGGTATCCTAAGCCCGTGCTTGCAAGTTCCTGCCGCGTGTGGACTCGCTGCGAGCGTCACCGCTGCGACGATTAATCCTCTTCAAGCCGTCTCGCTCGGACTTCCTCAGTTCTACCAGCAAGGATTTGGCAATCCGACTTACAATTTCACCCGGCCCTTTTTGGCCGGCTATGGACAGGACACCTGGCAGATCCGCCCGAATCTCACGTTTACATACGGATTGCGCTACGAAGTTGACGCGCAATCGGGCGCCATGCCCACAGACAAGGACAATTTCGCGCCTCGTGTTTCTTTCGCGTGGGATCCATTCAAGGATAGTAAAACTGTAATCCGCGGCGGCTACGGCATTTACTATGCTCCGATCTATGCTCAGATTCCCGATGTTGTTCAAACACTTGGCAACATCAATGGTGTTCGGCAAATCGCCAACATTTTAGTCCCGCTCACGGGCGTGCCCGGTAGTCCGGCCCTCACTTCTGCCGCGATTTTCCAGACTCTCTTCGCGCAGGGGAAGGTTCAGTGCACGGTTCCGACTGCAGGCAATGCTGCTTGCATCACACCCGCCGATCTCACTCAGTTCGGAATAAACATCACCAATTCGGGCCCCTTGCCGCCGTTAACGGTGATCTTCGGCGTCCAGAAAAATTACCAGAGCCCCTATTCTCAACAAGGCTCCTTCGGAATAGAACGCGCGATCATCTCGTCACTATCCGTTTCGGCCAGCTACATTTATGTCCACACCAGCAGGCTTCCCGTTGCAATCGACGCGAACCTGCTACCCGCTCCAATCGTCGGTGGTATCCGAAACTGGGCTGCCCCTTCGTGCACAGCAAATCCATTCAGTTGTTTCGTGAACCCACTCATCACTCAGAACAACGTCTATTCATCCATCGCATCCGCTCTCTATCAGGGAGGAATTCTCGAAGTTAAGGAGCGCTTTAACCCGCACATCAGCTTGATTGCAAATTACACTTACAGCAAAGCAACGGACAACACCACCGATTTCAATAGTGACTACGCTCCATTCGATCAAACCAACATCAACGGAGATCGTGGACTCTCTGAATTCGACCAGCGCCATAAAGTCGTCATCGCAAGCATCCTCACCAGCCCGTGGAAGCCCTGGTACTTCTCGGATTTTGAACTCTCTCCCATCTTCCGATACAACACTGGGCATCCCTTCAACCTTCTCGCAGGTTCTGACGTCAACGGCGATCGCCATTTCACCAACGATCGTCCGATCGGCATTGGCCGCGACACCGGCCTCGGCCCCAACTACTACACGTTCGATTTACGGTTTAGCAGAAACATTCGCTTCAGGGATCATTACAACATCCAGCTCATGGCCGAAGCGTTCAACCTTACAAATCGCACCAACTATGCCAGCGTCAACAATATCGTCGGCGCAAGTTACACCGGCCCGGCTCATCCTCACGGATTCGTCGCAACGGCCGCCGTTACTCCGGGCGGCACGCCTTTGGCATTCACTTCTGATTATGCCAAACGTGAAATCCAACTCGGCGCGCGTTTCGCTTTCTAATCCAAATTCTCCGCGAATGCCCTTGCCTGGAAATTTGGAGCAGGGGCATTCGTTTTTCGTGGCCGCTGATCCTGCGAAATCATAGCGCAATTCTTGTAATCGCCGAACGATCAGAGACCGTTTCGTGAGTCGCGGCCTTCCGGCGGTTTCTAGTACTCAGAAGGAGTTAATTAATTATATAAATTTACTTGACAAGATATTCATATATCGGCATTAAGTATCTACCTCCTGAATGCAACTTATCAGGAATGATTTCGATGCGTGGCCTTGGCGTCCCTATCCCCTTTATCCCTTCTGCTTCCGCGGATGGTCCCCAGCCCTCCGCGGAAGCGTCTACTCTGTACGGCCAGCG